>JGI12210J13797_10120444_pt1 | contig 13060 bp, 10 predicted proteins | sample ElkSlonscriptome_3_FD_13797 | JGI IMG/M metagenome (IMG submission 13797)
GGAGGTCACCACAATATCTTCGCGTTCGTTTTCGGCGTCTTTCAGAACTTCTCGGTCGCTTTTCCGGCCGATGAAATCGACGGCAATTTTCATTTCCGAGCGGCGTCCGACCAGCAGGACATGCTGCCCTTCGGCAAATTCATCATTATAGCTTAGAGGCACCAAACGATCTTCTTTGATGATGCGGGTCACTTGTACCGCATTAAACTGGGTGACGCCAGATTCCGAAATCTTCATCCCATATAAATTCGGATTGGTGACTTCCACCAGCACGTTTTCCACGCGGTTGGCATTGGCATTCGGCGACTCGTCTTTAATAGCATCCAGGTCGATTCGCAGAATGCGTGGAAGCACCTGCACAAAAAGAACAACGCCGATCACGCCGAAGGGATAGGCAATGCCGTAGCCAATGGACACCGCGTCACCCGAACCGCCGCCGGACATGGCCAGCCCTTCTGTGGCTGCGGCCAGGGCCGGGGTGGAGGTAAGCGCGCCGGCAAAAATGCCGGTGGCCAGACCGGCGGGTAAGTTGAGCAGCGTGGCCCCGCCATAGGTCACCAGTGCGCCGAGTCCGACAATGAGTACGGCCAGTTTCGCGAGGTTGGCGCCTTCGCGGGCCAGGGAGGCGAAAAATCGGTCGCCGGCACCGATGCCCACGCAGTAGACGAAGAGCACGAGGCCAAGCTTTCCGACCCCGCCGGGAATGGCATAGCCGAGATGGCCCGCCAGCAACGCGGTGAACAGAACGCCGGAGCTTCCGAGGTTCAGTCCTTTGAATTTTACATTACCAAGAAGCAGGCCGGTTGCAATGACCGCAAAAAGCGTGATCAGTGGTTGATCGAGTAATAGCTGATGAAAGGCACCCATGCCTTTATCCCCTAGTTGTTATTCTAAAAATAAAGCCATGCCCCTCAAGCGAGTGGGCATGGCACGAACCTATGTGCAGAACCTACGCGGAGAAGTTGCTTTCAACCCACTCGGTCAGTTCTTTCACAGCATCAATCGATACGTCAAACGCCGCTTTTTCGGTTTCGTCGAGTTCGACTTCGATCACTTTTTCAACACCACCAGCACCCATGATGACCGGAACACCGGCGTAGAGGCCGTTGATGCCATATTCACCGTCCAGCAAAGCGGCACAGGTGAGCACGGATTTTTTGTCCTTCAGGAAGGCTTCAGCCATCTTGATGGCGGAGATGCCCGGGCTGTAGAACGCAGAACCGGTTTTCAGCAGGCCGACGATTTCGCCGCCTGATTTTGCCGTACGGGCCGCGATGGCATTCAGTGTGTCCATTGGAAGCAGCTGGGTCACCGGAACGCCGCCGACGGTAGCGTAACGAATGAGCGGGACCATGGTGTCGCCGTGTCCACCCATAACCATCGCGGTCACGTCTTCCGCCGCAACGCCGAGCTCGAGGGCGATCAGCGAAGAAAAGCGGGAGCTATCGAGTACGCCGGCCATACCGACGACTTTGTTCGCCGGGAACCCGGTGACTTTCTGCATGGTGTACACCATCGCGTCCAGCGGGTTGGTAACAACAATAACAAAGGCATTTGGCGCCTGTTCCTTGATGGCTTCACCGACGGTTTTGATGATGCCGCAGTTGACTTCCAGCAGGTCGTCGCGACTCATGCCCGGTTTACGCGGGAGGCCGGCCGTCACGATCACAACATCGGCATCTCTCATGGCCGCATAGTCGTTGGATCCTGTCAGGTTCGCGGAAGAGGGGATGATGGTGGCGCCGTGCGTGATATCCAGGCTTTTGCCCTGCGGCACACCTTCTGCGATATCGATGGTCACGACGTCGCCGAGTTCTTTCTGCGCGGCCAGAAGGGCCATAGTTCCGCCGATTTGTCCGGCGCCTACAAGTGCAATTTTTTTACGTGCCATATCTCTACTCCTTAATCAGTTAGAAATTTTCAATTAGCGAAAACTACCACCGCCGTTTTCACCCATCAACAAATTGCGGGTAAAAATAATCATCATTTAGGTCTTCGCAATCGATATAAAAATACGGAATGCGGTATACCGGCCCTGCCAAACCTTGGAAAGCCTAAATCGATATTTTTTTATCGTTAGTGCTCCGGGCACATGATCCGCGATTCAACACGCACCCTTTGCGATTTAAATTGCACCGACCCTCGCCGAGGCGCGGGGTTTGCCGAGAGTCTACCCAGCGCACACAAGAGGACGATAGGGATACCTGATTGATTAGATCCTGTTTAAAAACCATATTTGTAAACAAAAAGCTCGTGTCAGCCACGGGGCGGGGGTACATAAGCGGCACGGTTGGAGGAGAGATCAACCGGAGAAAAGATATGTTAAATCAGATTATGGATGTACTCACCCCCCGCCGCATGATGACGGTGGGCAACTTGGCCCTTTCTCTCGAGAAAGAGCCCGAGGAAATTCATCCCAGCCTCAAACAGCTTGATAGCGATGGGCGTATACGCTACGCGCTCTCCAAATGCAATGGATCCTGTTCCACGTGTTCAACGTGCACCACATCATCCTCCGGGGAAATCATTGAGGAAGAACCGGCCTGCGATCCAACAGCGATAGTGATCTCGCTCGAACTTCGAAAAGAAGTGGAATAACTTTTACGCCGCATGACCTCGCCCGGTAGTCTGTGTCTACTAGCTGGGAGTTTGTCATGGTAGGTTTTGCTGTACTCGCTGTTCTCTTTGTTGTTTTTGCGCCAATCATTATTGCCGTAATCGCCATCGTCAAAGTTTCCAACCTTCGGAACGAACTCGACCATCTAAAGCGCACGATCGCGCAACAACAGTCTGAATCAATCAAGCCGCGGACGATTGAGGTGCCTCGGCCTAAACCGGCCACCCCAAATCCGAACGTTGTAAAACCGGCCCCCGAAAAAGCCATTGAAAAGCCGCCGGTTTCACGCCCGGTGCCTTTGCCCGAACCGGTTTCTCCTCCGCCATCTGCTCCGAAACCGTCGAAGCCCAACCTCGGGGTTGAATTCCTGATGGGCGGGCGCGCCGCAGCCTTTATTGGTATCGCCATTCTGGTCATCGGCATTGCATTGCTGGTCGGATATGCCATTCAAAACGCATGGATTGGACCCGGCACGCGCGTGTTGCTTGGACTGCTTTCCGGCCTCGTGCTGGTCGGGGTGGGGTATGGCGTCAGTCGGCTCGATGAAAAATATACCGTGTTTTCCCGTGTACTGACCGGGGGCGGCAGTGCGCTCTTCTATTTTACAGTGTTCGCCGCCTTTGCCTTTTACCATTTAATCGGGGCGGTCTTTGCCGGCTTTGGCCTGTTCATCTGCGCCACCGCCGTATTTGGGCTTTCCATGTTGTACAGCTCGCAGGTCGTGGCTGTTCTCGGCGTACTTGGTGCTTTTGTCACTCCGCTCCTGATCGGCGGTAATCTGGAAACCGGCGTATTCCCTCTGGTTTATATTGCGCTCATCAACGTTCCGGTCCTTTTGCTGGGGGTACACAGAAAATGGCAGTGGCTCTATAATCTGGCCTTTGTCTTCTCGGTGATTCATTCGCTGATCTGGATGGATCGTTTGAATGACGCCGATTTTATTCCCGGCCTCCTATTTTTCATCCTGCTCTATCTCCAGTTTGCCGGTCTTGGTCTGCTTAAATTGCGGCATGAACAGGCGGTGCACGGGCGTACAGCAGATCTCGTCCGGCTGGCCCTGCTCTCCATGTTTCTGCTCGGCATGGTCTACTGGCTGTTTACCGCGACAGAAAAAAATGGATGCGGCCTGGCGTTTGCGTTGCTCGGCCTCCTGCAGTTCAGTCTTGCCGCACTTTCACATAAAATTCTCACCCGGTTTTCCGGAGAAACCACCGCCTTTGTTTCCGGTGGTATCTTTGCGCTGGCTATGGCACTTCCGGTGCAGTTCGACGGCGAATGGGTATCGCTGGGCTGGGGGATTCAGGGTGCCGTCCTCGCGTGGTTCGCGCTGCGGGTAAAATCGCGCGTTCTGCAAGGCGGTGCATTTTTCCTGGGGCTGATCGGTATGCTGAAAGTGCTCGTTTTCGATGCCGAGGCTTACGTCCATCCACCGACCCTATTCCTGAATGCGCGCTTTGCCGTCGGTCTGATCTCTGCCTTTCTGCTGGCCCTTCAGGGAAATCTTGCCGCGCGGCAGACCGATGAAAACGAACCCGATATCTGGATCGATCTCGGCTGGATACTCGGCACGGTTTCAGCGTTGCTGATTTTCCTCACCGACATCTTCTGGACGGTCGGCACCGATAACCCAAAAAGCTGGTTGCTCAGTTCAGCCATTCTGCTGGCCGCCGGAGCAAGCCTGCTACTTTTTGCGCCCAAACGCACGTCCATCGTTTGGATCGGCGCGTTGCTGCTGGTTCTCGTGCCTGTAAAACTCCTGCTCGTGGATTCCTTCCTGGCCTTGGAAAATTTTAAGTTCGACGCCCAGCCCTTCGCCAACGCCATCATCTGGTTTCAGCTTTTGATGCTGTTGGTTCATATGGCGTTGATTCAGCCGGCTCTTCGAAAAGTGAACTTCGACCAGGCACCGGCGTTCCCGCGGGTGATGAATATCGCCGCGCTCGTGGCGGCGCTCGGATTGGTCAGCATGGAGCTCGCCCGTTTTGATACGGACTGGGCCGATACCGGAATCACCATTCTATGGGCGCTCAGTGCACTGACCCTGATCCTCGTGGGCATGAAACGCCGCACCGCGGCGCATCGTTATTTTGGGCTCATCCTCTTCGGCATCACCTCGCTAAAAGTTCTGGTGGTCGACTCCTCCGAGCTCGATGGACTGCAACGTATCGGCGCCTTCATCGGCACCGGTCTCATGCTCCTCATCCTCGCCTTCGCCTACCAGAAAGCCTCCGCCTTTTTCCAATCATTGGAAGAAGAGTAGGCCTCTACCGTATCAGATGTAGGACGCGGTTCTTTACGCAGCAAAGGCCGTGTCGCTTCGGACGGTTGCGCGCCCTCTTCAAGAGGCACGCCATACACCCATTGGGAGCAATCAATTTTTCTACTGCATCGCCTGAAAGGCCTTCATCATGTTACGAGCCTTTTCCAGCGCGGCGAGGGCATCCTCTTCCGGCAGGACAACACGCGGGCTTGAAATATCGAATCGTCCCCGCTCCTGAGCCAGCCAGTTGTGGATTTCGTTAATCGACGCGGCATTATTGCTGGAATTCGGATTAAAGCCATCCACCGGTATGTTCATCTCCTTCAGCTTTTCCACGCTCGTTTCCCGGAAGTGCGGAAACGGGCTGGCCATCATGCCCAGACTGCCGCAGGCCCTTAGAAAAGGATGCTCAAAAATTACAGGCGTGTATTTGATGTGACCCGAAGGGGTGATCTGCAACCATCCCTCGGTTTCCTTTTTTTTGTCATAGGTCACCCGCATCTTTACATTTCGACCCTGGACATCCGTAATTTTCAAAAATTTAATGGTCTTCGCCTTCCGATCAAACCATCCCGGTTCTAGCTCCTCGCGCCCCACGTGCATGGGATAGAGCAGTTTTTTCCATGTGTCGAAATCATTGTTCCGCCAGACCTGAGCATATTGTTCCGCAAGCTCACGCACATCGCGCTCCGTCATCACCCGCTCCGGATAGTCGGTGGGTGAGGGTGCACGGGCCCGCTCCTCCTGCATCTCCCGATCACTGCGGGCCCAGGCAAACTGTTCCAACGGAAGTTTCCGAGGGAAACACTCCTCCCGGATCGCATAGGCGCCATTGGGCATTTTATAATACAACCGCACGCGCAAACCGCTGATCGACATTTTGCCCGACGATTTAAACGTGGCATGTTGCTGCGTGGTTTTAAGAGTAACCGCTTCGCCCGCCGCAAGCTTTTGCTCCGGCAGTTCCAGATTGGTACTGCGGTGTTTATTGCTGCCTAGATCGCGATAGATACAGTACTCAACAAAAACCGTTTCGAAATTGAGATCACTCTTGTTGCCGATGGCTATCGTGTAGATATGGTTTTTGCCCTTCTTCTTCGTCCACTCGTCAACATGAGATGCGGTCTCTTCCGTAATATTAACCTGCAGAAAATCCGGATCCGAAAAAACCGCGCCTGTTTTGAGTTCATTGAAAAAGGCTTGGTCCTCCTCCGTCAGCTGAAGCTGGCTAAGTGGAATTTTACCGATTTTTCCATTCCGCATTTCCAGCTCCACGCGGTTGGTTTTCAAATCCAGCCCCAGCACCTTGGCCTCAATACTCCGGCCCGAGCTGTCTGTGAAAGCCCGGAAATCATCCGCAACGATAGATATACAAAGCCCGAAAATGAGCAACAGTGTGTGTCTGATCATAGTTCCCCCTGAATTCCTTAGTAAAAGTAGGTATATCAAGATCAAACCAAAGAGCTCAACTCATTCCCGCTTGTTCGTGCACGCATCGCCCAGCGGGACGCCATCCTTATACCACAAAAAGTCTACGGGCATCATGAAGCAACGAATGAATGGAAAGCGGCGAATTTAAAAGTGGCAGGATATTCGTTGCCGTAATTTATTTGTTATTAATCCAGTGGACAAATACGCGGCCTTTCGCTCCGCGAAAGAGCCACGTGCTACACACATTTGACCTTAATTTTAAGCATGTTTGGTGTAGGGCGCGTAACCTATCTGTGCGAGATCTTAATAATACCGATATGTTTTGGCCATGGGTAGTATACCACGTTCAGTGCATTTCCAGACGATGAGCTGGAGACGACGTCCGCGTCGTCCGGGATGTGCATGCGGACAGATACGTACCGCCGCCATCCTGGCGGCTATGTCCCGAAGCAAATGAAAGTCGGGTGAAATCAACCGGCAGGATGCCGGTTCTATTTTTTCAACATCTTCAGCAGATAGACATAACTCAGGCTGTTAGCTTTGGCGCGCTGCTCGTTGGTGACGCCGGAGCCGTGGCCGCCTTCGGTATTTTCAAAATAGAAAACCGGATGACCCATCGCTTCGAGCTTTGCGGCCATCTTGCGCGCGTGGCCCGGATGTACCCGGTCGTCGCGCGTGGTGGTTTTGATGAGCATTTTGGGATAGTTCCGATCTTTTGAAATATTCTGGTAGGGCGAATATGGGCTGATAAATTTCCACTCCTCCGGATTATCCGGATCGCCGTATTCCGCCATCCAGCTCGCACCGGCGAGCAGCTTGTGATAGCGCTTCATATCGAGCAGAGGGACTTCGCAAACGACTGCGCTATAAAGTTCCGGTCGTTGCATGGTCACCGCACCGACCAGCAATCCGCCATTACTGCCACCCTGAATGCCCAGTGTTTTGGGTGATGCATACCCGCGTTTGATCAGGTCTTCGGAAATTGCGATAAAATCGTCGTAGGATTTCTGTTTATTTTCCTTTCGCGCCGCCTCGTGCCACGCCGGACCAAACTCGCCGCCACCACGGATATTGGCGACTGCAAACGCACCGCCATTTTCGAGCCACGTTGCACCCATGACCGGTGAATAGGATGGACGGAGCGAAATCTCAAACCCCCCATAACCATAAAGCAGGGTCGGGGTCGATCCATCCATTTTTCCAGTCTTTGGAAAAACCACGGAATAGGGGATTGGGGTCCCGTCTTTGGAAATGGCCTCGTGCAGTTTAACTTCAAATTTCGAAGCATCAAAAAAGGCAGGCATGCTTTTCATGTCGACCGGTTCAGCATCCGCCTGAGTATAAAAGATCAGTTTGCTCGGTGAAAGAGCACTTTCATAGGAGAGAAAAAAACGGTCGGAAAAATCATCGGCGGAAATGACGGATAGGGTGCCGTATTCCGGCACATCCGCTTCCTGCTTTTTCCATTCTCCGTTTTCCAAGGTTTGGAAATCGAGTTCGTCAAAACGCCCGCCTTTGAATATCCGAATCAGCACCTGGTTCTTCGTGAACGATACATCGCCGAGGCTGTCTTTTTCCGAAGGTTGGAACAGAACGTGCGCCTTGTGCTCGCCCTTCAGCAGGATTACATAATCGAGCGCGACCAGCGATCCCGACGCCAGGGTCTGGCCTTTCGTTTTCCATTCTTTTTTCGGCCTGACCAAAAGGTGGCCCTTAAAAAATCCGGACGGATCCGCATCGAGCGGAAGATCCAATTTGATCAGCTTGCCGTTTTCATAGGCGTAATATTCCGACTCATAAAAAGAGATATTCCGATATACCACGGTGTACTTCCGATCAGCCGTCACCTGCACAAATGCACCGACCGCTACGTCCTCGTTTTTACCTTCAAAAATAAGTTCCGCTTCAGTCAACGGTGTGCCGCGCTTCCACTTTTTTACCTGTCGCGGATACCCGGACGAGGTCATCGAACCTTCGCCAAAGTCAGTACCCACCAGCAGGGTATCGCGGTCCAGCCACGATACCCGCGTTTTGGCTTCATCCAGTTTAAAGCCATCTTCGATAAAGGCCTTTCTCTTCATATCAAATTCGCGCACGACGACCGCATCGCCACCGCCGCGGGAAAGTTTGACTAAAGCGACGTCATAATCCGGGGTCAACACATCGACGCCTTTATAGGACCAAGACTCGTCTTCTTTGTCGGCGAGTTTTGCGATATCCAGCATATTTTCCCACGCTGGATTTTCTTTTCGGTATTCTTCCAACGTCGTCCTGCGCCACACGCCGCGCGGGTAGGTTTGGTCCTGCCAGAAATTATAAACAAATTCGCCACGCAGTCCCGGATAGGGAATGCGCGCATCGGAATTCATAATCTCCAACGTCTTTTCATAGACCGAAGTAAACTTCGGATGATTCGTCAGCGCATTGAGTGTAATCGCATTTTGCTCCTCGACCCAGGCCAGCTGTTTTTCTCCGTCGATTTCTTCCAGCCATTGGAAGGGATCATGTTGTGCTGTTGCGATTGTTGTCATAAGGATTGCCGAGATTAATTGTTTAAACATTTAGAAGCTCCGATCTTAAAAGTAGAACAAGCGTCCCGCTTGTTTACCGTTCACATTTGAGCAAGCGGGACGCGTGCTCTACCTCATTTCAATTTTAAGCGTTCGATGGTTTCGAGTTCAGGCCCGCCGCCGCGGCCCCCGGAGCCGGAGCAGGTGTAGATACAGTTTTGATGAAGAATCAGTCCGGTGCCGTGCCGTCCCTGCTTCAATGAAGGATAATCTTTCCACTCTTCCTTCAGCGTGTCCCAGGCTTCCACTTCATCATGCGCCTTTTTATTTCCGCCGCTTTCCCCGCCGGCCACCACGACATCTTGACCTACGGCCAGTGTGGAGTTCCCTGCGCGCGGGGTGGGGAGGTCATCTTTAAGCACAGACCATGCTCCGGTCTTGATGTCATAGACATCGACTTCTGGAACCGTCAGATCAAACACCTTCCCGGTTTCCTTCGAGGTGGTCCGTCCACCGGCCGCATAGATTTTTCCGTCGAGGTATGTGGCCTGAAAATGGTCGCGCTTATGTTTGGCATTTTTAAGTTTGGTCCACTCGCCGTTTTTTGGATCATAGAGATCTGCCCAGTCGACGTAGCCGCCCATATGGCCGCGAACGATCCCGCCAATGATATAAAGTTTTCCATCCACATTGACCACGCCTGCAGACCCGCGCCGCCGTTTTTCAGGAATCTCATCGCCCCAGCTCCACCGGTCTTTTTTGGGCTCATAGATCAGAATGTTTTCGAGCCCGGTTTCATTTGGATATTTTCCGGTCATGGCACAGATAATCATGATTTTATCGCCATGCACCACCGGCTGAAAATGATGAACTTCGATTGGCGGCTTGGCACCATTGCGCCAGGTTTTGGTTTCAGGATTAAAAATATTTACCGGCTGAATACGGCGTCCGCCCATCAGATAAAACTCACCCTCAAACTCAACAAAGGCCGCTTCGTGGCGTTTGTTCGGTTTGCCCTCGGTGTTCAGCGTTTCCCATTCCTGAGCCAGCGTCGTTCCGGTGAGCAGCAGTGCAGCCAGTAAGATTTTCATATCATCTTCTCCTGAAGTTTAATGATCTGTTTCGCTACCTCATGATCGGTGGAGAAGAGTACCCCGCAATGGCTCAAATATACAGCATCCGCTCGATTCAATTCCAGTGGCTTACCTCTGATATCCGAAACCCATCCACCCATTTCATGAAAAATACAGGCGGTGGCCCCGAAGTCCCAAAAACATCCGCCGCCATTTCCTGCCTTAGGAAATTTAAAATAGCACGCCGGTGCATGCTCCAGGCACCAGAGGGCATTCATCACCCCGCCGCCATACGTTCCCCAGGTTCCGCCAATGGCTTCCGCCATGGGTTTAAAACGCGCCGCTTCCGCCTCGCTGCGATCCGTAAAAATGGTGAGATCCGAGTTCTGGTTTTTAATGACCCAAGGGGCCTCATTTTTAAATGCACCTTCATCACGAATCGCATGATAGAGCGTATGCTCCCAGGGATCATAGACCACGCCGATAAACGGAACCCCCTCTTTGGAAATCAACGAAATCGAAATCGCGTAGCCGGGAATTCCTTCAATAAAAGGGAGGGTTCCATCGATGGGATCGATACACCAAAAATAGTCTTTTTCTAATCGGCTTCCATCATCCGGGCTCTCTTCGGTCAGCAGGCCCAGATCATATGATTCAAACGTCGGCTCCAGAATTTTCAGAATTCGATTCTGACTTTCGCGGTCGACCTCCGTTACCACCTCGGTGGCCAGCGATCCGCCATGGCCTTTGTGCTCTACGTTGGAAGGCCGCGTTTCGGAAATATAATGGCCTGTTTCTGTGGCGGCATGAATGGCCGCATCACACAGGTCGTGCAGGTCTTCGGTCGTCAGTTTCATAGGATCTCCAGAACTTCATTCGTTAGCCGTTTGCTATAGGCATGAATTTTCCAGTGCCCCGGGCTCCAGCCCTGCAGGAACCGAAAAAAATCGGTCCATGCCACAGGGTACAACGCACGCCAATCGTTTTCCAATGATTGGAAGTCGAGTTGTGTTCCACGCTTACGCAGCGCTTTTTCCAAACCGTGGAAATAAAAGTCCAGAAGCTCGGTTTCCTGTTTTTCACATTCATCTTCCGAAAGACAGCTGCTGATAAAATAAGCGACGTCTTTCATGCCGCATCCGCCGCCGATATACTGGAAATCGACGGCTGCAACGTCCCCGTTTTCCGCAAAACAGAAATTGGCCAGTTTGGCATCGCCGTGCACCAAGGTCTGGAAAGGGGATTTATTCAATTTACGGTCGATGGCTTCGGCCGCGTTTTTCAATTCGGCATCATTCAGTGCCTGCAATTCATCGGGCCGCGTTTCGAGATGCCAGTACGTTCCGGTTTTCCAAAGGTTGGAAGGTTCCTCATTCATAAACTCAGCGTGAAAGTTGGCGAGCCAGGAAAGGCACGCTTCGATGTCCGCTGAAGAAACATGGTTTTTTCTAAGATGAAAACCGGCGGCATCGAGATCTTCCAAAACCATAAACACTTCATCGCCATGTGTCTCGAGTGCAAAACATGCGGGAACCCGGCACGAATCATCACAGCGGTCGGCCCACTGTTCATAAAAGGCGGTTTCCACTTGATAGGATTTTACTTTGCGCTCGTGCGATCGCCCGGTGTTCCAGCCGCGCGGGTGGTTGTCCGACGTTGGCCAGTGCACGTGTTTGACCACAACACTGGTAGGGCGTGCTCGCCGAGCGCGCCGCTCCGAGGTGTGGACGGCCCGGCGGTCCGTCCCTACCGGATATTCCAAACCGCAACGGATAATTTTCCCGTAGCCGCTCCACAGATTCTGGATCACTTCGGATTCAGTCAGGGCCGAAGCTCCCGTGGCCTTCAGGGTGATTTCCTGGAAATGTTTATTCATCGGTTAAGCCACTTTTCCTTCATCCGCAGCATGGATGTTTCGGTGGTATAATTTTCCAAGGATTCGATTTCGACCCACGCGAGGTCGTGCGATTCATCGCTGACGACGTAATCCTCGATTTCCAGACATTGGAAAACGAAGCGGATGTCGTGGTGGAGGTGAGCGGGTTCGGTTTTACGCGCGGGAATCAGGTGAATATCAATATCGAAGATTTCGTTGCTGACCGCTTCCAGGGTTTGTATGCCGGATTCTTCGACGGCTTCGCGCAGGGCGGCATCGAGAATGTCGGAATTACCGTCGGCGTGCCCGCCGAGCTGCAGCCACATGTTGAGTTTTTTGTGGTGGGTGAGCAGCACGTGCGTTCCGGCTTTGTTCACCACCCACGCGGAGCCGGTAATATGGCCGACACGCAGGGTCCGCTTAAAGCAGTCGGGGTGGGTTTCAACAAAATCGATGAGCCGGTCGGCCATGTCGGTTTCGGCCAGCCAGCGTTTCCGATAGTTCCGAAGTTTGGAAAGTAGGTCAGTGCGGTGCATGGGTTTTTATAGCCACGAAAAGGCACAAGATGCACAAAGACAATATATTCTGTCTTCGTGATTTTTGTGCCTCTTTGTGGCCATTCCTTTTCTATGGATTGAAGAGAGGGTAGAGGACATCGTATTGTTCTTCGAGCGCCTGGGGCATCACACGGGTATTGGCCAGCACGGGCATAAAATTGGTGTCGCCGCTCCAGCGCGGAACAATGTGCTGGTGAATGTGGTCTTTCAACCCGGCGCCGGCGGCTTCGCCGAGATTATAGCCCAGATTCAGCCCGTCGGGTTTCAGTTCCGCCTTCAGAATTTCAACGGCTTCGATGGTGAGGTCGGCGATTTCGAGGCGTTCTTCAGGGGTGAGATCTTTTAGGTTTTCGAGATGGCGGTAGGGCGTAACCATCAAATGCCCGCTGTTGTAGGGATAGCGATTCATGACGACGGCAACGGTTTTCCCGCGTTTCAGCAGCAGATTCTCGCGGTCGTTTTCTGCGTCGAACATGTTGCAGAGAAAGCAGCCGCCTTCTTTGTCGCTCAGAATATATTCAATGCGCCACGGCGCCCAGATCGTTTTGCTCATTCAGCTCTCCCTTACATTTACCCGGAATGGTGCGTGTTTGCGCAGAAGGGGGCAAGTGGAAAAGGGAGAGCTAGAGCAGGGTTAGTGACCCTGTCTGCAGTATTTAAGCCAACGTTTGATCCCTGTTTTTACTGAAATATCGTGCTGTAAAATAAACAACACCAAGCCCGATAAGTAGCCGAA
>JGI12210J13797_10336969_pt1 | contig 13060 bp, 11 predicted proteins | sample ElkSlonscriptome_3_FD_13797 | JGI IMG/M metagenome (IMG submission 13797)
TGGGCTTTTATTCATTTCATCCATTTCGCGCGCTGAAATGCGGATCTGGACCTCTGTTAAAGGGGACACCGTTGAGGCCGAATTTAAGGCCATTGTCTCCGGGCGTGTCATTCTTCATCGAGCGGACGGAAAAGAACTGAAGGTTCCGATGAAGGGATTATGTGCGGCCGATATTAAATATCTGGAAACCAAAATCCCGCCGGAAATCGACATTGATGTCAGTGTGGATAAAGATAAGACCAACCTCGAATCCTATTCCGGTTACTCCACCAGCTACGAAAGAGAAGAAATTAAAATTAAGTGCGAAGTCACCGTAACTAAAAAGAGTCGCGAAAAAAGCTCTATGCCCCTTAAAGCCTGCATTTATGTATTCAGTTCAGATTCAAGAAGTAAGGACATAAAGGTTCTGTCCCGAACCGAAAAAGAGTTTACTTTCGAAGGGAGCGAGGAACTTGTATTCAGCAGCGATGCGGCAAAATTTCAGAATTCAGAATATTCCGGCTACTACGGCGGCAGTGAATATGGGGAAGAGTACGAGGGGTACATTGCCTATGTTGAAAACGATGCCGAAGAGATGATTGCCGTGCGCGGGAGCAGTAAGAGTTTTGAGCGGAATATTGAGCGAATTAAAAGTTTCAAGGTCGATGATCGCTTTGATGATGACTACGACATCATTAAATAACCGTTCGTAGAGGATGGTTTAAAGAAGTGCCAGATTTTTTATGCTTTTCAAGAAGCCGGATTGTGAACAATGATCCGGCTCTTATTTTTTGAGGAAATCAACATGAAATACATCAGTACACGCGGGCAGATGGAGCCCATTGAATTTCAGGATGCGATCATGACCGGCCTGGCGCCCGATGGCGGGCTGTTGCTCCCGGAGGAACTTCCAGACATTGGAGACAAGCTGGACGCCTGGTCGAAACTTTCATACACGGAATTGGCCCTCGAGGTGATTCGCCTGTTCGCCACGGATATTCCGGAAGCGGATCTTAAAAAACTGATCGATGATTCCTATGCCACGTTTGAGCATCCCGAAGTCTGCCCGACGGTTGAGGTGGGCGATTTTCAGATCTTGGAACTTTTTCACGGCCCGACGCTGGCGTTTAAAGATGTGGCGCTGCAGTTTCTTGGAAACCTTTTTTCCTACATTTTGGAACAGCGCGGTGGAAAACTGAATATTCTCGGAGCCACTTCCGGCGATACCGGCAGTGCGGCGATCCATGGGGTTCGTGGAAAACCGAACATCAATATATTCATTATGCATCCGGAAGGGCGGACCAGTCCGTTGCAGGAAAAGCAGATGACGAGTGTGCTGGATTCCAATGTATTCAACCTCGCGGTCGATGGTTCGTTCGATGATTGCCAGAACATCATGAAAACCACCTTCGGCGATGTGCCGTTTAAAACCGAGCATTCGCTTGGTTCCGTCAACTCCGTCAACTGGGCGCGCGTTTTGGCTCAGACCGTCTATTATTTTTATTCGGCGTTCCGAACCATGGAAAAAACCGGTGCAACGTCGGTTCAGTTCTCAGTGCCCACCGGAAATTTCGGGGATATTCTGGCGGGCTATCTCGCACAGCAGATGGGTCTGCCGATCAGTCGTCTGATTTTGGCGACCAATGAAAATGACATTCTGTCGCGTTTCTTTAATACGGGTATTTATGGAAAAGCAGAGGCTGTCCCGACGATCAGTCCTTCGATGGATATTCAGGTGGCGAGCAACTTTGAACGCTACCTCTATTATCGAGTGGATAAAAAGGCTGAGGATCTGGTCAGTCTGATGAACGATTTTGAGAACAAAGGGGCGTTGAAGATTCCGCTGAACGAGAAATTTGTCGTGGACGCACTTTTTGTGGCCGGTCGAGGGGACACCGCGTCTACGCTGGAAACTATCAAGCGCTATAAAGAAGAGTATGGCTATGTGCTGGATCCGCATACGGCCGTGGGAGTTTGCGTAGCCGAGAAATTCCAATCATCGGGAAGCCCGACCATCTGTCTGGCCACAGCGCATCCGGCTAAATTTACGCAGGCGATTATCGATGCCACCGGCAAGGCCGTACATCACCCGACGCTCGATGCGCTCGAAAATGCCGAAACCCGCTGCGAAACCATCGCCAATGACGTGGATCTGGTGAAACAGTATCTGGTCGATCATATTTAACGGGTGTGTTAGATCATATAAATGAAACTGCCGATTTCACTCTTTCTGGCGATTAAATATCTCAAGCCGAAGCGCTCGATGGTGTCGTTCATCACGATCCTGACGATGTGCGGGATTATGCTCGGCGTTGCGATTTTGATTGTGGTGCTTTCCGTGATGACCGGATTTGATGATGTGCATAAAGAGCATATGATCAAGCTGGATTCGCATATTCAGATTTCAACCCGCGGAAATTCGCCGTTCGTTCCCGATCGCGTGCTTGAGGTGCTTGAGCAAATACCGGAGGTCAAAGCCGCGGCCCCGGCGGTTGAAGGGTTTGTATTGGTGACCCGGAATGATCAGGCGATCCCGGGCATGTTGCGCGGGATAGACCCAGAGTTGGAACGCGATATTTCGGATATTGAGTCCTATCTAGTGGACGGGATTCTCCCGCTTGAGGAGGAGACGGTGGTGGTTGGCAGCAGGCTGGCTATGATGCTCGGGATAAATGTGGGTGACCGTCTGACGGTTGGTTCCGCGCAATGTATTATGAATTTGAGCGAGAATGAAATCCGGTTGCCGGCGGAGCTGGAAGTGGTCGGCATTTTTTCGGTCGGGATGTATGACATCGATTCGAAGTTTATGATTACTTCGCTCCCGACGGCCCGCGATGTTTTTGCGCTGGAGGATGGCGTGGAAACGCTGCGGGTCATTACGGAAGATCCTTTTACGGTTTCAGAAACGGGGTTGAAAATTCGCGATCAGCTTCGTGAGGCGGCGTCCAAGGATCGGAGCCTCAGCTGGTTCCGTTTTCTGACGACGCGGTCGTGGATGGATATGAATCAAAGTATGCTCAGCACACTGGCGGTGGAAAAAAATATGATGTTTTTGCTGCTTTGTGCCATTTCGGTGGTTGCGGCCTTCTGCGTGTCGATCAATCTGATTAATATGGGGATTCAGAAAACGCACGAGATCGGCCTGTTAAAAGCCGTGGGTTTTTCATCGGGAAAAATTGTGGGGATCTTTCTGTTTCTCGGCACGGTGCAGGGGGTGTTCGGTTGCCTTCTGGGCTCCGCACTGGGGATCTGGTTTTCGAGTAATCTCGATTCGGTGCTGAATTTTCTGCGACGATTTAATCCCAACCTGATGTCGGCGGAGTTTTATCAATTCACCGATATGCCTTCGCGGACGACGGGCGAGGATGTCCTTTCCGTCTGCGTCATTGTGATGGTCTTCAGTATTATTGCCGGCATCCTGCCGGCCATCCGTGCGGCGGCGATGCAACCGGTTGATGCGTTGAGGTATGAATGAGACGGCTGTTTGTCAGTCTGGCTCTTGTTCTGTCGGTCAGCACGTTTGCCCAGATCGACGGAGATCCGCTTTATGCCCATATCGCGCAAAGCAATGAAACGTTTTATGCCTGGCGTCCATTTTATTCCAGCTCCACGGAGCCGGAGCGCTGGCGTAAGGATTATCTCTGGCCGCTCTATACCCGTAAGGGATTCAAGGATGAACAGTATAGCCGCGTTCTATTTTTCGGCTACAACAGTGATTTCAATAAAGAGGATGGTCGCCACCGTAACTGGATAATTCCATTCTGGTTCAGTGGCACCAATGCTGAAGGGCAAGACTATTGGGCGCTGTTTCCAATCTATGGAAATATTGATGAGTTTCTGGGGCGCGATAAAGTGCATTTCACCCTCTTTCCCTTTTGGTATACGAGTGAGATTAACGAGGTCAGCCAGTGGACGGTGCTGTGGCCGCTGATTTCCAAAGCTGAAGGCGAAAAGGTGGATCGTTTTCGGGTGCTCCCTTTCTATGGGCGGAATGAACTCAAGGGAGAGTTCAAAAAGAAATATATTCTATGGCCGATCTATAGTTCGGTGGAATATACCAACGAGCGAAATCCGGGCGGCGGATTTATTCTGGTTCCCATCTTTGGAAAAATTGACACGGAACGTTCGGACAACTACTGGGTGATCCCGCCGTTTTTTCGCTATATGGCCAGTGCTAATCAGTGGATCGTTCATGCCCCTTGGCCGTTTGTGCAGCTCGCCGATGGCGAAATGAAAAAACGGATATTCTGGCCATTCTATGGGAAAAAATCGCTGGGCACCCTGACCCGCCAATACTGGATCTGGCCGTTTTTGTGGAATAATAAAACGGAATATGGGACCCATGAGCAGCGCCGTCGCCGCATCGTGCCGTTCGTTCATTCACAAGTTGACGTCATGACGAAAGACACCGCGAAGCATCAGGCAGGCGATGTGATTGGACGATATTGGAAAATCTGGCCGCTGATGAGCTGGGACCGGATCGGTGATCAATCGCGCTTCCGCACTCTGGAACTTTGGCCGTTGCGGAACACGCCAGGCATCGAACGAAACTGGGCGCCGTGGTGGACGTTGTATAAACGTGTGGATAATGAGGGCGAGATCGGGCATCACGTCCTTTGGGGGATTTATCGCCAGGAAAAGAACGAGGACCAGTTTGAATGGAGCTTGCTCAAGGGATTGGCGGGCTATAAAAAAGAGAACGATCAACGTCGGTATCGCATTCTGTTTATGTGGTTCGGCGAAGATGAGGAGTAAAATACCATTTCTAATTTTGTCATAGATTATATGCGCTACCCGGTGCGCTCCGCCCAGCGGCTGGGCGCTTTGGCGCTGCAGCTTCTGCACAATACGGGTCACGCTGTATTTATGCTTTTGGAAGCCACCTGGTTTATTCGCTTTGCTTTCGGCAAACGCAGTCGGCAGGAAACAGTTACTCAGCTTTTTATCACCGGAATAAAAAGTTTGGCCGTGATTACGGTAGTCGCCCTCTTTACCGGCATGATCCTCGCTCTGCAGACGGGGCTGGAACTCAAGCGCTGGGGGCAGGAGGAATGGATTGGTTCGGCCGTGGCGGTTTCCATGATTCGTGAAATGGGGCCGTTCATGACGGGCCTGATTATTGCGGCCAGTGTCGGGTCGGCCATCGCGGCTCAGCTGGGCACGATGACGGTTTCGGAGGAAATCGCGGCGCTTGACGTGATGAGCATCAATCCCAACCGTTTTCTGGTGATGCCGCGTCTTGTTGCGCTGTGTGTGATGATGCCGATCCTGACGGTCTATACCAATATACTGGGCATTACGGGAGGGGCTGTGGTGGGGGCCACCCAATTGGGGGTTTCTGTGACGACCTACATGGATAACGCTACACAGTTTGCCACCATCAAAGATCTTTATGTCGGGCTTTTTAAAGCATTTCTGTTTGGAATCATCATTACCACCGTGGCGTGTCACCAAGGCTTCATGACGACAGAAGGCGCCGTGGGTGTCGGCAAGGCCACGCGTAAGTCGGTGATTGTTTCATTTTTGGTGATCCTGGTGATCGGGTACATGGTGACGAGGTTGTTTTACATATGATCCGCTTCGATCAGGTCACTAAATATTTTGGGGATAAACCCGTTCTCGATGAAGTTAGCTTTGAGGTCGACGAGGGGGAGACCTTTGTCATTGTCGGTCTTTCCGGGGCCGGGAAAAGCGTAACCCTCAAGCATATGATCCGGCTCATGCAGCCGGATTCGGGGACGATTTCCATCGACGGCGAGGAAATTACTCATTTGAGCCGAGGGGCGTTGCGGACGGTTCGCGAAAAGTTTGGCGTGCTGTTTCAGAGTGCGGCACTGCTGCAATGGATGAGTGTGCGCGATAATGTGGCCTTGCCGTTGCGCGAGCATACGAAGCTGGCCGATGAGGAGATTCTTAAGCGCGTGGATGAAAAGCTGAAGCTACTCAGTCTGGGCGATGCTGGCGATAAGTTTCCGTCGGACATTTCCGGCGGCATGCAGAAACGTGCCGGGCTGGCGCGGGCCATTATCATGAATCCGAAAATTGTCCTCTATGATGAGCCGACCTCCGGCCTCGACCCGGTAACGTCGCGGCGAATTGATGATTTAATCGTGGATATGCGCAAAAAGCTCGGTATAACCAGTGTGGTGGTAACACACGATCTGCACAGTGCGCTGGCGATTGGCTCACGTATCATGATGCTGCACCACGGCAAGATTGTGGAAAACGCCGCGCCGGCCGATTTCATTCGGTCGAAAGATGAAACTGTACAGAGTTTTCTTGCGTCACAATACATTACAAAAAAGGGCAAATGGGAAGAATTCGGCCATGAATAAATTTAACCGCGAAGTCAGTGTTGAGATTCTGGTGGGGCTTTTTATTTTCGTGGTCCTTATTGCACTCAGCGTTTTTACCATTGTGCTCAGCCGCGAAAAGCTGTGGCAGGAAAGCCATACCTATGAATTTGTCTTCACTCAAGTGGGAGGACTTCGAGAGGGCGATGCGGTGTATCTGCGCGGGATGAATGTAGGCCGGGTGCAACAAACGAACTTGGAAAACAGTCGGGTTCACGTATTCGTGAGTCTGGATGTGCCGTTGGCCCTCCGCCATGGGTACCAGGTGGATGTGGTGGATGCTTCGATGCTGGGCGGAAAGATCCTTAAAATTTATGAAGGTCCTGAGACGGCTCCGCGACTCGGCGAAAATGTGACCGTACTCGGGAACAAACCCGTTGAAATGATGGTGGAGCTGGGCGAGGCGATTAACAGTCTGCAGGGCTTAATCGGATCCATGGAACGCGGCGAGGGCTCTCTGGGTAAACTGATGAAAGACGAGGCCATGTATGACAATCTTTCCGCAATCAGCGAAGACCTAAAGTTGATCATGGGCCGAGCGGTCAATGGCGAGGGAACGGTGGGGAAACTGTTGACCGATGATAAGGTCTACAAAGATGCTGCGGAACTCATGGCCAACCTGAAAACCCTTTCTGATCGTATGGCCGCTGGCGAAGGTACGCTGGGCAAACTGATGGCTGAAGACGTGGAGCTCTATGCCAATGTGGACGCGACCCTGGCTGCTGCACGGGAAATTGCGGAAAGCATTAATTCCGGCGAGGGTACGCTGGGCAGACTCGTTCGGGATGCGAAACTCTATGACGAGGCCTCCCTTCTGGTTGAGGACGTACGTGCTGCGGTCGACGATCTCCGTGAAGCCTCTCCGATTACCTCATTCGGCAGCGTAATGTTCGGAGCTTTTTAAACCGATGGGAGTTCCGGGGTCTGGAAAGAATTCGGTTACATGCCGCAGCTGCGGTCAAGAGGTTCAAAAACTCGATCGATGTTCCAATTGCGGCTGCCGCCTGAAAAAGGGTGGGGCCAAGATTGTTCTGAAGAGCGGGCTCATGCTTATTTTTGCCGTGGCTTTTGTTTGGGGTTTCCGGACCTTTTATCATCGATCGCCCAAGCGGGTCACCATCAGCAAAATCAAACCCTACATGAATTTCCGCAAGGTTCGGGTGGAGGGTGACCTGCTGAAACCGGCGCGGCAGTTGAAAAGCGGGGCCGTTTTTTATTCCATACATGATGGCACGGGGCAGTTGGCGGTTTTTGCTCCGCTGGATAATAGTCAAAACCTGTTCTGGGCAGGAAGCCGCATTGCCGCGACCGGCAGTTTGCGGGTGGGCGTCGGGAATAACAAAAGCCTGCAGGCAATGAAGGTTGAATTGCTGTCCACTCCGGCCATCGCCGCTATTCATTCAGACGTGATGCTGGCCGATATTCGTGCAGAAAAAGAGGGTGACACCGTCACGGTTTCGGGCGTGGTTTCCAAGGTCTGGAAACCGAAGGACGGCTCGAAGGCCCCGCATAAAATTGTGCTTGAAGATCCAAGTGGCCGGTTGGATGTAATCCACTGGCTGGAAAAACCACCGAAACTGGAGGCGGGTGATGCGGTGGAAATTACCGGCGTGGTGCAGGTGTATAAAGGTCGTGTGGAAGTCCGCGTTTTCGATGCGCAGTCGATTCAGATTGCCGGCGATTCGGATGACCCTCCGGTCGAAATACCGGTTGGTAAGATCACGCAAGCCCATGAAAAGCAAGTGGTTATTACGAACGGTCGGCTTGGGCCTCCGCGCTCTATTCCGGGAGGCGTCATTTATCCGCTCAGCGACGACACGGGGACCATCCTGTTCCTGCTGTGGGATAAAAATGTCTCGGGCGAGGAGCGCGATATGCTCGATGAGGGGGTGCGGGTTCAGGTGGAAGCTCCAGTGGTGATCTATAAAGGCCAGTTAGAACTTGTGCCTAAAGATATGGGCGGGTTCCAGGTATTGGATTAATCTGTTAATTCTGACTGGACCCATTTCAACACTTCTTCTTTTGATGTGAAGCGATTTTCCATCTGACCGTCGTAAGCCTCTTTTAAAATCCGGCCGATCCGTTTGCCTTCGCAAATCCCCAGATCAACCAGATCTTTTCCGTTGATGAACGGTTCGGGCAGCATGGGTTCATGGGCCATCTTTTTTTGATAGTCGCGGACAAAGGTATAATGCTCCAGTGCGCGGTGCGAACCGAGGCAGTCTAATCGGTGCAGGGCCATCTCCAATTCAAACGTTTCGGCTCCGATCATTTTCCGAAGAGTGGATGCTTTCATGTTCTGAACATCCATGAAGCGCATGTGTCCGGCAATGGCCGTGGTAATGCTCTTTTTTTCAACGTTGGGGAATTTGAGGCGGATCAGGATTTTCTCGGCCATCTTTGCTCCGACGGAGGCATGGCCGTCGAACCGGATGCGCGGCACACCGTCGGCCCCCGGACCGATGGATGCTGTGGGTGGTTTGCCCACATCGTGCAAAAGGACCGAGTAGGCCAGTTCGCGCGGTGAAAACGAGCCGGGCTCCTGGTGCTCATTCATCAGATCGAGCATCAGGCAGGTATGTTCGAACACATCGCCTTCCGGATGAAACTGCGGCGGTTGTTCCTGTCCAACCATGGGAAGAATTTCCGGGAGCACGTATTCGAGCAGTCCAAGTTCCTGGAGATGTTTAAGGGCGGTTCCGGGGCGCGCACTTTCGGTGAGCGTGCGAGTGAGTTCCACCTCGATGCGCTCGGCGCTGATCTTTTGGATCAGCGGGGCCATTTTTTTGATGGCGTTTTCGGTGGCTGGATCGAGATCAAATTGAAGCGTATGCACAAACCGAATAGCCCGGAGCATGCGAAGATGGTCTTCGCGGAAGCGTTCTTCAGGATCCCCGATCGCGGTCACCCGTTTCTTTTTAAGGTCGCGTTGTCCGTGAACATAGTCATGAAGTTGTTTTTTGATTGGATCAAAGAACATTCCGTTGATGGTGAAATCTCTGCGCAGGGCATCTTCTTTGGCGGCGGAAAACATGATCGTTTCCGGATGGCGGCCGTCGAGGGTGCCGACCTCTTCGCGGAATGTGGCCACCTCGATGGTTTCACCTTGTTCAATGACCGCAATCACCCCAAAGGCTTTGCCAATCGGTACGGTTTTTGGAAACAGCGCTTCGACTTCCTCCGGGTAGGCTTCGGTGGCAATGTCATAGTCTTTCGGCTCCCGGCCCAGTAGTTCATCGCGCACGCATCCGCCGGCAAACAGGGCCATATAGCCATTGTGCTGCAACGTTTGGACAACGCTCGCCGCGATCTGCTTCTGTGTGACTACTTTTCCCATAAAACCTTTTTTCGATACTTGAATGAACTATAATTGTGTCATGGTGTCGAAGGAACCAATTAATAGTAGGAATCTTTGTATGAAAAAACTCTTATTCACATTTTTGCCCTTGTTTGCCTTGCTTTTGTCTGTTTTTGGTCAATTCGGTGACCCCTTCGAGGTTACGGTTACTCCCATGGATGACACGGTGCGGATAGATGTTACGGTTCCTGAAGCGCACTATCTGTATGCCGAAAATTTCAAAGTCAGTGATGCGCTTGGGAATGAGCAAAATGTGATCTCCCTTCCCGAAACGAAAGACATCATCGATCCAAACTCCGGAAAGCCTAAACCGGTTTATGCGGAATCATTTTCCGCCGAATTCGAATGGATGCCAAAGGGAGAAGGTGCGGCGGCCATCCATGTGAAATACTGGGGATGCAATGATTCGGTCTGTTTTATTCCGCAAACCAAAGTCGTGGAGCTTGCAGGGACGACTCCTTCCTCGCCTGCTTCGGCCGTGCAGGAAACTTCCAAGGATTGGAAAAATGCGCTGGAGAATTTTGAGGTTCAGGCGATGCATTCGGGCGGCTTGAATGCGGAACAGTTTCTGGAGTTTTTAAGTCAGTCTAAAACAACGACGTCAGACCCTGCAGTGGAGCCGAGCGCATTTAAACTGTTCATCACCGATCCAGTGGCCTTCGTGAGAGAATCGGGTCTTCCACTCACCATTATTTTTATTCTGCTAGGTGGTTTGGCGCTGAATCTCACGCCTTGTGTTCTGCCAATGATTCCGATCAATCTGGCCATCATCGGCGCTGGAGCACAGGCCGGTTCAAAAGGGCGAGGTTTTGCGCTGGGAGCCACCTACGGGCTGGGCATTGCCTTAGTCTATGGCCTGCTCGGGGTGATCGTGGTGCTGACCGGGTCGCAGTTTGGAACCATTCAGGCCAATCCGTGGTTTAACCTCGGCATTGCCCTGATTTTTGTGGTGCTGGCCCTTGCGATGTTTGATGTCTTCCATATCGATTTTTCGCGCTTTCAATCCAAGCTGGGCGGCGGCGAGCAAAAGCAGGGTAGCTTTTTTGTGGCGCTGACGATGGGCTCTGTGGCGGCCCTTCTGGCTGGCGCGTGTGTGGCGCCGGTGGTGATTGCCGTATTGCTGTTGGCCACCAATATTTATGAAGCAAATCCGGTGGGTGGGCTGGCGTTGCCGTTTATACTCGGCATCGGTATGGCATTGCCCTGGCCGTTTGCGGGCGGCGGACTCTCATTTCTTCCAAAGCCTGGAAAATGGATGGAATACGTGAAATATGGTTTCGGAATTGGGATTATCTTTTTTGCCCTCTACTACGGCCATCTGAGTTACCGTGCGTTTAATCCGGCTGAAATTACAGAAGGCATTGATGGCCGCACCAATGAAGGCTTTGCCGCTGCGCTGGACGATGCTGCCTCAGCTGGCACACCCGTGGTGCTCGATTTCACCGCCAGCTGGTGCAAAAACTGCGCGGTCATGGCGAAGACCACCTTTAAAGATGAGATGGTGAAAGCCGAACTGGAGAACTATGTCTTTATGAAATATGTTGCCGAGGATCCGGATAACCCGAATACAAAAGCGGTCATGCAGCACTTCGGTGCGCAGGGTCTGCCGACGCTGATTGTGCTGCAACCGAAATAACCGGTGGGTTAATTCAACATGCCCTGTTTCTTAAGATCATGGATCACGTCCAGAATGATCAGGTTCATGTTGTCGGTGTCTGACCGGTCGTCGAAAATACGTTTGCGACCGGTCCAGATCAGCTTTTTGCTTTCCACATCATATACATTGGTCTCCAGAGAAAATTCCATATAGCTGCTCACCGTCGCGGTATTTGCCGATAGGGTATAGCCCCAATCATAATATCCCCAATACCCGCTGTCATAGGGTGTGGCGTCATATCCCGTGACTATGGTTTCGCTTTTTTGATCGCCGTCCATCAACGTGGTTACAATGACGGTCTGGATATCATTTTCCTGCAAGAGTTTTTCCAGTTGATCGCGTTCGATTTTCCCCTTGATGTCGATACTTTCATGGTAGGGCCCAGCGGAAACATAGGGCAGTAGATGCTGCACAAACAACGCTTCATATTGATGGCGGAGACTTTGGCTATCCGCATTGCCCATCACCAGCGTTTTTCCGATGCTCCGATTTTTAAATTCCGGGTTGGTCCACGATTCCTGCTTCGGGGTGCGCATGTAACAGGAGGTCAAAAGGCACGAAGCCAAGGCCAAAGATACAACAGCGATTTTCATTTAATTCTCCATAAGCGGTTTTAGTGATTGCTGGAAAGTTAACGGGAACTCTGGAAGATTGCAACGGTGTCCCGGTATTTCATCGGGCCTACGGGAAGGAGGAGTTAACTGTGCAAATGTTTCGCATGGACGGGAGAAGGGCGAGGTGCTATTTAGGATTCAATTTCCCCCTTATGTCCTCAAAAAGCGTAGGTAAAAATCGCGGGCGATTCAAACTTCTGCATGGGAGAGGTGTATGACGCCGAAAAACAATCTAGTCTCGCGCGCACTGTATAGTTAAGCGAATTTAAGACCATGTATTCCTGCAGTCAGGACAGCTGAATTTCGGCCAGGCATAGAGCATGGTAAAAGCACCCAGTGTTAAAACGGACAAAATGCCCACCCAATTGGGTTTGTGAATGGGTTGCCCATCCTTATTTTTGCATTGTGGACATATTTTGGCTTTTGCCGCTCTTTCCGAGGCCTTGTTTTCGTAATATTTTTCAAGCACTTCGGTTGCGGCTTCCACGCACGCAGGCGAAACTTTGATTTTGATTCCGCCCACTGCATTAGCTAACAGCGGATCGACACCAACGGTAAATTCATTGTCCAGATCGCAATCAATACCGGCTGCATCCAACTCCATTTGAATCATGGAGGCTTCCAGAATTTCTGTGCAGGTTCCTACTGTAATTTGTTGATTCATATCCTGATGGACTGTTTCTTATAACGTGAATTAATCGGTCTGCTTGTGCAACATTCAGCGTGCCTTATACCGTTCGGAATTACAAATGATAAAGCCGGTTCTGCATTTTTCCCAGCTCAGATAAATTCCAGGGGTTGGAACTTTTTGAGGAGGATGGGTTTTGAATCTACGCCCATGTGTTTTTCGAGGAGGGTGGCGTAGACGGAGCGGTAGTCGGTGGTGTGGGCGATGTCGCCGCGGATCAGCTGACCGGGGGCCATGCCGGGGCGTTTCCCGTAGAATCCGCCTTTGACGGGGCCGCCCATAACAAAGACGGGTGCCGCGACCCCGTGGTCGGTGCCGCCGGAGGCATTTTCTTGAACGCGGCGTCCGAATTCGGAATAGACCATGACGACGACGCGCTGGTTTTGACCGGTCTTTTCGAGCTCGTTGTTA
>JGI12210J13797_10334592_pt1 | contig 13059 bp, 10 predicted proteins | sample ElkSlonscriptome_3_FD_13797 | JGI IMG/M metagenome (IMG submission 13797)
CAAAGACGAGGGAGCTGGGGGACAAGCCATGGGGGACGATCGTCGTCCTTGTCGTCTTAACGGTCCGCAGTTCTCGATTTGCTCATCGAAAGTCGAGGGTTACGGCAACCCACCGGGGACGATCGTCGTCTTTGTCGTCTTGTCGTCGTGCCCGCCCATATGAAGACAAAGACGACGATCGTCCCAGGCTCGTTGACGCGCAACCCATCCTCTTGCGGAGGAAAGCGTGTCACCCGGAGATTAAGACGACAAAGACGACGATCGTCCCCGGTGGACGGCCGCACCCCCCGGTGGGCGGATGCCGGTGGGCGCGATGGGCGGACGGGACGGCTGCTAGAGCGCCTTCTCGAACTCGCGGCCGAACTCCAGCGGGGTGGGGCGGTCCTTCCACTCGAGGGCGGTGGAGGCCCGCATGAGCTTCACGAGCGCCGCGGGGTAGTTGCCGAGCTGGGCGTTCTCGAGCGGGTCCATGCGCATGTGCGCGACGATGCGCTCCCGGGGCTCGCTGATCTCGTCGAAGAACGCGCGGCCGGTGGTCACGTTGTAGATGGTGCCGGCCAGCGCGTAGACGTCGGCGCGGCCGTCGAGCTCGACCGGGTCGAGCACCTGCTCGGGTGCGATGTAGCCCGGGGTGCCCGCGACGAACTTGCCGCCGACCTCGGCGGCGACCTTCTGGGCGCGGACCATGCCGAAGTCGATGATCACCGTGGACAGCGGCTGCGCGCGCGCCGGGTCCCGATGGACCTCCGGGTCGAAGGGCTCGTTGCCCCGCAGCGGCAGCCGCAGCCACAGGTTCGCGGGCTTGATGTCGCGATGCACCAGGCCCGCGTTGTGCAGCGCCGTCAGCCCCGCACAGGTCTCCCGGACGACCGAGCGCAGCTCGAAGAGGCTCATCAGCTTCGCCGAGCTGTACTGCTTCAGGTCCGCGCCCTTCAGCAGCTCGAGCACCAGGTAGGGCACGTTCCCCTCGACGCCGCGGTCGATGATGTTCGCGACGTTCGGGTGGTAGAGCCCGGCGAGCGCCTTCGCCTCTTCCGTGAACGACGCGAGGATCGCGTCCCGCTCGGTGTCGCTCGCGGTCTCGAGCACATCGGCCTTGGGGATCTTCAGCACGAAGAGCCGGTCGGCGCCGGGCTTCCGAACCAACCAGACGGAGCCGATGCCGCCCTCACCGAGCGCCTTGAGCAGGTCATAACCGACGATCCGCTTTGGCTCCGCCTTCTTCGGCTGTGGCGGCGGCGGCGGCGTGCGCTTGACGGCCCCACGGACCGCGCGGTCGACGAGCGTCGAGGCCATTGGTCCGAGGGACGCGAACCACACCTCGAGCAGCGAGAGATCCCGCTTCTTGATCGCGCGCCCCACCACCGAGGCCATGCGCGGCGCGTTCTCCGAGGTCGCCTGGTTGAGCGAGTCGTCGTCGCCGGTCGCGGTGGCGGGGTGGAGCGCGCGGACCGGGTCGGCCAGCGCCGCTTGGAGCCGCTCGGCGGCGATGACCAGCTGCAGGCACTGGGCCTCGAGATCGGGCTTCATGCCGGAGGTGCCCTCGAAGTCGCTGAGCGACTTGGCGAGCCCTGCGAGCGCTTCGGCGAGCTCGGTATCGCTGGCCTGAAGCTCACCGAGCGTGCGCGCTACCTCGTCGCCCCACGCGCCGGCTTCCGGCGCCGAGGAGAGGGCCTTGCGCGTCTCGTCGGCCAGCTCGCAGCACGTCTCGAGCGCCCCGTCCGCGATCATCGGCAGCGCGTTCGCCAGCTGCTGCAGCAGCGCCGGCCGGTCGATGACCAGCGCCCACCACGCGGCAAAGGGGCCGAGCCACTTCACGTCGTCGACCTCACCGAGCGCGGTGCCCCGCGTCGTGTCGACCAGCCGCCAGAAGAGCGAGCTCAACGCGCCCTGCAGCGAGCGCGGCAGCTCCCGCGAGCCATCGGCGAGGCCATCGAGCTTCCGCAGCCAGAGGCAGGTCTGGTGAGCCGTCGGTCCCGCGCCGGGGCCGAGATCCGAGTCTTCGCCGCACGCGTCGAGCGCGTAGCTGCCGAGCTTCAACGCCAGCACCTCGAGGGCCGGGTCGATCGCCGGGTCGTTCTGCTTGTCGTCGCGTCGTTCGCGGACCGCGTCGAGCAGCTCCGCGGGCGCACGGGCCACAGTGGTCCAGGTCTCTTCGAGGTTCGGCGCCGAGATCGGGTCGCCGGCCGGCCGCGTCGCGAGCAGCGGGCCCCAGAGCCGGAGCGCCAGCGAACGAGCGCAGCCCTCCACCGCGTTGAGCGCGGCCGCCCGCTGCCGGAGCGAGGGGGCCGTCGTCGTGATCCGGTAGGCCTCGTTGAAGGTCGGTCCCACGGTGCCGGCGAAGCGCGCCGCCCGCGCGTCGGCCTCTTCGTCGTCGTACTGAGCCGCGACGCGGACGAGGTTCTCGAGGCCGGTCTCGATGTCGAGCGGGTCCCGCTCGGCGTCGTCGATCACGTCGGTGACCTCGATGACCTCGAGCCAACGGCGCCAGTCGTCGATGTCGTCCGTGTCGGCGCGGCGGGCCATCAGCCGGAGCGCCTGGAAGGGCTCGACGATCTCACCGCGATCTCGGCCCGGGCCGCGTCGCCAGAGCGTCGCCAGACCCTTGGCCAGCGCCCGGGCGGCGGTCGCGCCGCCGTCGCCGTCGAGGATCCGGCTGGAGAGGCGCTCCCAGATGTCGCGCTTCTCGTGGAAGAGGTGCGGGGTCGCTGCGGCGGCGGCCGCCAGGCCCCACGCCTTCTCCTCCGGCGAGTCGAGGATCGTCATCAGCTCGTGGCTGAGCATCCCGAGCCGGTCCGCGGGCAGTGAGGCGAAGGCGGTCAGCGCCCGCTGACGGAGTACGAGCGACGCGCCGTGGACCCAGTCGAGCAGCGTGCCCTCGAGGGGCTCGAAGACGCCCGCGAGCCGGCCGAAGGCGCGGGCCGCGCTGATCCAGACCATGGGCTCGGGATGCAAGAGCAACGGCTGCAGCACCTGCAGGGTTCGGCCGACCAGCTGCGGGTCGGTCATCGGAGGCATGCCGATGGCGGTCACCTCGAGCACCCGCGCGGCCAGCACGCGCCCCCGCAGTGAGCCTCGGGCCGGGTCGGCGACCACGCCTTCGAAGGTCTCGGTGGAGCCCCAGATCCACTTGCCGAGCTTCGGCATCTGGAACGCGCACGCGCCGGCCTCCCAGATCAGGATCTCCATGCGGGCGAGCGCTTCGCCGTTGGCCGGGTTGCTGAGCTGGTCTCCGCGGCCGAGCAGCGGAATGCACGCCATCGCGTCCTCGAGCGGCCCTTGGACGACCCGGTTGCGCGCGATGACGCGGGCCTGCGGGGCGAGCTCTTCGTCGCTCATCGCCGCTTCGAGAACGGGGGCGATCCGCGAATCCGCCCTTGCGGCGTTCGCCGCGGCCCAGAGCATCAGGATCTCGCCCGCCGGCTCCTCGAAGACCGCCTTCACGTCCGAGGGGTCTTCCCAACTCTGGGACCACTCGGGCATGGACTTGTCCATCAGCCCAGTGGCCGCTGCGACCCCGGTGCCGAGCTTGGCCCCCGCTTCCAGCTTTCCGGTCCGCCACGTGCTGTGGAGGGTGGGTCCCAAGCTCGGATCGTCTTGGAGGGCCGCCGCCAGCGCCCGAAGTACGTCCAGTGCGTCATCGTCGATCTTCGCCACGGATCACCGATGCTACACGTTCCGAGGCCACTTGGGCCTCTTCGTTGCGAGTCGCTTTCTCAGGCGGTCGAGAGCACAGACGCGATCCGGTCGCGCACCTCGCCCATCAGCAGCTCTCGCCGATCGACGTAGGCCATCGGGTCGATCGGCGGGTGGAAGGTGATCTTCGCCCGCTGGCCCCTGCGCACCCGGAAGTCCTTCGCCGGGAGGATGTCTCGGGTGCCGTCGATGGTGACCGGGAGGATGGGCACCCCGGTCTGTTGGGCCATGACGAAGCCGCCCTTCTTGAAGGGCAAGAGCGCTCCGTCGTTGCTCCGGGTGCCCTCGGGGGCGATCCAGATGTTGATGCCCGAGGCGATGGTCCGCTTGGCTCGCTCGAGGGCCGCGAAGGCGCGCTCGCGGTTCGAGCGGTCGAGCTCGATGAACTCCGCGGCCTTCATGCCGCCGCCCATGATCGGCAACACGAACATCTCCTTCTTCGCGATCATCCGCATCGATCCGGGGAAGGCGACGAAGAGCGAGAAGATGTCGTAGGCCGACTGATGATTGCTCATCATCAGGTAGGAGTGGTCACGGTCGATGTGCTCGAGGCCCTCGACCTCGAGCTCTGCCTCGGCGAGGGTCATCGCCCGGCGGGCCCAGATGGCCAAGCGCCGGTCGCAGGTCTCGCGGGTCAGCGTGCCGAAGGCGCCCTGGACCACGGTGGGGGCGCAGACACGGATCGTCTCGGCGAGCTGCAGCGGTAGCGCGAGCACCGAGGTGCCCGTCTTCGAGCGCGACGCGGGCACCGGGCGTTCGTCAGGGCTGGCCGGAGAACGGACACGGCTCGTCGGCCTCGGCGGCCGCCGGCGTGATCACCGGGTGCGCTTCCACCGCTTCATCGGTGGCGACGGCCTGCCCACGCATGCAGCAGCCGCCGCTGGCCGGACAGAGGCTCAGCCCGAGCGCGCCGCTGACGGCGGCGGCGATCATCACCAGGCCACCCGCCACGAGCGCGAGCCGGGTGTTCAGCGAGAGCTTCTTCCAGCGAGCGACGACGAGCCGGCGGAAGAGGCCGAGAACCGAGTTGGGGCGTGACATCCGCTCGAGCATAGCAGTCCGAGGCGCCGGGGCCCACGTTCGACGTGAGTCGCGGGGGCGAGCGATGGTATAGCCCTTTGGATGAAGGTTCAGGTCAACACCGATCGCAACATCCAAGGGGACGAGCGGCTCGAGGAGTACGTCGAGCAAGTCCTCGCCGACACGCTCGGCCGCTTCGCGGACCAGCTCACGCGCGTCGTCGTCCATCTCAGTGACGCGAACGCGGGCAAGGCGGGGGACGATGACAAACGCTGCATGATGGAGGCGCGCATCGCGGGCCGACGTCCCACGGCGATCGCCCATCAGGCCGGCACGGTTCGCGAGGCGATCAACGGCGCGGCCGACAAGATCGAGCGAGTGCTCGACAAAGAGCTCGGCAAGCTCGGCCACTGACGTTCTCCGCGGCTGACCGAGGCCACGGCGTGCCACAGGGTGCCACCGGTGTGGCGAATGTCGCTCGAATGCGATTCACCTGGGGGTCCGAGAGGGCCAGCACCCCTTCGTGAGCAGGCCGGCACGCGCCTTGCTCTAGCTGACCTCGAACCGGCGATGCCGGATGGAGGACGAATATGAAGTGGAAGCACTGGATGATCGCGATAGGGCTCGTGGGCTGCACCACGGGCGTGGACGGGGACTACGTCGGTCTCGGCGGAGCGGTGGTCGGCGCGGAGAGCGCAGCCCTCGACAGCGGACCGGTTCAGGGGGAGGCGCTCGGCCTGGACCTCGACGGCTCGGCGGACGCGCTGGTCGCGACCTTCACCATCGAAGACGAGAGCGGACCCCGTGACGTCCGTGTGGACCTCGACGGACCGGTGCTCCGCATGCTCCACGGCGACGGCGGCGGTGAGGCGCGCGTGTTCGTCGAGGGGCTCACCGGCCCCGAGGGGACGCCGGCGACCTTCGTGTTGATGGAGCTCGGGGACGGCCGCTACGAGCTCCGCTTCGCCACCGAGACCGGCAACGGTCGCGTGCAGGGGACGATCGTGCTCGACTTCCTCGAAGGTCACTGCTGAGCCATGCGCTGGCTCTGCGCCATCCTCGTGCTCTCGGCGGCGCCCGCGTTCGCGCAGGGCGGCGCGGAGCTCACGCCTCCCCCCGAGGTGACCCCCGCGCCGGAGGCGGTCCCTCAGGCTTTCGACCCCGAACGGCCCCCGCGTTACGACGCGTCGCCAAGCCCCGCGCCCCGCTACCACCCTTCTGCGCCCACCGCGCCCCAGGATCGCTACGTGCGGGTCCTCCCGAGCCCAGAGGTCGGCTATCGGGCGGAGCGGCACGCGCGGGTGCTCGAGCGTCGAGCGCACCGGCTGGCCCTTCGGACCACCGAGCGGCCGTGGCGCGTTCGGGTGGGCTTCTTCGCCACCGCGTCGCCGCGTTCGATGAACGGCTTCGGTCCCTACGACGACGACCAGCGCTGGGTCTACCCTGGCGTCGGCATCTCGGGAACGGTCAGCCGTTGGCTCGGCACGCGCCTACGGGTCGACGTGTCGGCCGCGCTCGCCAAGGTCTTCGGCGACTACTACTCGAGCGGTGACCACGGCGTGGAGGGTACGCTCGGACTGGCGCTGACGGCGCACAGCCGGTCGCGCTTCCGGATCGGCGGCGGCATCGGCGCTGCCCTGGTGATGGCCCGCGAGCTCGACGAGGCGGCGGGCGGTCACTTCGGCTGGACCGGCTTCCGTTTCGGACCGGTCGCCGAGCTCGGCTGGTTCAACGCGAACGAGCGCGGCGTGTCCATCCACCTTTCGCCGACCTTCACGTGGGCGCCCTACGCGACCGGTCTGGCGCCGGGAGTGATCTTCGGCGTGGGGGTGGAGATCTGAGGGCCCTCGCTCCGAGCCGAGCGCTACTTGCCGAGGAGAGCGATCTTCGCGAGGGCGGCGCCCTGCTTGAGCTTGCCGCCGATGCCGGCCGCCGGGCGGAGCGGGATGTGGCCGGCGAGCTTCTTGCCGCGGGCCATCGTGTGGATCTTGCTCTTGATCGGCTCGCTCAGCCCACCGACCGCGGCGACTTCGCTCAGGACGCTGAAGACGTTGCCGAGATCGAAGAAGTCCCGCTGCCAGGACCACTTGAAGTCGCCGCCGTAGCGGAACCAGCTGCCGCCGACGCCGGCGACCTCGATGGGCGTTCCGTCCGGGCGGGTGACCGGGGCGACCTGTCGCCAGAAGCCGACCAGCTCACCCTTCTTGTCGTCGATGAGGAAGCGGTCGTAGGGGTACTGCCAACCTTCGAAGCCCGCCATCTGGACGCCGAGCGCGTTGTCGCGGATCTGCTGGATCCCCTCGGCGACGAACTCTTCGTTCGGGCCGATGTTCCAGCGGTAGACGGCGTCGTCGTGATAGAGGGCGCCGAGCGTGTTGACCCAGTCGCCGGTCTCCTCGGCGACCCGATTCGCTTCGAGCCAGCGCTCGACCATCTCCTCGAGCTCTTCGCGCGGGTAAGGGGAGGGCGGGTTCATCGGGACGGGGTTGAGACTGATCATTCGCTCGTTTCCTGACTGAGGCTGATCGCCTGGTTCGGGCAGTGCTCGTAGGCGCGTTCGATGCGCTCGTAGAGCGCGGAGTCGTGGTAGCTCGCGGAGGGTTTCGCTTCCGGCAGCAGTTCGGCCTCGCCGAGCTCGCTCACGCGGAAGACCTTCGGCGCCTCGCTGACGCAGACGCTGTGCCCCTGGCAGAGCTGCGTGTCGATGGACACGCGCACGGGCTTGGACCGGTCGAGGATTCGCTCGCGCTCCACGAGCACGCTCTCGTCGACCTCGATCGCGTCGGTGCGGCGCTTGCGGTAGCGGACGCGGCAGGGGTTCTTCGGCAGCACCGTCGCCTGCTCGTAGTCGTCGAGGTAGGTCTGGTTCGGCTGCGCGAGCTCGAAGTCCCACTCGTGCAGGAGCGTCGCGGCGACCGCCTTGAGCTGGAGCAGCCCGAAGGCGTTGCCGGTGCACTTGTGCTTGCCGCCGCCGAAGGCGATCCAGGCGAAGCGGTTCTTGTCCTCACCCCGGCTGTAGCGATCGGGGTCGAAGGTCTCCGGGTCCGGGAAGACGCTGCCGATGCGGTGGCTCACCCCCGGCGATGCGCAGAGCATCGAGCCGGCAGGGACGGTGAGCCCGTTGTGGGTCCACGGACGGAGCACCTTGCGGAAGAGGAAGATCAGCGGCGGGTGGAGCCGGAGCACTTCCTTGATGACGTCATGGAGATAGCGCATCTGGCGGAGCGCCTGGTAGGTCAGCTCGCCCTCCTCGGCGAAGACCGCGTCCACCTCGGCGCGCGCGCGCTCGAGGCACTCGGGGTTGCGGATGAGCTCGAGAATGGTCCAAGTCGCGGTGCCGGCGCTGGTGTGGTGGCCGGCCATCATGATCGCGACGAGGATCCCGGTGATCTCGTGTGGGCTCAGCCCGTGGCCGTCCTTGTACTCCGCGTCGAGGAGCGCCTGCAGTCCGTCGTCGGGCCGGTCGCCGGTGCGCTTGCGGCGCTCGATGATCGCCGCGACTCGCTCGACCAGCTTCTTCCGCGCCGCGTCGCGACGCCGGAAGGTCGGCAGCGGCGCGTGCGGGTAGATGTAGGCGATCGGGTTGATGCCCTTCTCGAGGTGGCCGTAGAGCTCGTGGAACTCGTGGCTCATCCCCTGGCGGAACTCGTCACCGATGAGGCAACGGCTCGACGCGTAGATCGTGACCTCCTTCATCAGGTCGAGGAGATCGATCTCGCCGGCCTCACCCCACGGCGCGACCTGCGCGCGGGTCTCGTCGCAGATGATCGGCGGGTAGCCACGCATCCGCTGGTCGCGGAGCATCTTCATGACCATCCGCATCTGCTCTTCGAGGCGCGGACCGGGCGCGTCGAAGACGACTCCGTCGCCGAAGATCGGCGTCATGAGCTTGTAGGCCTCGCGGCGGCAGAGCTGATCGTCGGGCGCTCGGAAGAAGGCCTCGTTGGCCTCCGGACCGGTGGCGAGGACCACGTCTTGGTGCAGCAGCCGCAGGGCGACGAGCTCGCCGCCTTCGCGCTGCGCTCGCTGCAGGAGCCCGAAGGGGTTCTTCACGAACTCCGCCATGTGGCCGACGAGCGGAAGCTCTCGGCTGAGGCGCGGGGGTTCGCCTGCGGCCCGCCTCGGCGGGCCGAGTACGCGAACGGCGGTGGCGAGGGCTCCCATGGGCTGTGCACCTATCTGGTCTGCCGTCCGATCGCCACGGCTCGCGGCGCGAACCGTCGCCCCGCGGCGGCGAGCGGTGGTGTGGGATGGCCGAACCGGGCGGCCCCGGTTCAGACGCCCCAGGTGACGGTCTGGGCGCCCCAGGTGAAGCCGGCGCCGAAGGTGGCGAAGAGCAGCCGGTCGCCGACCTTCACGCGGCCTTCCTCCCGGGCCAGGTCGAGCGCGGTGGGGATCGACGCGGCCGTCGTATTTGCGAAGCGGTCGATGGTGATGACCGTCTTGTCCCGCGGCACGCGGAGGCGGTCGGCGGCCGCCTCGATGATTCGTCGGTTGGCCTGGTGTGGGATGAAGAGCGCGACGTCTTCCACGTCTAGCTCTTCTCGCTCGAAGTATTCGCGGACGATCTTCACGATGCTCGAGACCGCGTGGCGGAAGACCACCCGGCCCTCCTGCTTCACCTTGTGCATCCGCTCGGCGAGGATGGCCTCGTCGATGGGGAGCCGGCCGCCGCCGGCGGGGATCTGCAGATGCTTGGCGCCGCTGCCGTCCGCCCGCAGGAGCGAACGGTGGATCGCGCCGGGGTGGTCGTCCGGGACCTGTTCGACGAGCACCGCGCCCGCAGCGTCGCCGAAGAGGATGCAGGTGTTCCGGTCGGCGAAGTCGAGGATCGACGACATGTGGTCGGCGCCGATGAACATCACCCGCTTGGCGCGGCCCGACTCCACCATCGCGGCGCAGACGTCGAGGCCATAGACGAAGCCGGAGCAGGCGGCGACGAGATCGAAGGCGAAGCCCTTCGCGCCGAGGGCAGCCTGGGTGAAGCACGCGACGGAGGGAAGCGGCTGGTCCGGGGTCACCGTGGCGACGACGATGGCGTCGAGGTCGCCGGCCTCGAGGCCCGCATCGGCGAGGCACGCCCGCGCGGCCTCGGTGGCCATGAAGGAGCAGGTCTCTCCCTTGCTCGGGTCGGCGAGCCGGCGAGTCTGGATGCCGGTTCGGCTCATGATCCACTCGTCGTTCGTGTCGAGACCCAGGTCCTCGTAGAAGTAGCTGTTGGCCACCTCGCGGGCGGGAAAGTAGCGACCGGTGGCTGTGATGGCGGCTTTCAAGGTGGTGCTCCGAGTCTTCAAACGGCGAAGAGGACGCACGACCCTACGCGCTAAATAATGTTCAGTCCATACGACTCACACCACACGAAAGGCGGCTCGCGAGAATTCGCGCGGACGAGAAGACCCCTGGAAACGCGAAGGAAACAAGCGTGTCCTGCCCAAGGCGAGGGAGGCCGACGAGGCGCCCGAACACCATTCACGACTCGAAGCGTGCGACCCCGTTTTCGAAAGAAGAATGGTTGGTCACGAAGATAAATTTCGGTCCGGCGAGCTCCGTCCACTCCCGGCCGCTCCCGGGTGGGGGTGGCTTTGGGCCCGGTGGCGTATCTTTGGGCATGCGCTGGACCCTCACATCGCTGTCGTTCGTCCTCGCGTGCGCATCGGCTCCGCAGACCGAGCAGGTCACGGTCGCCGAGCCGAGCCGCGACCAACCGGTCACCCCTGGAGCGGAGGTCGCAGAGGCCGAACCCGAGGCGGCCGTGGTGGCCCGTCGGGTCGCCATCGGCCCGGCCGAGGGGTGCGCGGCGGTCGGCTCCACGCTCCGGTGCTGGGGATCGATTTTTCTGTCGCCCGGCGACCCTCGCCCGGAGTCCGGCGCCCGGCCGCTGCCCTTTCGCTTCCCATCCATCGCTCACCTCGAGGTCGCGGAGGGAACTGCCTGCGTGATCGACCAGGCGGGAGAGATGAGCTGCTTCGGCGCCATCACCGACGAAGCCCGCTACGAGGTGATCGCGCAGCTCGAGAGGGAGGGCGCGAGCCCCGCGGAGCTCGAGGCGCTGGAGCAGGGCCCTCACCGGGTGCGCTACGGGAGCGGCGTCGTGGACGTGGCCATCGGCATCGGCGGCCTCTGCTGGGTGCTCGAGAGCGGCGAGGTCGGCTGCCGCGGCGTCGACAGCGGCATGGAGGTCTTCGCCGTGCCCGAACGCTTCGACGACGCGCGCCGGGTGGCCTTGACCGACGAGCACGTCTGCGTGCTGCGCGACGGAGGTGAGGTCAGCTGCTGGGGCCTCGACGATGCCGGGGTCGGCGCGTCGGCGCGCACCGACGCGGTTCACACCCACCGCGAGCTGCCGGGCACCGACCTCGTCGCGGGGCTCGGCTTCACCTGCGTGCTGGGCCGCGAGGGCCAGGTCACGTGCTGGGGCGACGGCCTGCTCGACGTCGACCTCCTCGGCGAAGACGCCTACGACGACACCGACTACCCGCACTACACGTGGCCCAACGTGCAGGCGGTCCAGATCGCGGCCGGGGAGCTGCACGCCTGCGCTCGAACGCAGAGCGGCCGGGTGGTGTGCATGGGCGAGAACACCATCGGCCAACTCGGTGACGGCAGCACTGGCCGCAGCCCCACGCCGGTCGAGGCCAACCAGCTCGAGGGAGCCACGTCGATCGCCCTCGGGACCAACAGCAGCTGCGCCATCGTCGGTGAGCGCTTGCGCTGCGTCGGCGACGGGAGCGGCGGTGCCTTCGACGGAACCAAGAGCCCGCCGCGGTGGGCGAAGGTGTTCACCGGTGCCCGGGACCTTTTCCTCGATCGGAACGGACACCGGGTCTGCGCCATCGACGAGCAGGACCGTGTGCAGTGCGTCGGCCGAAACCGCGACGGAGGATTGCTCGACGCGATTCGCCGTCGCTTGCCCGACGGGATGCCGGCCACCAGCCGCGGGATGGCCAGCATCGATGGCCACCAATGCACCCTCGACGCCGCGGGCGCCCTCGACTGCGGCAGTCGCACCAATGCACCGGCCGCGCGCCGGAACGTCGCCCAGGTGGCGGGCGGCTCACGCACCCTCTGCGTTCGCCACCGGGACGGCGACGTCGCCTGCCACGGCACCCGCTACGGAAGCTCGCCCGTCGTGTCGGGCGAGGGCTGGCAGGACCTCGACGCCTTCGCGGGATCCACGGAGATCGCCGTCGACGATCTCGGCAGCGCGATCTGCGCCGTCCTCCGCAGCGGGCGGGTCGATTGCCGCGGCATGGACATCGCGCCCTTGGCCCCGATCCGGAACGCGACCACCCTCGCGATCGGCACCGGTGCGCTCTGCGTCGGGACTCGTGACGAGCAAGCGATCTGCGTTCGTGGCGGCCACCTCGCGGCGCCCGTCGACGACGTGGTCGACGTCGCCTACTACGACCTGCATCCCTGCTACCTCTCCCGGGTCGGTGAGGTTCGGTGCGAGCGGCGTGGGCGCACGACGCGGCTCGGTGAGATCTCGGGCGTGAAGCGCCTCATCGGGCGCCGGTGGTTGCTCTGCGCGTTGACCGAAAGCGGCGAGGTGCATTGCCACGGCCGCGGCCTCCAGGGCGAGCTCGGCCTCATCCCCGAAGGCATCGCCGTCGAGGCCGTCGAGCTCGATCCGTTCTAGACCGTTCTAGAGCTAGTTGTTGGCCCAAAACGTAGTTTTGGGTCAGAAACGAGCTAAGCACGCCGAATATCGGGACAGGCCCTAGAAAGCGCCGCGCACATTGAGCGCGCAGCGCAGTCGTGATCAGTCTGGGTTGCAGCCGTCGCCGCCGCAGATGTCGATGATCCGGCCCTCACGGAAGAAGGTGTCCATCAGCTCGCCGGCGGCCTCGACCTCGGCGATGCGCGGGTGTGGATCGGAGAGCCCGTCCTCGGGCGGGAGGTTCCCGCGGTCGTCGGGCCACGGGTTGCCGAAGTCGAAGAGGACCATCGCGGACCCTTCGTCGAGGGGGTAGTCGGTCGGGCTCAGACCGTAGGGGATCCGCTCGTCATAGCCGGCCATCAGGTGCAGGTCGCCGGGCCAGGTGCGGGCGGCGATCTCGTTGGTGACTACGGCCACCTGATAGTCGCCCTTGGAGACGAGCATCAGCGCCTGCCGCTCGGGGTCGCCGAAAGCCGGCCCATGGAGCATCCGGTCGACGTAGCTGACCGGATCGGTGCGGTCCCAGAGCAGCTGGATCGCCGCCGTCACGATCGCGACGTTGGCGTCGCTGCGGTAGGTGTTCTTCAGGAGCGTCCCGAACTGGGAGAAGTTCACCGAGCGCTGGAGCAGGGTGACGTAGTTGTTCCCCGGCACCGCCAGCACGCCGCGGGTGATGTCCGGCG
>JGI12210J13797_10245352_pt1 | contig 13054 bp, 12 predicted proteins | sample ElkSlonscriptome_3_FD_13797 | JGI IMG/M metagenome (IMG submission 13797)
CACCGATCATCTCCCCTCCTCTTCCACTTTGTTTGCCGAGGCTATGTTATCCTCCCCATAATCTTGACCTCCAACTAGTTTCTCCTCTTCCGCTTTAGTAAATTTCAAATCACGAATAATTCGGCGAGGGGTAGGACGAAATAGCGAAAACACCACTAGTACAATGGCGTAAACTCCAGCAAATAGCTGTTCTCCGGTTAGGTACATTCCTAGTGCTGCGAAGGCATTGCTTACCATGTAGTATCCGTATAATTCGCGGCTTTTGTGGTAAAAAAATGCTAGCTTTTGCTGAAACGGCCAATCTAAATCTACTGTTTGTAGTGCCTGCTGATAATTGCGGTAGCCCAGAAATATAACTAACGCTGCACCAACTATTAAGACAATATGTAGCCAAGAGAGATAGACCGTGGATTGCAATCCACCGGCACCCTCGTGTTGCAAGTAAGCGTAGCAAAAGCCTACTAGCGGGCCAGCAATTAGTAGATAGTACGTGATATTCAGCCTATGGAAATATTCGTAAGCACTTTGTAAATACTTTTTACTAAGATCTAACATACCGATTGGCAACAATTTGTGACCAAAGTACAAATTCATTTCGCAAATGGCTTATATTCGTAGCTATCATTGCATTTATTCATAAAATTGTTATCATAAAAAATTAAACTAGTATTTTCTTATGCGCTATCGGCATGGGTTGTTCGGATTAGGATGTATTATAATAAGTTGGTTAGTCGGATGTAGCACAACTATTACCGGGCGAGGCGAGCAGGTATCAGTTGAGCAATTCGATTCGCTCCGGACTACGTATTATCATTTGAATGATAGTTTGAACGATGTCTGGATCGCCGTAAAAGAAAGCGACGAGCAAAAACTGTTGTACTTAGATCAGCTTTTGGCTGAATTAAGCAAAGAAAAATTAATTGGGTCAGACACTCTAGCCCTGATGGAACAAATGGTAAGCGAACTTCGCGCCATCCGGTTTGATTCAGTCACCATCGCAAATACGCAGCGTATTCATCAGTACGATAGCCTCACCGGATTGGTAAGCGACTCACTTCTGTCACTCACCGACCAGGTGGTTGAAGAAAGCGATAATTCCCGCTTACTATATCTCACCGATAAAATCGTTAGTGAGAACAGCGGAGTGATACTTTATAGATTACGCTACGATAACATAAGCCGGAGCTTCAATCGGTTTATTGAGGAACATAAAGGAATGATGTCTTCCCTGGACAGTACGGGTCGTCCAGTATTTAAACGGCCTATGTTTAAGTTAGTGAGTGACCCACCCGCTAATCAGGAGCCTAAAAAGTAATGAAGATAAAACAATCAGAGTTTGTAAAGAGCAGTGTTGAACTTGAGCAGTGCCCTACTGGAACACTACCGGAGTTTGCCTTTATTGGTCGCTCTAACGTAGGAAAGTCCTCTCTAATTAATATGCTCACCGAGCGAAAGAAACTGGCTAAGACTTCCAACACTCCCGGAAAAACTCAAACTATTAACCATTTTTTGATTAACCAGCAGTGGTATTTAGTCGATTTACCTGGTTATGGCTACGCCAAAGTGAGTAAAACCCTACGCAACGATTGGGGGGAAATGATTGAATCTTACCTGCTCAATCGCCAACAGTTAGTCAATCTGTTCGTATTGATCGATTCTCGCATTCCTCCCCAAAATATTGATCTAGCCTTTATTGACTGGCTCGGGCAGAATGCGATTCCTTTCGCCATTATTTTTACCAAAGCCGACAAGCAACACGAAAAGAAAACTAAAAAATCTATCCGAGCCTTTCGGGAAGCAATGCAGGCAACCTGGGAGGAACTTCCGCCCATACTGATCAGTTCATCTGTAACCAAAGCCGGAAGAGAAGAGATTTTGCAGTATTTGGATGAGTTGTTGGTGTTATAGTATCTTAGTATTGTAGTGCTAGGTTCAAGTGTTCAAAATTACTCGAGGCTCTAAACCCTGAATACGTTAATATCCCAACACTTCGCACCGGGCGACAGTCGCTATTATTCATTACTCTTATATTTGTCCTGAACTTTATAACAGAGATGCGGTGTATCCGTTAACTAAACATTACTTACAGAATACTTTATTATGGATTTAAGCGAAGTTGCCGCAATTGCGGGAAAGGGTGGATTATTTCACGTACTCAAGCCCTCTCGGTCAGGAATGATTGTGGAAACCCTGGACGAGCAGAAGAAGAAAATGATGGTTAATATGAACCAACGGGTATCAGTACTGAAGGAAGTATCTATTTATACTACTGATGCCGAAGGTGCGGTTCCGCTAGAAGATGTATTTCAAAAGATCCACGAAGAATTTGGGGACGACCCCGATGTAGATACCTCGGATGATGAAGAGTTGAAAGCCTTTCTAAAACACATTGTTCCCGAATACGATGAAAGCCGGGTGTACGTATCGGATATGAAAAAGCTCGTCAACTGGTACAGCATATTGTTGAAATACGCTCCCGATGCACTAAAGAATATTGATTCTGAGAAGGAAAAAGAAGAAGTATCAGAAGAGCCAGCTTCTGCCGAAGCTACTTCAGAGAACTCCGAAACAACTACTGAAGATAATGAATGATGACGGATGAATAATGATTAATCCAATACTCATAACTCGCTAATCATCATTCATTATTCAACTACTGTCCTTGCGCTAGCGAGTAGGCGCGCTGGCCATCAATGTTATACAACTGCTCAGTCTTGATAAAGTCGAAGTTGTTCTCGTCTAGGCGATTGAGTAAGCCGATAATCTGCTGGTGAGAAACGGTTTTGCCTTCTTCCGCCACAAAGCGGCAACGCCAGTGGTCGGTGCAGAACGTTTCGGGTAGCCCATCAGGATACACTTTTACTCCCCGGTTGGTAATTACGCGTAGCGTGAAATCATCACCACTAATCGCCGCTAGCCCATCGCCAATTACCTTCGGATCACGATTGCTTTCGTTCCAGTCAATAAACACATCTACCCCTACCAAATCTTTTTGCCGGTTTGGGTTCGGGGGAGTACTGTAGTGCAGCTTCTTTCCTTGCACCGCGTGGTATTCAGCCGGCTGAAGGCGTTTCGGATTTTTGCCTAAGTTCTTAATTATTTCTTCCGCAAAAGCTTGGGTACCTACCAGCGATTTGCTCAAGCCAATACGGTAAATATCGGCCGTATGCACTCCCGATTCCAAGGTGTAAAGCCAAGCATTATTGATGCGGGTTGCCACCTCCGGCTGCCCAATATGTACCAGCATCATAATAGCGGCATTAATCAGCCCCGATGGATTAGCCACATCTTTTCCAGCAATAGTCGGGGCTGATCCGTGGATAGCTTCAAACATCGCGCAGCTTTCCCCAATATTGGCCGAACCACCCAGACCTACTGAGCCAGCAATCTGAGCAGCAATGTCCGAGATAATATCTCCGTATAAATTCAAGGTAACTACCACATCCAGGGTTTCGGGCTTATCGGCCAGAATAGCCGAACCGATGTCAATAATCATGTGCTCCTTCTCAATATCCGGGTACTCCTCACCGATCTCATCAAATATTCGATGGAACAGGCCATCGGTCAGTTTCATGATATTATCTTTGGTAAAGCAGGTTACCTTTTCCCGATTGTAGGCTTTGGCGTACTCAAAGGCGTAACGAATGATCTTTTCGCATCCCGGGCGGCTTACTAGTTTCAAGCACTGCACTACTTCTTCGGTCTGCTGGTGCTCAATACCCGCGTATAAATCCTCCTCATTTTCCCGAACAATCACCATATCAATCGTATCGTGACGAGTGGCTACAAACGGACTGTACGATCGGCAGGGTCGCACATTAGCGTATAATCCTAGTGTTTTGCGCGTTGTTACATTTAGCGACTTAAACCCTCCCCCCTGCGGAGTAGTGATAGGCGCTTTCAGAAAAACCTGGGTGCTCCGCAATGAGTCCCAAGAAGAAGATTCTATTCCCGAGCTTACTCCCCGATGGTAGACTTTCTCCCCAATTTCAATCACCTCTGGTTCTATAGCGGCTCCCGCAGCTTCTAAAATAGCTAAAGTAGCTTTCATGATCTCTGGGCCAATACCGTCGCCGTGAGCAACCGTAATCTTTCGTTTTTCTGACATAATATGTGCTTTATGGATAAGGAATGTAAATATTTATATCTAAGTAGTCTTCACCGGACTAGACGTAATTAAAAAAGATTAACGCCGTTACAATCAAGATGTTTGTTCCGAACTATTAGTCTGGTGTAGCTGTGTTTTAGCCCAAAAAAATTGAACATATTCCATGTTTTTGAGAATACTACCCCACCTGTTATATTTGCACCTCAAAAGTCCGTTAGCTTAAATGGGACTTATTATAAACGTCCCAGTCTAGTTTTAGGGTTGAGGACGTACAGTTTACGTTTTAATAAGGTAGTATGGCAGATTACAAATATATCAGCACTGTAGTGAAGGATGGTATCTTGACCCTCACTATCGACCGGGAAGACAAGCTGAATGCATTGAACCAGGCAACATTAGAGGAAATAGGCGAGGCTTTTCAGGAGATCTATGATGATAGTGATGTGAAGGCAGTCCTTATTATCGGAGCTGGCGAACGAGCTTTTGTAGCGGGAGCCGACATCAGCGAAGTGTCTGAGCTCAACGAGGTAAACGGTCGTAAATTTGCCGAGGTAGGGCAAGAAGTATTTGCCTCCATTGAAAAATGTGATAAACCGGTGGTAGCAGCGGTGCATGGCTTCGCCTTAGGCGGTGGCTGTGAACTAGCGATGGCTTGCCACATTCGCATTGCTTCTAAGAGTGCGGTATTTGGCCAGCCCGAAGTCAACTTAGGATTGATTCCGGGATTCGGCGGAACCCAGCGACTGCCGAACTTGGTAGGGCGAGGGCGTGCCTTAGAGATAATGATGACTGGCGATACAATCTCGGCGGAGCGCGCTCACGAAATTGGATTAGTTAACCAACTGGTAGAAGATAAAGGGACCTTGGTAGAATACTGCGAACGTCTTCTGAGAAAAATTACGGCTAAGGCTCCGTTAGCAATCGGTATGGTGGTAGAATGTGTAAATGCGGCCTACGATGCCGAAGAGAACGGTTACCAAACCGAGGCCAACAGTTTTGCGGCTTGCTGTAAATCGCGCGATTTTGTAGAAGGAACGCAAGCATTCCTGGAAAAACGTGCCCCCCAATTTACCGGCGAATAGTAAATTGCTGCTTTCCCTTACGTCCTACTCAAAGGGGAATGATCATTGCGACTGGTTGGCTGAGAACAATACCGTATGAACCCACTCAAAAAATTAGCCGGACAAACGGCCCTTTACGGGGTTAGCACAATTCTGGGGCGGGTTCTTAATTATGCGCTCGTTCCTATTCATACCAGTATATTTCTTGAGTCGCAATACGGAAAGATAAGCGATCTGTACGCCTACGTAGCTTTCTTCAACATACTGTATACCTTCGGTATGGAGACTGCCTACTTTCGCTTCGCCTCTCAAAAGAAATATCAGTCTGATCAAACCGCCATCTACCGATCGGCACTCACCTGGGTTCTATTAATTAGCTTCGTAGTATCTGCTTTCTTATTTTGGCAAGCTCCCACTATTGCCCAGTGGTTGGGTTACGCGGAAGATGCCCATATTATTCGCTGGCTAGCCGTCATTATGCTGATAGATGCATTTGTGGCTATTCCGTTTGCTCAACTACGGTTAGAGAACAAAGCTCGCTGGTTTGTCATTACTAAACTTTCTAACCTTGGTTTGCAGGTAGGTCTTCAACTATTTTTCTTGTTGTTGCTTCCTCAACTTATGAACCCTTCGGCCTGGTTTGCTAGTGAAGAAGGGACGATTAGCGTAAGTTTTGTATTTCTGGCGAACTTGATCGCTAGTCTAGCTACCCCATTTTTACTTTGGCCTTGGTTAGCTAAATTTCGGCCGATCTGGGATCGCAGATTTATCAAACCTATGCTTACCTACGCTATCCCAATTCTGCTGATGGGTTTGGCAGGTATGATTAACGAGCGAATTGATATTATTTTGTTTGCTGACTTGCTCCCAGAAAATTTCTACCCAGACAAAACTCCCCAGCAGGCTTTAGGTACGTACGGGGCTAGTGTGAAGTTAAGCATCTTTATGCTACTGGCGGTGCAGGCGTTTCGCTACGCGGGTGAACCTTTCTTTTTTTCAGGAGCTGAAGATAAAAATGCCCCTTCGCTCTTTGCTCAGGTAATGCACTATTTTACTGTCTTTAGCATCCTTATCCTGGTGGCGGTGAGTATCAATGTAGAGCTTATCGGATTTATTTTTCTGCGTAGTGAAGGCTTTCGGGATGCGCTCTACGTGGTTCCGTTTCTGCTATTTGGGAAATTACTGTACGGTATTTATATCAACCTTTCGGTCTGGTTCAAAATCACCGACCGTACTATTTTCGGAACAATCATTGCCGGGGCGGGTGCTGTAGTTACTTTAGTGGTTAATATTTTGCTAATCCCAGTATTGGGCTACTTAGGTTGTGCCGTAGCCAGTATTTCGTGCTATTTCGTGATGTGCATAGTTTGCTACTATTACGGGCGTAAGCATTATCCCATCCCTTATTTCTTTGGCCCATCAATCGTTTACCTAATTGCTGGCATCGGCTTGATTTATCTGTCATTTGCCGTAGATTTACCGTCGGTTCTCTGGAAAAACGGTCTCAATATTGGGTTAACCCTATTATTTGCGCTAATCGTTTTTTTGCGGGAAAAGAAAAACTTACAGATCTACAGTAAAGCCTAACCATGATTCAAGTAAAAATTGTTAATAAATCCGAACACCCACTACCGGCTTACCAAACTGAGCACGCGGCGGGTATGGATGTACACGCCGCCATCGATACTCCCATCACACTACAGTCATTAGAAAGAGCCTTGATTAGCACCGGGTTTTTTATAGAGCTTCCAGAGGGTTACGAAGCTCAGGTTCGCCCCCGTAGCGGGTTAGCCTATAAACACGGACTCACCGTACTGAACAGTCCGGGTACTATTGATGCTGACTATCGGGGTGAAGTAAAAGTATTATTGGTGAATTTATCCAATGAGGAGTACACTGTACAGCCTGGCGAACGAATTGCTCAGATAGTAGTAGCTAAACACGAACAAATTGATTGGCAGACAGTAGAGTCACTCAGCGAAACTACTCGCGGAGCCGGCGGCTACGGAAGCACTGGAAAGCAATCGGGAGTGATTGATGATATTTGATTAGTCATTGCTCATTAATCATCATTGTAAAGTGTACTAAATCGCCTTTTTTCAGTTTTTTTAGATGGATGCGGGGTAGTACCTTCCAGTTAAGTAGTTTGTTCAACCTCCGTAGCTACTACTTTTTACCGCAAACGAGTAATTTCGTTTCGCTGAAATTGCGTTCTTCCTAGTTAAGCACCGGAGGTTATAACTCAGTAGTGGAAAATATGCACTAATTTTGTTTATACTACTGTTGGGAGCATAATCGTTGCTAGTACGTGGAAAAGTTTTTAATTTAATGAGCCTGCGCTAACCAATTGGTTAGAGAATTTTGTAGCATGAAGATATCTAATTTTGTAAAGCAAAGTATTGGAGTAAGCTTGGTATTGATCTTGCTGGTGACAGCCAACAGTTTTGGGCAAAAAAATAAGAAAGAAGATAAAGCAGAGCGAAAAATTCGCGAAGCAACTTACTACTTCACCGAGGGTGCTAAATACTATATTCTTGAAGATTTTGAAAAATCACTAGCCTTATTCGAGAAATCGCTAGAAAGTGATCCAAATAATGCTGCAGCTCACTTTAAAATTGCCTCTATTCTATCGCGACAAGGAGTACTGGATGATGCCTTGGTTCACGCTAATCAAGCTCTTGAAATAGATCCCGACAACAAGTACTATTATCTTACCAAAGCCGAAGTCTTAACCCAACAGTCAGATTTTGCGGGCGCCGCGCTGGTTTATGAAACCATGATTGACCGCCTGGATAAAACGGACGATTATTTGTTTGACCTAGCGGCACTCTACTTATACCAGCAGGAGTTTGACCAATCCATCGAAACCTACAACCGGATTGAACAGAAATACGGAATTTTACCGGAAGTAACCACCGCCAAGCAGCGCATATACTTACAACAAAATAATCTGGAAAAAGCAATAGCCGAGGGCGAACAGCTTATTGAAACCTTCCCGGGCGAGGGTGACTACGTGATTGGGCTTGCCGAGATGTTTATTTCCAATGGGAAAGACCAGGATGCCATTCCTTATCTAAAAGAGTTGCTTGAAGTATCGCCTGATAATCCGGAAGCCGAGCTACTATTGGCTAAAATTTATCAGAACCAAGGTGATGATACCGAAGCTGAGAAGCATATGAGTTCGGCATTTACCAACCCCAAACTGAACCTGAAGCTGAAGCTGGAATTGGTGGCTAAGTATATCCGAGAATTACCCGATAATCAGCAGCTTGTGGGTACGTTGACTGATAAAATTCTTGAGTCGCACCCCGATGAGGCCGAAGCCTACATTATCAAAGGCGATTTTTTGAATGCTATCGACAGTGCCCGTCAGGCGCGTGATTACTACTTACGGTCTATTCAGTACGATGATACTAATTTTGATGTTTGGCAAAACCTGCTGACTATTGAATTTCAGACGCTGCAAGAAACCGATAGTGTAGTAAAGCACTCGGAACATGCACTAGAGCTATTTCCTAATCAAGCTATTGTCTACTTTTACAACGGGGCGGCCCATGCGGCTCTGCAAAATTACGATGAAGCGGCTTACTCGCTAGATCAAGCCCGACGATTATCCAATAACACTGAGCTTACTGTTTATTGTAATATCTACCTAGGCGATGTTTACAATGGTTTGGAACAGTACGAAAAATCGAGCGAAGCTTATGAAGCAGTACTAAAAGCTGACCCTAGCAACGATTACGTATTAAATAATTACAGTTACTTTCTGGCTTTGCGTCAGGAAAAATTGCCCTATGCTAAACAACTTTCTGCCCGTCTGCTTGAACTAAATCCGAATAATGCTAATTATTTGGATACCCACGGTTGGGTTTTATACATGCTAGGCGAGTATGAGCAAGCTAAAAAGTATATTGAACAAGCAATAGCGCAAGGGGCTAGCAGTGGCGAAGTGGTAGAGCACTATGGAGATATACTTTTTAAATTGGGTGAAGTAGACCAAGCTGTGCAGCAGTGGATGAAAGCCAAAGGAATGGATGATACTTCCGAACTTATCGATAAAAAAATTGCTGACCGAAAACTATACGAATAACCTCACCCAAGTACTCCCGATTGATTCGGTGAAGAATTACTTAACCTATCTGCTTACCGGACTTCTTCTTTCGATATTGGCTTCGGGCTGTAGCAAAAAAGTTGCGGGCGTTGATCGTAGCGGAGTGAAAGCTACTGAACTTAACATTGCTAATGTAGACTTCGAATACCTGACTGCTAGCAGTAAGATAAGATTTCAGGGTGAAGGGCAGAACGTGAGTGCCACGGCTAACATTCGGATAAAAAAAGATAGTGTCATCTGGATTTCGGTTACTCCTGGCTTCGGTATTGAAGCGGCTCGCGCCATTATCAATCGCGACTCCTTATCACTTGTCAATAGGCTAGAAAAGGAGTACCGTAGCTACAATTTTCAGGAACTAAGTAAAAAGTATAATTTTACTATTAGTTACGATCTGCTGCAAGCCATGTTGTTAGGTGATATGCCCCGTTCTATTGTTAATGATGACCAAGTAAAGCAAGAAACAAACTACTTTATGGTGCGGCAGATGGAAGGCCCGGTAGTCATCGATAACTTCATCGATCGACAACTGCTAAAAGTAGAGCGAGTGACGATGGTAGAGAGAGAGGAAAATGGCGCAGGAAGAAGCCGAAAAAACACGCTTAATTTAAAGTATAGTGATTTTAAGCAGTTAGATGAAGAGATATTACCATTTAGTAATTTGGTTTCTTTGGACTATCGGCAGCGGGGTCAGAAACGCCGTACTCAGATTGATATTAAGCATAAAAAAGTGTCCATTGTTAATGAAGCACTACGCTTTCCATTTTCAGTTCCCGACAAATACGCTCGTCGCTAATCTTTTAGGTTCTCGAGGCTTATTATTAGGAATCTGCTTAATTTTCTCAGTGACGGTCGGTTGGGGACAGCAGTCGCCTGTTTCTCGAACAGAACTAGAGAAAGAAAAAAAGGAAAACCTTCAGCGAATTAAAGAGGCGCAACGTATCCTCTCTGAAACTTCATCGCGTCGGGAAAGTAGTATTGGGCAACTTAACGCAATTAATGAGCAAATCCAGGCTCGAGAATCGCTCATTCAGTCTATCAGTCAGGAGTTGGAACTGTTAGCTACGCAGATTAGCGAGCTAGGAGGAGTTATTACCGCCTTAGAAGAAGATTTGGTTAATCTGAAGGATGAATACGCCCATATGGTCTATGCTACTAGCAAAACCAGTAATAGCTATAACCGGCTCACCTTTTTATTCTCCGCCAAAACTTTCAACCAACTCTTCCGGCGAATTAAATATATGCAGCAGTATTCTCAGGCTCGAAAGAACCAGGTAAACCAAATTCAAAAGGTTCGAGAAACTCTAATTAATCAGCGAAAAACTGTTGAAAGCAAGCAGTTAGAGCAACAAGTTCTACTGGATCAACAGGTGATTGCCAATCAAGATTTGATTGCTCTTAAAACCAAACAGCGCGCCCTGATCCGTGATCTAAGCCAAAAGGAAAAGCAACTACGAAAGGAAGTAGCAATGCGCCGCAATGATGTACAACGCCTAGAACGCTTAATTGCTAAGCTTATTAAAGAAGAAATAGAGGAAAGTGCCAAAAATAATACTGAGAACGCAATAGCACTCAATACATCGAAAGAAGAATTATCTACTTCGTTTGCTAGTAATAAATCTAAATTACTGTGGCCCGTTAACAGCGGATTTATCTCGCAACGTTTTGGTAACAATCCGCATCCGGTTATGAAGAATATCTTAGTACCTAACGATGGCGTAGATATTCAAACTAATCAAAATGCAAGAGTAAAAGCAGTATTTGATGGTGTGGTAATTGCCATTACCCCTATTCCTGGCCCCGGAAATAGCAAGGCCATTATTATGCAGCACGGGGAATATTTTACCGTTTATTCTCGCCTGAAAGACGTAAACGTTCGTAAAGGTCAGGCAGTACGAGCTGAAGAACCCGTCGGTATGGTCTATACTGATTCCGACGGTATTTCTGCTCTACAATTTCAAATCTGGCATAATCAACAAAAACTAAACCCCGAACCCTGGTTACAACGGAAGTAGTAGTTTAGTGTTCAAGTGTTCAAGTGTTCAAGTGTTCAAGACTACGCAACTTTCATGAACACACGAATACCACGCGGCGGTCACTGTAACATCTTATCTTCTGAACTTTTCATCGCTGATTTTCTTTAGCCAATAGAGCAATAGTTTACAGATATAAGAAAGCATACGCATTTATTCGTTATATTTAGCGTTTAGCTAGAAATGTAGTTTATCACAATATAATTTAATATGATGACCAATTTTGCATTCATAGGCGGTCTAGGTGGCTGGGAAATTCTCTTGATAGTCTTAGTATTACTTATTTTCTTTGGAGCCAAGCGTATTCCCGAACTGGCCAAAGGGCTAGGTCGTGGTATTCGTGAGTTTAAAGATGCTACCAAAGAAATAAAGGACGAAATTGAAGAAGGAAGCCGAAACACCACCACTACCAAGTCGTAACTTACCGTCATTCACCTCATTTCACGACATTCGGCAATTACTACAAGATGGCGCTATTTCTTGCCAAGAAATTGTACAACATTATCTCGCCAATATTCGAGAGAAGCAGCATCTCGGGGCATTCTTAGAAGTATACGAAGCTGAAGCTTTAGTCCAGGCCTCCGATGTAGATCGTAAGATAGAGATGGGAACTGCCGGGCGTTTGGCCGGAATGGTAATTGGTCTTAAAGACGTACTTTGTCACCAAAATCATTCTTTACAAGGCGGAAGTCAGATTCTAAACAGTTTTAAGTCGCAATTCACCGCTACCGCCGTGCAACGACTACTCGATGAAGATGTGATCATCATTGGTCGGCAAAACTGTGATGAGTTTGCCATGGGTTCATCTACTGAAAATTCATCTTTCTTTCCTACTCGAAATGCGGCTGACCCTGAGCGAGTACCCGGTGGCTCATCGGGTGGTTCAGCTGTAGCGGTGCAAGGTCATATGTGTACCGCTTCTTTAGGCTCAGACACTGGTGGTTCTATTCGCCAACCGGCCGCTTTTTGTGGGCTGGTTGGTATGAAACCCACGTATTCTCGCATATCTCGCTACGGATTAATTGCCTACGCCTCCTCTTTTGATGTTATCGGCACACTTACCCACACCGTAGAAGATGCCGCTCTACTTACCGAAATTATGGCCGGGCCAGATGAGTACGACAGCACCGCTTCTCAACAACCGGTTCCGGCTTATAGCAATCTTCTCTCTGCCCAACCTAAACCTCGAAAAATTGCTTACCTGCAAAATACGCTAGACCACGAGGGGATACATCCGGATGTTAAAGAGAGAACTGAACAGGCGCTGGAGCAGCTTCGGGAGCAGGGTCATACTGTATCTTCCGTTGATTTTCCTTTGTTAGAGTATGTCTTGCCCACCTATTATATTCTAACGATGGCTGAGGCTAGCTCTAACCTCTCCCGCTTTGATGGTGTGCGCTATGGACACCGCAGTGATGAGAGTAGTACAATGGAATCTATGTACAAGAAAACTCGAACCGAAGCGTTTGGAGAAGAGGTTCAACGACGAATTATGTTGGGGACGTTTGTGCTTAGTGCAAGTTACTATGATGCTTACTATACCAAAGCTCAGAAAGTACGCCGTTTGCTGCAAAATGCCACACGTAATTTTTTAAAAGAATATGACTTTATTGTACTACCCACAACACCCACCCCGGCTTTTAAACTAGGAGAAAGGGCAACTCCTATTGAAATGTATCTGGCAGATTTATTTACTGTACAGGCTTCTATTGCTGGAGTTACTGCTATTTCGGTTCCAGTAGGT
>JGI12210J13797_10446420_pt1 | contig 13053 bp, 10 predicted proteins | sample ElkSlonscriptome_3_FD_13797 | JGI IMG/M metagenome (IMG submission 13797)
CGCACCATCGCTATTTTGCTATCTGGCACCGGAAATGACGGCACCGAAGGTCTGCAAGCGGTCAGTCGGGCGGGAGGCATTGCCTTGGTGCAGTCGCCCGAGACTGCTCAGTTTACCAGTATGCCTTCCAGTGCGATTCCATCAGGATTGGTGGATGAAATTCTATCGCCTCAAGATCTAGCGCAAACTGTTTTTGAGCTGATTCGCTTTTCTGATAACTTTCCTGCTGCTCGCATGCAGGACGTAAACTTGATCGCTCCTGACCAACTGCAGCAAATCTTAGATATCTTGGCAGAGCGGGAGGAAATTGATTTCTCCCATTACAAGGTTAGTACCCTCAGCCGTCGCATCCACCATCGCTGCGCGTTGGTACGCGAGCACACCATTGCAGAATATATCCAGCTTTTAGACAGTTCGGAAGAAGAGCAAAAGCTGCTGCGCCAAGATCTCTTAATTGGCGCAACCTGTTTCTTTCGCGATCGCGAAGCCTGGGAAATTTTAGAGACCGAAATCATTCCTTACCAGATCGAGGCGTTAGAGCCGGGGCAGCAGTTCCGCGTTTGGATCTCGGCCTGCGCTACAGGGGAAGAGGCGTATTCAATGGCGATGATCGTCGATGAGCAGGTGCAGGCACTACAAAAGACTATCCAGGTGAAAATTTTTGCCACCGACCTGGATACTAATGCCTTAGAGGTCGCTGCGGAGGGCGTTTATCCCGAAAGCATTGCTAACGATGTTTCTCCGGAGCGACTAGAGCGCTACTTCGACTACGATGGTGGTCGCTACCGGGTAAAGCGATCGCTGCGAGAAATGCTAATTATTGCCCCCCACGACTTGACCAAAAATGCTGGGTTTTCTCGCATGAATTTAGTCAGCTGTCGTAACGTATTGATCTATATGCAGCCTCAACTCCAGCATCAGGTCTTGCGATTATTGCACTTTGCGTTAGCGCCAAAAGGTACTCTTGTTCTCGGCAGCTCAGAAACCCTGGGTCACATGGCAGAGGAGTTTACCTCCGAAAACACCAAGTGGAAGATTTTTCGAAAACGACGGGATACCTCCCTCCCGTCGGTGCCGATTACTCAGCAGGCTGTACCCTCCCCGTTTCGCTCATCGATGCGCAACAAAACTCGGCAACAACAGCTAGGCCGCCTGCTAACCGGGCTGTTCAAGCTCAGTTTTGGCGATCGTAAAGTCACTTGCTTGCTAGTCGGAGCTGAGAACCAGCTACTGCGAATTTTTTACAACTCAGCCCGTCTGCTCGATCATCCCGTCGGCGAAATGAGCATCGACGTTACGGAACAGGTGCATTCCACTCTAAAGCTGCCCTTGAGCACTGCCCTTCATCGCACTCGCCGCCGGAGCGAAGGCATAGTGCTTTACACTGGCATCAAAGTCATACGCGGTGACGAAGAACTCAACGTTACCTTGCGGGTTGCCTCCGACGAGAGCAGTCTAGATAACAGCCAAATTCTGGTCGTGTTTGAAATCGAGTCTCCTCTCGTCTCCTCAGTTACGCCTCTGCGCTTTGATGTGGGAGAAGAAGCGGCGCAGCAAATTACTGAGTTGGAATATGAGCTGCAGCAAACTCGCGAAAACTTGCAGGTCACGATTGAAGAGTTGGAAACGGCGAACGAAGAGCAGCAGGCCACCAATGAGGAACTCCTAGCCTCCAACGAAGAGCTGCAGAGTACGAATGAAGAACTGCAATCCGTTAACGAAGAACTTTACACCGTTAACTCCGAGTATCAGGCCAAAATTCAGGAGCTGACTCAACTCAACAGCGACATTGACAACCTCTTGCGCAGCACCGAGATTGGGGTCATCTTCCTTGATAACGACTTTAACATTCGCAAGTTTACGCCTGCCGCTACCTATGCGATTAATATTAAGCCGGCTGATGTGGGGAGACCGCTAACCGATCTCAGTAAAAATATTGACTGCCCGAATTTTGTCGATATTCTGCAACAGGTGGCGACTTCCAAAGAATCTTACGAACAAGAGGTGGCGATCGCAGGCACCGCAGACTATCTGTTGATGCGAGTTCATCCGTATGTTCAAGACAACTTCAATAACAACGGTATTGTCATAACGTTTGTGCTGATTAATGATCTACGGCATGCCCGCGATCAGCTGCAGAATGCCAACGGCATCCTGGAAAAATTATACGAAGCCAGCCCCGCTGGGCTGTGCCTGTTCAACCACAACCTGGAATACATTCGTGTGAATCCCGCCCTCGCAGAAATTGATGGTGTATCTATTGAGGATCACCTGGGTCGCACCCTGCGAGACATTGCCCCCGATTTGGCTGACCATCTAGAATCGCTGTTTCATCAGGTGATTGAGACGGGGGAACCGATTTGCAATATTGAAGTTCGGGGGCAAATGCCAGCGACGCCCAATGTTGAGCGCTGTTGGATTGCCAGCTATTACCCTGTTGACTTTATGCGAGATGGCCGAGGCATTGGTGCCGTCGTGGTTGAAATTACCGAGCGGGTTCAGGCTGAAGAGGCTCTTCGCCATAGCCAACGGCGTCTCCAAGAGGCGCAGCGACTAGCGAAAGTTGGCAACTGGGAACTTCCGCCCATACAGAACTTGGCTCTGTTGACTGCTCATGTGGAATGCTCTCAAGAACTGCGACAGATTTATCAGTTATCTGCCGCAGCAACGCCCAGCCTGAGCACTCTCTTGCAGCGACATCCACCTAGCGATCGCGATCGTCTCCGTCAGGCCTTCGAATTATTGCTCACCGATAGCATCCCCTTTAGTCTCGATGTCCAACTGTTTGAATTGGCGGAAGACAGACGTACCATCAACGTAATTGGCCAAGTCATCCGAGATGCTGATGGACAGATCCTCAAGCTGTATGGCACTGTCATGGACATCACAGAGCGCAAGCAGATTGAGGAAGAACTGGTGCGCCGTAATGCCGCCCTAGAAGAAGCGATCGCCGTTGCTCAAGTAGCGAACTCAGCCAATCAGGCGAAGTCAGAATTTCTAGCCAATATCAGCCATGAAATTCGTACGCCGATGAATTCCATCGCGATGGCAAGCCAGCTCTTAGAACAAACCAACCTAGAAGCTCAACAGCAGACCCTGCTGCGCACCCTCAAGAGCAATACGGAGCGCCTGCTAACATTGATTAACGATATTTTGTCCTTTTCCAAGCTCGAATCCAACGAGCTCCAGTTGGAGCACCGCCTCTTTGACCTGAGAAAGACGTTTCAAGGATTATCAGAGTTATTTAATACCCAGGCTCAAGCCAAAGGTCTCGTGCTGGCGTTTGAAATTGCAGCTGACGTTCCCGTTATCCTCATTGGGGATGATTTTCGCCTACAGCAGGTGTTTAGCAATCTCATCAACAATGCCATCAAGTTTACCAACATTGGCGAAATCAAGGTCACCGCAGCCCTAGATGAATCGTCTTCGCCTCAATCCAACGACACCGTAAGCCTCTACTTTGCCGTGCAAGACACGGGCATCGGCATTGACGTTGCTCAGCAGGCTAAGCTATTTCAACCCTTTGTGCAAGCCGATACTTCAGTTACCCGTCAGTTCGGTGGCACCGGTCTAGGTCTGACCATCTGCCGCCGGATTGTGCAGGTGATGGAGGGAGACATTGGCTTAGAAAGCGCGTCTGATCAGGGCGCAACCTTCTGGTTTAAGGTGCCGCTTACGGTGAGTGAAGACGTAACGCTAGACACAACCTCCACCGTTTCAGAAACGGCGACTACGGCAGCATCGTCCCGGTCGCTAGACGCCCTCAGAGTGTTGCTCGTCGAAGACTATGAAGACAACCGCGGACTGATGCTGGTAATGTTAGCAAGTTTAGGCTGTGAGGCCGATTGGGCAACGAATGGACAAGAATTCCTTGACCGCACCGCCGAGCAGGACTACGACATTGTCTTGCTAGACTGCCAAATGCCTGTATTAGACGGTTATGAAGCAATACGTCAGTTGCGGATACGAGAAGGACAACAGCAACATACAACTGTCATCGGTCTGACGGCTCATGCCATGCCAGAGGATCGCGACAAGTGCTTAGCAGCCGGCATGGATGATTATCTCAGCAAACCAATAGCACAAGATGCTCTTGTCGAGATGTTAGAGCGATGGAGTTAGGCTTTGACGTGAGACGACTCATATAGTTTGAACCTATGGCTAATCAAAGTCTGAAAATAGTCGCCTCGCACTGCAAGCACTCTGCCCCAAAAGCCCAGATCTTTTTCGTTAATGTAACCCGGTCTAAATTCAGCTACTAGATACTGTTCCTCTATTCATGACTTCTAACTCCTGATTCCTAAATCTATGACCATCCTTTCTATCAGAGATTTGTCCGTTGAATTTCGAACCCGTTCTGGAGTTGTCAAAGCTCTGGAGCATGTCAGCTTTGCCGTCAATGCGGGTGAAACAGTCGGCATTGTCGGGGAAAGCGGCTCAGGCAAATCAGTGATGGCCTTTACCCTCATGGGCATTCTCGATCGCGCAGGCGAGGTGACAGCAGGAACGGCTCACTTTTCGCCAAATGGTGAGGAAACCTACGATTTGTTGAAAACGCCTGAAAAGGTGCTGCGAACTCTGCGTGGTAAGGAACTGTCGATGATTTTTCAAAATCCTCGCACAGCGCTGAATCCGATTCGACGAGTGGGGAAACAAATTGAGGATGTGTTGCGCTGTCACGCCAATCTGCCTCAGACCCAACTGAAGCCCCGCGCGCTTGAACTGCTGGCAAGCGTGCGCATTCCCGACCCAGAACAGCGCTATGGAGCCTATCCCTATGAACTATCAGGCGGATTGTGCCAGCGGATCATGATTGCTCTAGCTTTGGCTTGCTCGCCAAAGCTGCTCATTGCTGATGAGCCGACAACTGGACTAGACGTGACGACTCAAGCCACGGTGATGAACGTGCTTCGAGAGCTATCGGTGCAGCACCAGATGGCAACGGTGCTGATTACCCACGACTTGGCATTAGCATCAGAATATTGCGATCGCATCGTCGTCATGCACGCCGGACATGTGGTGGAATCAGCCCCGACTCATCAGCTCTTCACCTCGCCCCTGCATCCCTATACCGCCAAACTGATTGCGGCTACGCCAGAACCCCACAAAGGATTTGCTGACTTACTCCCAATTCTCGGCAACCTACCCGATTTGCGATCGCTCACCCTCCCTCCCTGTCGCTTCAGCGCTCGGTGCGATCGCCACACGGAAGTTTGTGACCAACCCCCACTCCAACGCGGCTGGATCAACGATGATCACTTCGTTGCCTGCTGGCATCCCCTAGACAAACCGCTATCCACACCTGAAGCTACAGTCCAATCCGCCTAGTCCGCAAACTCCTAGCCCGACCCAAAATTCCCAGTCGCCCCATCCAAAATCCAAACTCGAAAATCCAAAATCTATCAATGTTGGTGTCTCTATGACGACTTCCACTCTAGATTCTCAATCCTTCTCTGCGAATGCCCCTGGACCGCAAGGGTTGCTGACAGTGCAAAACTTGCACAAGCTCTTTCCAGTGGGTGGCACTCCCACCCATCCCAAGCAACTCCATGCCGTCGATGGCGTCAATTTTTCTATTGGCGAAGGAGAAAGCGTCGGACTTGTCGGAGAATCGGGCTGTGGCAAGTCAACACTGATTCGCCTCATCACGCGGCTCCTCGACCCAACTGATGGGCAAATTTGGTTCAACCAAGAACTGATTAGTCCAATCTCATCCCGACACTTTTCTCAACACCCCATGCGATCGCAGCTTCAAATGGTGTTTCAAGACCCGACCGATAGCCTCAATCCTCGCTACACCGCCTTCGATACGATTACAGAACCTCTGAAGCGACTGGGCAATATGCGCGATCGCCAAGCCTTGCGCGATCGCGCGAGTGAGCTTGCCGAATTGGTGGGATTGCCATCAGAACTGCTGCCCCGATTTCCTCACCAGCTCTCCGGCGGACAAAAAGCGCGGGTCGGCATTGCACGAGCGATCGCCCTCAACCCGAAGCTGCTGATTCTCGACGAACCCACGTCGGCTCTTGACGTGTCAGTGCAGGCCATCATTCTGCATTTGCTGGCAGACTTGAAGCAGCGCTTAGGCATGAGCTACTTGTTTGTTTCCCATGATCTGAATGTTGTTCGATTACTGTGTGATCGTGTGCTGGTGATGTATCTGGGCAAGATTGTTGAGGTGGGCACTGCCTCAGAAATTTTTACTCAGGCGCGTCATCCCTATACTCAAGCCCTGGTAGACGCCATTCCGAGCTTCGAGTCTAAACCCAAAACCCTTGCTTTAACTGGAGAGCCCCGCAGCCCGATCAATCCTGATCCTCAGGTGTGTCGCTTGGTGGGGCGCTGTCCCCAAGCGGGCGATCGCTGCCATCAAGATATGCCAGAACTGGTGGCGATCGCTCCGAAGCACCACGTCGCCTGTCACTGGGTAACAGATCCTGCTTTTACCAGCACAACATAAGCTTGAAAGAATGGGTTGAAAATGGCAAGAAATAGCAAAAGCGAGGAAGACGTATCTTCCTCGCTTTTATTAACCGCGACTATCGCGAGTTAATTGACCATGACTCAAGACCACGGTGTTCAAACTAGAACTTAGTAACGGAAGGTGCTTGCACCAGGCTTGTGAACGATGAAGCTCAGCACCTGACACTGCTTGATGTTGTCAAATCCAACCACACGAATAAAGCAATCGCGGTACTCGTTGCGGCACTCGTTGACTTCGCCAAGCACTTCCTGCACAGACTTTGCGTTGAACAAAGGCAACTTCCACATTGTCCAATAGTAGACAGTGGGCTCAGATGATTCGTTGAATTCGATGGCAGGGAAGAATCCCATATCCAAAATGTACTGAATCTGCTTTGCGATCTGCTGATCGGTCAGCGGAGGTAGATAGGAAAGAGTTTCATACCGACGCTCTTTTGGCAGAGTTTTCATGAATGCCTCACTTAAAAGAAAAAGCTATTGAGAACAAAAATCGACAGGGTTTTGCAATGCAAGTTCTAATCTGACACTAAGACTCATCCAGACCTGTCTCAGAGTCAATCTCAGAATCATGCAAGTCGGGTTGCATTTCGCCTCTTTCTATATCGGCAACGCTGGGTGCTGGCTCCGCTACTTCAAGTCGCGTAATGCGCTCTAGGTAGGTCTTCCGATGCTCCATGTTGGCCTGTTGAATCGTCGTCCGCGTCATTTCTGGCATAAAGTCCATGACTTCGTCTGCCAAATGTGCCCGCACGGTCATCACCCGAAATGCAAGATCTTGGTTGATTTTGAGCAAGTCTTGCAAGTAAGCTTCTCCATCCTGAATTTTGTCGTGGGAAGAAAAGCGGTAGAACCAGGTATATAGAGGAGGATTTGTCTCACGCAATTGTGAAATTACAACCCGCACGGCCTCATAGGTCAAATAGCTAACCAGGGTTTTGGCCGTATTCTTTGCAATATTTTTGAGGTCCATGCTGGACACCGTCGTAGTAGAACCTTGAGCTTAGAGATCTTGAGCCGCAGAAACATTCAACATGCCCCTAAGGCTCAAAACTCTACACCCACATTCAAAATCAGACGGTATCAACAGCCTCGAATTCGAACTTGATTTCTTTCCACAGTTCGCAAGCTGCAGCCAGTTCAGGAGACCACTTACACGCCTCACGAATGATGTCGCCGCCTTCACGAGTAAGGTCGCGACCTTCATTACGAGCCTGCACACAAGCTTCCAGAGCAACACGGTTTGCTGTTGCACCCGGTGCGTTACCCCAAGGGTGACCCAACGTTCCGCCACCAAACTGGAGGACAGAGTCGTCACCGAAGATTTCAACCAGAGCAGGCATGTGCCATACGTGGATGCCACCAGAAGCTACAGCCATGACGCCGCCCATGGATGCCCAGTCTTGGGTGAAGTAAATACCACGCTCAGGATCTTTCTCGACGTAGTTTTCGCGGAGTAGATCCACAAAGCCCATGGTGATGGCTTTGTCACCTTCGAGCTTACCCACAACGGTTCCTGTGTGGATGTGGTCACCACCCGACATCCGCAGACACTTCGCCAAAACGCGGAAGTGCATACCGTGGTTTTTCTGACGGTCGATGACCGCGTGCATGGCTCGGTGGATGTGGAGCAGCACTCCGTTGTCACGACACCAGTGAGACAGAGTGGTATTAGCGGTGAAACCAGCGGTCAAGAAGTCATGCATGACGATCGGCATGCCTAGCTCTTTCGCATACTCAGCCCGCTTGATCATCTCTTCGCAGGTCGCTGCCGTAACGTTGAGATAGTGACCTTTGATTTCTCCGGTCTCAGCCTGTGCCTTATGGATCGCATCAGCTACGAAGAGGAAGCGATCGCGCCAGCGCTGGAAGGGCTGAGAGTTAATGTTTTCGTCATCTTTGGTGAAGTCTAGACCACCACGCAGACACTCATAGACGGCTCGACCGTAGTTTTTAGCCGACAGACCTAGCTTGGGCTTGATCGTACACCCCAATAGAGGACGGCCATACTTATTAATCTTGTCTCGCTCAACGGTAATACCGTGAGGAGGCCCTTGGAAAGTCTTTAGATAAGCTACGGGAATCCGCAGGTCTTCTAGACGAAGTGCCTTGAGCGCCTTAAATCCAAACACGTTACCTACGATGGAGGTCAACATGTTGGTAACAGAACCCTCTTCAAACAAATCAAGAGGATAAGCGATATAAGCAATGAACTGACCGTCGCTATCGCCACGCACAGGCTCGATGTCGTAACAACGACCCTTATAGCGATCGAGATCAGTCAGCAAATCCGTCCATACAGTCGTCCAAGTTCCTGTGGAGGATTCTGCAGCCACAGCAGCTCCAGCCTCTTCGGGAGGAACCCCAGGCTGAGGTGTGACACGAAATGCAGCCAAAATATCAGTATCTTTAGGAGTATAGTCTGGGGTGTAATACGTAAGCTTATAATCCTTTACCCCAGCTTCATACCCTTGCGACTGACTTTTCGTTTGCGAGTAAGACATACTTTCCCTTCCTAATGAATCACCGAATCTGAACCAACAAAACACCGCACCACTTAGCCCAAAAAAACGGCTGAGTGGCGTTAAATTGTCAATAATCAAGCAACGAATGCAGACAATTTCAGTTGGCGCAAATCAGGACAAAAAAACAGGTCAGCACCATTCATTGGTTTCAAAAACTTCCCTCAGACCTGATCCTGAATTACTGGGTTCCACAAAACTATATCAGGAATCGCCTCTGTTTCTATAAGCTTGGCTTTGGATATTCTTTGATCTTCTATAATTTTTGTTTATAAATCTTACAAAGCGTAACAAACAACGCAGAAACTTCTTACAGAAAAAATTGGCTGGTTTCTAGATATCCGTCTCAGTAAGCTTTGCAGACATCTATCTCAGGATTCATTAAGCTAGTTTTCGGAGTGCGATCGCCTACTTTTGCTCCTAGATCTCTACGAAAAAGCCTTGTTTTTTTGACGGATGCTGAAGGAGGAGCGGTCGTCCTAACGTTTACAGGTTAGGCGATCGCTCCAAGGGAGAAAAAAGAATGGTTCTAGATTCCCATTTTTCGGTCTACCTACCTAAGCAGTTTTTAACTGAGTGAAAAATTAGAGTAGCTACTATTATTACGAACAAGAAAAATATTACGAACCAGAAAAACCATAACGCTCAACAAGGTTCAAGTGTCAAGATTACTAATAATTTCTGTAACTCACTCGTTTTTTGTAGCACACCGATATGACAGGGGTGGCGATCGTGTTCATGTCATCTAGACAAAAAAGGAAGCAGCGTCGCTGCTTCCTTAGAATTTCTATGCAAAAGTTTCTACGCGGAGTTTGTGGTCTAATAATCCAGGACTTCGAACTCTCAGCGCAAGCAGATTAGCCAACGTTACTCTTAAATCGATCTGCGACTGAGACATTGATTTCTTTGCCGCGATAGATACCGTGTACGTTGTGAGCCTCAGATGCAGAAGGGTTCTGAGGATTGTACTTGATGCCACGATAGGTAAGTTTCATGAGGTTCGCCTCCAAAAGGTTGTGTCGTTTACAAGAGGCGCGTTCCTTCGGGTAATGCCCTACTTCCGTCTCTCAGTTCGGTTTTCCTGCCGAGAGATGAACGTTCTTTGTTCTGTATCTATTGTTACTGTTTTTGGCTTTTGTGTCAAGTTTTTTTTAGGCTTTTTGAACTTTTCTCTTCAACAAGAACCGATCTTCGTAAGCTGAAGCGTGAGAATGCCTCATGAGAATGCTTCATTGAGAAGTCCATTGAGCACCCGCGTAAGAGCTTCAACGACTCGCTGCATACATACGAGAGACTTTGAGAGACCCTCAACGATATCTCCAGCAGTCTCTCCTTTGCTCCTTCTGATATTCTTCAAAGCCCTGTTTTTCCAAGGGGATTTAAAGGGGAGCGAGTCGTTTTATCGTCCGACAGTACTTTTCAAGCATCCTCTAAGAACCTACTGATATTGAACAGCTTTATCTTTGTTAACAAATGAAAATCTATGTGGATTCAAACTTTCTGAAGAAAAAGCCTGAATGGAATACGCCTTAGGGGAGTTTTTCCTATAGATAGTGTTGGGCTATCCTCACTTACAAGTAATTCAATAGATTGAAATAATAAAAGAGTCTCGACAATACTAGGAGACTAGAAGAATTTGAAGCATTAGGCGACAAAGCAACGAGTCAGAAAAATTCGGAGAATTTATTCGTGACTGAATAGCTAAGTTGGCTAAGCCTTACAGATTCAAGATTTTCAGCCAAAAAACGATAAAAGGAGGCTACACAATGAAATTGTTACGCTACACACTAGGGATCCTTCTTCCTCCAGTCGGAGTATTTCTAACCTACGGACTTAGCACGGCATTGCTAATCAATGTGCTTCTATGTCTTTTGGGATGGATTCCGGGCATTATTCACGCTGTGTGGGCGATCGCCAAGCATGGTGAGCTAGCTCAAAGCCAAGAAGAGCCCATCTAAACACGGTGATCAATCTTGTAAAAAGATGTGACTTGATCCCTGCAAATACCAATCGATAATTGATAGAAACGGAGAGAATTTTATGACAGGATTTCTTTTAACAACCCTGATCACAGCGCTAAGTTTGTTAGTTGCTGACTTGATCGTTCCTGGGGTAGGCATTTCCAGTTTTGCAGCAGCGCTTCTAGCAGGTGTTTCTATAGGATTGGTGAACGGTTTTATTAAGCCTGTTTTGACCATCTTATCCTTACCTGTGACAATTTTGACCCTGGGAATATTTTCTCTTGTGGTCAACGGCTTTTGCTTCTGGTTGGCTTCAGTGTTAGTCCCTGGATTCGCTGTTCACGGTTTGCTTGCCTTCATCTTTGGCCCAATTGTGCTCTCAGTTGTTAGCACTTTTCTGAGCAAGTACTTCGCAGGCAAAGGTGTCGGACAGTCCAGCATTGAATCGGGTACTAACGAGTCACTTGAGCCTGGCACTGCTGGGTCTGTCGATCTAGGTGCCAACGGTGCGGTTGAATCAAGCAACAAAGAAGCGATCGAAGTTAGTGGTCAGTCGTCTTAATAATCTGCGCACACTCTGGAGGAATCACCGAGTTAGCCTCCAAGAAGTAAAATAGAGCAGCTAAATAGCTCATGATCGTGTGTAACTACGCAAGTCATCATGAGCTTTTCAGTATGTATACTTCTTTCTTCCTAAACTCCCTTTTTTCTCTGCCGTTTTGAGTGATTAATCGTCCCAATTTGGGCAATCTACTCTAGTCTTAATGCTGAGTAGAGATGAGCAACCCTTCTTCTCAATGCTGGAAACAATAGGGTTTGCGGCTCCTCTTAAGTCGAATGATGAGAGTGGCGCTGGAGCGCACATGTAGCTCGTTTTGTGAGCAGCGCATAAAGGTTTGTGATCTCCATCACATAAAAGCCTCCGAAGAATCACAGAACTTACAGACAGTCGTCATTGAGGTTTTCTAAAAAATCAGGGATATTAATGACACAAGCCGATTCTTCTCCAACCACCATGCAACTCGAAGCCGCATTAACACTAAGTTCTCTGGAGGACACGATTGCTCGCATCCTCACCTCTCGCCGCATCACACGTCGTGACCAACAACTACTGATGCAGCTAGGTTCACAGGCGATTCAAGACCAGGATGCCCTAAAGCGAGTCAATTCAGTTTTTGACGCACTTCGGCAGGGGCTGCTACGAGTTGTAGATTAGCGACCTGTTCTCAGATGATTGTTGGAGGAAACCATGCCATGATCTACAGCACCCAGAAAAAGCTTCGCCCCAACCCGTTTGAGACTTATCGCGATCCGATTACGGGACGTTGGGTCGTTGTTAAGAAGGAGAATAGCCAAGTACCTAACCAGAAAATGCTGGACTATTTAGTTATGTAGCTACGCAATAGACATATGAATATCAATCGCAAAAGCGTGCGAAGAAACTTTCTAGTAAGTTCCCTCGCACGCTTTGTTTTGTTCCATTTCGAGAAAGGTCTTCTCGATTGAGCCACTGGTAGATCGTTGCCCGTTCCACCTTGAACACCCGGGCAGATTTAGTAATCTCACCCCCTGCTTCAACACACTCAACTATACGCCATGCTTTCTGTCAACTTGCGACTCTAGATCGGCGTAACGCGTCTCAGTGAAAACGTCTACTCCTTATCTGAAATAACTATAGGTTCCCGTACAAAAGCCTCATCCTTCCCCCGCTTGATTTAACGCAAAATTGATAACGGTTTGGCTTAGACGAATATTATGCTTGAGCATATTCTCGATCGCATCTCGTATCAACAGCGATGGGCTTTGCTGTTTTGCTTTCAACAAAATCCCTATAGAACCTTCCAACCTCAGGCTATTGAGACGGGCTACTCGCCTACCAACAGATTCACTGTCTAAAGCTAATTGAATGACAGAGGTTTATCCTCTATCAATGCTGGTTAAAAAAAGAGAAATCGTTAATGGCGTCGTTTGTTTCTGGAGCCAGGACGCTTGTTCAAATTCTGCAATTGCAAACCGATTCATATCACCGCGCAAAATCTCTTGGCACACTTCAAACGTCACTCAAACTTCCTGATAAAGCGATTTCCGTA
>JGI12210J13797_10070730_pt1 | contig 13050 bp, 13 predicted proteins | sample ElkSlonscriptome_3_FD_13797 | JGI IMG/M metagenome (IMG submission 13797)
CGGTTCTCTCACAGCGGGCAACCATTGCCAGGTCACCCAGGTCTTGCAATCGATCATCCAGCCACACAACGCAGAAGTGCGTGATCGCAAGATCTGACCCCTATCCCCGTGACCCCTATCCCCTGCTATCCCCTCTATCCCCTGACCCCTATCCACCTTGCTGAGGCTCAATCCGCGCTGTTCGCGCCGGTCTGGAGCAGCTCCAATAGCGCGAAGCTGAGACTGCCGTCTGCTTCCTGCCCGTTGTCTTGCTGCAGCTCGCGGATGGCCATGCGGGTGCGGGGGCCGAGCAGTCCGTCGGCGGGGCCAGGTTGATGCCCGCGGAGCCTAAGCGCTTGCTGTACGCGCTCAACGAGTGCGCGGCTGGTCTCGGGGGCGCTCAACGGTTGCGCCTTTGCGTCGCAGCGCGTCAGCGGCAGCGGCGGACCTGGGACGCCAGCGGGTGCGAACAGATACGGGGCGGGTGGATCACAGGCGGACACCGGCTCGCTCTTGGACGGCTGCGCGGGCTGGGCCTCGGTTTGGGACCTTGGTTCCGGCTGAGATTGCGGCGCTGAATCTAGCTGCTGCCCGGGCGCTGGCGTCGGTGCTGGCATTGACTGCGGCTTTGGCTCCAGCAACCTGTCCGGTTCTGGCAATGGCCCCAGTTCTGGTTGGGGTTCTGGTTGGGGTATTGGTTGAGCTATTGGCTTTGGTCTTGGTTCTGGCTCCAACTGCTGCTTTGCCTCTGTGGGCGGCTCTGACTTTGACTCTGGCACGCGCGTCATTGCGGCTTCCTTGTTGATAAGCGCTCCCGCTTCAACGGGCGCAGGCGTTTCCGTACTTGGCGCCGGAGGCGGCTGCTGTGCGCTGTCGTTCGCCGGCGAACCGGCCTCGGCGACCGGTTTGGTCGTCTCCGCCGTCGTTTCCAATGGGCTCGCGGCGGCGGCCGGTGGCGGCGGGGCTGCATCGCCGGTGTTAGACGCCGTTGGCAGCCCAGCCAGCACGAATAGAAGAAGCAGCGTGCTGATGCCGACCCAGATGCCGCCCGCGACCGGCCATTGCCGCAGGCCGCGTTCGGTGTCGCCGCTTGGCGTGCCGAAGAGACGATCAAAGGCGTCAGCAAACTGTTTTTTAAGGTGGGTATTGGTGCTCTTGCAGCGTTGATCCGCCCGCTGGTACCAGTCGATTGCGAGCGCTTGGACCGGTGCGAACAGCGCGAGGATGTCACCGGGCGGGATGCGATTGACCAGCGGCGCGAGCAGCCTTGGATGCAACACCGCCAGTAGAAGCGCGAGCAAGCCCAGATTTAACGCCAGCGGCACCTCGACGAGGTTGGTCAGCCAGGCCGATGGTTTGCCGAAAACGAACGGCCACAATGCGACCAGCGCGATCAATACCCCCCAGGCGACGCCGGGCCAGCGGTAGCCGCATTCTGAGTGCGGCTCGGTGCGATAGCTGACCCAGACGAAGCGCAGCATCAGCAGGGTGGTGCCGAAGGTGGAGACGCCGACAACGACCCCGATCCAGGCCCAGTCCAAGGTGCCGAGGGCCGGTTTGAGTGCGTATTTTGCTACCGCGCCGCTGGTGAAAGGGGCACCGGCGAGCGACAGGGCCAGGAACACCAGCGCGCCGAGCACCAGGGCCTGCACCATGGGCGGTCGCGTCGCCGCGTGTTTACGCATGCCGACGCCGAGGAACAGCCCGCCCTTTACCAGCGCATGGTTGGCGGCGTAAAAGGCGATTCCCGCGATCACGACCGGCGCCAGGGCGGGTTCAATCAGCGCCAGGCCTAGCACCAGCATCAACAGTCCCATCTTGCTGATGCTGGAATAGGCCAGGACTACCTTGGGGTCGGACTGTGTCAGGCCGATAGGCAGCGCGAGCAACAGCGTCAGTGCGCCAGCCGCGGTGAGCAGTCCGCCCCATTCCGGCAGCGCCACGGCCCCGACCGGCAGGAACCGCATCCAGCCCAGCAGCGCGGTCTTGATCATGGTGCCGCTCAGCACCGCGCTGGCCGCTATCGGTGCTGCCGGATGCGCCAGTGGCAGCCAGATATGCAGCGGCACCATGCCAGCCTTGACACCGAGACCAAGCAGCAACAGCGCGATGGCCAGGCCGTCGACAGCGACCAGATCCTCCGCGCTCGGCAGCGTGCTGCCGGTCTGGCTCGCGATCAGCACCAGCGCGGCGAACAGCCACACCTCGCCTAAAAGCGCCATGACCAGATAGACCTTGCCGGCGCGTAGCGCCGCGGGTCGGTCGTCGTGGATCACGAGGCCGTAAGACGACAGTCCCATTATCGCGAAACCGACATAGAAGCTGAATAGATCCTGGCCGACGATCAGCCACAGGTTGCCGGACATGGCCAGCAGAAACAGCAGATTAAAGCGCCCGCTATGTTCACCGCCGCGGTGCGCGAAGGCCGTGTAGACACCGGCCGCGAGCCACAACAGCGAGGTAAAGGTCAGATAGACCTGCGTGAGCGGGTTCATTGCCAGCGTCGTACCGAGGATCAGCCAGGGCAGTTCCAGCGTGGTACCAAGGGGTACGATTAATGCCGAGAGCAACGCCGGCAGCGCGCCCACCGCCGGCAGCCACCACAACCTCGGGCGCGGCGCCAGCGCCGCCAGCAACAACGGCCAAACCCAACTCAGCAGCAACAACCAGTTGATCATCGCTCAGCCCTCCAAATAGCCGCGGGCAGGGTTGCAAGGTCAATCCCGCTCGCGCGGCAACGGTTCGCGTCCGCCTGGCTTCCAGCCTTTGTAGACTCGCCCCTGCTCATAACCCATACTCCCGCTGAGCGATGAGCTCGGCCCATTCCAACGGGCTGAACGGCGCCGCCGCCAGCAGACCAGCGATCAGGCACAGCGCGGCGGTAATGATCGGTGGCCAGAGCAGGGCGCCCATAGTCTCGAAACGACCGCCAAAGACGTGTTCTTTGGGCCAGTCAGCCGGTGGCGGCCGGAACCAGGCGCGGTAAAGGATGGGGAGAAAATAGCCGGCGTTCAGTAGCGTGCTCGCCGCCAGCACCAGCAGCACCCATTGCTGCCCGGCCTGCACGGCGCCGAGGCCGATGTACCACTTGCTGATGAACCCGGCGATGGGCGGGATGCCGATCATGCCCAGCGCGCCGATGCTGAAGGCCAGCGTGGTCCAGGGCATGCGCTTGCCGACGCCGTCCATCTCGCTGACCTGATGTACGCCGAGCGTCTCGGCATAGTTGCCGGCGCAGAAGAACAGCGTGATCTTCATGATGCCCTGGTGCACCAGGTGCACCAGGCCGCCGACGGTGGCCACCGGACCCAGGATGGATGCCCCCAGCGCGATGTAAGCGACCTGGCTGACGGTGGAATAGGCCAGACGCTTTTTCAGCCCGTCTTGGCGCAAGGCCTGGTAGGAGCCATAGATGATGGTGAGAGAAGCCAGTGCCGCCAGCACCGACAGCAGCCCCAGCGAATCGGCGAAGGTGACACCGTAGACATCGTAGACCACGCGTATGATGCCGAAGGCGCCGGCCTTGACCACCGCGACCGCGTGCAGCAGTGAGCTGACCGGCGCCGGCGCCACCATCGACTGCGGCAGCCAGCCGTGCAGCGGTACCAGCGCCGCCTTGACGCCGAGTCCCGCCAAGAGCAGTGCGAAGATCCCGATCAACTGTCCATGGAGGCTCGTCGGCATGCCCGACAAGACGCCGCCAGCGACAAAATCCACCGGACCGGTCAAGGTCCGCAACCAGACTGCGCCGATCAGTAGCGATACTCCGCCAGTGAGCGTATAGGCAAGGTAGATCTTGGCGCCGCGGGTGGCGTCCGGCGTGCCGCGATGCGCCACCAACGGGTAGGTGGCCAGCGTAAGGATCTCGTAGAAGATGACGAAGGTGAGCAGATTGCCCGCCAGCGCGACGCCGACGGTGGCGGAGACGCAGAGGCTGAAAAAACCGAAAAAGCGGCTTCGGTTCGGCGAATGCTCCAGGTAGCCGATGGCGTAGACGGTGGTGATCAGCCACAACACCGTGGACAGCGTCACGAACAGCACCGACAACGCGTCGGCGTGCAAGACCAGTTCCAGGCCGGGAGCGATGGTGAGCCGGCTCTCATAGACCTGGCCTAGGTAGACACCCCAGATCAGTACGCCGACCAGCACCAATTTCAGTATGGCGCCGAACAGGTTGAGTATGCTGCGCAGCCGGTGGCTCTCTTCCCTGACCAGAAAGATGAACAGGCCGGGCAGCAATGAGCTCAACACGATGGCGCCGGGCAATAGCCCGGACAGCGATTCGGACAGCAACAGCGAATCGCTCATGCGCCGCCCCCGGCATCGAGGCCGAGCAGGGTCCACAGCGGACCGGCGGCGAGGCCGAGCGCCGCCGCCGAGATCAGCGCCAGCGTCAGCGCGGGCACCTCGGTTCTGGCATCGGTGACGAAACGCAGCGGCGTGGGTTCTAGGCCGAAGGCGCGGCTCAGCACGCGAAAGATGTAGGCTGCGGCCAGTAAGGTGCCGCTGGCGGCGACCGGGATGATCCACCACTGGCCTGTCTCAAGGGCGCCCTGCATCAGCAGCCATTTACTGATGAAGCTGCCGCTCGGCGGTAGGCCGATCAACGACGAGCCGGCCAAGGCGATGGCAAAGACCGTGGCAGGCAGATGTTGCGCGGTCCCGCCGAGTTCGTTGATCCGATCATGGCCTGCCTGCTGCTGTACCAGGCCGGCGGCCAGAAATAGCCCGGCCTTGGCAAATCCATGGGTCAGCGCCATCAGCACCACCGCTGCAACCAACTGGTCATGAGCCGGCCCGGGCGGGGTTGCCGCAAGCAGCGGAAAGAACAAGAACAGGTAGCCGATCTGGGCGACGGTGGAGTAGGCGGCCAACAGTTTCAGCCGCTCCGCTCGCAGCGCACGCCAGGAGCCCCAGACCACCGCGCTGGCCCCGAGCAGTCCAAGCACCATGCTTGCGCCGAAGGTTGCAACTGGCGCGAACAGCTCCAGCCAGAGGCGCAGGATCAGGTAGAAAGCGGCCTTGACCACCAAGGCCGAGAGCGCTGCGCTGACCGGTGCCGGTGCGTTGGCGTGGGCCGGCGGTAACCAGAAGTGCAGCGGAAACAGTGCCGCCTTGAGCGCCAGGCCGGCGGTCATCAAGACCAACGCGGTGCCATCGGTGGGGCCGGGAGCACGCATTACATCGGCGAGCAGACTCATGTCCATCGTGCCATAGGCGGTATAGAGCAGGGCGACGCCAAGCAGATAGGTCATCGAACCGAGCAGTCCCACCAGCAGGTAGCGCAGGTTTGCCGACACCGCATCGCGACTGCCGGTCAGCGCGCCGAGTGCAGCGGCGGCGAGCCCTAGCAGCTCAAGCATCACATACAGATTGAATAGATCCGCGGCGAGGAAGAGACCGTTGAGCGCGGCCCAGAGCAATAACCACAGGGGCCAGAAGTGCAGCGCTTCGTCGTTAGACCGGAAGTAACCGGTGGCGTACAGGCTGGTACCCAGCGCGACCAGGTTGGCCATCGCCAGCATGGCCGCGGACAGTCCGTCCGCTCGCAGCGCGATGCCCAGCGGGACACCCCAGCCGCCGAGTTCCAAGCGAAGCGGTCCCTGCTGCCAGACGGCGCCTGTCATGAAGATGATGACCAGCGTTGTCAGTGTCGCCGTGATCAGCCCGACCCAATTGAGCAATGGGCTGGCCCTGGTCTCGGAACCCTGGCGCGTGACCGTCACCACCGCGAGCATGGCGCCCAGTAGCGGCACCGCCACTGCGAATGCCAGCAGCTCAGCTGACATCCGCGCTGCCTCCGGCATGTTCCTTCGGCCGCAAGGGCAAGTCGGCTTGGGGTGCCGGCGGGCTGAAGTCTGGGCCGTCGCCGGGGCTTAGATCGTCAAGTCGCCTCCCGAGTGCCAGTGCCAACGCGGTGGCGCTGACGGCAACGACGATACCGGTCAGCACCAGTGCCTGCGGTACCGGGTCCGGGGCCATGTCATCGCCACGGTAGGCGATCGCAATTAGCACATGGAAGACCCCGCCTCCCATGATGTTGAGCGCGATCAGCTTACGCACCAAGGGCTCGTGTACCAGAAAAGACCAGATTCCGAGCACGAAGAGGACCATGCCGGCGCCGCCGTAGAGGAATTGGGCTGTCATCATTGCGGGGAAGGGCCAGGGGCCAGGGGCCAGGGGCTAGGGGCTAGGGCTAGGGCTAGGAACGAGACTGTGCGCGGGCTCATCGGTTTGCTAGCGGGGTCTGCCACCGACATAGGCGGCCGCGAGCGTGGCGCCGATGGCGATAGTGGCCGCAGTTTCTATTAATAGAATCAGCCACTTAGCCATAACTGGCGGGAAGGTGAGAAAGCCGCCTCCGAGCGGGATGAGCGCGAGCCCCAGCAACAAAAACATCGCGATACCGGCAATGATCAGCCAGCGTTGTTGGACTTCATTCGGCAGACCCGCGCTGGCATCGCCGGCGAGACGCAGAATGACGCCAGCGGCGCCAAGCAGCGCGCCGGCCTGAAACGCGCCGCCGGGTGCCTGTCCGCCGATCCAGAGCATGTAGCCGCCGGTCAGAATAAGCAGGGGAACCACCCAGGCGACCATGCCGCGCAAGGCCGAGCCGGCTTGCTGAAACGGTGCCGCGGCTGGCCCCAACGACCAGATCCCGAGCAGTGCGGCGAGCAGAACCGCGAGCTCCATTAAGGTGTCGTAGGCGCGGAAATTGAGTAGCACCGACGTGACCGGGTTCGATACCCCGGACCTAGGCACCTTGGCGTGCGCGATCTCCGCCAGACGCGGTCCAGGGTCTGACGCGACGGCGGTGTAGAACACCCACAACAGCAGCGCGCCGATGGTGGCAAGTAGTACGCCGAGCAGGAGACGCAGATCGCGATCGCGGGTGTCGGACCGGAGGCCGTTGTCGCTCATTAGGCTTCGCGCTCTCTTCCGTCGGCGCGGTCGGCGTGGTCGGTGCGTTGCGCATCTGCGCGCTGCCGGGCCGCGCGGCGGGCGGCCGCGAGCATCAAGGCACCACCGAGACCTGCGCCGATCGCGGCCTCGGCGAGGGCGACATCAGGTGCATGTAACCTGGCCCATACCAACGACAGCCAAAGCCCAAAGGCAATGAACAGCATGACGGCCCGGCGCGGTTCGGGGCTGGTTACCGCGGCGACTGCGAGCGCCAGCAGCGTCATCAAGAGCACCAGATCGAACAAAAGCAGCAGGTTAGATAGGGTCATTGCGGGTCCTCACCATCGCCGCGCGACGCGCGCTTCGCGATCAGGTGTGCGCCGGTGGCGCCGGACAGCATCACTAGCAGCCACAACAGCACCAGCTTGGCGACGTAGAAGACATCCGGAACGAACGGGAGCAGCCCCAGGATGATCAGCCCGAGTCCGAGATTGTCGGCCTTGGTCAAGGCATGCAGCCGGCAGAAGAGGTCCGGAAGCCGGAGCAGTCCAACGGTCCCTGCGACGAAAAAGAACCCACCGGTCAGCACCAGCAGCCCGGACAGGCCATGGAGGGCAAGCCGAGCAAACTCCGAGTCCATCAGAGCACCTCCTCGTCGCGAGCCGCTGTGTCGACCCGGCGTCGGGTGAAGGCAACGACGGAAACGGCGGCCAGCAAGGCGAAGATCAGCGCGACGTCCACCAGCGCGGGAATACCCAAAGCCGGGGCCAGTAGCAGCAAGGCACTGATGCCAGAGGTGCCGAGCAACTGAGCGGCCATCATCCGATCCGCCGGTGTCGGACCGATGACGACACGAACGAGTCCGGCAGTCATCGTGCCGAGCAATAACAGCGAGACGGCGAGGAAGATTTCAGTCACGTCGCGTTGGCTCGAGGGGCTCGCCGAAAAGGTCTGCGATCTGCGTTTCAAGCCGTCGCAGCCCTGCGTCAATGTCGTCTTTGGTGTCGAGGGCATGCACGTAGAGACGAGCGCCTCGGAGGTCCGCGCTCAGGGTACCCGGCAACAGGCTGACGCTGTTAAGAAAAAACACCCGAGCATTGACGCTAGCAAGACGCAAATCATAGGTGCTGATGCCAGGCGCGATGCGCAGGCGAGGCCGCATGACGCGGGATGCCACGTCGAGCCCTCCGCGGATCGACTCGATCACAAAGTAGGGCACGAAACGCAGCGTGCTTAAAAGCCGCGGTCCATGGACCCGCGGTCCCGCAAGCCGCTGGGCCGCAAGCGTTGCCAGTGCAACAAAGGGTATTCCGATGATCCAAGAGGACCCCTCAGCACCCGCCAGCGCCAGCCAGATTGCCGAGAACAGGGCCGCACGGGCGACTGCGGGGGCAAGGGTGCTTTTTGCTCTGGTTGCGGATCTGGTGTTCACAAGGTCAGTGGTCTCATCATGAATATTCTCTTCTTTCCCGCCGATGGACGAGCAAAGTTTGAACCTCGCCGGGTGCTATGCCAAGTTGTGGCGCTTGATCCCAAACTGAAGCGATGGCCAGTCGGAGGCGAAGAAAACATCGATTTTTCGGAATAGCGCAATGAAAATCTTCGTTCCGGATGGGTCCGTCTCCCTGCTGTTCTACGCACCGGAGTGTATCAAGCTACGCCGCTGCCAACCAAAAAACCTTAGCGAGTCAGTGTTTACTTCGCGGCTGACCCAGCTTGTCAGAAGCCTGAGCCGTGCCATGGACTCTGCTGGTATCCGCGCTCAGACAGGCCAGGTTCAGCGGGCAGTGTTCAATGTGGTTGTTTTCGGTCTCGCCGGTTCTCATTTTGACTTAGAGCCCATTTTTTTCAGGTGAATTACATGCCAACCGATACCCTACGCCAACCCAATCCGCTGCCGGAGGCGACGGCCCCAACCACAGATTCCGCCGAGGGCGGGGGCGATGACGATCAGTCGGCGGGCGCTAAGTCCAAGAGCACTAAGTCCAAGAAAGGCCTCCCTTGGCCGGCTATAATGTTGGGCTCGGTGGTGGTAGTTGTAGCGCTGTTGAGCGGGCTAGGGCTTTGGTGGACGCTACAACCCCCCAAATTTGACGTCGTTGTCACCGCTCAAGAAATGCTGAGCTCCGCGGCGGATGATGATGCGCCAGGCGGCGATGGCCAAGCAGCCGCAAAGCCTGTGGTCGGTGCAACAACCGTGGCCGCGGCTGTCAGGGTCGCTGAAACCCTGCTCGACAAGCCCGGTGGCTACATACTGAACGACGTCCTGCCGCCGGGCTTACTGATGGACAACATCACGAGTTGGGAGTACGGCGCGCTGACCGAATTGCGTGACACGGTGAGGGCATTACGCAATGACTTCAGTCGTTCGCAGACGCAGTCGATCGAGAATGTCGATCTTAAAGAGGCAGATTCTGAGTTCAACTTCGACGCGGACGCATGGTTTTTGCCGTCTGCGGAAGAGGAGTATCGGCAAGGCGCGGTCGCGCTGCGCTCCTACCTCAACGCCCTGGTCGCCGGGGATGACCAGACGGCACGCTTCTATGCCCGTGCCGACAACTTGAGTGCTTACCTGGCGGTGGTCGAGAAGCGACTCGGTAGCTACGGGCAGCGCTTAACCGCAAGCGTCGGCGATGCCGAACTGACGGCCGCATTGACATCGATCAGTGGCGTCGAAGCACAGACACTCGACCGGACCGAGTGGGATCAGATCGATAACGTCTTCTACGAGGCGCGGGGGTACGCATGGGCGCTGCTGCATATGATGAAAGCGCTTTTGGTGGACTTTTCGGACGTGCTCCAAGACAAAAACGCCGCAATCTCGAAGCAGCAGATCATCCGCGATCTAGAGTTGGCAACCATGCGTAAATGGAGCCCGGTGGTGCTGAACGGACACGGCTATGGTGCGCTCGCCAACCATTCGCTGGTACTGGCGTCCTACATCGCCCGAGCCAATGCCGCGGTTTTGGACCTGCGGATGCTATTGCAGCGGGGATAGTTCTGGCCATGCGTCGGCCCGCGGTTGGTTGCTGCCTACCATCGCGATTTTCTCTCGCCGTTTACTCCGGGCTCTCGCCGAGGGTTTGGTAATACTGTTTGATATCTTCGCTGATGGTAGCGGTAATCTGGTAAAAGACCTCGTGAGAGATCAGTACCGGTTGGCCTTCCACCGGATCGACCTGAGCACAGGTCTCGGCCATGAGGCGATAGAGATAGTTAAGGACAAAGCGCGGTTGGCGCAGTTTGTCAAGGGCGCCGAGGATCTCGCGCTGTGGGATGGCCGAATCAAACAGGCTGTTGAGCGGGTAGGGCCGGCTGCGATCGGCCCGGCAGATGCGCAGGCGACCGGACATCATATCGTAGAGTTGCTTGTCGCCCCAGCGGAAGGGATAGATGATTTTCTGCTTGTCAAAACGCGCCTCGTTGGCCTTCTCGGAGCCGGCCTTACGCACGGCCTCATAGAGCTGACGCGGCAGCAGCATCTTGAAGCTGAGATTTGGGTGTAACTGCAAGATGCGATTGTTCCAGAGCGGCCAGACGAAGTCCTCCATCCTTTCACGATCGCCATTGATCAACGACGGCTCGTCAACCTTGTCCATCACTACGACGATCTGCTGATAGCCTAGGTTCACAACCACATCAATGAACTTGGTGATAAACAGTCGACGCACATCGTCGTCGTCGCGCCAACCCCCCCGCTTTACATCCTGATCTTTGAGGTATCCCTGCGGGATCACCCGCAGCGCCCGCTCGACATCGCGCAAGGCCCGGTCGCGGACCAGGATCTCTCGCTCCGCGGAGCGCGCGACGCCGCGATAGAAGGCGCCTCGGAAGAGTGGCTCGACGCCCAGGGTCAAGAGTCCAGCCGTGGCGCCCTTGATGCCGCTCAGGAATCTTCCAAATAGCTTGTGCGGTAGCAGCCGCTTGGCCAGCGAGGCCATAATGCGGTTATACCGGTCCGGCGGCCCGCTCAGGTAGAAGGCCATCAGCATCATTAGGTCGTGACGCTGGTATCGCTCTAGACGCTCCAACGACAGGTCTGCGCTCTTTGCATCAGCAAGCAGGGCTTCCATGCCAGCGACCAGGATCGCATCCAGATGCTGAGCAAGACCAAAGTCTCTTAACGTGACCGCGGCCTCGCGACGCCGATCCTGACCGCTCTTGCGCTTGAACGCCTCAAGGACACCGTTAAAGTCGTCATAGTGCAGCAACAAGATGCGGTCCTGATGCTGTTTATTGAAATGCTCTATATTTTTTTCCAGCGCTAGGCGCAGCGCAGATTTGCCGCTGCCTTTGACGCCAAAGATCATTGAGGTGCCCCGCCCCGGCGGGTCACCGAAGAATTTATCCCAGGCCTGATGATTGAATGTGTAGCCCGACTCGTTGACAAGATCCTCAAACACCTTGTCGTTCTGCGCCTCTTCCTCGATGAAGGGGTTGCGCACCAGGCTATGCGACTGTAGGAATTGCGCCATCGCGATGGACATGAACGGAAATACCTTTTCTTTCGACGAGTAGCGGTCAGTCAATCAATCGCAATGCAGTTCCGGACATCGCGGATACCAGCATCAGATGGGAGTCAATTGCCTGGGTGCGGATCATGGCAGCACGCAACTGAGGGTAGGTGCCATCTCTAACCCGGCAGAGCCGGAATCGTTGTCTTTGTCATACGGATATTTGATTACGACAACGGCAGGACAACGAGAATTATCCGACGGTTTGTTCAAAACTTGCTGTTAAAGGGACTAAAGGTATCAAAGTTTCGGAGAGTGCTCGATGACGATAAACACCAGGAACCCTAATGAACCTATCGATGCTAGCACTCGAGGGACGAGGGAGGGGTCAGCATAACGTTGCAGCCTGCGCTTGACGCGGCATATGAATCCACCCTCTGGCGCCTTGCGGAGCTGGCAGACACGGAGCGCGAGTCGCGACAGCAACCGACGCAAAAGATCGAAGGTGGAGTACAAAAAGATGGCCAGCGCAAGCAGTGCCGCGGCCGCGACCAACCAATTTTCAAAATAGCCCATAGTCCGGATTTGAGTTAAATAGCGTTGACGGGATAGCCTTGGCCACCCAGGATCGTTAGATGTCTATCCTGCCACAGAGACTGAGCAGATGTCGTAGACATCCCTTGGCCGGTCCGCCAAATAGCGCTCGAGGTCGCAAATTGCAATGCGCTGCTCAGTGCGCCTCGTTGATGCGGATACAGCGCGCACGATGCGTCTGACCGCGCTGCACGGGCGCCGGATAGGCCACAGCCAGCACTCGGCCATGTGCCGCGGACGGCAAGGATGGAAATGGCAGCAAGCCGCGGAAGACTGGGGGCGAAAGCATGTCACCCTTTGGTCGGATGATCGGGCGCCGCCCGGCCTTGTCCATCATCGGCACCGCCGAGATTAAGCGTCTGGGTGTCGCGGTGGTGCCGTGAATGCAGCACCTCGGCCGCTGTGCTCCGCGAGATTATCGCGACGATAGCTCAATGATACCGCACCGGAACATCCTGGGCCAGATAAGCTACTTCGAAGGCCGATTCCGCTCCTCGCTCATCGATACTCGGGTTGAAAAACCGCTTAGGCACAGCCGGCGTGTCGCCCGCAAGCGGGCTCCTACCGGCCGTCTAAACTGATCGGCGTAGGAGCCCGCTTGCGGGCGACCCGGCAGAGGACGGAGCGTGGCGCATGTGAGCGGCTTTCGCCGACGACGGAATCTGTAAGCGATTGTCTTTACGAGCAATAATTCGGGCATACATCAGTGTCTGTCCCTATTTTACTCTGTTTCCCTGGTCTCTATTTCCCCCCAAACTGACCAGGAAAGCTATTGTTTTCTGGTCGGTGCCTCCGCATCATTTATGTGTCCGGCCCAAAGCCGAACAGTATGATCTTATGGAAGAGAGGAACATGTAGGCGAAGGCAAGGGAGCCCGAAGAAACTCCCCTGCGCTCTTTAAGAAAGAGGAGAACGGCAAGGTTGCTGCCGCAGCGGAGCCAATGAGGGATCTGAAGGAAGCCGGAGTCCAAAATCGTCACCTAAGCGAAAGCAAACCTTCGTTGACTTAAACACCGGCCGTTGTGCAGGCGGAACTGGCCGCGCATGGAGCGCTTGCGGCCCCAGTGGCCGACTTTCAGACGCGGATACTCGAGCACGTCGAACACGAAGCCGCCAAGCT
>JGI12210J13797_10011720_pt1 | contig 13046 bp, 11 predicted proteins | sample ElkSlonscriptome_3_FD_13797 | JGI IMG/M metagenome (IMG submission 13797)
GACATAGGTTTCAAAGGCGGCGAGATCGTTGGTGCGAAAGGAGGTATCGGGGCTGGGGCCGCCGCGCCTGCGAGAGACGTGAACATCCTGAATCGACTTACCGACAAGGACGTTGTGATCGTAGGCGAGGAAGCGACAGGCTTGCCGATTGGCTTTGATGATGGTGCCGCTGTTGTTGGTGATGATGACGGGGGTAATGGCCTCCTCGAAAAGCCACTGGAAGTGCTCGTTGATGTCTCCCTGGCTGCGGCGGGAGCGTAGCTTGAGCACGACCTGGGCCAGCAGGACACCCACTTCTTCTAGCATGGCGGTGGTGGTGCTGTCGAAGGCATCTACCTGGGGGTGAACAAAAACCATTGCGCCTAGCGATTGCGCCCCCACTCGGAGCGGTATACCGACGGCGGAACCGCTTTGAGGGGCGTTCATGTCTGGGGGTGGGGCGGCCCAGCGTGTGTCGTGGTTGATGTCTCTGATGACGATGAGCCGCTGGCTGTGATGGACATACCCCAGCAGGCCGTGGTGGTAAAGATGCTCCCACATTTTGGTGCCATAGGCGTCTGTGTCTAGCGTGAGGGCATCCTGGACTTCGCCGTCGTCTGTGAAGGTGATGATGCAGCCGCTGCGAAGGGGCGTGTAGCGTGCGAGAGCTTCTAGCGCGCCCTGTAGCAACTGGCTGGGGCTGGCGTTTTCCTGTTCATGAAGCTGGCGCGAGATTTCGTAGAGGGCGCGCCAGCGCTGGCTGTCATTCTCAAGGATCATCTGTGGGCCTCGGTGCCATCTTTTTTGCAGGCGGTGGGCTTGGTTTGCCCCGCCTGGTGTTGCCAGTCTGGCTGGCTAATTGAGTGTTCGTATCGTGCCGAAACGCGGATGGTCTGCGTCGGTTAGTCTCTTCGTCGGGCTGCGTAATCAGTCAGTCATTTTGTTGCAGAACGCCTTCAATCAGGGCGCACTCGTTGGGCGAGAGGCGCAGGGCATTTAGGCGCTGCTGCGCGTCTGTAGACAGGGATTCCTCGGAGGTCATCAGTAAGTAGGCCTCCGCGATGTGGTGAGGGGTGGTGTTGCGACGGGTGGCAAGCTGCTGTAAGCAGGCCTGGAGGGGATCGCTGGCTGTTCCCTGCTGCATAAATGTGAGAATTTGCTGGCGGATGTCGGTCTGGCGGCTGTGCCAAATATTGACGGCCAGCACGGCCTCTGGCGTGTTGATTGCGCGGAGGGCTTTGCTGGCGCATTGTTTGGTATGTGGCGGGTATGGCTCTGCTAGGATGTGTGCCAGGGGGACGACAGCAGCGGGTGAGCCGATTTGACCTATGACGGCGGCGGCGTGATCGCAGGTTCCGTCGTCGCTGCGCTTGAGCAGGTCGAGGAGCGGCTCTATGGCGGCTTCTCCCCGNCGGGCTAGCTCGTATTTGATGTCCTCGCGGCGGTTAATGGCCGCGCCGATATCGCGGTTGCGGGTGGTGGTGGCGATGGCGCTGGTGAGCTTGCTAATAAGCAGCGGAATGGACTTTTGGGTTAGGTTCCCCATTGTGCGCGGCTTCTCCGATTGTGACACGACGAGTTTTACTCTGATTCTATTTTAGCGCAGTTTATTGTGGTGTGCGTGGATTGGCGCGCTTTTTTGTGAGGAGTCCCTGATAGAGTCCGTCGATGTCGCTTACGAGGCGGTCGATGCTATAGCGTTTGAGCATGGCGGTGCGGGCTGGTTCGGGGTCTGGCGGGTTGTGGAGCGTTTCTAGTGTGGCAGTAGCTAGGGCCTGGGCATCGCCGAAGGGAACCAGACGCCCAAAGGCACCCCCCTCTAGCATCTCACGGACACCGCCAACATCGGTAGAAACGACGGGACAGCCGGAGACGAGGGCCTCGATGAGCGTGACGGGGGTGCCTTCGTTTTCGCTGCTGATGACCTTCACGTCTAGGTCGGCGAAGACTTTGGCGGTGTCCCGCTCCCAGCCAGTGAAGGTCACATGCGGGTCAATGCCGAGCTGGCGGGCGTAGTCCTGGAGCAGGGCGCGGTCTTCGCCGTCGCCGATGATGGCAAAGTGTGCGTTGGGTTGCTGGGCCAAGATTTGAGCGGCGGCCTGCAAAAACAGCCGATGATTCTTGATAGCGGTGAGGCGTCCGACGATGCCGATGAGGGGGACGTCGGGCGGGATGTTCCACTCGCTGCGGAAGATGCCACTTTTGCGCTCTGTGGTAGCAAAGGGCGTCAGGTCTAGGCCGAGGGGTAGCACGGTAATGTGTCCCCGGCGGGTGATGTGGTAATCGTTGGCAAGTTCGCGGCGCAGGCTCTCAGTCAGGGTGATGATGGTGTCTGCCCAATTGGCGGCCAGCCGCTCCAGCCAGACAAAGGCTTTGGACTTGGCCGGGCTGAAGTAGCCCTTGAAGACGTGCCCGTGGAAGGTGTGGACGACGACGGGTACACCCTCTAGGCGGGCGGCCAAGCGACCGATAAAGCCGGCCTTAGCGGTGTGGGTGTGGACGACGTGTGGCTGATGCTGACGGATGAGCTGGCGTATGGCGGACAGGGCGCGCAGGTCTTCTAGCGGGCGGACGGCCCGATGCATGGCGGGGACGATGATGGGTTGGACTTGGCGCGCCTCCGCATAATAGGACATATCGCCCTCGCCCTGGTCAACGCTACCGGTAACGAGTGTGGTCTCGTAGACATCGGCGGGCAGCTTTTGAGTAAGCAGGGCGACATGGATAGCTGGGCCGCCAATGTTGAGGCGTCCGATGATGCGCATTACACGAATCCGGCGGGGGTGGTGTGTCATGTGATGATCTTTATCGTCCGTTGTGAGCACAAACAGTTGCGATAGTGGTGGAAGGGCGGCGTATTGTCAATGTAGAGAGGTGGGCAGATAAGGGCGCGCTCAAGTGAAATTAGCCAGTTTTTAACACACGCTGGCTGCTATATGAGCTATAATTAGAACAAGTGTTTACTGTATGAAGGCGTGTCCTAAGATGAAGCCAAAGCGGATTAAAAAGCTGCAAGCGCGCAGCCGAAATTTGAAGGTGATGACCTTGGACGCAAGGACGATGGTGGTGGAGAGCCGCTCCGATGAGTTCAACAACCATATTGTGAAGGTGCGTTTCGGGCGGCGTGGGAATGTTCATACTGAGTGCACCTGCGACTGGTCTAAGTACAACGGGATGGCCTGTGCTCATACGATGGCGGCATTGGAGCATTTGGCGTCGCGGAAGGGGCGTCGGCTGTCTTTCTGGCTACGGGAGGATGAGGCGCGCCGCCAGAAGCAACGCGTGTTCTACATGGAGGGCGGCGAACCGGAAGAAGGGGTGTGGATCACCAGCCGGGCAAGCTGAGGGCGACGCGTGGGCGGTGATGTTGAGACAATCGAATAAAACGACGGCGGCAGACCGAGATGGCTCTGCCGTTTTGTTATGTCCTGCTCAGCTAATTTGTACCTCGATTATAGGGCTATTCGATAGGTTGGAAGCCCCTATACGCAGTTGAGCAGGTTCGTATGCAGAACAAAAATTGGTTGGTTTATGTGCAGCTTGGGCTGGGCATGGCGATTTTCGGTAGCGGAACACCCGTGAGTAAGATTGTGACAGACAACTTCCCGGTGTTTCTGGGGTCTATGCTAAGAATGGCACTGGGGACGGCGATTCTAGCGCCGTTTATCTGGCAGAGTAGAACCACCCTACGGAAGCTGGAGCGCAGAGATTGGCTGACGCTGTTCGGGATTGCGCTTATTGGCATGTTGGTTTTTAGCGTGGCAATGTTGTACGGGATGCAGATGGTCTCTGGCGTGGTGGGAAGCATCGTGATGAGCACGACGCCAGCGATTACGGCGGTAGCCTCGCTCCTTTTCCTCAACGAAAAATTTGGCTGGCGCAGAGGGGTGGCGGTAGCTTTGGCAGTCGCTGGTGTGCTGGTGGTGCAGCTTGGCAGCGGCGGCGAAGGGAATGGCAGCAATGTACTTCTGGGTAGTCTGTTGATATTTGTGGCTGTGTGCGCGGAGGCAAGTTATACGTTGCTGGGCAAGGTCGCGTCTGACGATTTGCAGCCGACAACGGTGACAGGCGTTGCGGCGGGGCTGGCAATTATCTTGTTTTTGCCGTTGGCGGCCTGGCAGTTGCGCGGCTTCGACGCTAGCGGTGTGAGTTGGCAGGGATGGGCGGCTGTCGTTTGGTGGGGGCTGGGGACATTGGCATTGGGGTCTACGCTATGGTACCAGGGCGTAAAGCAGGTTGAGGGTAGCACTGCCGCCGGGTTCATGGGGATTATGCCGGTGAGCGCGCTGGTCTTGTCCTACGTTTTGCTGGGCGAGCCGTTCCAATGGATACACTTGGCAGGCTTTGGGCTGGTCTTTGCCGGGGTGGTGCTTATCTCGCGGGCGCACATGCAAGAGATGGCCGATGGCGAAACGTCGGACGGACAAGGTGACAGGGAAGCGCGGACAACTCGGCAACAGTCTGCTGGTGATTAGGGTGGGGGTAAATAAAAACGCCCTCTGTGTGGTGGGGGGAAGTCACCGCACATCGGACGTAGTGAGGATATTACACGTGCAGCATATGGAAGTAAAGCAGAAAGATGCGACTATATGTTCTTCTTAGATGGCCTTAACGGCCCGCCTATTTTGACAGTGTGCAGTTGTAGTTTGTACAGCGAAGACACGGTATGATGGCGATTATAAATTCAAGCGAGATGGGAAATTGCGAATGCTAAGGACTATAAGAGGGGCTGGCCTCGCTATCTTGATGAGTGTGCTAATGGTGGCAACAGGCATACAGGCTCAGGAATCGACTATCGGACTACTGGTTTACGACGAAGAGCAGGCGGCAAATGGTTACACGCTGTACACAGCACGGCGCAGCGGTGATGTCTTCTTGATTGACATGCAGGGAAATGTGGTCAATCACTGGCAGACGGGGGCCTCACAGGGGCGAGACGCGTTTTTGCTAGAGAACGGCAATATCATGCGTACACTGCCATTAGACGGGCGGGACACCTTCTTTGATGAGGCCCGAACGGGTTTCGGTGGGACGGGTCGCGTTGCCGAAATAGACTGGAATGATGAGATTGTGTGGGAATGGCAGTCTGAAGACCCGCGCTACTGGGTGCATCACGGTATTGATATTATGCCGAACGGAAATGTGCTGGTGATTGCGTTTGATTATTACACGGTAGAGGAGGCGATAGAGCGCGGCCTCAACCCCGAGGTGACAGACGAGATCACGCTGACCTGGGAGTATTGGCCGGACTCGATTTTAGAGATCAGCCGGGAAACAGGTGAAGTGGTTTGGGCGTGGAATGCGTGGGATCATCTGATACAGGATTTTGACCCCAGCAAAGAAAATTACGGCGATCCGGCGGCCAATCCTGGACGGATTGATATCAACTACAACCGCCCGACGCCGCGTGACCCAGAGGGTAGAAATGCGGGCGACTGGATCCACGCGAACACGGTGGCCTATAACCCGGAGCTTGACCAGGTGATGCTGAGTGCGCGTGAGTTCGACGAGCTATGGGTGATTGACCACAGCATCAGCACGGAAGAAGCGGCTGGCCCGGCGGGAGATCTGCTGTACCGATGGGGGAACCCGGCAGCATATGGCGCAGAAGGGGAACGGCGGCTTTTCCGGCAGCACGATACGCAGTGGATAGCGGAGGGGTTGCCCGGTGCAGGGAATATTCTCGTTTATAACAATCGGGTGCCGCTAGCGGCAGAAGAGCGTTCTGAGGACTACCCTGAGCAAACAGAACAGTCAACGGTGATTGAATTCGCGCCGCCGGATGAAGATGGCGTCTATCCGGAGCTGGAAGCAGGCGAAGCTTATGGGCCGGAGGCGTTGGTTTGGGAATATGAGAGTGAGCCGCCACAAGAATTCTTCAGCGGAATCGTTTCTGGAACGCAGCGCCTCTCCAACGGCAACACACTAATCATTGAGGGGACATCTGGCAATATGTTCGAGGTAACGCGAGACGGTGAGGTTGTTTGGCAGTTCGTAAACCCGGTGACACCGAGCGGCTTGCTGCCGCAGGGAGCGGTGGACCTGCCAGACCGACCGAACGAGAACAGCAACATGGTGTTCCGGGCGCGGCGCTATATGCCAGATCATCCGGGGTTAGTGGGGCGCGATTTAACGCCTATCGGCACGATGGCAGAGGTTATGGGAAGCGAGTAGGGGTTGCTTCGGGGTACGGAGCGGCGCTGTGGGGTGAATTTGTGCCCCACAGCCCATAAAAGCGCGGACAAGCGATAGGCTTTATGCTACGCTTAGCTGGTAAGTCGCGTAGGATATTTGACACTGCTCATGACTGACTTGAACCTTACGGACATTTCGTATTTCAACAATCTTTCTGACGAGGTGTGTGCCCGCGTTGAGGTGGCCGCCCACCGCCGAGAGTACCAGGCAGGAGCGATGATTTTCCACGAGGGGACGACCTGTGCGGGGTTCCATATGATTGTGGATGGGTTGGTGCGGATTTACCGGGTGGGGCAGGAGGGCCGCCTGCACACGCTGAGCCTGCTGCGTTCGCCGAGTGCGTTTAATGAGGTGAGCGCGGTGGATGGCGGCCCGAATCCGTTTAATGCCACGGCGGTGACGGATGTGGTGGTGTGGGTGATTCAGCGGGAGCGGCTGCTGCGGTTAATGGGCGATGAGCCGATGCTGCTGAACAACTATGTGCAGGCCCTGGCGCACATCAACCGGGAGTACATCGAGCGGTTGGAGGATATGACCTTTCGCACGATTCCGTCACGGCTGGCGAAGCTGTTTTTGCACGAGACGACCTTTGCGGAAACCATTGCGGAGACCCCCTCTCGGCTGACGCAGGAGGAAATCGCGTCGATTTTGGGGACGACGCGAGAGGTGGTGGGCCGGGCGCTGCGGAATTTGCTAAACGCGGAATTGTTGCGTAAGGAAGGCCGGGCGATCTACATTCGAGACCGGGAGGGGCTGGAGTTCTTGGCAAAGCACAACTGCCTGCCGGACAGCGTTTGCGAGTAGGATAACTTCGGACTGGAAAAAGTCGAAGATTATGATGATAATAACTTGCTTGGCATGGCCTGACTCGCTCAGGTCTTTTATTTTGTGCCAACACCGATAACTAACCCGTTATCAGCCAATATAAGCCAGAGAGGTAGAGTTTTAACAATGGCATCCTATCACGGGCCGAAAGCCAAAAAACAGCGCCGCTTCGGGGAAGTGCTGATCCCACGCGCTAAGTACCAAAAGATCATCAGCAAGCGTGCCTACCCACCGGGTGAGCACGGTAAAGAGAAGACCTTCCGTAGTGGTCGTCGTAGCGACTTTGCGAACCAGTTGGATGAGAAGCAGAAGTTGGCGTTCATCTACAATATTCGTGAGCGCCAAATGCGTCGGTACTTTTTGCAGGCGCGCAATGAGCCAGGCCCAACAGGTGAAAACCTGATGGTGTTGCTGGAGCGTCGTCTGGATAATTTGGTGTACCGGGCTGGGTTCGCGGCGACGATTTGGGCCGCCCGCCAGCTTGTGACGCACGGACACATCCAGGTAAATGACCGCCGGGTGGACTTGCCGTCCTATGTGGCGATTCCTGGCGATAAGATTTCTGTGCGGCAGAAGATGCGTGACAATGTGCATGTGATCGAGTCCTTGGAAAGCACGGCAGCAACGCCGGAGTATATGCTGCTGGACAAGGATGGCCGGATGGCGACATTTACGCGCCTGCCAGAGCGCCGCGAGATTCCGACAGCGGTAACCATCGAAGAGCAGTTGGTGGTTGAGTACTACGCCCGCCTGGTATAAGCCGGGTTTTACTGCTTAGCCAGACGTCGTGGGCTGAAGTGGAGCGACGGAGGGAGTTCCTTCCGTCGCCGTGGCCTGCGGGGTCGTCGTGGCCGGTGCAGCCGGTGGTGGCGTCACCTCGATTTCCTGTTGTAAGTCTGCCGGGTTGAAGTTGTCCGCGCAGTCCAACCCCTCTAAAGCACCCCACCCACTCAAATTTCCCTCTAAATCTACACGAACCCACGCGCCGGTTACATCGCGGGCAGTGACGACAACGCTGGTGTCCGCAGGGATGGCCCCGACGGTCTGGTTAAGTTCGTTAGGGCCGCTACGCAGCGGAAGTGATTCTTCGATGGCGGTACACTGTGGCGGTGGGGCCGGGATGATGATCTGTTCGGTGAACGGATTGCCGAGTGCGTCTTCTGCGTAGAGGGTAATGGCTAGGTCTTCTTGCACAATGCCGACGATGCCCTCAGCCGTGTCTTCTGGGTCGAGTTGTTGGCCGTTAATGGTGGGGGCGCTGAAAGATTCTAGGCCGGACAGTTCCACAAACTCTGCATTGCTAATATTCCAGCTCAGGTCGATGGATTGGACGACGTGCCGCACAAGCTGCTGGGGCTGCACGTCGAAGGATTCGACCTGCATGGCGTCGTAGATGCGCACCGATTGATCGAGGCGGTCTGCGTTGTTGCCCGCCACACCGACGATGGAAATGACAGCGTTCTCGCTGAGGGCAGTGGTGTCTAGCAGGAAGTTGCCGCTCTCCGGCGTGAGCAGGGCGATGGGCGTTTCGTCTACGAGCAGTTGCAGGTTATTGGTGTCTTCGACCTCCCACTGCACCTCTACCGGGGCACCGCGTGGCACGAAGGTAGGGGCAACGCTGAAGGCGGTAATAGCAGGCTGAGGCGTGTTTAGCAACGTGAGCAGACCCAGCAGTACCAAGGCCAGGGTTGCTAGACCTGCGCCAGCGGCTATGGGAACCCAGGTGGGCATGACGGCGGCCTGGGCGACTGTGCCTTTGACCACGGCCATGAACTGAGAGGCGTCCTGGGCGCGGACGACAAGCTCGAAGGGGTAGGTTTCTACACCACCGACGAGGCGCGATTGCGTAGGACGCACGCGCCCCTGAACAACACTGCGTTCGCCCGGCCCTAGCGTGACTTTATCGCTGCCATCTACATCCAGGGCAATATCTCGAATGCGTTTTCCGGGGCCGACGGCCAATGTGAGGTCGCTGTTGCCCTGGTTATGGAGATGGAGGCGGAATTGCTCGTTGCTAGCGACGGCATCACGCTCTAGGGCGATGCCCATGCCGCTGTAGGGCAACACCCGGACGTGAGTAGTGGCAACGAGGGCGTTTTCGGGCTGGTCGTCCTCGCGGATCGTAAGGGTGACAGCGTACTCGCCGGGCCGGGTTTGGGGCTGACGTGTGGGGCGGAAGTTGATGATGATTTGCTCCGAGTCGCCGCCCTCAACTGTGAGGCGGGGACGGTCTATGCGGAGCCATTGCTTGGGGACGCCTTCCACCTCTACCAGATAAACCTGGGCCTGCTCCCCCAAGTTATAGATGCTTAGCTCTGCGGAAGCATGGGCGCCGGGGGGCACGGCGATAGGTGGCGGTTGCACGCTGACCTCGAAGTTGATGTTCGCGCTTTCGATACGCTGGGTGGTGTCCACTTGGGCGCGAACGGGCTGGGTTGGAAGCTCGTCAACCTCGTGGTAGATGAGCCGGAGTTCGCCCGCGAGGATTTCCTCGCCGCCACGTAGCTCCCGGCGCTCACCCGTTGGCACCTGGACGCCGTCCAAGTAGGTGCCGTTTTGTGATTCTAAGTCGTCCAAGTAGATGATGCCGTCCTCGTGGGTGACGCTGAAGTGGTAGCGGGAGAGCGTTTCGCTATCGAGTTGGATGGTATTACCCGGAGACCGCCCAACGGAGATGCTATTGTCCTTTAGCCCGAAGGAGCGAAAGTTGCCGTCCGGGTAGAATACGTCGAGGCGACCATACGCCATAGGAAATGCTCCCGCTGTGTCTTGATTGAAAGAATGCTCTCTATTTTAGACGATGCGAACGGGACTGCAACACGTCGCAGGTGAATCAGCCGATTGTTTGCAGTTGGCCGCCGCGCAATATGAGTTGGCGCTGGCTGAAGTGTTGCAGAAAGCGGCGGTCGTGGCTGATGGCAATGACAGCGCCGGGGAAAGCGTGCAGGGCGCGCTCGAAGGCCTCCAGAACATCTAAGCTGAGATGATTGGTGGGTTCGTCTAGTAGCAGAATGTTGGGCTGGGTGGCGATGAGGCGGGCGAGTTGAAGTTTGCGGCGCTGGCCGTTACTGGCGGCGCTAACGGGCGTGCTTAGCTCTGGGTAGGTGAAAAGGCCGCTGCTGATGAGGTCTGCTTTGTGGTCTTCGTAGGTGCCGGGGAGGTCGGCGCCGTAGACGTCAATGAGGGTGCCTGCTGTGGACAGTCGGTCGATTTGAGGGAGGTAGCCTGGCTTTACAGCGGCGGACAGCGAAACGCTACCCGCGTCCGGCTGGACAAGGCCCAGGATAATTTTAAGCAGCGTGGACTTGCCACTGCCGTTGGGGCCAGTAACGCTTAGTTTCTCATCGGCTGCGACGGAAAGCGACAGATTGTGCAAGATGGGCGTGTCGCCGTAGCTTTTGGTGATGTTGCGCAGTTCGATCGGTATGCGGGTGTGGAGAGCGGCAGCGTCCAAGCTGGGGTTAATGTGGAGGTCCTTCGGCGGAGTGGGTAGCCGATCGGCTTCGAGCTTGTGGAGTTGCTCTTGTAGGGCGTTGACGTTGCGGGCCTGGGTTTTGTCCGCAGTTTGATCTTTGAAGTGCTTGATGAATTTGTCGCCGTCACTGGTTTTGATGTTGCGCTTGAGGGGCGTGTTTTGCTGCTGCTTAAGCAGATTCTGTAGGCGTTTACGCTCGGCCTGCTGTGCCGCATAGTCCTGCTGCCACTGAGCGCGTCGTCGGGCTTTTTCCACAGCATAATCCTCGTAGTTGCCGGGATAGCTGACGGCTCGGCGGGTGTGCTGCTCAAGCTCGATGATGCGGGTGACGGCGCGATTCAGGAAGACGCGGTCGTGGGAGACGACAAGCAAGCTGCCGCGATAGGCCATCAGGAAATTTTCCAGCCACTCCAGGGCGGCGCGATCCAGGTGATTGGTTGGTTCGTCTAGCAGGAGGAGGCCGGGGGAGCGGATGAGAAGGGCCGCCAGGCCAACGCGTGCCCGTTCGCCGCCGGAGAGAGAAGCCAGTGTTCGTTGTCGGTCGAAGTCGGCGACGCTGAGGCCGCTCATAACCTGGGCAATGCGCGCCGATAGCTCGTAACCGCCGCCCCGCTCGAAGGCGGCGGTAGCTGTGTTATAGGCCTCGAAAACGGCGTCTAAATCGGTGGGATTGGCGGCCATTTGCTGTTCTAGGTGGCGCATTTGCGCGGCGAGGGCATTGAGGCGGGCGGTGGCGGCGTCCAGATAGGATTGAATGGTGGTGTTGGCGTCTGCTGGGAGTTCTTGGGGAAGATAGCCGATGTCGGTGTCAGCGGCGAGCTTGATGCTGCCTGCATCTGGCGTGAGGTGGCCAACGATCAGCTTAAGCAGGGTGGACTTGCCAACACCATTGGCACCGACGAGGCCGACGCGCTCGGCGGGGTTGAGGGTAAAGGATACGCTATTGAGAATAGGCGTGATGCCGTGGGCAAGGGAAATATCTGTGATGGATAACATGCGGACAACCTTTGGGATGCAAATAACCAGAGTGTGGGGAAAACGGAGACCCGTTTTTGTTCTGGTTTACTGGCGCATCGTCAGGATGACCTCATTGTGGGAGCTTGTGAGCTTAAGCACAGCATATGTGATAGGGAGCGATGGTGTCAAGCAGTTTAGCCGCCGAGATTGCTGTAATACTGTTCTACGTCCGTGCAGAAGTTGGTGGTGGTTCCGGCGTAGATGTAGGTGAAGCGGTCGCCACCGCTGCTGAAGGTGCCGAAATCGCCGCAGGGCTGGTTGGCGGACTGGGCGCTGAACAGGCCACCGCCTGCTTCGACGGTGCAGTCGAGCAGGCTCTCCCGTAGCCGGTCTTGGTTAATAACGGCGACGGCACCCAGGGGCGGTACCCCTCCACTTAGCAGGGTGGCGATATCTGAGCTGACGTAGACGCGGGCATCCACCGCGCCAGTGCGTCGGTAGCAAGCGATGAAGTCGTCTAGGCGGCTGACGATGACAGACGTAAGGACGGCCTCAACGCTTTGGGCTTGGAAGGTGGTGCCATCGTTGGCGGACTGTGCGCCAAAACCGCCCGTAGCCCGGATAAGGTCAATAGCGCCCTGTATCGAGCTGGCCTGCGCGGTTTGGTAGCCGTTGAGGCGGGGCAGATAGTTGGCGGCGTCGCCGCCGGAGAGCGGGGCCGTGTTGGGGTTGGGCTGGGGGACGTTGGTGGCTTGGCCGGAGAAGCCCCCGCTGTTGGTGTTGTCGTTGGTTGGGTTATTGAAGCCACCGGAGCTGCTGTTGTTGTCGCTGCCGACCGGGGCATTGGCGGAGGTGGGTTGCACGATACGGACGGGTGTGGGCGCGGCGAAGGGATTGCGGAGCGCTACGGTTTGGCCGCCATAGGCCGTGCCAAGCACCAGCACAACCAGGAAGCAAGCCGCACAGGCCGACCCGGCGATGATTAGGCCAGCAATGGCGACCCAACGGGCGCTTATCATATCCCCAAACATAGACCACCACACACGATTGCGATCAGAAAGATGATGTCATTATAGCCAGAAAACGAAAACGGGCGACAGTTATCTGGTCGCCCGTGGTGAAGTGGAGAAGTGAGGCGGCTAGGACGACACTAGCTCATCTTGGCTGACGTTGAGGTAAACGGTGTCGTCGTCGATGCGCTCGATCTGCTCCGGCATGAAGTAGTGGAGCTTGCCGGGTGTATTAGCGTCTACGCGGGCAAAGCCGTGGCGGAAAAGACGCTGACGTAGTTCCTCTGGCATATCGTCCGGGCTGCTGAAAACATCTGCTAGTAGATCGGAAACAGCGTCTCGATTATCGGTTGCCGCCTCGGATACACCAGCAGCGTCGTGGCCCTCTCCGAAGTGGATATAGTCAACTTCTCCCAGGTTGTCACCGTTGGCATCTTGGACGTCCATATCTTCTTGAACTTGATCCATGATGAGGGTGTCCTTGTTGGGTGTATTGTTACTTAAGTCTGTCATGTTTGGCTCCTATGGTTAACCTAACAAGTGTCCTTAATGTAATTTGAAAGTGTTATAAGAATCTTGGATTGAACTGGTAGGTTGATAAGCCC
>JGI12210J13797_10013893_pt1 | contig 13040 bp, 6 predicted proteins | sample ElkSlonscriptome_3_FD_13797 | JGI IMG/M metagenome (IMG submission 13797)
TCCTGTTTGGATCGTTCATGACCGGAACGGGGAAAATCGGAAAAAGCGAAACGTGAAGAAGATCGAAGCGATCATCAAGCCCTTCAAGCTCGACGAAGTGAAGGAGGCGCTCCATGAAATTGGCGTTTCAGGTATTACCGTTACCGAAGCGCGCGGGTTCGGCCGTCAAAAAGGGCATACCGAGCTCTATCGCGGCGCAGAATACGTCGTCGATTTCCTGCCCAAGGTGAAGCTCGAAACCGTCGTCGCCGACGATCAGGTCGATCGTGTCGTCGAAGCCATCAGTGCTGCGGCGCAGACCGGGCGCATCGGCGATGGCAAGATCTTCGTGACCAATATCGACCGTGCGCTGCGCATCCGGACCGGCGAAACCGACGAAGAGGCACTCTGACTTTCAAACTGCGTGAAACTGCGCTTGCTGCGGAACGCGGCGGACGCATCCATCCCCAAACCTTCAAGCTGGAGACACAACCATGGCAAGCGTGAACGACGTCCTGAAACGCATCAAGGACGAGGACATCGAGTGGGTCGATCTGCGCTTCACCGATCCCAAGGGCAAGTGGCAGCACCTCACCATGTCCGCCAATGCCATGGACGAGGACTCGCTCGAAGACGGGCTGATGTTCGATGGCTCCTCGATCGAGGGTTGGAAGACCATCAACGAATCCGACATGATCCTGAAGCCCGACATGGATGCCGCCTATGTCGATCCCTTCAGCGCGACTCCGATGCTGGCCCTGTTCTGCGACATCGTCGAGCCCTCCGACGGACAGCTTTATTCGCGCGATCCGCGTTCGACCGCCAAGCGTGCCGAAGCGTATCTCGGCTCCACGGGCATCGGTGACACGGTCTATGTCGGACCAGAGCCCGAATTCTTCATGTTCGACGATGTGCGTTTCGAAGATGGCTATGCCGCTTCGGGCTTTGCACTCGACGACGTCGAATTGCCGACCAATACCGGCAAGGAATACGAGATGGGCAACATGGGCCATCGTCCGCGCGCCAAGGGTGGCTATTTCCCTGTCGCACCGGTCGACAGCGCCGTCGACATCCGCGGCGAAATGGTCTCCACGATGCTGGAAATGGGCCTCGACATGGACAAGCATCACCATGAGGTCGCCGCCGCCCAGCACGAGCTCGGCATCACATTCTCGACCCTGACGCAAACGGCGGACCAGGTGCAGGTCTACAAGTATGTCGTGCAGCAGGTCGCCCATGCATACGGCAAGACGGCGACTTTCATGCCCAAGCCGATCAAGGACGACAATGGCAGCGGCATGCACACCCACATGTCGATCTGGAAGGATGGCAAGCCGACATTCGCGGGCAACGAATATGCCGGGCTGTCGGAAACCTGCCTGCATTACATCGGCGGGGTCATCAAGCACGCCAAGGCGATCAATGCCTTCACGAACCCCACCACCAATAGCTACAAGCGGCTTGTGCCCGGTTTCGAGGCACCGGTGCTGCTGGCCTATTCGGCGCGCAACCGTTCGGCTTCATGCCGGATCCCCTATGGCGCGGGCGACAAGGCGAAGCGCGTGGAATTCCGTTTCCCCGATGCGCTGGCCAATCCCTATCTCGCCTTTTCCGCGCTGCTGATGGCCGGGATCGACGGGATCGAGAACAAGATCCATCCCGGCGACGCGATGGACAAGAACCTGTACGACCTGCCTCCTGCCGAACTGAAGGACGTTCCCACGGTGTGCGGTTCGCTCAGGCAGGCGCTCGACAGCCTCGAAAAGGATCATGAGTTCCTGCTGAAAGGCAACGTGTTCTCTGTCGACCAGATCGAAGCTTACGCAGAACTCAAATGGAACGAAGTCCTGCGCGTCGAGACCACACCCACACCAGTCGAATACGACCTGTATTACAGCGCCTGATCACGGACGCTCTCGTGAATTCGAACCGCCCGGAGCGATCCGGGCGGTTTTTGATTCGTCGACCGTAAAATTGTTAATGCAACATTGCGTGAATCGCGCAAGTTGCGACACAGACACTGTTTTCACGGATCGGCTGCAATTCGTACTGGCAGCCTCTGAGGCGACCCGGAGGGCTCGAGGCTCAGCCTTGCCCTCAACTTCAAGCCCTGCCTTCGGGCAGGGCTTTTTTTGTCTGATCGATCGGACAGAATGCCCCGGACGAGAGCGTTCGAAAGACGAAAATTGGTCCAGGGATTGCGAACCGACAGCTATCCCAGGACGCTGGTCGGGCGCGATTGCGGTGTTGCCTTCGTCGTCGGCACGGTCCTGCGGTTCTTCAGACCCGCAGCCACGATAGTGCCGCAGGTTTGCGGAACGCCGAGGAGAAAACCCTGACCGTAACGACAGCCCATCTGCATCAGCAATTCGCGCTGGCTTTCCCGCTCGATACCCTCGGCGATGACCTCGATGTTGAGGTTGCGCGCCATGGCGATCATGGCCTGTACGATCAAACGGGATTGATGGCTCGAACACAGCGACTTGATGAAGCTCTGGTCGATCTTCACGATATCGATTGGGAAATCGCGCAAATGGGTGAGTGAAGAATAACCGGTGCCGAAATCGTCGAGGGCAATCTGTACGCCCGCATCGGACATCTCGCTCAGGACCTGCAACGCAGTTTCGTAATCGTTCACCATCAACATGGTTTCGGTCACCTCGAGAGTGACGTGCTGGGGGGCGATACCTGCGCGCTCGAGGCGTTCGAGAATGCTCTGCGCGTAATTCCGGCTGAGCAGATCGGCCTCTGTGGCGTTGATACTGATATAGCGCAGATGGTCCATCAAGGGGGCGATCCCGCCATAATCCGAACAGATGAAGCCCATCATCTGCTCTCCGATCTCACGCGAAATGTGCGGGTCTAGAATGGCGGGCATCACGTTCGATGCCGTCAGTTCCGACCCATCGCGCGTGCGCAACCGCATGAGCGCTTCGAGCCCGACCACCTCCTCGGTCAACAGATCGACGATGGGTTGATAACCGGCATACAGGCGTCCGGTATCGATCGCCTCGCGCACCTGTGCGATCGCCTCCTGCTTCTCCTGGTTGAACTTCTCCAGATCCGAGCCGTAGAATTGCAGGCTTCCGCTGCTGCGCTTCTTCGCATCATACATTGCGAGATCGGCGCGGCGGATCAACTCGCGTCCCCCGATCGGTTCGTTCGATATTTCGGCGCCGCCAGTGGCGTGCAGGACCAGCTTTCGGCCCGAAATGAAGAACGGTTCCTGGACCGCTGCATTGAGTTTTTCCCACAATCGCTCGACATCCTGCCGGGTCGATCCCAGTGGCGCGATGAAAACGAATTCGTCGCCGCCCCAACGCGCCACGATCACGTCATCGGTCAGACATCGCGTCAGGCGGCCGCTGATCTCCTCGAGCACCATGTCGCCCACGAGATGTCCGAACGTGTCATTGATCGCCTTGAACCCGTCGAGATCGAGCAGCAGGACTGCAATTGCGCACTTGCTGGTGCGCTGACGCTTTATGGTCTGGCCCAGTATGCGGTCGAAAGCGTGCCGGTTGTATAGATCGGTCAGGCTGTCGACGTCGGCGGCATGCTGGAGAGCAGCCTTGGCATGGTGACTTTCGGTTATATCGTTGACGATGCCGACGAGACGATCGGGAGTCTTGTCGTCTCCCAACAGGAATTCGCCGCGGGCATGGACTTTGCGCGATTGCCCATCGGCGGTGGTCAGGTCGCCTTCGAACTGGAACGGACTGCGCTCGGCCATGGCTCGCCCTACGATCGCGGCCACTCTTTCACGATCGGGTTCGTCGTAAGCGGCAATGGCGTCATCGAGAGAGATCGGCTTCCCTAGAGGCAGTCCGTGAATCTTGTAGACACCATCGGACCAGGTCAGCTTTTGCGTATCGCAATTGATTTCCCACGATCCGATCCGTGCTGCGTGTTCGGCTTGAACGAAGATCCGGTTGTCCTTCAACACCCGTTCGTTTTTCGCCGCCAGCGTCTCGACCAGTTCTTCTTTTTCCAGCCTTTGCCTGTGTGCTGCCAGAAGAACCTCGACCGTTTCGGCCAGCGCCTTGAGCTTGTCGACATCGCAATTGTCGAACTTGTGCGCTTGCCGGTCGATGACGTTCAACGTTCCGATGAATTCGCCCTCGGGGCTCTTGATCGGGTATCCGAGATAGCTCCTGATATGCGGCTCTGAGCAAACGAGCGGATTGTCCGCGAACCGCTCGTCCGTCCGCGCGTCCCTTACATGGAGCTGCGTTTTCAGGGCCACGGCATGCAGACAGAAGGCAATGTTTCGCGGGGTCTCGCTGGCTTCGAGCCCATGGCGGGATAGAAACCACTGGCGATGATCGTCGACCAGGGAAACAAGTGCGATATCCGCGTCGAACAGGTTCGCCGCCAGTGCGGTTATCCGGTCGAATGTCGGTTCGGGCGGCGTGTCGAGAATGCGCAGTTCGCGCAGGGACGCGACCCGGGCCTGATCGTTACTGATATACGGCTCTGACACGGTTGCCACCAAGAGGGTCGAATGCGGGCAGGATTGCTTTGTTGGGCTGCGATTAACCGTGCAAAATTAAGCAAGTGTTGAAATTCGACGCTGGATATTACGGCGCTTGAAACGCGGTCAGGGCGACCTTCCCGTTTTCCTACTCGGCGGATTTGTGTCTAATCCCGCAGCCTTCCGGAATATGGCTACGAAGGTTTCAACCCATGACCCAGCTCCGCCCGCTTCGCCGAACGGCGATTTTCGATATTGTGCGCACCATCGTGGATCGCGGCCTGACTCAATCGGAAGTCGATGCAATCAATGGCGCGCTCGACGATATCCTGAGTGACAGGAATTCCGCTTCCCGTTCAAATCCGACCAATTCATCGGCAGCCGACACGCAGCGAAGAATCGGTCCAAACGGAATTGCACTCATCAAGCGTTTCGAGGGCTGCGGTCGGCGTCGGCCCGACGGGATGATCGAAGCCTATCCCGATCCCGGCACGGGCGGCGATCCATGGACAATCGGATGGGGAGCCACCGGGCGCGGGATCGACGGGTCTGCGCCAATCGGTCCGGGCACGCAGTGGAGCCAGGAACAGTGCGATGCCCGGCTCGCCAGCGATCTCGAACGATATGCTGCCGAGGTAGCCGAAGCGATCGGATCCGCGCCGACCAGCCAGTCGCAATTCGATGCGCTGGTGAGCTTTCATTACAACACCGGCGCCATCGGACGCGCGACCCTTACCCGGAAGCACCGCGCCGGCGATTATTCAGGCGCTGCGGCCGAGTTCGAACGATGGAACAGGGCCGGTGGACGGGTCATGCCCGGTCTGGTCCGCCGCCGCCGAGCCGAAGCGCAACTTTATCGCGAATGACAGGCAACGGACCCGGCGCGGCGGGTCGAGGCACTGTCAGTAATCGCGGCTGATTTCGAGCAAGGCGCTGTCTCGCCCGATCGTCGTCACCGTGGCGAGCAGGGCCAGCCAGCTCGTGATGCGGTATTCCACCTGTGTCGCGTTGTAGCCCTGACCATCGGTCACGAGTTCGATATAGAACTTCTGACCGATATTCTTGCCAAGCGCGACGCCGGTTCCCCGGCCAAGGGCGGGATCGGCGCTGACGATGCGAAGTTGATCCAGGCCGATCGTGTCCCGCAAGTCGCCGATCGGGTCGAGACCGCCGCCGCCCCCGCCCTGCAACGATGCGAGCGCCGCACCCAGTTGCAGGGCATCGGTGGCTGAAAGGGAGGTCACGGATCCGCCAAACAGCAACCGTGCGAGAATTTCCTCTTCGGGCAGCGCCGGGACGGAGGAAAAAGCGATCTGCGGAGATTGCGCGTTGCCGGTGATGTCGATCGTGACCTCGGTCCCGCTGGCATCCGTTTGCGCCTCGATGTCGAGGCGCGGATCGATCGGTTGATCGCGGTCGAAATCGATCTGCCCGCGCGTCAATTCGAACCGCGTTCCGGCGAAGGTGTAGGCGCCGCGAACCAGGCTAGCCTCGCCGCCGATCCGGGGATCGTCCACCGATCCGCGCAATGCGATGTCGATGCCCCATTCGCTTTCGAGCCCCATGCCGGAAACCGAAATACGGCTCGGCGCGCGGGCATCGACCAGATACCGCCAGGTGCCAGCGCGAGGATCGACCGGGCCGACCTGATCGGGACCCTCGCCATTGTTGATTTCGCGCACTGCGATATCAGGCAGCGCGCGATCCTCGGCGGCCTGACCCAGTTCCCAGCTCGCCCGATCGACCTCGACTCGTCCGGCGATCGTCCCGCCAACGCCATCGGACACGATCCGCAAGGGGCCGGTAATCGTTGCATCCAGCCCGTTGGCGTTGAGCAGGCGCGCGTTGTTTGCCGCGGCACGCAGGTCGATGCGCGGCCCTCGGCCTGCACCGATGGTACCCAGATCGACCGTGCCGCTTCCGCGGATCGTTCCATCTCCGGCGGAGCCGGCGAACCGGACAATTTCCAGCCGCGAACCAGCAAACCGTCCCCGCGCCGTGACATCGCGTATGTCGGTTCCGGAAACGGCACTTTGCAACCTCAGGCTATCGCTCGCTAGGTCGCCAGTGATCTGTGGATCGTCGAGCGTGCCGGTCGCTCGCGCTTCGACAGCTATCGGTCCGGTCAGATCGAATGTTTCGATCGCAGCAAGGCGCCAGAGCGCTTCGGCCGCTCCGTCATAGCGCAACGATGCGGCGAGCCGCCCCTGCCCCAACCGTGCCGCCAGACCCCCGGAGCGCGAAAGGCCGGTAATGCGCGCATCGATTCGGCCCAATGCATCGCCTTCATCGATCAGCCGCGCACCGGCAACCAGCCTGTCCGGCCGCAGATCCGCGACCAGGTAGACGTCGATCGGGCGCGAGGACAGGACCAAGCCGGAGCGGGTGAAATTGTCGATCTTGATCCGCGCATTCCCGGTCGCCGGTGCGGTACCGCGCTGGTTCCATTCGAGGACGCCGGAAAGGCGTCCGCCCAGCCCCAGTTCCGCACCCGCAATATCCGCCAGCCGCAGCGGCATGCGCGCCAGCCGCGCTTCGAGCGTCGTGTTCCCGCCGCCGATCCGGCCTTCGAGTATCGTGAAGCCGCCAGCATAGCCGATCTGTGTCGGGGCAAGCGCATAGCCGCCCGAGTCGAGCGGAGTCAGGACGGCCCGGCGCGGCATCGTGATCTCGCGCCCGGCATATTCCCCGCGTGCGATCACCGCGATCCGCTCTGACGAGAAGTCGCCCGCGAACTTGAGCGCGAAGCGGTCCTGACGCCGCCCGGCAATCGCCGCGGTTACATTGCCCTCGCCATCGACAACCTCGGCCGTCGCGGAAAAGTTAGCGATCGTGAGCGCGCCGTATTGGAGGCCGGACCCGTCGATATTGGCATTGATCGTCGGGCTCTCGCCGCCGAACGTGCCGCTGGCGTCGATGTTCGCCTTGCCAATCGCGATGGTCGTCTCGCCCCCGAAACGCGCGTTGCGCGCGACAATATCGGCATCGAAACGCTGGGAATTGCCCGGGCCGGGCACGATGCTGATCGTCCCGTCGAGCCCGCCCCCGGCAAGCGCGAGATCGCCGACTATGCCGCTCTCGCCCAGCGTCAACTCACCGGTCACATCGGTGCGATAGATCTGCAGCCGTTCGATATCGACCCGCGTTGGAGCGCCGTCGCCGGGCAGAATGAGGCCAAGCTCGCCTTCGAACGGGCCGAGCAGCGATCCGCCCTCCACGTCGATCGCAAAACCATTTTCGCTGGGGGCGAGCGCCACCCGCACGTTCGAAAGCTCCGCTGCCGGCAAGGGATTGGCCAGCACCAGTTCGCCGCGAGGCCCTTCGTCGTCGATCGAGCCGTCGAATGTGAACGCGCCGTATTGCGTATGTTCGCCGCTTCCCCTCACGACGGTTCGACCATCGACGATTTCGCTGTCGAGCCGCGCGTCGAGGCGTGCGCTGTCGATCGTAACGTTGCGCAGGACAATCGGCTGTTCGCCGCCCGTGCCGAGCGTGCCGGAGAACCGCACCTGCTCGCCCGCCAGATTCGCCACGGTCTCGTTGGTCACGCCGGTCAGTCGTCCGTCGAGGTCGGCGGTGACGCTCCACGGCGCGCCGCCGCCGAAATTCACGTCGATATCCGCTGCCCCGCTGACCAGGCCGACATTCTCGATCGTGATGCCGCGCGCTTCGACCGGCCCTGCGATCGTATATTCGCCGCTGTCGAGATCGCCGCGCAGCGCGAGCCGCCCATTGAGTCCGGGAAAGGCGATGCGGACCCGATCGGTCAGCAGGCGATTGCCGGTATAGGTCAGCGTTCCCCGCAGTGTCCCGTTGGTCAGTCGCGGATCGACATAGTCGCTGCCGGTAACGATTCGTCCGACATCGACCGCGAGCGGCACGGTCAGACGCGTGCCGTCATAGGTCGCGGTCCCGCTCTGGGCGAGGTTGCGAATGGTCACGGCGTCGCCCACCCCGACCGTATCGGCGGTCAGACGGTGATCGATGGTCAGGTCGCGGAAACTGCCGTCTATGGTCGCGGCGAATTCGGCGCCTTCGAACCGGGCAGTGTCGCCGATCAGGTCCGGGTCGCGCAGGATCACCCGTGCCTCGAAGTCCTGCGCCTCGTTGCCTGCAAGGTCGAGAACGCCCTCACCGCGCAGGTCGAGAGCGGACGTAACGGCGCGCAGGCCACCGTCGAACACGCTGTCTTCGAGAGTGCCGCGCAAGGCGACGGAGACCGCATCGCTCAAGGCGCGGTCGACGATCGAGCCGTCATCGATGACCGGATAATATTGTCCGAGCAGGCCGTACGCCCCGGACCGATTGGTAAAGCGGAAGGCCGCCACAGTCTCTGCGCCCTCGGATACGTCGTCGGCCCCGCTGTCCGATCGCCGGCTCACGAGCGCATGTCCGATCCAGCGCGACCAGGTCCCGTCTCCTTCGATACGGGCGCGATAGGCAGCGTCGAGACCCGCAATCGCGGCGACGGGGCCATCTTCGGCCGCGCGATAATCCAGCGCGAGGTCGAACCGGTCGCCATCGGGCTCGGCGTCGAGCAAAAGCTCGATCCGGTCCTCCGGGCCAAACCGCCCCCCGGCATCGACCAGAACGCGCCCTTCGCGAATATCGACTTCGGCGAGGAATTCGACGCGCTGCGCTTCCTCCCCCGCGACTCCTGAAGCGAGGGTGAGGTTGTCGATCTCGAACCGATCGATCCGAATGTCGAAATCAGGCAATATCGGCGCGTCGGGATCGCCCGGCAGCAATTCGGGCATCCGTTCGAGCGTCGCCCGTCGCACGGTCAGTTCGCGAACGTCCAGTCCGCTCCACAGCCAGGCGAGCGGGCGCCAGTCGAGCTCGACCACCGGGATCGTCATGAACGTTCCCTTCGGATCCATCAGCACGACATCGTGCAGCACCGCTTCTTCATAAAGATCGCCTTCGATCCGTCCGACCTGGAACCGCAAGCCAGAGGCCGGGGCGACCTGCGCGATCTGATCGGCGACGAATCGCTTGCCGATCGGAGAGGACAGGAACAACGCGGCCAGCACCAACGGCGCCAGCAGGATCGCGAGCGCCCAGCCCAATCGCTTGGCCCAGCGGCGCTTGCGCTTGCGTTCGGGCTGGTCGTGCTCGTCCCAGTTGCGTTCGTCGGTCGTGTCGATCGCTTCGTTCTCGGCCATCAGAATGCCTGCCCGATGCTGACATAGACCACCACCGGCGGATCATCCGGAAGCGGGTTGAGAGGTACGCCGACATCGACCCGGATCGGCCCGAAGCTCGTCTTGTAGCGCACGCCGAGACCGGCGCCGTACTGGATCGATTCAAAATCCGGGCGCGATTCGCGTGAGACCGAACCCGCGTCGATGAACGGCACGACTTCGATCGCGCCATCCATGAAACCGGTCTGTATCCGCGCTTCCAACCCGACCTCGACGACCGAGCCACCGCCCAGCGCCTCACCGAATTCGTTGCGCGGGCCGATGCCCTGGAAACCGTATCCGCGCACCGATCCGCCGCCGCCCGAATATAGCCGCCGCGAAGGCGCGACCTCGAACGCCTGCGCGCCCAGGATCGACGCTAGCCGGGTGCGCGCGGCGAGGACGGTGGAGCCGACCGAGTGGTAATAGCTCGCATCGACCTGTGCGCGCACGTAATAGGTATCCGACCCTTCCGAACGCGAATATTCCGGCTCGGCCCGGCCTGTCAGGCGAAAGCCGGTCGTGGGATCGAGCAGGTCGTCGCTCGCATCGATCGTCGCGCTGCCGAATGTCCCGGCGATGAGGTACGTCTGGCGCGGTCTGTCGATACCTTCGACCCTGCGGTTGCGCTCGTCGGTGTAGAGCACCTGCGCGCCGACCAGCCAGCTCAGCGGTTTCTGGAACAGCAGGTTGGATACCCGCTCGAACGCCGTGCGAAGCGCCACGGTACGCGCATCGACCGCCTGGGTCTCGATATCGCTGGCATAGGCGTCGACCGTCAGCACCTGGTCACGATCGCGGAAATTGTTGCGGCGGAAGGTGACACTGGCCAGTTGCTCGCGCGTGCCGATAATCCCCCTCAGGCGCAATGCGCCCTCGGGCGGGAACAGATTGCGATGCTCCCAGCCCGCTTCCAGCTTGAAGCCGTCTTCTGTCCCGTAACCGATCGCGCCCGAAATCGTGCGCAGCGGCGCTCGCTCCATATCCACGTCGAGAGCGACGACGCCCGGTTCCCCATCGCTGGGCGGTTCGACCTCGCGCGGGGTGATGACCGCACTGGACACGAGACCGGTCGCGAGAATTGCACGCCGCAGGTCCGCCTCGAGGCTGGCCTGGTAGGTCTCGCCTTCGTCGAAACGGGCGATGCGCTCCAGATGCCTGCCCGACAGGAAGGATGGATCGCTGCTGATGACGTTGCCGAATTCGTATTTGCCGCCGCTGTCGACGGTCAGCGTCAGGTCGCCTTCCTGGCGCGCATGGTCGACCAGCAATTGCGGTTCCTCGACCTCGGAAAAGGGATAGCCGCTTTCGGAAAGCGCGAACCTGAGCTCGTTCTCTTCCTCGACGATCCGGTCGAGATAGAGCGGATCGCCCGGGCGTATGCCGAACACTTCGCGCAAATCGCTGCCGTCGGGTTCGGGCAGGGTTTCGAGTTCGCCGAGATCGATCGCGCCATAGCTGTAGCGGGCACCGGGAAGGATATCGAAGCGGACCTGCGGCTGTTCGGCCGCCATGCGCTGTTCCTCGCCGCTGTCGTCCTGCGCCATGCCGCGTCGGCCGCCAGAAAGCTGACGCACGACCTCGGCATCGAAATAGCCATAGGTGCGCAGCATCTCGATCAGCAATTCCTCGTCCGCGCGGGCGCGTGCCGCCAGTTGCGGGACGGTGTCGTCGCTGGTGTCGAGTTCCTCGATTGCGGAGAGAGCGCGAAACCGATCGATGAAATCGGTCGCTTCGGGAAAACGATCGTCATCCTCGGGGAAGGCAAGGACCAGTTCGTCGCTGACCTGAAATTCCTCGAGCTCGGGCAGATCGACGAGATCGGGACCCTCGATTTCCTCGAGAGCGGTGAGGTCGGCCGTGGGCTCGAGCGGTTCGGGCGTCGGGATTGCCAGTTGTTCCAGAGCGGCGTCGACGTCGATCGGTGTCGCGGGCGCGTCCGGACCGAGCTCGGCGGCGTCACTCGCCTGCTGATCGAGGGGCGAAATGTCCGTATCGGGTTCCAGAGCCGGGTCGATGGCACCCAGGTCCGGATCGACAGTCGGAAGATCGCCAGGCTCGACGTCTCCGGTAGCCCAGTTCTCCGGATTTTCCACCGCGCTTTGCGGAATGATATCGGTGAGCCGTTCGGGCGGCGGCAGGTTTTCGGGAGGCGGTTCGACGGGGGCTACGGCTTCTCCAGCGTCATCCGGCTCGTCCTGCGGAACCGCTTCCTCCGATTGCGCGGGGGCTGCGTCCATGGCTTGCTGCGCTGCGACCGGAACAGAACCAAACGTCACAGCAAACAAGCCCGCCGCAAGGGCGGTGCACCGACGGACTAGACTCAAACGTTCAACTCGCTGGAAACTTGAGGGGTTGCCCGTCCTTACCCCTTGCTGCGCCCATATGGCCAGCGCTTTCGTCGCGGGGGGCCGTCGCGGCGGCGATCAACCGGCTCTGCCTGTCGCGATCCATCCGCTGCCAGCCTTCGCGCGTGAGCTGTTCGAGCGGGCGATAGCGCACCTTGTACTGCATCCTCGGACTGCCTTCGACCCAATAGCCAAGATAGACATAGGGCAGCCCATCGTCCGCCGCGCGGTGGATATGATCGAGGATGATGTAATTGCCGAGGCCGACCCGCTCGGCGTGGTCGGGGTCGTAGAACGAATAGATCATCGACAATCCATCGCCCTGACGGTCGGTCAGGCACGCGCCGACAAGTCGGCCCGGCTCGCCGTCCTCGGTCGGCTCGCGATATTCGACGAGGTGGCTCGTCACCGGGGTGTGCTCGATCATGTCGGCGTAATCGAGCTCGTCCATGGTCGACATGCCGCCATCGGGATGGCGCACGCTGAGATAGCGGGAAAGCAGCTCGAACTGTTCGTCGGTCGCCCACGGACGGCATTCGGTCACGACGAGATCGCTGTTGCGCTTCAACTCGCGTTTCTGGGTGTTCGACGGCTTGAACTCTTCGGCGACGACTCGCACGGAAACGCACGCCTGGCAATCGATGCAGCTCGGCCGATAGGCGACCGTCTGGCTGCGGCGGAACCCGATCCGGCCCAATGCCTCGTTCAACTGGTCCGCATTCGCGCCCTTCAGCTCGGTAAAGACCTTCCGTTCGCTGCGCCCGGGCAGATAGGGACACGGCGCGGGGCTCGTCACGAAGAAGCGGGGAAATCGAATCGGGGCAGTCACGTCTGGCTATGTCCTGCTCGGGTCGGCGAAAAAACGGGCGGCTTGAAGTGTTAAGATATTCTTATGCATATCTGTGGCGCCGGACAAAAGACCCTTAACCATAAATCGGCATGATTTGTTTGCAGGTCTGTGCAGAACGCGCGCAATCCGGATTCGTTTCATGCTCGATTCGCACCCGCAATCATCGGGTCGCACTGCGTATCGTGGCGGCCATGTTCGTGCGGCTG
>JGI12210J13797_10392369_pt1 | contig 13040 bp, 11 predicted proteins | sample ElkSlonscriptome_3_FD_13797 | JGI IMG/M metagenome (IMG submission 13797)
GGCATCGTCCTGGTGGTGGTAGCCCTCCGCCGTATGCGACGCGGTCGGGTAGTCGTGGCGCCGTTGGAGGAGGACCTCTCCGACGAGGAAGAGGCCCGGCTCCAGGAAGCGATCCGGGAGTTGGATGCCGAGGAAGAGGCCACCTTCTTCTAAGGGCCCCGTCATGAATGCTCCCTCCACGGGACGCGGCCCCGCCGCGTCGTCGCCGTCCATGCTCGATCTGGTGCGGCTCAGCCCCAGGCGCCTCTTTCCTCCGGGGGGCGAGCCGCTGTATAGGCAGATCGCTCTTCTGACCGGGATGGCCGAGCCAGATGAGGTCCTGGATGTCGGCAGCGGTCGGGGCGTGAGCCTGGAGTACTTCGTTCGGGAGCACGGAGTGCACGGTTCCGGCATCGAGGGTGACGCCCGACTCGTGGAGCTTTCCGAGGCACGGGCTCGGGAGGTCGGCGTGTCCGACCGGCTGCAGGTCCAGTCTGCGCCAGCGGACGCCCTTCCGTACCGGGACGAGATCTTCGACATCACCGTGGGAGAGCTCGGGATGACGTCTTCGGCGGATCCCGCCACGGCCGTGCGGGAGTTGGTCCGGGTCACGCGCCCTGGCGGCAGCGTGGTTCTCATCCAGCTGGTGTGGAAGGCACCGGTGGATCCCGAACGGCGGGCAGTCCTGGGGGAACACCTCGGGGTGCAGCCCCTGATGCTCGTGGAGTGGAAACGCCTCCTGAAGGGCTCCGGGGTGGTGGATCTCCACACCGAGGACTGGACCGACGACGAAACCGCTTTCCGTCCTCGGGTGGCCAAGCCGTTCCCGGACTTCGCCGAGCTCTTCTCGATCTGGGAGAAGGTGGGCATCCTCCGTCGGGTCTTTCGTCGGTGGGGGTGGCAGGGGGTGCGGGCGGTCCTGGCTCGTGAGCGTTCCGTCCGCCGGCTCCTGAACCGGGAACGGATCCTGGGGCTGAATCTCCTCATGGGGACGCGAGCCGGCGTTCCAGCAAGCTCCGGGGTGCCGTCGGACTCCGGGGTGCCGGCAGACTCCGGTGAGCCGCCTGCGGACGACCCCAGCCTCGACCTCTTCCCCGATGGCCCCGTGGCTTGAGCCCGTCGGGCCGGCCACCCTGCTCTTCTTCAACCCGACCCCGAGGTACACCGTGACCGACACGCCGCTGCTCGCTTCCCCGGAGGGCGTGGCACGGGTGCAGGACGCCCTCGAGGAGATGGACCTGGACGGCTGGCTCCTCTACGAATTCAGAGGGCAGAATTGGATCTCGGCGGCGCTTCTGGGTACGGACTGGACGACCCGTCGGAGCTTCGTCTTCGTGCCCCGGGAGGGAAGGGTCAAGACCCTCGTCCACGCCATCGAGGCTTCGTCCTGGCGTCACTGGCCCTGGCCCCGGGAGAGTTACTCCGGCTGGCGTGAGATGGAGAAGTCCCTGGCGAGCATGGTGTCCGGTTGCCGACGGGTCGCCCTCGAGACCTCGCCGGGGGCCGCGGTCCCCACGGTGGATCTGGTCCCCGCCGGCACGGTGGAGTTGGTCCGGAACGCCGGGGTAGAGGCCGTGAGCTCCGGAGATCTGGTCAGCCGCTTCTTCTCGGCGTGGAGCTCCGAGCAGCTCGAGGATCACCGGCGGACCGCAGAGACGATCGCCGAGGTGGCCCGGACCGCCTTCGAGGAGGCCGGCCGGGCGATCCGGGACCGGGAGCCTCACGACGAGGGCTCCCTGACCCGGTGGATCCTCGAGGCCATGAATCAGGGAGGGGTAACCGTCGAGCCGGACACACATGTGGCCGTTGGCCGGACCGCGGCCGACCCCCACTACGCTCCCGACGGAGACGGAGAGGTCATCGCCGCGGGTGAGCTCCTCCTCATCGACCTCTGGGGTCGGACCGGGGAGGACCGGGTCTTTGCCGACCAGACCTGGATGGGGGTGATGGGGACCGAGCCTCCGGGCCGGGCGAGTGAGATCTGGGACATCGTCCGGGACAGCCGAGACGCCGGCGTACAGCTGCTGAAGGATCGGGCGTCGGCGGGGAAGGAGGTACGAGGCTTCGAGGTCGACGCCGTGTGTCGTCGCGTGATCGAGTCCGCCGGCTTCGGGGAGTTCTTCATCCACCGAACGGGCCACTCGATGGACCTCAAGCTCCACGGGAGCGGCCCGAACCTCGACGACCTGGAGACCCGGGACGACCGGCTTCTGGTGCCCGGGGTCGGGTTCAGCGTGGAGCCTGGGATCTACATCCCCGACGAGATCGGGGTACGGAGCGAGATCAACGTCCACTTTGGTGTCGAAGGCCCGGAGGTCACCCCGAGGAGCCCGCAGTCCGAGCTGATCCTGGTGGATCTGTAGTGCCCCGAGCCGGAGCCCCGGTCCCCCGAAGTGAATCCTCGGCGGGGCCGCCCCTCGTCTCCGTCGCTCTCCCCCTCCCGATCCACACGACATTCACCTACGCCCTGAAGGGACCGGCTCCCGAACCCGGCACCCGGGTGCTGGTCCCGTTCCAGCGGGGCGAGCGGATCGGATGGTATGTGGGGCCCGCCTCCGGCCCCCGTCCTCGGCGCGTCCGCCCCATCCTCTCGATCCTGGAGGACACTCCCTCGGCGTCGCCAGACCTCCTCCGGCTGGCCCGGTGGATGGCGGACTACTACGTGGCTCCGCTGGGGGTGGTCCTGGCCGCCATCCTTCCCTCGACGCTGGCCGANGCCTCTCGAGACATGGTCACCCTGACCGGGCCGATCCCGGAGGGGGTCACAGCTCGGGCCGTCCGGCTCGCCCGGGCGCTGGAGGGGGCTCAGGGCCCCACGCGGGTCGCGACGCTGCGTCGCTCCCTGGGCATGGGCTCCATCTGGCCCGAGATCCGTCTGCTTCGCACCGCTGGGGTGCTGACCCACGAGACACTCCCGCCCCAGCAGCCCTCGGTGAGGACTCGACGGTGGGTCGCCATCGAACGGGAGCTCCCGAACCTGGTCACCCGGGACGAGACCTTCGGACGGGCCCGACGGCAACGGGAGGCCTACGAACGCCTCGAGGCCGCCGGGGGCGGCAGCGAACTCGGTGTCTTGCTGAGGGAGGGAGGCTTCTCTCGGTCGGTGATCGCCGGTCTGGAGGAGAAGGGGCTGGTCCGCCTCGAGGATCGGCAGGAGGTGAGGGATCCCTTCGCCGGCCTACCGTTGGCATCCGGTGCCCTTCCGCCCCTCACGCCGGCGCAGGAGGGGGCGGTGTCTGCCCTGTGCGCCGCCGTGGACGAGCCGCTCCCACGCCCATTCCTCCTCTACGGAATCACGGGCTCCGGGAAGACGCGGGTCTACATCGAGCTCCTGAAGCGGGTGAGGGCTCGGGGTCAGGGGGCCATCGTGCTGGTGCCGGAGATCTCCCTGACGCCTCAGACGGTTCGGCGGTTCCGGGCCCACTTCGGAGATCAGGTGGCCGTTCTCCACTCCGGGCTGTCCAAGGGGGAGCGGTACGATGCCTGGCGTCAGCTCCGGGCTGGCGAGAAGACCGTGGCTGTCGGTGCCCGCTCCGCCCTCTTCGCGCCCGTCCGAGAGCTGGGGGCCATCGTCGTCGACGAAGAGCACGACGGCTCATACAAACAGTCCGAGGCGCCCCGCTACCAGGCTCGGGACCTGGCCGTTGTCCGCGCCGCGGCTCGAGACGCTGTGTGCGTGTTGGGCTCCGCGACTCCGTCCTTGGAGAGCTGGTCCAACGCCCAGGCCGGGAAGTTCCGGCTCCTGAGCCTTCCGGACCGCATCGGCACGGCCGTGCTGCCACCGGTCCGCACCATCGACCTGAGAGAGGTGCGGCGGCGGGAGGAGGATGCGGGGAAGGGGGGGCTCACCCGGCGCTCCGCCAAAGGCCCCCGTCGCGGCGGGACGATCCTCTCCAGCGAACTCACGGAGGCGGTGAGCCTCCGCCTGAAGCGGCAGGAGCAGGTGATCCTACTGCTGAACCGACGGGGATACTCGTCGTTCGTGCAGTGCCAGGAGTGCGGAGATGTGCGGAGGTGTCGTCACTGCGCCGTGTCCCTGACCTTCCACCGGACCACGGCACGGGTGGTGTGCCACCACTGTCGCTACGAGGAGCGTGCGCCGACGCGGTGCGAGCGGTGCGGCTCGTCGGATCTGGACTTCAGGGGGCTGGGCACGGAGCAGGTGGAGCGAGTCGTCACCGAGACCTTCCCCGGCGCCCGGGTGGCCCGGATGGATGTGGACACGACCTCCGGGAAGTGGGCCCACCAGGAGATCCTCGGTCGGGTGGAGCGCTACGAGGTGGATATCCTCCTGGGTACCCAGATGATCGCCAAGGGCCTCGACTTCCCCAGGGTCACGTTGGTGGGTGTGGTCAATGCCGATGTAGGGATCAATCTACCGGATTTTCGAGCGTCGGAACGCACCTACCAACTCCTCAGCCAGGTGGCGGGCCGGGCCGGTAGAGGGTCCCGGGGTGGCGAGGTCCTGATTCAGACCGCCATGCCCGGGCACTACGTGTTGAAGGCGGTCCGGAACCACGACTACGAGGGTTTTGCACGGCGGGAGCTGGAGGAGCGTACCGCGCCGACCTACCCGCCCCATGTGCGGATGGCCAACATCGTCGTCAGCAGCCCCGACGCCGACGCCGTGGCGAGTCAGGCGGAGTCTGCGGTCCACTGGGTGGACGGGTGGCTGAGGCGCCAGAGGGCTCCGGTGGAGCGCGTGGGCCCGGCCCCCTCACCCATCGAGCGCCTGCACGGGCGCTGGCGCTGGCACTTTCTTCTCCGCTCCGCTTCGGCGAAGGCCCTTGGGGCCCTCTGCACCGATTTCATGACCGGTTTCGAGCCGAAGGGGAGCGACGTCCGCGTGGCTCTCGACCGGGACCCCGTGGCCGTCTTGTAGGAGCGGATGGGGAGGGGGTTGGTAGGGGACCCGTGGACGGGCTCAGGGGCTTCGGCGGCGAGATGTCGGGGGCGTCCAGGGGTGGCCCCCCCGAATGTCGTGCAAAGGCTGAGTAACGACGATTGCTCACGGGGGCCCGGCACCCTAGAGTAGTGTCGCCACGCCCGACCGGTTCTCGACAGGAGGAGTCCATGGCGTGTCTGGCCCTGAACGCGTCCTACGAGCCCCTCACGCTCGTCCCCATTCGCCGCGCCGTCCGGTTGTTTCTGGACGGCAAGGCCGAGATCCTGGAGATCGACGGGGAGCGGGAGTTCCGTTCCGAGCGGTCGACTGTTCCTGCACCGACCGTGATCCGGCTGGTTCGGTTCATCCACGTGCCCCGGCGTTTCCGTCGTCAGGTGACCAACACCTTCCTCTTCGCCCGGGAGGACTATGCCTGCGGCTATTGCGGCACGCACCGGAGTGAGTTGCGGGGGCGACAGTTCCTGACCCGGGACCACATCCTCCCCACGTCTCGTGGAGGCGGCAACACCTGGGACAACGTGGTGACCGCCTGCTCGCCTTGTAACAACCGGAAAGGGAACCGACTGCCTCACGAGGCCGGCATGAAGCTCCGGGTCAAGCCACGAGAGCCGAATTACGTCCATCTGGTGTGGGCGGTGCGGCGGGTAACCCCGATCCAGGCCAAGTGGATCGGGATGTTCTACGGGGAAGACACCTTGGAGGCTCTTGGTCAGCCCCTCGTTTGAGCCGGCGGATCCGAGTCGGATCGTGGACGGGGCGGTGGGCCCCGCCGTCAGTCGTCCAGCCAGGCGTAGGGCCGTTCGTAGAACTGCCCGAAGCCCCGGATCCTCCCGTCGGGCGTGTGCTCCTTCCAGGCGATCACCCAGCCTCGAACCGGATCCTGGGAGACCTTGTAGCTGAAGCCCTCGTAGTGGACCCGCTCCGCCAGGAACCGGGCAAGACGGCCCGGGAGGTTGTCGATGCCCTCCACGGCGACCTCCGACGAGTCCGCCTCCAGGGCGTTGTGGGCCTCGGCCTCGGCGAGCTGGATCGAACGGAGGGCTTCCTCCAGAGCCGAGACGACATCGGCGATCCCGTTCTCCGGGCCCATCCCGACTCGCCGCCTCAGCTCCTTCAGCAGCCGGAGCGTGCCCGGCGCCTCCAGGTCCTCCCGAATGCCTTGAAGCTGCTGCTTCAGGCGATCGTGAAGGCGGAGGAGCTGGGCATACTCCCTTCGAGCTTCAGCGGGTTCCGGCAAGCTGGTCTCCAGCAGTGCAGCTCGAGGGCGCGACGAGGGAGGCGAATCGAAGTGAAGAAACCCCTTCCGGCACACCCTAGCAAGCTCGGCATCTGCCCTAGTTCGAGGAGAGGAAGTCGTAGAGGGCACCAATCTCGAAGCCGTTCGGATCCACCATGTACTGCTGCCCCCGCGCGAAGTGCCCGGTGGTGGGGAAGTACGGCGGCGGCGACGTAGCGCCGCACCTGTCGTAGGCGTACCGCTTGAGCCCTCCCGTACCCGCAGACGTTCCCACCGCGCCACGGACTCTCTGGATGATACCGCCGGTGAGGTAGAGGCAACCCCGGCCCCAGGACGTGCCCTCACACCACTCGGCGCTCCCCGAGCCCGAGTTGTAGTTCTCCACAGTGAAGATATCCAGCGCCAGGACGATCCCCTGGATGTACTCGTCCTTCGTGTCGTCGTAGGTGCGGTAGGGCCAACTGCTGTTGAGTCGCTGAGGCGCGTTCAGAGCGTTGTCGGCCACCACGATATCGTCGCCGGAGAACAGGCCCAGAATGTCCACACATGTCCCTACGCTCGGGTCCGTCACGTAGGTGATGTCGTCGCCGATGACGATGTCGCCGCTCGCGGCGACGGTCACCCGCCCTCGAAGGGTCCCCGAGACCACGGCGGTCCCCTCGATGTAGACCACACCCTTGAAGTTCGGGTTCATGCTCCGGGAGAGGGGGAAGAGATAGGCCCCGTCAGGCCGTCCGGCGACAAGGGGATCTACCGGCCCACCCCACTCCAGCCACTCGCCGCCCATGGCGTCGTTCGCCTGGAAACCACCCCAGAGCTCGTCGGCGCCACCCAGGAAGCAGCGGCGGTCACTCTGGGAGAGGTGGTTGTACGAGCTCCCACTACCACTCTTGGGGTGGTCGTCGTAGACCACGAAGGTGCTCCCGTGCCAGTCCCCGCAGTTCTCGGAGTCGTCGATTCCGGCGCTGGGGATGTCGCCGCTGACGTACAGGGCGTTGTTGTTCCGGTAAGCCTTCAGGAACCCCTCGTTCTCGTCGTCGGTGTCCCCATCCCCGTTCAGGTCGATGGTGACGAACTCGATCCGGAGCCGAGCCTCGCCGTGGCTGCCGCCGGGGCCATCGAAACGCATCCCTCCAAGGACCGCCTGGGCCTCGAGGCGAGAGAGCTCCGTCGTCTCCGGCATGGGAATCTCACCCACACCCCGCTCGTACCCCTTCTTGAAGGTCCCGTAGGATCCGCCAACCAGGGTACCGGCCATGCGGACCTCATCGTGGAAGGTGGCACCGGACGAGTAGATGCGGATGTCCGAGTTGGTGTGGACGGGTCCGAAGATCTGGTCGCCTCCACCGAACCGGATGTTGGACGGCTCGAAGTCGGTGAAGTAGGCGTATTTGGCGAAGCTCTCCTGGAACACCTGGCTCCTTCGGATGGCCACGCCGCCGGCCTCATCCTTCACCACGCTCACGATGCTCCCGAAGACGCCGTACTGCCCGGTGGTTGAGCCCGAGGGCCCGGCGTAGGTCCAGCGTTGAACGCCGTCCACGGCATTCCCGTCCCCGCCGATGGGCGTGACCCCATCCTCGATGACGATGTAGTCGTCGTCAGGGTATATGTCCGGGTTCCCGTTCAGCGCCGCCCGGGTCAGTTCGAGACCGACCTCCGCCAGGGAGTTCAGCTGGGACTGCTGGCTCATGTAGCGGTTGCCGAGGACGTTCCCGGACGAGATCAGTGTGGCGCCGGTGGCCAGGACGGCCACAGCCATGACGATCAGCAGGACCGACACCAGGGCGAAGCCGCCTTGACTGGTGCGAGTGCGAGAGTCGGCGTTTCGCGAGTGGATCAGCATGGTCGGACTCCCTCCGTGGGTCATCATGGGATGACCACTGGATTCGAGGTAGCGAGAGGCGAAAGGGCTGGGGTACAGTCCTGTGCTGCCAGGGCGTACTCGTACGTCACCCCGGGCGTTGCGTCGTCATCGTCAAAGGCGTAGGCGGTCTGGCCGGCGGGGATCGCGCGGAAGGGGTCTCCCCAATCCGTCGTTCCTGCCAGGCGTCGCCAGATGGCGTACCGCACCACGTCCTGCTCACCCATGGCTTCATCCACCGCCTGGACCCAGGACAGGCGAATCGCCTGATCCCCGCTGCCCAGGGTGACGACGGCGGCGGACACCATGGAGCCCAGGATCGGTCGGGATCCGCAGGTGTTCAGCACCCCGAAGCCGGTATTCGAGAGGTCGATCAGCCGCGACATTTCCACGGTCCGTTCGCGCTCGCCGGTCCGGCCGTTGGTCCCCATGAGGTTCACGCGCACGGCTCGCACGCTGTCGGGCACCGCCGTCCGTCCGGAATCTGCCGTCGTCTGGTGGCCACGGGCGGGGTTGAAGAGGGGCATGGCACTGTCCGCCACCTCGCGGAAACCAATGGTTCCGTCGGCCTCGGCCCCGATCCGCATGTACTCGAAGAAGGGCTCGTCACCCAGACGCTTCAACTGCGAGGCGACTCGTTCCGGGGCACCGGCGTTGACCTGGCGGTAGAGGACGTAGTCGTCCTGGGCATCGCTGGCCGAATCCGGCGCAAAGTAGAAGATGATCAGCTCCGCCGGACTCTTGACCCCGAAGGATCGGATGACGGTATCCGGGAAGGACACCGTGGTCCGGGGAATGCTTACGGGGTTGTCCGGCAGGATGACCTGGCCCTCCGGGGCGCCAGGCTCGTAGTAGACCGCGAAGGGGTCGTCGGCCACGTTCGTCGCGAAGTCTGCGCTGAAGGCGACCACGTCTTCCCCGCCATAGACGAACTCCGGCTGGCTGCCGGGAACGTGGGTCCCCGCCGTGCGGAGGTCCGTCTCGAGCTTCGCCACGGCGTAGCGGGCGCCTCGAAGGACCGAGACGCGATCCACACCCTGTTGGTATGCGGCGTTCTGCTTCGAGAAGGTCGCCAGGGCCGAGGTGATGATGATGCCGAAGAGCGTCACCGCGATGATCAGTTCGATGAACGTCATCCCGGCCCGGGTCTCACGGGTCAGGTCGTGGTTATCCATGAAATACCTCTCAGGGAGCGGCGAGAACGAAGACGCGAGCCAACGGTTCGGGCAGCGCAGGACCCGTCACCGAAACCCAGACCACGGTGAAGTCCCTGACCCGACCACTCGCCTGGGTCTGCTGGACCCGCGTGATGTTGGTGCTCCGGTCGTATCCCTCCAGGCCCAGGACATCGGCCTCGGTATCCTCGTAGAGGGAGTCGAGAGACGCGTAGCGAGGATCCATGCGCACCTCGGCCAGTCGGTCATCGACGGCCTGAAGGAGGGTCGCACGCACCTCTTCCTCGACGCTGGATCGGATCAGGCCACCGGTGGACGCTCCCAGGCCCAGGAGGGCCACGGTGAGGAGCACTAGCGCAACGGTCAGCTCGACCAGGGTGAATCCGTCTTCGCTTCGTGGGATCGATCGATGGGTCTTCAACATTCGGCCTCCCAGGCTCCGGTCCGGTAGGAGTAGCACCGGGTCTCACCTGTGGCCCGATTGATCCGAATCGCCCGGGTGTGCAGAGCGTCGTTCGAGGAGCCGAAGGTGAGGTAGAAGCCGGTGAATGCACTGGCGCTCCCATTCCGATGGAACGCCACCGCGGGGTGTGGACCCTGCTTTTCTCCGAAGGTGATGGCGGCACTCCCGAGTTCCGGGTGGTTCGGCGCCCCGCCACGACCGAAGACGACGCCGTCGGCGAAGGTCACGAAACGGACCTCCTCGCCGTCGTCGACGACCCCGTCGCTGTCGACATCGTCGTGAATCCGTAGCTGGTCGTCGGCTTCGAGCATGGCGACGACGATATCGTGCTGGCGAAGGGCGGCCTTACGCTGAGCGGCGTTCAGGGTCAACGTCGTGGCGTGTACCGACGAATCGAGGCGGGCTCGTTCCAGGTCCACCCGCTTTACGGCCATGCCGAGCAGGACCCCCAGGATGGTGAGGACCGCGATCACCTCGATGAGGGTGAAGCCGTTCTTGTTCACTGAGGAACTCCCTAGGGCCGTTCTCGGCCGCCCGCTCGACAGATTGAGGTCCGCTGCAGTTGCGCCGCAGGGGATTGGGTTCGCCCCCTGAACTGAAGGAAGACCTGTGCCACAAAGGGGGATTCCGAGGGGAGCGTCCTCGTCGGTGAGGCGCTGCAAGGGATTCCGGAGGATGGTGCCCTAGCCGCAAAACAAGTGTTTGCGGCAGGCTGCTTCCGCTGCGGTAGGAAGAGATGCCGGGTGTTGCGTTCCTGCTACTCCGGGTCGTCGTCCGGCTCGGGGTCTCTGGTATCCGGGGGTTGATCCGGGTCCTCGTCGTCTCCCGCCGTCGGCTCCAGGCCTCCCAGGAAGTCCGAGAGTTGCTTCTCGGCCTCCCGGACGATGCGCTCGGAATCCGACGCGAGCTCATCCCCGGGCCCGACCTCAGGCGTAGAGCGGGCGTCCCGCCCCGCCGCTTCGGATGCGTCGGGCTCCCTGCCCCGGAAGGTGCAGCGGACCTCCCAGGCGAAGACCATCCGTCGGAGTTCCCCGAGGAGGGTCAGGATGTCGGCGGTGCGCTCCAGCACCTCGTCCTTCTCCTCCATGCGTTGGAGGATGCGGGCGAATCGCTGGATCTCGTAGCGGAGCTTCGCGTCGGAGATGTCGTCGTAGCGTCCCATGCCCTGAGTGTCTCCGGGGGAGGTGGGGCCGAAGTAGTACAGCCGTTCAGTTGATGCGGATCCAGGCGTCGACCGCCACGCCCCCGTCGGGGCGGGCGAGGAAGGGGTTGATGTCCAGCTCGGCGATCCGATGGTGTCGTCCCACGAGCTGAGACAGGCGCTGAAGGACATTCACGAGGGCGTCCTCATCGACGGGAGGTTCTCCTCGTACACCGGTGAGGAGGGCACGCCCCCGGATCGAACGGACCATGTCCCGGGCGTCCTGTTCCGACACGGGTTGGATACGGAACGCCACATCCTTCAGCGCCTCGACGTAGATCCCGCCGAGGCCGAACATGAGTACCGGGCCGAAGCCGGGGTCGTCGTGCACCCCGATGACCGTCTCCCTTCCTCCGCCGACGAAGCGGGCGACGAGGATCCCTTCGACCCGGGCCTCGGGCTCCGCCCTCCGGACCGCCGCCAGGATCCCCGACCAGGCCTCCCTTACCGCCTCCGGTCCGTCGAGCCCCACGCGCACGCCGCCGGCCTCCGATTTGTGGGCGAGATCGGGGCTGACGACCTTCATCACCACGGGCCCTCCCAGGGAGGTGGCCGCTGCCACCGCCTCCTCCGCATTCCGTGCCACGATCCGCTCCACGACGGGAATCCCGTACGCCTCCAGGACGTTCAGTGCCTCGGGCTCGGTGAGGCTGTCGCTCCCCCGGGCGGTGACCGCGTCCAGGATCTCCGTAACCCTTTCGTCGTCCACGACGAATTCAACCGGGTCGGAGAGGGGACGGTTCAGCCAGAGACGGTATCGGTGCAGGGCAGCGAGCGCGCGAGCGGCGGATTCCGGGAAGGTGTAGGCCGGGACGCCGGCCTCCTGAAGCTCGGCCTTCCCCTCTGGAAGACCCTCGCGTCCCATGAGCACGGCCAGCAGTGGCTTGTCTGGGCCGGTTCGCCGCGCCGCCACGATGCTCTGGGCCACGTCCACCTGCCGGATTCCAAGGGGCGGTACGAAGGCCGCGATCGCTGCGTCGACCCGCTCGTCGGCCAGGACGATGTCCAGGGCGTCCCGATAGGTCTGCGAGGTTGCCGACGCGATCATGTCCACCGGGTTTCCTACGGCGGCCTCGCTGGGAAGGATCTCTCGGAGCCGGGCCTGACTCGCGGCGGTCAGCTCCGCTACCTCGAGCCCCGCGCCCTCCAGGGCGTCTGCGATGATGATCCCCGGACCTCCGGCGTTGGTCACGATCGCCACCCGCCTGCCCCGGGGGACCGGCTGGTTCTCCAGCGCCATGGCCGCGTCGAAGAGCTCCTGTACCGACTCGGCTCGGAGTACGCCGCACTGAGCCAGGAGAGCGTCCGTGGCCAGGTCTGCTCCGGCCAGGGAGCCGGTGTGGGAGGTGGCGGCCCGGGCGCCGGCCCCGGTCCGTCCCGACTTCACGACCACGATCGGCTTCCGGCGGGTCACCCGCCGTGCAATGTCCGTGAAGTGTCTGGGATTCCCGAAGTTCTCCAGGTACATGAGGATCACACGGGTGCCCGGATCGTCGCCCCAATACTCGATGAGGTCGTTACCGGACACGTCGGCCTTGTTGCCGACGGAGGCGAAGTGCCGAATCCCCAGGCCGAGCTCTGCCGCGTAGTCGAGGATGGTCACGCCCAGAGCGCCGGACTGGCTCATGAAGCTCGACGGTCCCGGGGGGGGCATGGTGGGCGCGAAGGTGGCGTTGAGAGAGACGCCGTCTTCCGTGTTCAGCAGGCCCATACAGTTCGGGCCTACGAGACGCATACCGTAGCTTCGGCAGAGCTCCGTCACCCGGCGTTCCCTCTCTGCGCCCTCGGTCCCGACCTCCTTGAAGCCGGCAGAGATGACGACGACGCCCCGGACCCCTTTCTCCCCGCACTCCTCAACGACCTCGGTCACCTTTTCCTTCGGGACGACGACGACGGCAAGGTCAACGGGGCCGGGTATGGCGGAGACCGACGGGTAGGCCTTGATGGAGTGGACCGCGTCGGCGTGGGGGTTGACCGGGTAGACCACACCCTCGAAGCCGTGGCGGACGAGGTTGTCCAGGATCTGGTGGCCGATCGTCCCTCGGCGGCGCGACGTACCTACGACGGCGATGGCTCGGGGCCGGAACAGGGCGTCCAGGGTAGGCTCCATAGCGGCAAGCTACCCAAACGCGCGGGGGGGCCCCAAGCCTCGCTGTGGACCCGCCGGCCGAGGCCTCACTTGCCCGGTGCCCGTGAGAGGCGTCACCGTTCATCG
>JGI12210J13797_11788098_pt1 | contig 13031 bp, 9 predicted proteins | sample ElkSlonscriptome_3_FD_13797 | JGI IMG/M metagenome (IMG submission 13797)
CAGAAAACTTTCTGTGTTGGTTGCTTTTCTCCTTCTTGATACAAATACAAAGTCACCGGACATGAGCGTCCTAGGAGGGTAGCTATGGTTCTCCAAACACCACCACCACCATCAATTACGCCCCGCCAAATGAACCTATTGCGTGTCGCAGCGTATATGGCATGGTCTGACGGAGGCTTGGCTGAAGAAGAAGCGGATGTCATGCTCGATCGCTTTTGCAGAATCTTCTCTAAAAGTGATGCTCAGCAGACCCAGCTGAGGGAAGAGCTGCGAGATTATCTGATGCAGAATATTCCTCTAACTGAGCTAGTGCCCAAGTTACAAACTGTAGAAGAAAAGGAATTGGCTCTGCGGCTTGGATATGAGGTGATTTCTGCCAGTGCTCGCGCACCAGAAGAAGAGGTCATCAACGAAGAAGAGGAACAAGCCTATCAAACCCTAGTGAACCTTCTCGCATTGCCGTCGGAAACCGTCGATCGAATTGAGTCTGAGGTAGAGGCAAAATCAGAAGGTTCTGATGATGTCTTTGATCGCATGGAAGCTCAGTTGCGAGCCTTTTTTCAGAAATAAGCGATTCCTGAACATTGATTCTTCAGCATTTTCGAACATGGGCGCACTTGATTGTGCGTCCCGTTTTTGTGCGGTGGAAATCGCCAATCCACTGCGACGACTCCTTTGCTAGCCTAGACCAAAAAATCAAACTTCAGTTAGTTCTACAATATTGCCATCAGGATCATGGGTAAATAAGGCTGCGCGTCCGGAAGCACTCATTTGAATGTCGTAGCCGTGGGATGACAGATGGTCTTTTGCTGCGGCAAGATTGGCGATCGCAAATGCAATGTGACGATTACGCCCCCACTTCTGATCATTGTGAATTCCGCTAGGAGTTGAGTCATCCTGAATCAGATGAAGCTGAAGGTCGCCAACCTGATACCAGATGCCAGAATACTTGAGAGAGCGATCGCACCGAGATAGCCCCAATACGTCGTCATAAAATTGAGCTGCCTTCTCCAGATCAGACACCAAAATTGCGGTGTGGAGGGGATGCGTAATCTGAACGGACATAAACGTTCCTCACCAAATCAACTGCACAACATCCATCTGTTAATTCGCCGCCCTTGGGCAGTAAAGCATTCCGACAAATCGCGACTGATAGTATAGAAGAACTTAGAACAACCCTATTTAGACAATACCATCAGGCCAAACTTCGTCAATTTTCTTTAACAGAACAAAGGTCATGATGTGTAAAAGAAAGGACTGGAGTTCTTATGAAAGGTAAAACCGTATTGCTGACAGGTGGCACAGGTGGATTAGGCATAGGTGTTACGCCTGAAGTTATAGCTCAAGGAGCAGCATCCATCACAATTCCCTATCACAGTCCCAAATCAGCAGAGCAACTAAAGGGAAAGTTATCACCCGCCGATCTATCGCAAATTCGGTTGGTTCGCGCAGACTTGACCGATGAAAAATCGGTCGCTGCACTGTTCGAAGAGATGGATCGGGTGGACGTTCTGATTCATCTCGTCGGCGGGTTTGCGATGGGCAAGGTGCATGAATATAGCTACGACGCTTGGCGAAAAGATTTTGATCTCAATCTTCACACCACGTTTCTAACGTGTCACTACGCTCTAAAACGCATGATTGATCGGGGATATGGCCGGATTGTTACGGTAGGGTCGAGGGGAGCCGTGCAACCGGGTGCTCAACTTGCAGCTTATTGCGCATCAAAAGCTGGGGTAGTGGCATTGACAAAGACAATCGCAGAAGAAACGAAAGGAAGTAATATCACTGCTAATACGGTACTGCCTAGCGTTATTGATACTCCCTCTAATCGCGAAGCAATGGGTAGTGATTCGGCAGACCAATGGGTAAAGCCTCAGTCTCTAGCGCAAACGATTTGCTTTCTCGCATCTGAGCAGGCAAGAGATATTCGTGGAGCAGCCGTGCCAGTTTACGGCGACAGTTGAAGCTGTTGTGATTTAAGTAAAGGTCATCTCTGAATTAAATGCGTATCGCTTCGACAGCAGGATTAGGAGTGTGAATAAGGAGTCGGGCGATCGCCAAATTGTCCCTTTGCAATGCTTCGCCTGTGCTGTGATCCGGCAGAATGAACTTGAGCGGGTGACAATCGAGCGTTGAGGTCGTGTGGATGTCATTTAATGGTCATTAAGTTGTAACCACTCGATCTTTAATGTGAAACCAAATTAACGTGAAACAAATTCGGGATCATCGCTCAGACGTTCTGATCCTGAATGTTCAAACAGCAAGTGAATTCTGTCATACATACTTCAGCCCATTTTTGCCCCACCTTCTACGCACCATGTCTTCTATCTTCTGTAGCAACGGTCATGAGAATCCTGTAGATAGTAGCTTTTGCCGATTTTGTGGCGAATCACTGGCTGCATCACCAGAGGGATCAAATGACAACGCTGAGACCTCTTCTCCATCAATTCCTAGCTCTAGTTCTGCTTCAGAGAATGAGTCTCAAGAGCCTCTAGTCGGTCTACGCTATCGAATTTTGCGGCAGTTGGGCCACGGCGGGTTTGGGCGCACCTATTTGGCAGAAGACACCCAGCGATTTGGTGAAAATTGTGTCCTAAAAGAATTCGCGCCTCAGGTTGAAGGCACTGATGCCATTCACAAGGCCGAAAGTTTGTTTGAGCGGGAGGCGGGAGTTTTGCATCGCCTCAACCATTCTCAAATCCCAAAATTTCGAGAGCTGCTGAGAGCCGAGTTTGAAGAGCGCGATCGCCTGTTTTTAGTGCAAGACTATGTCGATGGCTTGACCTACCAAGAAGTTTTGGATGAGCGGCTGCTTCAGGGAAAAACGTTTGCAGAACCTGAAATCATGCAGTTTCTCAGTGAGTTGCTGCCTGTGCTCGACTACATTCATCGAGTCGGCGTCATTCACCGCGACATCGCTCCTGACAACTTAATTTTGCGTGAAGACGATCAGCTTCCCGTCCTCATTGACTTTGGAGGAGTGAAGCAGGCTGCAGTCACCGTCGTGTCAGAGCTGAGACAGGCTCGACGCCCTGAGCCCAAAGTGACTCTCGTCGGAAAACCAGGATTTGCTCCCTACGAACAGCTCCAGGAAGGCAAAGTTGAGCCTCACTGCGATCTTTATGCTCTAGCGGTCACCATATTAGTGCTGCTCACCGGACAGTCTCCCCGTGACTTGCTCAACTCAGAATCAATTTCTCATTGGGAACAACAGGTACAAGTCAGTCCAACTCTACGAACAGTGTTGCGCCGCATGTTAAGCGATCGCCCGAGCGATCGCTATCCTTCAGTCCGAGACGTGTTGCACGCCTTGGGGATGTTGCGCCTTGGTTCAGCAGAATCATCTACGTCGAACGTTGAGACTTCACCTCCCCATCCTGCCCCATCCACTCCTCAAAAACCAACTCCCCAACAGCCAATTCCCCGCCCAGCGTCGCCTACCTCTACCATGCGGACGGTGGCTGTTGCGCCTAGCGTCCCCCGTCAAGGTCACTATCCTGCTCAGGCCTCCTCGCCCCAACCGACAGAGGCGATCGCTTCCCCGAATCCAGCAGGGGTTCAGCCTCCAAGAACCCCTCCTAGTCGGTCAGTCCCCTCTGCTTCTGCCTCAGATCCGTCTTCATCAAATCCGTTTCAAGGAATTTTTGCCTTTCTCTTGATTGTGACCCTGGCTGGAGTAGGGGCTTGGGTCGGTTACCGCTGGATTCCAGAATGGCTCAATCTGGACAGCACCGAAGAGATCGCTGACGGTTCCGAGACTCCTACAGGTGGCAGTGATTTAGATACCGCATCATCTCAGTTTTCTTCGGAAGAAGAGAGGCGTAAAAATGATCTGCGATCGCGCCGAGATGCTCTGGGTGTTGATAACAGCCTATTAGTCGATCTAGCCAATGCGACTTTCTATGCGGAGTACCCCAATCAGCGAGGGCGGGCGCTAACTGAAAACCCTGAAGATGCGGAATGGCGGTCTCGCTGGGATGCGATCGCCTCAAACTGGCTCGACCGATTAGAAGAGATATTGAGTACAGACGCACGTCGCAAGCTTGGCAGCTACGGACAAGGCGATCGCGATCGCTGGAAACAGGCCGTCAATCGGCTTCACGTCAGCAGCAGTGCCCTTTATGATCTAACCGATGCTAAGTTCTTTCGACTGTTTCCTAATTTACGCGACCAAGATTTTATCGATCGCCCCATCGGACAAGTTTGGCACGCCATCGCAGCCGACCAAGTGGGTGCCATGCAAGCCGGAAACAATCTAGAAGACATTCGATTTGCCCAAAGTTCAACCAATTACGATACGTCAGGCTCTCTCGAACCTGGAACGGGGAAAGTTTACACGCTGAATCTGTCAGAGGGACAAGCCCTTGATCTGAAACTTGACGCCCCTCGCAACGCACAGCTTTCAATCTACGTGCCGCGTCCAACCGATGAGGTGCCGTATCTGCTCAATGACTCCCAAAAGCGATCGTGGTCAGGAACGCTGCCCCAATCGGGATACTACGAAGTGACGATTGTTGCGAATGGCGATCGCTCGGTCGATTATCAGCTCGATATTGAGGCGAAGCCCAAGGAGTAAGGCATTCCTACCAGAGCTGATTCGAACGAATACCCAACAACTCACTTATATAGCAATGCGCAGATAGGTTAGGACCAATAGTTGATGGAGAAGCCGCGCGGTGCGCGGCTTCTCCATCAACTATTGGTTTTATATCAGCGCGTAGCACTATACAAATTCATGTTGGGCTAAATTTCGCAGCTTAGATCCCCTGATTTTTGGCTGAATAGCAAATTTTCTCGATAGTCTACAGGACAATCAATCACGACCGGAACGTTTTGGTTGAGCGCTTCTTTCAGCGTCGGAATGAAATCGGTGGTCGCTTCAATCCGATAGCCAATCAGCCCCATACTCTCTGCCAGTTTGACAAAGTCAGGATTGCCGAAATGGATATAGCTCGAATGGCCATAGTGGTTAATTTGCTTCCACTCAATCAGGCCATAGCCGCCATCGTTAAAGATGATGGTGACAAAGGGAGTCTCGGCTCGCAAAGCGGTTTCCAGTTCTTGGCAGTTCATCATAAATCCACCGTCGCCCGTCACCGCTACGACCTTCTGCTCCGGAGCTACAAGCTTAGCCGCTACCGCTCCAGGAATCGCGATCCCCATGGCGGCAAAACCATTGGAAATTAGACAAGTGTTGGGGCGATCGCAGTGATAGTGCCGCGCCATCCACATTTTGTGTGCTCCAACATCAGAGATGACGATGTCTTCTGGCCCCATTACCTGCCGCAGGTCGTAGATTAGCTTTTGTGGCTTGATGGGAAATTGATCTTCTTGCGCATACTTTTCATAGTCAGCTCGAATCTCTGCGGTTAGTTCTAGGGCTTTGGGTTCCGGTTTGCCCTGACGGCTCGCTCGTTTCATTAACTCCCAAAGAGAGTCAGAAATATCGCCCACCACTTCTGCAATAGGAATATAGCTGCTGTCAATCTCTGCGGGCATTTGACCAATGTGAATGATGGGAATATCGCCCTCTGGATTCCACCGCTTGGGCGAATATTCCACTAAGTCATAGCCCACAGCAATTACGAGATCTGAGCTTTCAAAGCCGCAGCTAATAAAGTCTCGCTGCTGTAGTCCCACTGTCCACAGCGACATGCGATGGGTATAGGGAATCGCTCCTTTGCCCATGAACGTATTGGCAACAGGAATCGCAAGCTGGGTTGCAAATTCTGTGAGTGCATCGGTGGCATTGCCCCGTAACGTCCCATTTCCGACCAAAATGATGGGATTTTTAGCCTTTGATATCTCTGCCGCTGCTTTCTCTAAGCTTTTCGCAGAAGCGTAAGTTTTTTCGCGAGTGTCGATAGTCAGCGGCATTCCCGACGCAGACATGGCTGCAATATTCTCAGGCAAATCGATATGAACGGCACCAGGCTTTTCCGTTTGAGCAATTTTGAACGCTTTTCGGACAATTTCTGTCGTGTTACTGGGGCGAACGATTTGGGCATTCCACTTAGTTACAGGCGAGAACATGGACACCAAATCCAAATATTGATGGGACTCGATGTGCATGCGATCGGTGCCGACCTGTCCGGTAATGGCGACAAGAGGAGCGCGGTCGAGATTGGCATCGGCCACACCTGTCATTAGGTTGGTGGCTCCAGGGCCAAGGGTTGATAGGCAAACTCCTGCCTTCCCTGTGAGTCGGCCATAGACATCTGCCATGAAGGCTGCACCCTGCTCATGGCGAGTGGTAATGAATCGAATTGACGACTTCCGTAAAGCTTCGAGTACCTGCAGATTTTCCTCTCCGGGTAACCCAAATAGATACTCGACGCCTTCATTCTCCAAACATTGAACGAGTAATTCTGCTGTGTTCATCTCACTTGTCCCTCATCTCCGGTCTATCTAGGTGCGCTTCCGTTTTGGACTCACCTTATGGGCTGTGTTGACTGCCGTGTCACTGAAATAGGCAGTTGAAGCTCTTTTTAAGGCGCTCTTTTTTGAAAACAAGGAGAGCCAAAAGCGTCTAGAGACGGCTTCCGTATACTCTCCTTTGTGCTTTTGTAATTTTGAAAGGTTGGCCGGATGACTAAAGCTTCATCCGCTATTGACTGATCTCAATCTCAATGTCAGTCAATCCAGACGGTTTTGATATTGACGAATTCATGGATGCCGTAGCGTCCGAGTTCGCGTCCGTAGCCAGAGCGCTTGATCCCACCAAAGGGAAGACGCGGATCCGATTTCACTAAGCTGTTGATGAATACGGCTCCAGCCTCAAGATCGCGGATCAGGCGATCGCGCTCTGAGTCTACCTGAGTCCAAGCGCTGGCTCCCAGTCCGAAGGGAATGTCGTTTGCAAGGGCGATCGCCCCGTTCATATCTGGCACTCGAAACAGCATCGCCACTGGGCCAAAAAATTCTTCTTGTTCAGCGGGAGTACCAGACGGAATATCTACTAAGAGCGTCGGCGGGTAAAAGTTTCCTCCCCGCAAAGAATCATCCAGAGGCATCGCATCAACCGAACCGCCGACTAAAGCGACAGCCCCAGCTCGAAGACACGCATCGACTTGTTTGACAAGGTCATCTCGGATGGCTGGAGTAGCCAGAGGGCCGATGTCAGTATCGGGATGCATGGGATCGCCTACCTTGAGAGCCATGAACTTTTGAGTCACTCGCTCGGTAAATTCATCGGCGATCGCCTCCTGCACGATAAAGCGCTTGGCTGCAATGCAAGATTGACCATTGTTGAGCATCCGAGCGGTAACAGCAGTCGTAGCAGCCGCTTCCAAATCTGCGCTCTCCAGAACAATAAAGGGATCACTTCCTCCCAGTTCTAATACCGTTTTTTTGATATCGTTACCCGATGCTGAAGCGAGACTCGCTCCGGCAGCTTCACTCCCTGTGAGAGTCGCCGCCATGACGCGCGGATCAGCAATCACGGAAGCGACGCGATCGCCACCAATCAACAGCGTTTGAAAAGCTCCTTCTGGGAAACCTGCTTGCTTAAAGATAGCTTCGATCATGACGGCACACTGAGGCACATTGGAGGCGTGTTTGAGCAGTGCCACGTTGCCAGCCATAAGAGCTGGAGCCGCAAACCGAAAGACCTGCCAAAAGGGAAAGTTCCACGGCATCACGGCAAGCACAATTCCCAATGGCTGATAGGCCACATAGCTTTGAGCAGCATCAGTGCTGGCAGGTTCATTCGCCAAAAACTCAGCGGCATGGTCAGCATAGTAGCGACAGACCAGCGCACATTTTGCGACTTCGGCGATCGCCCCTTTCAACGGTTTTCCCATTTCTAGGGTCATGAGTTCGCCCCATTGTTCCTGATTGTCGTCGAGAAGAGTAGCGGCGTTCCTAAGCCACTGAGCGCGTTGCTCAAATGAGGTGAGGCGATAGGTGCGATAGGTTTGATGAGCCAGAGCAATTTTGTCGGCGATCGCCCCATCACTAATGGGGGTAAAGGTTTTGAGAGTTTCTCCAGTCGTTGGATTAATAGTTGCGATACCCATATTCTTTCTCCTGTTGTGGACTGCTCTGTCATGAATTTTGTAGCGAATGATTTTCGATAAAGTCTCGATATTGCTTGATCGGACTCAACAGATGCACATTAAACACACTTTCTAAAATGTTCTGTTTCTCATGTTCTACTGCTTACAAAGAACAGATTCTTCCTTTTGACAGAGACTGTGGCGAAGTTGTTTGCGTGCTGAACTCGCTAGGATTGTTTTAGGACAAACCAGAGCGAATGCCTCTAACGGCAAGTTCTCGACAATTTGGCCAATACCCTCATCCACGCTTACCGAAGGTGCTGATGTTGTTCGCGCTTCTTCGAGAGAACGTGAATGTTTGCTTTCGACAAAAACCGAAGCGCCTCGTCATAGATGAAGGGCGATCGCCCTATTTCAGCCAAATGTGATAAAAAGCGAAGGCTTGACGATGCGATGCGTGAGTCAACCCACTGCAGGTCAAAGCTCCCGCCTATCAAAAGTCTAAATTAAAACAACATCAATAAAATTATTTTCAGTATCAAAAGATACAAAATTCATTTATTATTTGAATAAACGATTGACTTCTTTAACGTTCGTAAGGAAAGCCGTTGTGGTTTCTGTAGCGTTTTGACCAGGTGTTCACCTCATCAGTTCCTTCCTAATTGCGCCTGTTTTCTGCTTGTAGATTGCCGTTTACTAAAATTACAGACCTCATGTACTCGCCTCGCCTCTCCCAAAATCTTGTCCTGCAATACGGAGCGGTGGTATATGCTCCGGGTTGGTCATTTTGCTACCGCATCGTGTCTGGGCCGTTTTGTCGAGTCCATTACATTCGATGGCGCGGCCTCTTAGCCTGTACCTCTTTTGAGTCGCCTGGGCACCGCAGCTATCTGATTCAGGCTGTAGGAGGTCAGCAGATTAAGCGGTTGCAAATTCGAAAAAGGAGCTAAGGAACTAACGACAGCGCTTTCATCTACAATCCAGAAGGCGATAGGGACGCTTTGCAATCCAAAGTCTCTATTCTTTCTCAACTCGTTGCCATGTCTCCCAAGCAAGTGTTGGCTGCTGTTCTACATGCTGGGCAAATTGAAGAATGGACTGATCGGCACGGGTCGGTGTTTTGAGCTGAAACCGAATCGTTTCAAACACCTGGGTATCGCCTTTCGCAAAATAGTTGCCAACTTGAGCCGTCAGCCACAACACGACTCGATTCAATAGCCAGCCGTGGAGGTGCGATCGCCTCGGTGTGATCAAGATAGTCTGACCTTCCGTCTTGCCATTCTCCAGCATTCGCAATGCAAACATAATATGGAAATGGAATCCGTCTGGCCCCAACGTCACCGTTCCTGTGCTGCCATACCAGTAGCACATCTGATACGTAATTTCGTTTTTGTAAAACGGGCGAATCAGCCGCACAAAATGAGACGCCTCTCCACCACGGGTTTGATTGCTGAAGGTGACCGCGTTGAGATTGAGGTCTTGTTTGCGAAACACGATTTGCACAGGCAGATTGTGAACCGTGTTGAAATGATTGGCATCAATGGCGTTAATCATCACAACGTTGGGATGACAGCCTTTCACAAAGCGGTTGCCCATCGTCGCCTGATAGTCTTGCCCTTCTAGCTCCGGGACAAAGGGAGGAGGCTGTGTCGGAGTCGAGCCAGTCCAGACCCACACCATGCCGTAGTGCTCAGCAGTCGGAAAAGTAGGCTGACACAACCTCGGTGGCGCATCTAGACAAGGTGCTGCGACACATGACCCCTCAGCGTCAAATTTCCAGTTGTGGAAAAAACAGCGAAGGCTATTTCCTTCGACTCGTCCCTCGGCCAGATGTGCCCCCATATGAGGGCAGTAAGCATCGATCGCCACAGGTTCACCATTCACGCCGCGATAAATCGCCAAGTTCCGCCCCTGAATGGTTACGGGCTTAACTTGTCCAACTCTAAGCTCATGAGACGGCAACGCCCAGTACCAGCCTTCAACAAAGCGATCGCAGCGGTTGAAAACTTTCTGGCTTGATTGGATGTCAGGAAATGGGGCAGAGCTAGCTGACTGCATGTCATCAGAGCCATGAGTTTCCGGCTCAGAATGACTTGCAATCTTTGTGGCATCAGTCTCTTGGCGTGGTTGAAGATCGGCTCGCTTGGTTGTGGCATCAGTCATAGCAAAAGAAAATTCAGCGTAAATGTTGATCCAAAAGAAGGCTGACTGCGACGAAAATCAAAGTGCGCCTTAGCATATTTGGCTATCTTTGAGACTATCTTTGGGGCGTTGCACAGCATGGAATGATGCGGAAAGATTCAACTCATGGATGACCTACTGTAGGGGCATCGCAATGCGATGCCCCTACCAAAATCATTCTTCGAATGTGCAACGCCATCTTTGGCTTTGGCATCTGATTCAACAATCCTAAGCTTGTTTTAGGTCACAGGGCTGATGGGCAAACCACATGCGCCGTCCAGCACGGGTTAGGTTTTCTTCACAGATCTTGGTTAAACAGACAAGTTCGTCGCCCTGATGGTGAGTTGGATTTTTCTGAGCAAAAAAGTTGACGTGGGGATCAGACAGCCTTTCTTGAGGAATTTTAGCTAGATCCCGTAGAGTTTGGGGATGATCGAGTCGTACAACGCCCGCTTGAGCGTCGTAGCGATCGCCAAATTTCTCTTGTGCCAGAGCATCCATAAACTGCTGCATATGAGGCGCTGTGGGCATATCGTACCGGGGATAGAACTCCTTCCAAAAGACTGGCAAAAACCGATAGGTTCGATAACCCGATGAAATCAAGAACCAGTAAAGCGAACCTGATGCATAAAGGGTTTTGAGAGTATTAATCGCATCGATCCAGCTTTTTGCTAGAGCCATACTCGACCAAGCCGAGGGATCCATGATGGTGTCGCCTGAGTACACGATGCTGATCGGAAAAACGCACTCCTCTACAGATTCCACTCCAGGATGAGCAGGAATACCGCACGACGTAGCAAGCTTCAGCTCAGACTCCATGATGGTGTAGAACGAAATGGTGGAAAATCCCTTCAGGTCTCCCTCCTTGTCTCGCAAGAGCAGCGCCCAGTTTTTGTCTCGCAGATCGGCTTGAAAAATATCAATGCGGACGCCAGAAAAATGGCGCTGAAGCAAGCGAAACATTTCGGCGCGATCGCTCGCAGGCAAATCTCCGACGGGAACCAGTTGGCTTTTCATACGGTCTAAGGATGCAACAAACAGATATTTTTCGTACCCAAGCGTGACTGAACCTGAGGGAGAAAACACTCACCATCTGAGCCGCGACGCTTGACTATCGTGTAGATGGCGATCGCCTGCTGCTCAGCCCTGTTGTGGGTAGAATGTATTTTCCTCAATCATCCTCCCTATTCGGTAAAACGAATGAATTGTATTAGCCATTACTTAAGGTGTCTACTCATCCATTGACTTTGTCTAACAGATAAGCCAGGTTTCCCAACTGATGGTGTCACCATTAGCCGCAGATCTGCCTATGATGAAGTAACCTCCGAAACATTCTGCATCTCAGGCTTCAACCATGCTGACCCGCATCAAGGATATTGCAACCGATCTAGCTCCTCGACTTATCGAAATTCGACGACACATCCACAGTCATCCGGAGTTGAGCGGTCAGGAATATAAAACAGCTGCTTATGCCGCAGGAGTCCTTTCTTCCTGTGGGTTGCAAGTCCAGGAGTTGGTCGGCAAAACCGGAGTAGTAGCGGGTTTAACCGGAAGTGGACAAGATTCCCGGCTTCTTGGGGTTCGAGCAGATATGGATGCGTTGCCGATTCTTGAGCGCACGGAGCTGGAATTTGCCTCGAAGAGTCCAGGCATGATGCACGCCTGCGGGCATGATGTCCACACGACCGTTGGCTTGGGAACCGCCATGGTGCTATCCCAGCTGAAGGAGCATCTTCCAGGCGATATTCGCTTTCTGTTTCAACCTGCCGAAGAAACAGCTCAGGGCGCGCACTGGATGATTCGCGACGGGGTAATGGAGAACGTCTCTGCCATTTTCAGCCTACACACATTTCCTTCGGTGCAAAGTGGCTCTATCGGGATTCGATATGGAGCACTCACTGCCGCTGCTGATGACATTGAACTTACCATCATGGGGGAGTCCGGTCACGGTGCTCGTCCCCATGAAGCCATTGACGCGGTCTGGATTGCCGCCCAAGTCATCACAACCCTGCAACAGGCGATCAGCCGCACGCAAAATCCTTTGCGGCCTGTCGTATTGACCTTTGGCCAAATTAGTGGTGGCCGGGCACCGAATGTCATTGCCGACCAAGTGAAACTGACTGGAACTGTGCGATCGCTCCATCCAGAAACCAGTGCCAATCTACCTAGCTGGATTCAAGGAATAGTCCAGAATATTTGCGATACCTACGGAGCGCGGTTTGAGATGAACTATCGTCGGGGTGTTCCTTCTGTGCAAAATGACCATTTTCTGACGCAGCTTACAGAATCAGCCGCTCAGGAGGCATGGGGAAGCGATCGCGTCGTTATCATCACCGAGCCATCGTTGGGAGCGGAAGATTTTTCTCTCTACCTTGACCACGCTCCAGGCACGATGTTTCGCCTAGGGGTAGGCTTTCCAGATCAGCCTAACTATCCACTCCATCATCCCAAATTTCATGTAGATGAGTCATCAATCGTGACAGGAGTGGTGACCCTTGCCTATGCTGCTTACAATTACTGGCTTATGCGCTAGCTAACGTGAGTACGGCACAAGATATCTCTCAAAACATTGCTGTGTAGTACTCTCGATTTGTCAAAGCCTTGTCAATCAAAGCTTTTATCTTTTTATCTTTTCGCTTAATCCGTACTGCGTTAGCTATAGCGATACTACATCGCTTGTGAACTGCTAAGTGAGAGGAGGAACGGGCTCAGCCCGCCCCTCAGGGCAATCGCATCTTTATCTAGACAAAGAGAAACGGTACCGTAAGGTCATTGCAGCGGATCCCTTAAAGACTATGCAGCTCAAGCCTCAGACGAGTATCGCCGATTGTTTTGCTGACCTGGATGATC
>JGI12210J13797_10121846_pt1 | contig 13030 bp, 10 predicted proteins | sample ElkSlonscriptome_3_FD_13797 | JGI IMG/M metagenome (IMG submission 13797)
TCGTCGGGCAGCGGGCCCTCGAGCGCGCCTCGGATGGCGTCACGCACTTCGGGCCAGCGCTCCGGGTGGAAGAAGACCGTCGCGAGCGCGAGGTCGCCGGCGACCTCCGCGAGATCGCCGTCGACCGGCGCCTCCGCGCCCGGCGCGATCGGGTCGTCCGCCGAGTTCTCCGGTTCCGTTTCGCCTCCGCCGCACGCGAGCGCGGCGGCGACGATGATTGAGCCCCACCGCCATCGGCGGTCCCCTCCGATCGATCTCATGGAGCGAAGGGTCCCACCGACGGGCTCGGATCTCAAAGGTCAGCTACCAGATCGAGACGCGGCTCTCCGGCGGCAGATAGAGGGCGTCGTCCTCGTCGACGCCGAACGCCTCGTACCAGCCGTCGAGGTTGCGCACGATCCCGTTGGTTCGGAACTCGGAGGGGCTGTGCGGGTCGGTGACGATCCGGCGCCGAAGCTCCGCCTCGCGGTACTTCCGCTTCCAGACCTGGGCCCAGGCGAGGAAGAAGCGCTGGTCGCCGCTGAAGCCGTCGAGCACCGGGGCTTCCTCGTCGCCGAGGGCGAGGTGGTAGGCGTGGTAGGCGAGGGTGAGCCCGCCGAGGTCGCCGATGTTCTCACCCATGGTCAGCTCCGGGTCGAGCGCCATGCCGGGCAGCGGCTCGTAGGTCGCGTACTGCGAGCCGAGCATCGTCGCTCGCTGTTGGAAGCGCTCCTTGTCCTCGGCGGTCCACCAGTCGCGGAGCAGGCCGTGGCCGTCGCTCTTGCGGCCCTGGTCATCGAAGCCATGGCCGATCTCGTGGCCGATGACCGCGCCGATGCCGCCATAGTTCACCGCCATGTCCGCTTCGGGGTCGAAGAAGGGCGGCTGAAGGATCGCCGCCGGGAAGACGATCTCGTTGCGCGTCCCGGAGTAGTAGGCGTTGACCGTCTGCGGCGTCATGAACCACTCGTTGCGGTCGACCGGCCCGCCGAGCTTGCCGATCTGGTCCTGGTGGTGCCAGGCCACGCTGCGCTTGGAGTTTCCGAGCGCGTCGCCGGCGGCGATCGAGAGATCGCCGTAGTCCTCCCACTCGTCGGGGTAGGCGATCTTGGCGCGGAAGGCCTCGAGCTTGGTGCGCGCTTCGGCCTTGGTCTCCTCGCTCATCCACTCGAGGGACTCCAGGCGCTCGAGGAAGGCGCGCTTCACGTTCTCGACCAGCGCCAGCATCTGGGCCTTGGCCTCGGCGGGGAAATGACGCTCGACGTAGAGCCGGCCCATCGCCTCTCCGATGGATCCGTTCACCGCATCGATGGCGCGCTTCCAGCGGTCGCGCTGCTCGGGCTGGCCACTGAGCACTACGCCGTAGAAGGCGAAGTTCGCCTCGTCGATGGCTCGCGGAAGCACGTCAGCGAAGCTGTGGATGTAGTGGAACTGCAGGTAGGCCTTCCACGTGTCGACCGGGGTCTCACCGAAGAGCGCGGCGATCTTCTGGACCGCGTCCTTCTCTCGGATGTTGAGGTCCGCCTCGTCACCGAAGCCACCCTCGGCCGCGAAGACCGCCCAGGGAAAACCGGGCGCCAGAGCTCCGAGCTCCGCCTGCTCGGTGAGGTTGTAGGTCAGGTCGCGGTCTCGGCGCTTGGCGCGCGGCCAGTGGACCTCGGCGATCGCCTTCTCGAGCTCGAAGATGGCGGTGGCCTTGGCCTCGGCGTCCTCGACCTCGCCCAGCTCGAACATCTGCTGGATGAACGCTTTGTACTGGTCGCGGATCTCCGCGAAGTTCTCTTCGAGGTAGTAGTCCCGATCCGGCAGGCCGAGCCCCGACTGAGTCAGGTGCACGATGTAGCGGTCGGTGTTCTTCGGATCGAGATCGACGTAGAACCCGATCGGCGAGGTCCCGAGCGCCGGATCCGCCATCACCCGGGCCACCGCCTCGTGGTCGGCGAGGGCGTCGTAGGCTGCGAGATCCGCGGCCGCCGCCTCCATGCCGAGCTCCTCGATGCGATCGGTGTCGAGGTAGGTCTCGTAGTAGTCGCCGATGCGCTGGCTGTCGCTGCCGTCCGCGGCCTCCGCGGCGGCGACCTCTTCGGCGATGGCCTTGAGCTGCTGCTCGGCCTCCTCGAAGAGGACCGTGAAGGCGCCGTAGTTGGAGAACTGGGCGGGGATCTCGAAGCGATCGAGCCACGCGCCGTTGGCGTAGGTGAAGAAGTCGTCGCCGGGGTCGACGGCTCGGTTCATGTCCGCGAGCTCGAAGCCCCAGGGGCCGATGGCGGCGTCGAAGGTCGGCTGCGGACCGTCGGTGTCGTGCCCATCGCGAACCGTCGTCGTGGAACCGCCGCAGGCGATCGCGATCCAGGGGAGCGTCGCCCACAAGAGTGTCGTCTTCGTCATCCGGCGGAAGGTAGCGGCAGGGCCACCACCATTCCAGCGCGGAACCTCACCCGCAGAGGACGTCGTCCTCGCAGAGCTGGACGATGAAACCGCCCTCGACGGAAATGGATGGGAAGACGAGATCGACCTGCAGGGTGGTGCGCGAACCCATCGGCGGGTCCAGGGTCAGCGTTCCGCTCGTCGCGTCCTCGCAGGCGCCGTCGCTCGGGCAGTAGCGGAGCGTCACGAAGTCCTCGGCGACGGACCAGCTCGGTCCGCTCCCGGCGGCGTAGATCTCGAGCCGCGGCGTCGCGCTGCTCATGCGCGAGCCGTCACAGACGGGCATGCCCGCGGTCAGGAACCCCGCGATCGCTGGGCCATCGGCGGGTCCGCAGTCGTCGTAGATCACGCCTTGGTTCAGCGCGTCGCCTCCGCCGCCGTCGACTTCGCCCCCGCCATCGCTGGGGGGATCGTCGTCGGGGAGGGTGGTCGAGGAGCCGCAGCCGAGCGCGAGGGCGGCAAAGAAGAAGAGCGTTCGCATGAGACGAACGGTACACGACCGCTTCAGAGTCGGCGCACCACCCATGAGATTGTCGCTACCGGCGCGGATCGTGATCCCTCCGCGCAAGAAGTGCTCGCTCGCGCCCGAAAATGTCACGGGGCGCGGCCGCGGACTGGGCCTTCAAACCCGGCTCAGCGGGCTGGGGGAGCTACTCGGAGATGCTCGACACGATCTCCGCCGCCATCGGTGGGGCCCCGTGGTTGCTCGGCGAGAGCTTCTCCATGGCGGACATCGTCCTCGGCGGGACCGTGAGCTGGATGACGATGTTCGGGATGCTCGAGAAGCGGCCGGAGTACATGGCGTACATCGAGCGCTTGAACCAGCGGCCGGCGGCCCAGAAGGCCAAGGCGGTGAATGACGCCGTCGTCGAGGAGCGCGGACTGGCATGACCGCAATCGAGCGCTCTGGCAGGTGGGGGGCTCCGCGTCTGGGGTCGTTTTCAGTGATGGTCGTCCACGCAAGACTCGATGGGTGGTAGACGAGGAGGCCTGACGGAGCTGCACGAGAAGCCGTTCTCCATCGAGACCATTCGAGCGCTCTTCGAGCGGCTCTGGAAGTCGCTCGACGCCGACGATGCGGGGCCGAGCGCTACTCCGGCCGACCGTCCGTGACGCAGGCCTCTCCGCCGCAGGTGTCGATCATCTCGCCCGTGCGGAGGAAGTGGACCATCTGGTCCTGCGCTGGGATGTAGCGGCGCAGCCAGCCGTGGGTGTTGCCCTCATCGGGCTGCTCCGGGTCGCCGTCGGGCGGATCGAGGGGGGTGGGATCGTCGGGGATGCCGAAGTCGACCTCGACCAGCGCCGCGCCGATGGTCGCGGGGTAGGTCTGCTCGGGCAGACCGAAGACCGGTCGCACCGCCGGAACCATCAGGCTCGCGCCCGCCGCTCGAGCGCTGATGAAGCTCGCCTCGTTGACGACCTCCCGGTCTTCCTTGGCCACGTGGAAGAGCACCTGGTGCTCGGGGGTCCCGGGCAGCGGGTCGGTCGTCAGGTGGGGCGCGAAGGTCAGCGGATCGAAACTGTCCCAGCCGGTGCCGAGGGCCATCAGGAAGATCGCGATCGTGTCCGGCTGGGCGTAGGTCAGGTCGAGGATGCCGACGAAGGGCGTGAAGTCGACGCTGCGGTGGAGCAGGAAGGGGTAGCCGCTGCCCGGCACACCGAGCACGCCGCGCTCGACGTCTTCGGTCAGCGCCATCACCACGGTGCCGACCGAGCCGCCCTGGCTGTTGCCGTAGTACCAGACGGTCGTGGGGTCCCAAGCCAGCTCGCCATCGGTGCGACGAAAGCGTGCGTCGTCGTCGGCCGCGAGGGTCGTCTTGACCAGCTTCTGTTGGACGAGCTGGTTGATCACGCCCTGGAAGGGCAGCTCCTTCAGGTGCGGGAAGCGACCGCCCTCCGCCACGAGGACCTCACCCCAGACGTTGATGATCTCCTCGTCCATGCCCTGCATGTTGCAGGCGAGGATCGCGAAGCCGAGGCGGTCGGCCATCTCTCGGATCCAGCCGTTGTTCGCCTCTGCCAGCCGGCCGAGGAAGCCGTGGCCGTACTGCATCACCGGCACCGGAGCATCGCCCTCGAAGGCGGAGTGGGGGAGCTGGAGACGGAAGGGGTGCTCCTCGACGCCATCGACGATCGGGGTGCCGCTCGCGTCCCGCTGGATGCGCCGGACGCCGAGCTCGTCCGCCTCGCCGACCACGCTCGGGACGCTCACGGTGCCATCGACGATGAGTCGAATCGACGGGTGGCACTCGCCGGGGTCGTCGACTCCGTCACACTCGAAGACCTGGTTGATCGTGTAGCTCGGCCCCTCCGCGGGGAGCGCATCGAAGATCGCGTCCCGGACGGCGACGATCGGCGCGGTCGCGGCCTCGTCGCTCTGAACGGGGAAGCTCCAGGCCAGGAGCAGCGAGTCGCGCGCCACCCCCGCAGCTTCGAGGGTCGGGAACACCACCTCGTCGAAGTGCGGTCGTCGCTCATCGATGCCGATCCAGTCGGTCTCCGTTCCATCTCGAAGCGCCGCGAAGGCTTCGGGCGCGTCCGCGTCGAGTCCGCGGACGCCGACCACGATCTCGGTGCCCCTCGGGAGCGGGATCGCCGGTCGGATCACCCAGAGCTGCGGCTCCTTGTCGTCCGAGAGGAAGTCGGACTCGACCCAATGGGGAATTCGCTCACCGGTGGTCGCGTCCAGGACGACCGTGGGGTAGTCGGCGGCGAGGCTCGCCTCCGAGTCGAAGGGCCCTGGCCCGGGGATCGTCGCACCCGGGAGCTGGAAGACGATCGGGCTCGAGGTGCCGAAGCCTTCGTTCACTTCGAGCGCTTCGCCCTCGAAAGTCGCTCGAGGTCGCTCCGGGATCAGGTGCTCGGGGAGCTCGAGACCGTCTTCGCCGACGTAGGCGCGTGAGGGGAAGGGGTAGAGGCAGTCGGGGAGGAGGTTGTCGCACCCCGCGGTGCCTGGCGGCCCTTCCGGGCCGAGGTCCATGGCGGGCCCGAGGTCGGTGGCGACCCCGTCGTCGTCACCACAAGCGAGGGCGAGGACGAGGGCGAAGAGAGCGAAGCGATTCCAGTTCACCCCCATCGGAGTACTGGTGGCCCCGGAGTCGGTCAATATCGTCTCGTGCGTGCCCTCGCGCTCGAGACGTCCCCCCAGCTCAGAGCGCGGTCTGCGCGTTGTCGAGACCGGCCTGCATCCAGCGGCGGAAACCCGCCAGCAGGCCCTTGCCGACCGGCCAGAGTACCGGCGATCGAAAGGTGAAGGTGTAGCGCCAGGTGACCTTGGTCTGGCCGGGACCGGCCTCTTCGAAGAGGAAGAGCCCGTCGGCCTGGCGAATGAGCAGGCCGAGCGGTTTCGGGGGCGGGCCCCAGCGGTAGCCATGGCGGGCGGGCTCCACCCACTCGGTGATGGTCTCTTCGAGGGCCATCCCGTCCGACATTCGAACGTGCCGAGTGGCTCCTTCCCGACGCGCGCCCTCGGTGCGCACTTCGTCGATCGCCGCGAAGGGGCCCCAACTTCGGCAATATCGGACCAGCGCCTCGTCCTGGACAAGGTGGTCGAAGACCTCGGACTGGGGCCGAGGGATGGTCACGGAGGCTTCGGTGCTCAGGCGCATGGGTGGGAGTCTAGCGCGTGCGTCCGCGCCAGCTCAGGCTTCGGCGACTGCGCCCTCGGCCTCGCTCACGACGGGGAAGAGCGCGCGGTGGATCTGACGGACCATGTCGGGGGCGTCTTCCCCCTTGACCACGAAGGTCACGTGCCGACCGTCGGCGCCCGGGATCACGGCGCCGATGTCGTAGGACTCGAGGCTGCGCAAGGCTGGCGCGATCTGGCCGGTGGTCCCGTGGAGGGCGTGGCCGACGATGCTCACCGTGGCCATGCCGGGAACGACGCGGGGAACGCAGAACTGGCTGAGGTCTTCGAGGAACATGTCGAAGCGCTCCGAGCCCAGCGGCGACGCCGCCGGATCGAGGGTCGCCTGAATCGTCTCTGGCGCGGAGGCCATCATGTCGATGGAGAGATGGTGGCGCCGGAAGCAATCGGTGATGTCCGCGAGCACGCCGACCTCCTGCCACTCACCGCGGCGGGCCATCTTCACCAGGTAGAGGCCCTCCCGGTGGGCGACCGCTCGGACGGAAGGATCGCTCTGGACCCGCTTGACCACCGTGCCCTGGCGGTCGGGGTCGGTCGTGCAGCGGATGTGCAGCTCCACGTTGTTCTTGCGCACCGGGTCGATGCAGCGCGGGTGGAGAACGCTCGCGCCGAGTGACGCGAGGGTCTCGGCCTCGCTGAAGTCGACTTCGTCCAGCCGATGCGCTTCTTCCACGACTCCCGGGTGGGCGCTGTAGAGGCCGTCCACGTCGGTCCAGATCTCGAGCCGCTCCGCGTTCAAGCGCGCGGCCAGATAGGCCGCGGAGGTGTCGGAGCCGCCCCGACCCAAGACCACGGTGTCGCCGGTCTCCTCGTCACGCGCGATGAAGCCCTGCGTGACGATCACCGCGCCCTTGTCGTTCAGCCCCGCGCGGAGCTCGTCGTCGACGTCGGCGTCGCACGCTGCGGAGAGCCAGCGGCGGTCTTCGCTGAGCGCGCCGGGCATCGCGACCAGCAGCTCCCGCGCGTCGGTCCATTCGGCGTCCAGCCCATCGGCGACGAGACGCGCTGCGCCGAGACGGGTCGACATGAGCTCGCCGGCCGAGAGCAGCCGCGCTCGAGTGCGCGGGTCCAGGTATCCGAGCGTTCGCGCGGCAGCGACCAGTCGCTCGAGATCGTGGAGCGTATCGACGACGAGACCCATGTCGACGTCGAGGCCGGCGGCGAGCTCGCGGTGGACACGCCGGATCGTCTCGAGCGTGGAGGCGCACGCCTCGGCGTCGTCGAAATCCTCGGCGAGCGACTGGAGCTTGTCCGAGATGCCGGCGACGGCGCTGCACACGAGCACGACGCGGTGACCCTCCTCCGTCAATCGTCGAGCCACATCGCCGATGACGGTCCAGCGTTCTGGGCTCGCGACGCTCGTTCCTCCGAACTTCGCCACGACATAGGTGGGGTTCGCGTGAGTATCGTCGGTCGGCATGGGAGCTCCTGGGTCTGGTCTTTCGGTCGCCTGTCGGGACTTTGCACCCTGATGAGGGCGCGGAGCGGGCGACGCAAACACATCGGTCGCGGGATGCGACCATGATGGGATGGCGCACCCTACCATCCGCGACGCAGGACTGGCGGGCGGACCCGGCGCCGAGGTCCAGCGAGGTCGCCGGTCCACCCAACCGTCGTCGCGCCGTAGCGTTCGATGAGGCCGAAGTCTCAGGCGACCATGTGGTCTTCGTAGGCGGCGAGACCCGCCTTCGCGCCCTCGCCGAGGGCGACCACGATTTGCTTGTAGGGGGTCGTGGTCACGTCGCCGGCGGCGTAGATGTGCGGCTGATTGGTGCGCCCCTTGTCGTCGACGAGGATCTCGCCGTAGGGGTTCATGTCGACGATCCCCTTCAGGAAACCGCTGTTGGGAATCAAGCCGATCTGTACGAAGACCCCCGCGAGCGAAATCGTCTTCGTGTCGCCGCTCTCGCGGTCCTCGTACTCGAGGGCGTTTACCTTCCCGTCGTCGCCGAGGACTCGGGTGGTCTTGGCGTTGGTGATCACGTTCGCGTTGGGCAGCGACTCGAGCTTCTTCACCAGCACGGCGTCGGCCTTCAGCTCGGGCATGAACTCGAGCACGGTCACCGACTTCACGATGCCGGCCAGGTCGAGGGCCGCCTCGACACCGGAGTTGCCGCCGCCGATGACCGCGATGTCCTTGCCCTTGTAGTAGGGGCCGTCGCAGTGCGGGCAGAAGTGAACGCCGCGGCCGCCGTACTCCTTTTCGCCGTCGACGCCGAGGTCGCGCCACTTCGCGCCGGTGGCGATGATCAGCGAGCGGGTCGTCAGGGTCTCGCCGCTGTCGAGCGCGACGCCCACGGGCTCACCCTTGCCGTGCGGCTCCACGGTCGTCACGCGCCGATGCTCGAGGAGCTCGATCTCGTACGCGTCCATGTGTTTCTGGAGGTCCGCGGTCAGCTGCGGTCCTTCGGTGTAGGGGATGGAGATCATGTTCTCGATCCCCTTGGTGTCCTGCAGCTGGCCGCCGAGGCGGTCCGTGATCAGGACGGTGCGCAGACCCTTCCGCGCGGAGTAGATCGCGCTCGATGCGCCGGCGGGACCACCGCCGACGACGGCGACGTCGAAGGCGCCGAGATCGACCGGCTCCACGGCGGCGTCTGCGCTGCCGAAGCGCTCCTCGAGCTTGGCGAGGAGATCGCTGAGGTTGGCCTTGCCGGAGTGCAGCAGCTCATCGTCGACGATGACGCTGGGCACGCCCTGGATCTTGAGTGAGTCGACCTCGTCCTGAGCGAATTCACCGTCGACCATTCGGTGCTCGAAGGCGGGGTGAAGAGTCGCCATCAGGTTGAGCGCCTGCACCACCTCGGGGCAGTTCTCACAGCTGAGGGACACGAAGGTTCGCAGCTGGATCGGACCCTTCAGTCGACGGATGCGCTTGACCAGCACTTCGTCCGGGAGCTTCCCTTTCCCGTCCGCGTGGAGGATCGCCAGCACCAGCGAGGTGAACTCGTGGCCGCCGGGAATTCCGAGGAAGGAGACGCCGGTCGGTCCGGCGTCGGTCGCCACGTGAAAGCGCGGTGCGTCCGACGGCTCCCCCTCCTCCCGCACGGTCACGTTCGGGCTCGTCCCGTCGAGCTGCTCGAGCATCGCCAGCAGGTCCGACTGCTTCGGGTGCTCCGACGGTCGGTACACCAGGTGCACCGGCGCCTCGAGGCGCTGAAAGACCTCTTCGAGCTGGGCAATGAACTCTGCATCGATCATGGGTGGCTCCTACGGTGGCTGAGGGAAGGGGAGGGTCGGAGGAGCGGGGCACGTCGAGGTGCGCCCCGCCCTCGGCGGCGTCAGATCTTGCCGACCAGGTCGAGACCGGGCTTCAGGGTCTTGGCGCCGGGCTGCCACTTGGCGGGGCAGACCTCGTCCGGGTTCTCGCGGATGAACTGCGCCGCCTGGACCTTGCGCAGGAGCTCGTCGGCGTTGCGGCCGATGCCGTTGTCGTTGACCTCGGCGAGCTTGATCTCACCGTCGGGGTTCACGAGGAAGGTGCCGCGGTAGGCCATGCCCTCGTCTTCGATGTAGACGCCGAAGGCGCGCGAGAGCGAGCCGGTCGGGTCGGCGAGCATCGGGTAGGTGATCTTGCCGATGGTGTCCGAGGTGTCGTGCCACGCCTTGTGCGTGAAGTGGCTGTCGGTGCTGACCGAGAAGACCTCGACCCCGAGCTCCTGGAACTTGCTGTAGTTGTCCGCCATGTCACCGAGCTCGGTCGGGCAGACGAACGTGAAGTCGGCCGGGTAGAAGAAGAAGATCGCCCACTTCCCCTCGATGTCCTTGCGGGTGACCTCGGTGAAGTCGCCGCCGTGGTAGGCCTGCAGCTTGAACTCGGGGACCTGGCTGTTGATCTGGGTGTCCATCGTATCTCCATCTCGCGCCTCGTCGGGCGCGTCTGTGTCGTTGATGGGATGGAGTGTGGAGACCTCGGGGCGTTAGGTAAAATAGATGAGGCCAACCACCCGATAGGACATGTCTATCGCATCAGCCGACCCGGATGGGCAGGACCTCCTCATCGGCCAGCTCCCCTCGCAAAGATCGGGGCATGCGCCGCTCGATGACCTCGGCGAGCGCGTCGCGGATCTCGGCCTTCCAGCTGAGTCGGTGTGTGACGAGGCTCACCTCGCGCGTCGGGACCCGCTCCGCGAAGGGGCGGATCACCCGCCTTCGAACGCTGCGCGGGAGCGTTCGCGCGAAGGTCTCGGGGACGAGGGTGTAGCCGCCGGTGGCGTCGATCAGGTGGCGCAGCGTCTCAAAGCTGCCGCCCGCGAAGCGGACGTTGCCCAGGAGCGAGCGCTCGTGGAGGCCGCACAAGTTGATGACCTGCGCCCGAAAGCAGTGGCCGTCTTCGAGGAGCCAGAGCCGCTCGGAGTCGATGTCGGTGACGTCGATGGAGTCCTTCTCGAGGAGCGGCTCAGCGGGATTGGCGTAGAGGTAGAAGGGGTCGTAGAAGAGGCGCCGCTCTTCGATGGAAGGCTCGCCCAGCGGCGTCGCCAGGATCGCGCCGTCCATCCGGTTGGCGCCGATCTCGGCGAGGATCGTGTCGGTCGGTCGCTCGAGCACGGTGAGCTCGACGGCGGCGTATTCGTCGGTGAGCTCCTGTAGGAACCAGGGCAGCACATAGGGCGCCAGCGTCGGGATCACCCCGAGCACGAAGCTGCCCGCTGGCTCGGCGCTCTCTTCGGTGGCGGCGGCGGAGAGCCGTTCGCTGGCGACCACCACCTCACGCATGGGCTCGAGCAGGTGCTCGCCGCGCTCCGTCAGCACGATCGGCTTCGCCTGGCGGTCGAAGAGGGTGACGCCCAGCTCGTGCTCCACCTTTTGGATCTGGCTGCTGAGCGTCGGCTGGGACACGCCGAGTTTGTCGGCGGCGCGCCCAAAGTGGCCGGTCTCGTGGACCGCGAGCACGTAGGTCAGCTGCGTGATCGTGGGCATCGCCTACTCGTCCAGCTCGCGCACCTCGAAGACGTTGCGACCGACCTGGAGGATGTCGCCGATCTTGATCGCGGCATCCCTGGTCTTGACCCCATTGACGCGCAACGCGCGGCGCCCGGCGATGTGTGACGCGCGGTAGGTCCCGTCTTCATCGCGCACGATCTGCACGTGTCGGGGCGCGATGAACCAGCCGGAGACCACCACGTTCGACGCCTCCGTACGGCCGATGGTGAGCACCATGCGCAGGTTGTAGTCCCTGCCCCGGTGGTGCAGCACCAGCCCGCTCGAGGGCACGACGGCGATGGTCTCCTGCATCGCCTCGAGCCGGTCGGCGCTCGGTCGACGGGTCGGCACGTTCTCGGCCGGCGCGGCGTCCTGGTACTCGAGCGTGTACTTGCCGATCCCGACGCTGTCGCCCGGTCCGAGGAGCGCACGCTCGACCTTCTTGCCGGCGATCTCGAGCCCGTTCTTGCCGCCGAGGTCCTCGACCACCAGCACCGTGTCGCCCTCTCGGCGGATGCGCGCGTGCTTCCGGGAGACGCTCAGGTTGTCCAGCGCCAGGTCCGCGGAGCTCCCCCGCCCGACGACGATCTCCGACTCGGTCATCGGGTACTGGAAGACGGCGCGCTCGCCGAGACGCACGACCAATGTCTTGGTCGGGAGCTCGGGGGCGTCGCTCCCCTCGAGATAGCTGGCGAGGGGCTCGCCCGCGTCGGTGGCCGGGGGCAGACGAATCTGATCGTAGATGTCGAGGGTCACCGCTTCGGCGTTGCCAGAGAAGACGTACTCGACGATCCGGTCGGCGATCGCACCCTCGGTCGGGAAGCTCTCACCGGCGGCCACGAAGAGCGCTTCGGGCTCGCCGTTGCGGCAGAAGGCGAGGGTGCGCGCGTCGTGGCGGCGGACGACGAGCACGCCGTCGGTCTCCGTCTTGCGGACCGATTCGAGAAGCATGTGCGGGTCGACCAGACTGGCGGGGACCTGCGCCGAGGGCGCCTTTCGGAAGGGGACCGCGAGCGAGAGGAGCAACGCCAGATCCGCGCCATAGAGCACGGCGCGCTCCATCGTTCGAAGGCTCTGCACCGTGTCCCGGATCCCGGCGGCGATGAACTCGTCGCCCTCGAGCTTTCCGGCCGAGTGCACCTTCCCCTTGAGAAAGAAGAGGAAGCGCTGGCCGCCCCCGGTCCAGGCGCGCAGGTAGCCGTGCGGGATGTCGCCGGCGAGCGCGGCCTCCGTCGCAGCGAGCGCCTCGTCGACGTCCAACGGCAGCGTCGTCTCGGAGCAGTAAGGCAGGCGCATCGGCGCGATCCTACAGGAGCGCGGACGGCCGTAGAAGCCGCTCGGCTTTCGCCCGGCCCCCGCGGATGGAAGGATCGGGCCGATGAAGCTCATCATGACCGCCGCCGTGCTCTGCTCTCTCGCGTTCGCGTGTTCGGACCCGGAACAGAGCGCTGCGACCGAGGCGCCCGCGGAATCGGCGCCGGAGGAGCCGCCTGCCGAGCCGCGGCCGCCGGAGCCCACCCCCGAAGGGCCGGAAGCCGAAGCCGTGCGAGCGGCGTTCGAGAGCTATCGGCAGGCGCTGATCGAGGAGGACGGCGCTGCGGCCGCGGACCGCATCAGCGCCAACAGCGTCGAGGCGTATCAGCGCTTTCGCGACCTCGCGCTCTCCGGGTCCCGGGAGGAGGTCGGCGAGCTCTCGATGGTCCATCGGATGCAGGTGTTGCTGCTGCGCCACCGCATCGAGCCCGACGCGCTGGAGGCGATGAACGGCCGAACGGCCTTCGCCCACGCCGTCGATGAAGCGTGGGTCGGCGCTGGTGGCATCGCGCGGCTGGAGATCCACCACGTGGCGGTCCGGGGCGACGAAGCGCGGGCGAACGTGGGCGTTGGGCCGGCGCCCTCACCGGACATCTTTCGCTTCCTGAGGGAAGACGGCGAGTGGCGCTTCGACCTCATGCCTTCGCTCAGCTCGGCCGAGGGAGCGCTGCGGCAGATGGCCGCCGCGCGCGGCGTCGAGGAGAACGAGTTCCTGCTGGGGATGATCGGCTCGATGAGCGG
>JGI12210J13797_10428674_pt1 | contig 13030 bp, 8 predicted proteins | sample ElkSlonscriptome_3_FD_13797 | JGI IMG/M metagenome (IMG submission 13797)
CGCAGAACGAGGCGGCACAGGCCTGGTTGCACGCGTCGCTCGGGTCGTCGTTGCCGTCGTCGCAGGCCTCGGCGGGGCCGGGCATGCCGTCGCCGCACACGTTGAGCTGGCAGCCGGGCACGCAGGCCTGGGTGGGGCCGATCTCCGGCTGCCCCGGGTCGCACTCCTCTCCGGGATCGAGCTGCCCGTTGCCGCACGCGTCGGGGATCGGGCCGGTGGAGTCGGTGTCGGTGGGGTCGATCGTGTCGGTGGCGTCGGTCGTGTCGAGAGGGGGACCGAGGGTGGTGTCGGCGGAGTCGAAGGGGTCGGTGGCGTCGGTGGAGCCGGTGGCATTGGTGGAGCCGGTGGCGTCGCCCGTGCTGCTCGAGTCGCCGACGTCGCGCAGGGCCCAGGTCATGTCCGTGCGACCGCAACCGAGCAGCACCCCGAGGGCCAGCACGCCCGGGACGACCCGGGGCGATGCGGCGGCGGCCGGGCGCGAGGCGGCGGCGGCCGGGCGCGGGGCGGTGGCGTCCCGGTGCGAGGCGGTGGCGTCCCGGTGCGAGGCGGTGGCGTCCCGGGGCGAGGCGGTGGCGTCCCGGTGCGAGGCGGTGGCGTCCCGGCGGGTAGCCGTGGCCGGGCCGCGAGGTGGCGGGCTCAGGGGCATCGCGCCATCACCTGCACCCGGTTGCCCAGCCCGGTGGCGCGGGCCACGAGCCCGAAGCCGACGATGCCGGCCCGCGTGGCGATGCCGGCCCGCGTGTTCTTGGCCAGCAGCTCGCGCAGGGGGGTGGACTTGGGGCGCATGCGCAGCACGTCGAAGCCCCGGCCCCGCAGGATCCTCCGCCACGGGCCGCGGCCGAACTTGAAGATGTGGGTGCCGGGGTGCAGCCCCACCTCGAGCTGGGGGCGCCGGGGCTCGAGGCGCCCGCGGGCGAACATCACGTGGTGATAGATGCTCTCCTGGGCCGGGGTCTCGAGCACGAGCACGCCGCCGGGCCGCAGCACGCGGCGCACCTGGTCGAGGAACTGGTGCGGAGCGTCCATGTGCTCGATCACGTTGAACGCGGCCACGATGTCGACGGAGGCGTCGGGCACGGAGGCGTCGAGGGTGCCCAGCGACACCCGGCCGGGGCGGCGCACGGCGGCCTCGGCCACGGCGGTCTCGGAGAGATCGAGGCCGCGGGCGTCGTAGCCGGCGTCGTGGGCCTGGGCCACGAAGTCGCCGTGCATGCAGCCGATCTCGAGCAGGCGCGGGTGGGTGTCGGGGCCGGCCTGCTGCCGCAGAAGCTCGAGCCGATCGCGGTTCTCGGCGACGATGGTGGTCTCGACCTCGAGGTAGGCCTGCTCGTCGTCGGGCCGGAAGCTGTCGTCGAAGCGCGGGGGATCGCACCACATCACGCCGCAGCGGGGGCACTGGCGCACGGCGTAGCGGGGGCGCTCGAGCACGATCGGGCACGCGGAGACGTCACAGAAGCAGCAGTCGTCAGCAGGTTGCATGGGCTTCACCGGAGGGGCGGACGGAGCGATCCGGGTCGAGACCCGGGAGCAGCTCGCGGTAGACGTGGAGGGTGGCGGCGTACTGCCGAGCGAAGGAGAAGCGGGACAGGTAGCGGCGCCGACCGGCCTCGCCGGCGGCCCGCCGGGCGGCGGGGTCGTCGAGCAGCTCGGCCAGCGCCCGGGCGAGGGCGGCGGGGTCGCGGGGGGGCACCAGCCGGCCGGTCTGGCCGTGGACGACGGCCTCGGGCACGCCGCCCACCCGGGAGGCGACCACGGGCAGGCCCGCGCGCATCGCCTCGAGCACGCACAGCGGCAGGGCCTCGTGGCGGGTGGGCAGCACCAGCAGGGCGGCGGCGGCGAGGCGCTGGGGCACGTCGTCGCGCGCGCCCACGAAGCGGCAGCGCGCGGCCAGGCCTTGCCGTCGGGCGAGGCGGGCGGCGGGGGCGAGCAGGGGGCCGTCGCCGATCCACTCGAGGGTCCAGCTGCGGTCGCGCAGCGTGGCGAGGGCGTGCAGCAGCAGCAGGGGATCCTTGGGCGCCTCGAGCCGCGCCACCGCGATGAGGGTGGGGGGGCCGAGGTCGGGGGCGGCGTGGGCCCACGCGGGCAGGTCGGGGACGCCGTTGGGCACGCAGCGGATCGTCTCGGGCGTGCCCACGCCGGCGTCGAGGGCCAGCCGGCGGCTGAACTCGCTGACGGTGACGATCCGATCGGCCAGCGGCGCGGCGAGGCGCTCGAGGGTGCGGAACAGGGCGGCGCGGGCCGGAGCCACGCCCTCCACGAACGACCAGCCGTGGGGGTTGAAGACCACCGGGGCGCCCTGCCCGAGGGCGGCCAGCCGCCCCAGCAGGCCGGCCTTGGCGGTGTGCAGGGCGACGAGATCGGGGCCGAAGGCCCGCAGGGCGGCGCGGAGCTGGCCCACCGCGCGCAGATCGGCCCAGGGGGCGATGGGGCCGCGCAGCTGGGACAGCGAGACCACGGCCAGGCCCTCGGCGCGGAGCATGGCCACGAAGGGGCCGTGCCCGCCGACGATCACGCGGACCTCGTGGCCGTCGGCCTTCAGCGCCACCGCGAGATCGCGGACGTGGATCTGCGAGCCTCCGATCGCGTCGGAGCGGGTGATGACGATGGCGATCCGCGCGGGGGACATCGGGCGAGAACCTTCAGCGCGAGCCGATGCCCGCGGCCATCACGAACAGGGTCCGACAGATGATGTCGAGATCCATGGTGAGGTTGTGGCGGCCCACGTAGTAGAGGTCGTAGGACAGCCGCAGGGCCCAGTCCTCGGGGGTGGAGACGTAGCCCTGGTTGATCTGGGCCCAGCCGGTGATGCCGGGCTTGATGAGGTGCCGGTAGTCGAAGAAGGCGATCTGCTCGGCGAGCTGCGAGACGAACGAGGGCTGCTCGGGGCGCGGGCCCACCAGCGACATGTCGCCGCGCAGCACGTTGTAGAGCTGGGGCATCTCGTCGATGCGGAGGAACCGGAGCACGCGGCCCACGGCGGTGATCCGCCGGTCGCCCACCTCGGTCCAGCGCTCGGCCGCGCCGGGGCGCGGCTGGGCCATGGTGCGGATCTTGTAGATCTGGAAGATCCGGCCGTGCTGGCCCACGCGGGGCTGGGAGTAGAGGAAGGGGCCGGGCGAGCCCAGGCGCACCAGCGGGTAGAGCACGGGCACCATCAGGGCGAACACGAGCATGGAGACCGCGCCCACGCCGATGTCGACGAGGCGCTTGAGCTCGCGGATCATGGGGCGATCCATGTGTTCGAAGGCGCCGAGCAGCCAGCGGGCATCGATGAGGTCGGGGGGCAGGCGGCGGGCGCCGTCCATCCACACCGTGCCGGCGGTGCTCACCCGGATGCCCTGGGCCTGCAGCCGCGACAGGGCGGCGATCCGCTCGGCGGACACGGGGGCGGTGTCCAGCGCGATGGCCCGGCTGACGCCGAGACCGGGGAGGATCTCGGCGGCGCGGCTGAGCGGGCCGAGCACGGGGAGGGGCTGGGTGGTCGCCGGCCAGGCCGCGTCGCCGGGCCAGGAGACGGGGGGCTCGCGGTAGCCGGCGCGGGCGGGGGTGTCGTCGTGCAGCAGGCCCACGACCTCGACCCGGGTGTGGGTGAGCGAGCGGAGGGCCTCGGCGTAGCGCTGCTCGCTGGGGCCGTCGCCGAGGATCACCACCGGCACGCGGGGGCCTCGCTGCAGGTAGTGGGCGTAGACCAGCCGCCAGCCCACCAGCGCCGCGGTGACGACCACGCCGGTCATGACCAAGAGGATGCGGCCCAGGCCTTGGAGCCACAGGGAGTGGCTGACCACCAGCATGACGAGGCTGGTGGCGATGCCCACGCCCACGCCGCGCAGGGCGACGGTGCTGCGGTCGAGCAGGCGGGTCGGGTCGTCGAGGCCGGTGAGGTAGGCCCCGGCGGTGGCGGCGAGCAGGCCGGCCACGGCGGTGATGGTGGTGCCCGAGAACCCGATGGCCGCGGCGGGGTGGATCCAAAGCCGCACCAGCCGAGCGCTGAGCTCGATGCCCACCGCCACCACCACGACGTCCAGCGCCACGAAGCTCAGCTGCTTCTGCATCCGTACACCACCCGCATCGGGAGACGAGGGCTCGCAACCCGGCGAGCTTCGTCGTTCGGGTAGCACGCGACGGGGGCGGCTCGGTTTCCTCCCGGGATTCGAAAGAGCGCCGAGCCGCGCGAACGAGCCGCTGGTGGCCGCTGGAGGAGCACTGGAGGCCGTCGGGACGAGGGGGCGGAACGAGCCGGCGGAGGAATCGACGCGGGTGGTCAACCGAGGCGAGGGTGGAGCGTGGTGGTGGGGCGGCCGCGATGAAGCCCTCCATCGAACCCTACGGCTCCTCTCCCCCGCCCGGCCCTCACGAGGCGGTGGGACAGCTGCTGCGCCTGTTCGACGTGCTGCGCCGGCGGTGGCTGGTGTGGGCGGCGACGACCGCCCTGTGCGTGACGGCGGCGGGGCTGGCCTTGCGCTTCGTGCCGCCGCGCTACCGGGCCTCGGCGTCGCTGGTGCTGCACCAGGGCGGGGCTGGGGTGCTCGACAAGGTCAAGGGGCTGTCGGAGAACGGGGCCGCGTCGGATGCCAGCTATGACGCCTACTACCAGACCCAGCGGGCCATCATGGCCAGCCGGGCGGTGGCCGAGCGGGCGCTGGACGATCTCGGGCTGCTCGGCGATCCCGAGGCGCTGCGCGACGCCGACGGCCCGCTCCACTCCGCGCCGCCCGAGGCCGATGCGATCGAGCGGCTGCAGCGGCTGGTGACGATCCGCGAGGTGCGGGGCTCTCGGGTGGTGGAGATCACCGCCGAGCACCCCTCCCCGGAGCGGGCGCGCGACCTGGCCAACGCGCTGGCCGAGGCCTACCTCGCGCACGTGCGGACCACCCGGCGCAGCCTGGGGCGGCAGGCCGAGGACAACCTGGCGCAGGAGCGACGGGCCGCGTCGGACCGGCTGACGTCGGCCGAGCGGGCGCTCCAGGAATTCAAGGCGGACAACCGGGTCACGTCGGTGTCGCTGGCCGACCGCCAGAACGTGATCACCCAAGACGTGCTGTCGCTGTCGGCCCGGGCCAAGGAGGCGGAGGCGGAGGCGATCCACTGGGGTAGCGTGCTGGCGGAGGCCGAGGCCCACGAGCAGCGCGGCGATCTGCTGGCCGCGATGCTGGTGCTCTCCCCGGGCGACTCCACGCTGGAGCGGCTGCGGGTGGAACTGGTGGACGCTCGGGCTGCGTTCCGGGCCGCCGACCTCGAGTTCGGGCCGAAGCACGCCGCGCACCGCGAGGCGCAGCAGCGGCTCGACGCGGCCCAGCGAGACCTGCGGCGCGAGGCCGACGCTCGGCTGGCGTCGCTGGGCTCGCGGGTGACGGCGGCCCGCCGCACCGAGCGACGCCTGGAAGCGTCGCTGGAGCGAGAGCGGGCGCGGGCGCTGGCGCTGGGGGGGCTGGAGCGCACCCACCACGCGCTCAGCCGCGAGGCGACCACGGCCGAGGAGGAATTCCTGCTCATCGCCCGGCGCGACACCGAGGTCGCGCTGTCGAACCGGGTGGAGTCGGAGGGGATCGAGCTGCTCGACCACGCGACCACGCCGGCCGCGGCCGCGTTCCCCCACCGCGGCGTGGCCCTGGCGCTGGGCGGCATGGTGGGACTGGGGCTGGGGCTGATGCTGGCGTTCGTGTTCGACGCTCGCGACCACCGGCTGCGGGATCTGTCGGACCTCGAGCGGGCGCTGAGCGTGGATCCGCTGCCCGTGCTGGGGCAGCTGCCGGCGCTGAGAAGCGACCCGCTGCTGCGCCGGGCGGGAGATGCCGGGGCCCAGCTGCGGCTGCGCGACCTCCACGTGCACCGCTTCCCCAGCTCGCTGATGGCCGAGCGGTGCCGGGGCATCCGCACCTCGCTGGCGTTCGTGCACGAGTCGCTCGACCACAGCTGCATCATGGTGACCTCGCCGGGGGCCTCCGAGGGCAAGAGCTCGGTGGCGCTCAGCCTGGCGCTGTCGCTATGCCAGGCCGACAAGCGGGTGGCGCTGGTCGACGCCGACATGCGGCGGCCCCGGCTGCACACGGCGTTCGAAACGCTGGGCGCGGCCAAGAGCCCGGGGCTCTCGGCGCTGCTGCGGGGCGAGGCCACGCTCGACGAGGCGGTGGTCTCCGGGCTGCCCGACGCGCCGGCGTCGCTGGACCTGATCCCCTGCGGGGCGGCGCCGGCCCGGCCGGCCGAGCTGCTCGAGAGCCCCGCGTTCGGGCGGCTGCTCGAGCAGCTGCGCGAGCGCTACGACGTGGTCTTGGTCGACACTCCGCCGGTGCTGCCGGTGGCCGATCCCCTCATCGTGGCCCGGGTGGTCGACGGCGTGGTGATGGTGTCGCGGGTGCGCCAGACCACCCGCGGGCAGCTGCAGCGCATGGTCAGCCAGCTGCGGCGCACCCACGCGCGGCTGCTGGGCATCGTGCTCAACGAGGTCGACGAGCGCGGCGGCGGGTATGGCTATGGCGGAGCGGGCTACGCGACCGAGGCGGGGGCTCGCTCGGAGGCCGACGCCGCCTGATGGCCATGGCCGCCCTCGCCCGAGATCCTCGGTGCCGGCTGCTGATGTTCGGGCTGATCATCGGCCCTGCGCTGGCGCTGGGGGGCACCTCGCCCTGGGTGGTGCCGCCGTTCGGCGCGCTGGTGGCCGCGCTGGTGGCCGCCCACGCGCGGCATCGCCAGCCGCTGCGGGTGCCGTGGATCGCGGTGGTGGGGCTTTGCGCGGCCGGGTTCACGCTGCTGCAGGTGCTGCCGATCCCCGGCATCCGCTCGCTGCTCGCGCCCCAGCTAGCCGCATGGATCGCGCACGCGCACGCGGGCCCGGGCGGCTGGGGCGGGCTGTCGCCGGCTGCGGCCGACACCGCGCTCGAGGTGGTGCGGCTGGCGGGGCTCTCGGGGCTGGCCCTGGCCGCCGCGCAGGTGTCATGGCGGGTGAGCGCGGCCGCGGTGGCGGTGGCGGGCACGGCCGTGGCCGTGGTGGGGCTGATGCAGTACGGCCTGGGGGTCGACCGGATCTACGGGATCCATGCGGCGCAGCACGGCGATCTCTCGCAGTCGACCGCGATGCTGTCGACCTTCGTCAGCCCCAACCACCAGTCGGGCCTGCTGCTGCTGGGGCTGATGAGCACCGCGGGGCTGTGGGTCGACGAGCGGCGCGAGCCGGCCGAGGCGCGGCGCCTCGATCGGCGGGTGGCGCTGGGGACCGCGCTGGTGCTGCAGCTGGCTGCGCTGGTGCTGTCGATGTCCCGCGCGGCGCTGGTGGTGGCGCTGGTGGTGGCGCCGCTGGTCGCGGGCCTGGCGTGGTGGCCCGAGCGCGGCGCGGGCCGGGCCGGGCCGTGGCGCATGGTGCCGCGGGTGGCGGGGGCGGCGGTCTTGGTGGGCGTGGCGCTGGGGCTGGGCAGCCTGGGGGCGTGGCACGAGCTGCAGACCCTGGGCATGGCGGAAGGGATCGATCCGTCTACGGCGGCCCGGCTGCGGGTGACCTTGGCCTCGGTCGACCTGGTGGAGCTCGCGCCGCTGACCGGGATCGGCCGCGGTGCCTACGGTGACGTGCTCCCCGCCTTCGATCCTGCGCCCACCCATGTCTGGTACTCGCACCTCGAGTGCGCCCCGCTGACGCTGGTGGTGGAGTGGGGCGTGGTGGTGGGCGGCGCGCTGGCCCTGGTGCTGCCCGCGTGGTGGCTGGGCGCGATGCGACGGGCCGGCCGCCACGACGACGGGCGCGCGCGGCAGGTGGTGCTGCTGGGGCTGCTGGCCGTGGCGCTGCAGGGCCTGGCCGATTTCTCGCTGGAGTTCCTCGGGGTGGGGGCGCCCGCCGCGGCCCTGGCCGGCGCGCTGTCGCCCCGGGCGGGGTGGAGCCTCGGACCTCGGCGGGTGCGCCTGGCCGCGGTGATCGGCGCGGGGCTGGCCGTGGCGAGCGTGGGACTGGTCCCTGGCACGTGGGTGCACCGAGGGCAGCCGGGCCCGGGCTCGGCCGAGCACGCCCTGGCCCAGCGGCCGCTCGATGCCAGCCGGCACCGGCGCGTGGCTCGGCAGGCGGCCGTGGCCGGCGACTGGGCGGGGGCCCTCGAGCGGGCGCGGGTGGCGGTGCGCCTCGAGCCCGGCCACGTCGACGGGTGGCTGCTGCTGGCCGCAGCGGCCCGGGCGCGGGGAGATCGGCCCGCCCAGCACCACGCCACCGCCGAGGCGCTCGCGCGCCTGCACCGGCCGCCCGAGCGGGCCCTGGTCGACCATCTCGTGGCCGGGTACCCGAGCCCGCGGGCCCTGGCCCGGCTGGCCCCGAGCGATCCGGTGGCCTGGGAGCGGATGGTGCGGGCGCTGGTCCCCGTGGCTCCGGCCCACGCCGACGCGCTGGCCGAGGTGTGGGCCCGGCGGCACCCCGGCTCCACCGTGGCCCTGCAGATGCGCGTGGAGGCCACGCTGAGGCTCGAGCGGCCGGGGCTGGCCCTGCACCACGCCCGGCTGTGGCGCCAGCTCGACCCCGCCGACGTCCACGCCCACCTCGCGGTGGCCCGGGCCCTCCAGGTGGCCCCGAAGCCCCGGCCGGGCGATGTGCGCGACACGCTGACCCGGGCGCTGGCCGAGGCTCGGGTCGACGATCCGCACCTGCGGGGCCTGGTCGAGGAGCAGCTGCTGCGGGCCCTCCTTCGCATGCGCGGGCCTGCCGCGCGGCTGGAGGCCCGGGCCGTGGCCCGAGCCCTGCGCACCCGGCCCGCTCCTCCCGCCATCCGAAAGCGCTGGCGTGCGCTGTTCGGGCCGGTGCTAGAGGGATGAGCCCACCCCCGGCCCCGGCTGGGCGTGAGTCGATTCACGGGCGAAGTCGTGCACACACTTGGGAATCCGTGTATTCGTTTCTGGCTGGACGAAGACTCCTCGTCGTTCGTTCGCCTCCCGCTCACCAGAGCGGGGCGGACGAAGCAGTGGCGAGGCAGTCGAGACCAGGAAGACGAAGATGAGTCCCGAAGGTGGGGCCATCGATGAACGAGTGAACGAACATGTCGAACAAACTCTTTGTAGGCGGGCTGAGCTGGAACACGAACGATGAAGGGCTCCGCAGTGCCTTCGAGGGCTACGGACCGGTGGTCGAGGCCAAGGTCGTGATGGATCGGGATACGGGCAAGTCCCGTGGCTTCGGGTTCGTGACCATGGGTGAAGCCGAGGCGGCCCAGACCGCAATGAAGGAGATGGACGGGAGCACCCTCGACGGCCGTGCCATCCGCGTCAACGAGGCCAACGACAAGGGTCGTGGCGGCGGCGGCGGCGGTGGTCGTGGCGGCGGTGGCGGCGGCTTCGGCGGCGGCGGTGGCGGTCGTGGCGGCGGCGGCGGCGGTTTCAAGAACGGTGGCGGTCGCCGCTACTAGCTCATCCGAACCGCTGAGCGTCTTCAACCGCTCAGCACACGTTGGAAGGCGGCCTTCTCCGAGAAGGTCGCCTTTTCCATTTGGTTCATGTGGTTGGCGTGGACATCGTGACGGGGCCGCGAGTACGGTCGGCACGTGGTCGACGACCAGCGCTCCTCGGTCGAGGTCCCCGAGGGGTTTCGGGTGAACGTGTACGGCATCGCCCAACAGCCGGGGGTGGCGGTGCTTCCCGCGGGGCTGGTGCTCGCCAACTTCGGGTGCGGCTCCGACGACCCGGCCGAGCTGCTCCAGATCGTCGCGCAGGCGGAGCAGGCCGCCCGGCGTAGTGCCGAGGCTCGCCCTCTGTTCGCGACCGACGTGGAGCGGCTCGAGGATCTGCTGGGCGAGGAGAAGCCCGCCACGGCTCCCGCCCGCTGCACGATCGTGTGGGCTTGCTGTGGCGACGGGCTGCGGGTGCTGCTCGACGGAGGCCAGCGCGAGGCGGAGCTGGTCGCCATGCTCACCCGGCTGCCCAGCTTGGGCCTGGTGATCGACACGGGCTGGATGGCGGGCAGCGGCTGCTTCGAAGCGCTGCGCTCGGCTCGGGTCGTGGTGTGGCAGGTGCGCCCCGGCTCGCCGTTCTTGATCGAGGTGACTCGGCCCGATGACGCTCGGGTGCACGCGCTGACCGGGCCCGACGCGCCCGATGGCCCGCCCACGCCGCGGATCGGTCCCGTGTGGAGCTCGCCTCGGCTGCGCCGGGTGATGCTCGAGGCGGCGACCACCGGCTCGCATGCCGGGCTGCACCACGCGCTGGTCGATCGCTCGATCCCGCTGGTGTTCATCGTGGGCCCGGACGGGATGCCCGTGCTGCACTCCACCCCCGAGGCGCCGCTGCCCACGCTGCCCGTGTTCGCCGATCTCGTCTCGCTGCACCACGCGGCCCGGCTGCTCGAGCTGCACGACGAGCAGTACGAGGTGGGGGCGCTGATGTTCGCCAACCTCATGCAGCTCGCCCACACCCAGCACTCGACGGTGGCGCTGGGCGTGTTCGACGACGCAGGGGTGGCGACGTACATCCCGTTCAGCACCAAGTAGCGCCGCGCTCCGGCACTCGGTCTCGTGCACGACCCCGGCGGGCCGCCGGTTCCTCCGTGGATGACATGGACGGGCTTCGTGGGCCGCTGCTAGGTTGATGATCAACGGCGAGGTCGCTCTGCTCGTGGACCCCGTGATCGTGGTGGGGGTTCGGAGCAGATCGGGGAGTAGTGGATCCATGGCGCACGATGGTGGAGGAGTGTTCCAGAACACGCTGGTGGAGGTCTCCTACGACTTCGCGTGCAACGACGGTCCCGACGCGGAGTTCCGCGTGGTCCGCATGCGGCTGATGGAGGTGCTCGACGGCTGCTACGAGCTACAGCTCGATCTGACCACCCACGACGTGGACGCGGGGGTCGACGAGCTGCTCGGCGCGGCGTGCCAGCTCGATGTCATGCGCAGCGAGCACGCGCGGGTGGTCTACGGGATCGTCGCGGCGGTCGACTACATCGGGAGATCCGAGGACCAGCTGCTGCTCTCGGTGCGGATCGTGCCGGCGCTGCAGCTGCTGGCCCAGCAGACCCACTCGCGGATCTTCCAGGACGTCTCCGTGCTCGAGATCCTCGAGGAGGTGCTCGGCCAGGAGCTCGGGGCCTACGGGCGCACGCTCGACGCGGGCAGCCGGGCCCGCGGCACGAGCCCTCGCGACTACTGCGTGCAGTACCGGGAGAGCGACCTCGATTTCTGCCAGCGCCTGATGGAGGAGGAGGGGATCAGCTACCACTTCGTCCACGACGAGAGCGTGGGGGCGGAGGTGGTGGTGCTGACCTACGCCAACGACGACTTCACCGACGTGCTCAACGTGGACGGCACCGCGGTGGTGCCGATCATCGGGCAGCGGCCCGAGACGGCCGACGTGGAGTCGATCCGCAACCTCGACTTCTTGCAGTCGCTCACGAGCACGGCGGCGCTGCGGCGCGACTACGACTTCCTCGCTCCGCTGGCCCTGCTCGAGAGCGCGGCGGACGGGGAGGGCCCGAAGGGGCGCACGCGCCGGATCTATCGGCACACCGATCGGCGCTACGTGGAGGACGACGTAGAGCTGCGCGCCCGGGATCACCTCGAGGCGGCCCAGGTCCACGGCAAGGTGGGGCGGGGGCGGGGCAACGTGATCGACTTCGTGCCCGGCAAGATCTTCGAGCTGGAGCGGCACACCCGTGACGATCTCGAGATCCGCTTCCTCGTGACCGAGGTCGTCCACACCGGCGAGTGCGGCGAGGAGCTGCTGGCCACCGGCGGAGGGGCGGGCGAGCTGGGGGCGCGCTACGCCAACACCTTTCGGTGCATCCCGCTCGACGTGCCGCTGCGGCCTCGGTCGCTCACGCCCAAGCCGCGGGTCTACGGGGCCGAGACCGCCATCGTGACCGGCCCGCCCGGCGAGGAGATCCACGTCGACGAGCACGGCCGGATCAAGGTGCAGTTCCACTGGGAGGAGCAGGCCACCTACGACGCGGACTCTTCGTGCTGGGTGCGGGTGCGGCAGCAGTGGTCGGGGCCCAGCTGGGGCTTCCAGTTCATCCCGCGGATCGGCCAGGAGGTGGTGGTGGAGTTCTTGGGGGGCGACCCCGACCGGCCGCTGGTGGTGGGCACGGTCTACAACGGCGACAACGCGACGCCCTACGCCCTGCCGGCCGACAAGACCAAGAGCGGCATCAAGACCAACTCGGTGTCGGGGGTGGGGAGCAACGAGCTGCGCTTCGAGGACATGTCGGGCAGCGAGGAGGTCTATGTCCACTGCCAGAAGGACTTCACGATCGCCACCGAGAACGACAAGAACCAGACCACCGGGCACGACGAGACGCTGGCCGTCGGCAACGACCGCACCAAGGAGGTCGGGCACGATCAGGCGGAGACGGTGGGGAACGACAAGTCGATCTCGGTGGGGAGCAACCATGGGGAGTCGATCGGCAAGGACATGACGCTGTCGGTGGGGGGCAGCCGGAGCTGCTCGATCGGCAAGAACCACTCCGAGAGCATCGGCGGGTCGTTCAGCCAGTCGGTGGCCAAGTCGAAGTCGGTGGTGGTGACCAAGGACAGCACCGAGAGCGTCGACGGGGCCAAGGCGGTGCTGGTGAAGAAGGCCTTCGACACCAGCTGCGACGATGCGCTGAGCACTACGGTGAAGCTGACCACCGCCTTCAGCTCGGGCAAGGACTTCAGCATCGCGACCGATGCGGTGTTCGGGCTGGTGGCCAAGGAGGACGTCAACGGGCGCGCGGACGCGAAGATGAGCCTCTCGTCGGGCGCCGACCTGAGCATCGCCAGCGAGGCCAAGGCCATGATCACCGCGGCCGACGAGCTGACGATCGAGGTGGGCAAGGCGAAGATCGTGCTGAAGAAGAGCGGGGACATCCTCATCAACGGCGCGAAGATCGACGTGAAGGGCAGCGGCGCGGTCACCCTCAAGGGCTCCGGCGTCGACATCAACTAGGAGAGCGAGAGCATGGCCAAGCAAGCACAGCATCCACTGGGATCCGAGCCGGTCGAGCCGGTAGGGCCGGACGAGATGGTCGAGACGGCGAAGGTGGGCGAGACGGCGGAGGCGGCCGAGTCGGTCGAGCTAGCCGAGGCGGCCGAGGCGGCCG
>JGI12210J13797_10526198_pt1 | contig 13030 bp, 6 predicted proteins | sample ElkSlonscriptome_3_FD_13797 | JGI IMG/M metagenome (IMG submission 13797)
GGCGAACGTCGCTATGGTTTTTGTCTTTCCAATTTTTCTTCCTCTGCATCGACTTTTGACGCCCTGTGAACATGTTTTACCGATTCGTTTTTTCGTGTCCGCTGATTTGTCTGCTGCTGGTTGGCACCGTGTCCGGCGATGATTTCCGGCTGCAAGACGGCGATCGAGTCGTTTTCTTGGGCGACGGGCTGATCGAACAAGAACAGTATTTCGGCTGGGTCGAGCTGATGATGACCACGTCGTTTCCTGACAAGCAGGTCAGCTTCCGAAACCTGGGATGGAACGGTGACACGCCGGCAGGGGCGTCACGCCTGGGACTCAGCCTGCTGCAAGCGGGGCGTGAACCGGAGGGCGAGGGTTGGCGACAGCTACGAAAACAACTGGAACAAACCGAACCCACCGTCTTGGTACTCGGTTACGGCATGGCCAGTTCGCTCGAAGGTGGGGCCGGGGGAGTGGAGTCGTTCGTCGACCACTACCAGCGGCTGCTTGAAGCGGCGCGACAGATCTCGCCGCAGGTTCGTTTCGTGTTTCTGTCTCCGATCGGTCGCTCCGACGCCAGCGATCCTCACGCGGAGGTCCTCCTGACCTACGCTGCTGCGATCGCACGGATGGCCGAGCGGACCGATTCGCCGTTCGTCGACCTGACGCAAGTCGCGATGTCGGACGAACTGCGGAAGGATCCGGTTCATTTAAACGAAGCGGGTTACAAGGCGATGGCTGGCGTGATCGAGGAGGCGTTTGATTGGGGGCCGTCCGGTTGGCGAGACGGCGGCCAGGCCGAAGTGCTCCGACGGGTTATTCGGCAAAAGAATCAGTGGTGGTTCCACCGCTCGCGGCCCGCGAACATGGCGTACGTTTTTGGGTTTCGCAAACACGAGCAAGGACAGAACGCGGTCGAGATTCCGCAGTTTGACCCGTTGATTGAAAGGGAAGAAGCGAAGATCGCCAAGCTCCGGGCGCTGCAACCGGTGGACGTCCAGGTAAGCGAGCCGCGTCGGGAATCCAAGTTCGCAAAGTTTATCGAGCAGTCGCTTCCCGAGTTCACCTTAGGCGAGGACTTGGAAGTGAGCCTGTGGGCGGAGAATCCACAGCTGAATAAGCCGATTCAGATGAACTTCGACCCGCAGGGGCGACTTTGGGTGGCCAGCAGTCAAGCGTACCCGATGATCGAGGTCGGCCAGGCGGCGCCCGACAAAATCATCGTGCTCGAGGACACCGACAGCGACGGCAAGGCGGACCAGTCGACGGTCTTTGCCGACGGGCTGCTGATCCCGACCGGTGTTCTGCCCGGCGACGGGGGCGTTTACGTGGCCCAGAGCACCGACTTGTTGCACCTGAAGGACACCGACGGCGACGGCAGAGCCGACGTGACGCGACGGGTGCTCAGCGGGTTCGGGACAGAGGACACCCACCACAACTTGCACACGCTGCGCTGGGGTCCGGACGGCCGGATGTATATGAACCAATCGATCTATACACGATCCAATACCGAAACCCCCCACGACGTTGTGCGTCTGAGAGCGGGTGGCGGTTTTCGCTACAACACCGACACGATGAAGATGCAGATCTTCTTTCGCGGGCTGTTCAACGCGTGGGGGCACCAGTTTAACGACTATGGGCAGTCCTTCCTCAGTGACGGTGCCGGTTTCAGTGGCCTTGCCTATGCGTTTCCGGGCGCAAAATTCAGTCCGACGCCAGGGGCCAAACGCCAGCTGGATTTGATCAGCCCCGGCCGCTATCCGAAGTTTTGTTCCTTGGAGGTTATCTCCGGGAAGACTTTCCCGCCGGAGTGGCAAGGTTCAATCATTACCTGTGACTTCCGCGCCAACCGGGTCACCCGTTTCAGTTTGGAGGACCAGGGTGCCGGATTCGTGACCCGAGCCGAAGACGATGTCATGCGGACCAGTGCCAGTACGTTCCGGCCGATCGACGTCAAGCAGGGCCCGGACGGAGCACTCTACATCGCCGACTGGTCCAACCCGATCATCAACCACGGGGAGGTGGACTTTCGGGACGAGCGACGTGATCGCTGGCACGGGCGAATTTGGCGCGTGACCTGGAAAGGGGCGAAACCGCTGAAAAAGGTCAACCTGTACGAACTTTCCACGGAGAAGCTAATCCAGAATCTGGCCGACGACGATCGCTACACCCGCGAGCAATCTCGGCGGGTGCTGATCGAACGCGACAACATCCAGCCGCAATTGGACGCTTGGATGGCGANGCAAACCGACGCGACCGCAAGACTGCAGGGGATGTGGTTGTACCAGGCTCGGGGCAGTCTTCACCAATTGCCGATGGATCTGTTGCGTTGCGAGGACGGGCGAGTCCGTGCCGCCGCGGTCCGCGTCGTGGGCGACTTTGCCGACCCGGCGGCCGACCATGTCGAACAACTTCCGCCCGACGTCGCGGTCGGGCATTTGCGAAACCGGGTCACCGATGACCATCCACGTGTCCGCTTGGAGGCAGTCGTCGCGCTCGGCAAATTGCGATCGGTTGAGGCAACGTTTGCCGCTTTGGAAGTCTTGTCGCAACCGACGGACCGGTTCATCGAATTTGCGTTGGCGTCCGCGGTTGATGAAGCTTCTGCGCCGCTGATGAAGGCGATCGAGTCGGGGGACTGGGTCGCCGATACGCCGGCGAAACGCAATCAACTCGCCTTCGTCCTGACGTCGATCGAACCGGACCGGGCGACCAAGTTTTTGGCCGATCGGCTAAGGGATACGCCGATGGCACGTGACGGGTCGGGGCCGTGGATCGACTTGATCGCGACCGCCGGCGGCGCGTCCGAACTGCGGATTCTTTTTGAGCAAGCGGTCAGCGACGGTTTTGAAGTTGCGGCGACCCGGCGCGCGCTCCAGACACTGATTCAGGCGGCGAGGCTACGGAAGGTGCGACCGTCCGGCCCGCTCGACGGTCTCGGCCGATTTCTGCAATCCGACGACACGGACATCAGGCGGTCCGCCGCGACCTTGGCCGGTGTTTGGAAAGTCGAAGCGTTGACCGGAAGGCTGGCTGAGTTGGCATCGCGGAGCGATGCCTCAGAGGCTGTACGGGAAGCCGCCATCGAGGCACTTCGAGAGATCGGCGGCAAAAAGGCGGTTGAGGCGCTGCGGTCTTTGGCCGAGGAACCTTATCAAACGGAAATTCGCCGTCGCGCCGTGGTGGCGTTGGCCGGTCTCAACCCGTCCGCCGCGTGCGAACCCTTCTATCAATTGCTCCGGCAGGTCGAATCTGAGGAAGACGCACTCCGACTGTGGCGGTCCATGCTCGGTGCTCGCGGCGTGGGAAAAGTGCTCGCCGCCAACCTGCCTGCCAACGGTCTTCCGGAGATGGCTGCGAAAGCGGGCGTGCGGGCTTGCCGGGACGGCGGGCGAAACGAGCCGAAACTGCTGGACGCCTTGTTGCCACTTGCCGGCATGACACTGACCGCCGAAGCGTTCACCCCTGAGCGAATGCAAGAGCTGTTGGGGCGAGTTCGAGATGCCGGTGACCCGGGTCGAGGCGAGTCAATTTACCTGCGCAAGGAACTCGGTTGTGTCGGTTGCCACGCGATCGGCGGCGTTGGCGGACGCGTCGGGCCAGATATGACCAGTCTGGGGGCCAGCGCGCCATTGGATTACATCATCGAATCGCTATTTGACCCGAACGCGAAGATCAAGGAAGGCTACCACTCCATCACCGTTTTGACCGAAGACGGCATGATCTTCAGTGGCGTCGAGGGCGACAGCACTGACGACGAATTGTTACTCCGCGACGCCAACAACAAGGTGATCCGTATTCCCGTCGCCGAGATTCTTGACGAGAAAGCGGGCAAGTCGCTGATGCCGACCGGGGTGATCGACCGGCTTCCCATCGACGAGCAGGTCGACTTGATCAGCTTCCTGTCGCGGCTAGGAAAGCCTGGACCGTTCGACGCCAGTCGCGGCGGCGTCGCACGAACGTTTGAAGTACTTGCCGGTACCCACCGGCTGGAACAAGAGGGTGCGGAGAGAATCATCGATGGCAGTGTCCGGAAGGGCTGGCAGCCGCTGGTATCCCGAGTCAATGGCGACGTCAATGGCAGCGTGCTGCGTCAAATGACCCGTCAGCCGATCAACATCGCGTTGGTCAACGTGTACTTGAGAACGACGGTGGACGTTCCCCGTTCCGGCCCGGTTCAGCTGGCTGTCGGCGGTGTCGACAAAGCAGCGTTGTGGATCGATGGGGCTCGAATCGACGGAGACTCGGAGTTTCGAACCGAGTTGGAGGCGGGACGCCACACCGTCCTCGTCCGCCTCGACGGACGCGATTTGCCGGAGACGTTCCGGCTGAGTTCCGCCGACGTCATGTTCGCCTCGGAAGTCGCCCCCAGCAACGATTGAGCGGCGCAACGCGGTCGCGGTCGGCGCCGATTGCCCGGGTACCCAAGCGTTGGCGGCGCAGGTCGAGATGACGTTTGGCGTAGAATGAAAGTAAGTGGCGTACGGAACGCCCGCGTCGACCCGATTGGTCATCCAGTACACCCGATTGGTCATCCAGTACCGCGTCCCCAATGCTTCAAGAGATGAACATGAAACGCGCAGCAAAGGTTTGTTTCCCCGCCATCGTCGTCGTGTTGTTCGCCGGGGCGGTCGCTGTTGCTCCGGCCGACGATGGCCGAGCGCCTCGTCAGCGAGATCGTGGTGTCGGTGACCCTGAGGAAGCTCGAGGCGGTCGCGCCGGCCAACCGAGGGTCGAGGTGAGGCCGCCGGGCTGGATCCCGCCCGACGGTCGTAATCGCGGACGCCGCGACTGGGTGCTGGGCGTATCCGCTCAGCCGACTGCGACCGGCGTACGCGTCCAGTCGGTGGTCCCCGGCAGCGCCGCCGCAGGCATCGGCTTGGAACGTGGGGACGTCATCGTCACGGTCGACGGATATCAAGTGGGCCGAGTTGCCGGCCGCCTGTACAACTTGGGAGACGAATTGCAGTCGCGAGCCGACGTCCGAGGCGAGGTCGTGCTGTTGGTCCAGAACGTTCGAAATAACCGTTTGATGAATTTGCCGGTGCGACTGGATCGACGCGGCGACCGACGCCGCCCGCCGGTTCGTCCGCCGTGGTTCGGCCCCGCAGCCCGAGAGGGCGGTGCGGCGGCGCCACTGCGCCAGCCGCCGGGCGACGGTTCCGACGAGTCGGGTCGCCAACCGCGGGCAGAACAGCAAGCGGAGCAGCGGCCGGACAACCCGCGGGATCGAGCGACGGACGGCGAGTCGGTCGAAATCGAGTAGGCTCTGGCGCCCGGTTGACGGTCGCGGCGAGCGATCGCCGGCGGATTCGAACGATCAGGCAGCGAGTCGGCAAAATTACGATTCTGCCGGAGTCGCTTGCCTGTTGGCACTTGGCATCGACGGGACATGTTCCGCCGCAGGCAGTACGGCCCCGCCGAGCCTTTGCAACAGTTCTGGCGGCAGACTCCGCAAATGTAGGTCTCGCTGCGGGAAGGCGATCTCGATGCCAGCGTCGCTGAAGCGACGGTTGATCATGGTGTGCAACTCGTGGATCGTTCGCAACCGATGATCGAGCGAGGTGAGATAGCACCGGACGCTAATGTTTAGCGTCGAATCTCCAAATCCCTCGAAGATCACCAGGGCTTCCGGGTCGCTGGCGACGTTGTGGTGCTCATCACAGATTGTGGAGAGCAGTTGGCAAGCAGCGTCCGTATCACTTCCGTAGGCGACTCCGACATTGATCACCACTCGGTTCGTGCTGTCGGACAGCGTCCAGTTGACCAGTCGGCCGGTGATCAGGTCTTTGTTCGGGATGATCAGTTCTTGTCGGTCCCAATTGGTAACGGTCGTCGCCCGCATCCGGATCCGAGCCACCACGCCGGTCGTATCGCCCAGCGTGACGACATCACCGACGCGGATGGGCTGTTCGAAAAGCAGGATCAAACCGCTGACGAAGTTGGCGAAGATCTCCTGCAGCCCGAATCCGAGGCCGACGCCCAACGCGGCCACCAGCCACTGGATATTATCCCAACGCAAACCGAGAGTTTGGGCTGAAACGGCCAGTCCGATGATGCCGAGGGCGTAGGTACCGAGAGTGGTGATGGCGTAGCGGGCAGGTTTGTCCAGCGGCAGACGTTCCAGCAAGACGCCCTCAACCAAGCCTGGCAGGTTGCGAAGCGATGCCCAGGTCAGCACCACAATCGGCAACGTGTACACCAAGTTGGCCAAGGTGATCTTCCGGATGACGAGGCCGTTGTCGTCCTTGATGTCCCAAAGCCCGAAATTATTCAGATACTGCACGGCGGGTAGGACAGGTGCCCAGATCAGCGCTACGCCGGCCAGAGCCGCGATGAACAGAAAGGTCTGGATCAAACGAGTCGTTTGGGCGTTAATTTCTGAGGCCGCCAAATTCGCGGTCGGTTCAATTTCGACGCCTCCGATACCGATGCGTTCTGACTCTTCGAGGCGTTCGCGGTGCACCGCCATCGCCAGTCGCCGTCGCTGGGTCAGCAACCACCGGCGGACGAGGCCACCGATGTAGTACGCCAGCAGACACAGCCACAGAGTCCAGTAAAGCCGCTCGACCAGAACGGCCGCCCCGCTGCCGTAACCGAGCATCGCCACAGCTGCGAGGGCGAGTGGTGCCAAGACGATCGGGACGTAGTAGACGTGGCGAAGGCGTGACATCCAGCTGTCGGGATTCTGCCGGATGCGGGCGGAGAAAATGCCCGCCTTGGGCTCGAAGGTCTTGTAAAAAACGAGGCTGATCAGCAGCATGCCGGCGAGGAACGTTGTCCGGGCGAGTGCCACGATGGAAGGGTTACGCCCAAGCAGACTGGCGACGATGAACAGCAGCAGCAGTGGCGAGCCGACGTCGACCAGGATTCTCAACCAGCGGCGGACGGCGACTAGCGATCCGTCGTCGGCATCAAAGTGTGCCACGGCGAGTCCCTCCCTTCGAACGGCTTGTCGCAACAATTCGACCGGCAGGACGGCCAACGCCACCATCTGGAAGGCACTGGAGGTGGCGAGGGTCAAAGGGTCATCCAGCCCCGAGGCCTGAAGCGCCTCGGCGATGATATAAAGCAACGCCACAAGCGGCAGCACCAGTGCCCACGACAGCAGGGTCGCCATGAATGTCGGACGCAGCGACACCGACTGGCGGCTTCGCGCACTTCTTCCGTGTTCCGCGATTCGCCGCCGCAATCGTTTGCCGGCAAAAACCATCGCACCGATGACAAGAATCGCCAGCAGCATCAAGCCGGGTCGGCGAAGCAGCCCGTCGAGTAAACCGCGGGAGAGCAGCAGCAGATTCGAAGGCTTGACGAGCATGCGCAGCGCCGTCCACGAAGCGACGAAATCCGACCATCGGAAGGCCGGTTGGTTCTTGATCCAAACCACGTTGGCGTCAATCAATGCGCCGAGTTCCGCGACCGCTTCGCGTTGCAGTTCCAACTGCGTTTGCAATTCCAGCAAGCGACTCTGATGGCTCGTCAGGTCAGCGATGAATTTGCTGATCAACTTCGCTTCGCTCTCGGTGATCTCTCCCGAGACGGCCTGCAACTCGGGAAGTGCATCCGCGAAAATGTTGGCCCGTCGCCGGTCGACCAATCCTTCCAGCGTCAACTCCAACTGGGTCTGCAACTGGCGGCTTTCTTCCAGCGATTCGTTGACGGCATTGATTCGTGCTCGGAAGTGGCTGGTCGGTGGCAGTTTGGTCTTCAGCAGTTGAAGCGTGAGACCGAGACTGCTGGGCAAGCCGCCGCTTCGGCCGCGTGATTCTTCGATCGCCTCGGTTTCTTGTTGCAGTTCCTCCGTCCAATGGGCCGCCTCGGCGGTCTCTTCGGCCAATTCTTGGGCGACGCGGTCGGTTTCGCCGACGGTACGAATCCAGCGATCTGCCAGCTGGACGATCAGGGAATCGTTCGGATCGCGGCCTTTGTCGGCCAGTTCGGCGCGGAAAGTTTTCAGGTCCGCCTCGATCTCACTCTGGCGACGCTTGCGGAGGATTGACGCCCAGGCCCTTAGCCGCGCTTCGGCGCGAGCGACGTGTTTCTCCAACGCCTCCTTCTGAATCGGCAGGACCTCGGTCTGGGCTTCGTACAGCATCAATTGACGCTGCAGCAAATCGAGTTTCTGTTGTGCCGCCCGAAGTTTGGCCTCGCGTTCGGCCTCCATCGCTTCCCGCACCAATCCCGTCGGGTCCTCGGGGACGTCGCCGACGGGGGTCTGGCGGATCGATTCGACTAATTTTCGTGCCGCCGCGATTTCTGCCGGCAGCTTGTCCAGACGCAACTTGCGGGTTGCGATCGCCGATTCCAGTTCCTGCAGAGCCTGCTGTGTAGCGGCCAATTCGTTATTGGCTTTCGCACGGTTTTCCAACACGCGTTCGATCGGCAGGAACTTCCCGTTGACTTCGGGAGCCGACTCGACCGGCTCAGCCGCCTCACGTTTCGCTTTCTCTTTATCCAGCGTCATCCGTGAGAGCGAACGTTCGACGGCGGCCAGCGCTTCGGCGTCGGCTGCCTGACTTTTCGATTCACCGAGGATCGTCTGCAATCGCTCGGCGATGCGCTGTTTCGATGCCGCATCGAGCGACGGGTCTGCCATGACCGCTTCCAAGGACGCTGCCACGTCCGCTGGCGTTTTCAGCGACAGGGACAACTTTGATGGAATGGGCGATGTCGCCTCCGGCGGTTTGCTCTCCGACGGAGTCGTGGCGTCCTGGAAGGGAAAGTAGGCGATCTGCTCGACCGCCACGCCGGCCGAAGGCTGGCGGACCGCGATCGGAGCCGCCGGGGACTGCGCGACCGCCGTGCCGCCGCACCACGCGATCACTAGCCAAGCGGCGGCCACCGCACAGGTGCGGGTCGGACGACGGAAGGGAAGCCGTGAGGCAGGCGGCGCCGGCCAAAACGCCCGTTGACTAATTATCACGTGTCGACCGTCGATTGGAAAAAGTAGGGGCCCCCCCTCCTTCCTCGAGCCGTCGGGCAGACGCATCGATCGGCAGGGGGCTTGAACGAGAAACGAAGAACGTGAAGTGTCTCGCAAACGGGACGGGTAAGGAAAGGTCAAACCGTCGGCAATGGGTACTTCAAGACAAGGGTCCGCATTGACCCACTGACGCGGCGTTTGATAACTCTTTTCCATGCAGTGTGCCTTACGCCATCCGTCGCGCCCCGGGTCCTTCCCCGCCTCTCCGATCTGCGTTCTTCTCGGGATGCTGGTCGGGATCTCGTTTCATCCCGGCGGCGCATCCACTACACAGGCTCAGACGGCCCCTCGGCCGGACGACCTGCCTTCGGCTATTGGGAACGGGCCGATCAAGCCGACTCCCAGCATGACGAGTGAGCCACGGGGGACCAATCCACCGGTTTCGCCGGCGTCTCACGCCGTGTTGCTTCGAAACGATCAAGTGCTCCGCGGCACCGTCACCGTGCTCCAGCGGGATGTGGTACTGCGACAGTCCGCCGGTGCGGAGATGACGATTCCGGCTGATCGCATCGTCGCAGTGGAATCGGACCTGGAGCGTCTTTACCAGCGGCGGCAAAGTTACCTGCGCCGACCCGAACGCCCGCACGTGCCACGCACCGAGGCCGAACTCGCGGACGCTTTGGCGGACGCGCGATGGTGCGTCGATCAAGGCCTTTTCGGCAAGGCCGTCGATTGGTTGCTGGTGATCGAACAGGCCTCGCCAGACCACCCACAAGCCGAAGCGGTCAGGCGGACATTGCAGCACGCTTACCGGCCGGCGTTTGCCAAGGCATCCGCCGGGGACGCCTCCCGGCAGACCAATTCAAAAGTTCAACCAGCCTCGCATCACTCCTCCCGAGTGACGCTGGAAAACCCACCGGCGGGTTCGACAGGCTCTCCGGCACCATGGGCACCGCCTGCGACGGCCACGTCGAAAATCACCGGGTCCAGCGCTTCGACCACCGCCGTCGATGGCGAACTTCTTCAGGTGTTCACATCGAGAGTACAGCCGGTGCTGCTGGCCCGCTGCGGCCGGTGCCACCGATCAGACCGACACGAAGGCGTTTGGCGATTGACGATGCCGCTGGTGGGGCATCGTCCGAGCGGCCGGATCACCAGGGAGAACTTGGACGCCGTTTTGGAGGTGGTGGTACCCGGATCGCCGCAGCAGAGCGAATTATTGCGATGGGCCACCCGCGGCCATGGGGAGTCCGGCACATCGGCCCCGCCACCGCCACCCTTGTCGCCACGCGACCAGCCGTTGATTGACGTTCTGATCCGATGGATCCAGCACTTGGCAGGCGACGGATCAGACGTCCCCGTAAGCGGGCAGCCGAGGCCGCTCAGCCCGATGAACGTCCCTTCTGGCGAGTCCGCGGCGACCGCGGAGCTGTCGACGAGCTTTTCGCTGGAAGGTCGACCCGAGTCGCTCCAAAACGTCGGGGACTCACCGGCGGTGACTCGTTCACCCGCGGCTGAGAACCCACGCCGGGCCCACGGTCCACCCGCCGCCCCATCACCCGCCGCCCCATCACCCGCCCCCCGCGAACCACTAGAGGCTCATCGTCTGCCGCCGGCGGAGCCGGTGTCCCCTGTCGAAGCGTTCAATCGCGAATCCGCGCTCCTCGATTCGGTCGACTTGTCGGTACTGCGGCGGCTAACGGAGTTGCCCCTGCAAGGTCAGGACGAGTTGTCGCGATGACGCGCGATCGCGGTGTTCGCACAGATAGATGCCTTGCCAGGTGCCCAGCCGCAGGCGTCCGTTGCCGACCGGAATCGTGACACTTGACCCCATCATGGATGCTTTCACGTGGGCGGGCATATCATCCGGGCCCTCGAGCGTATGGACGTAGGGCAGCGACTCGGGCACCGCGTGGTTCATCGCCGTCTCGAAATCGACCCGGACATCCGGGTCCGCATTTTCGTTGATCGTCAGCGACGCGGAGGTGTGCTGAATGAAGACGTGGAGCAGCCCGACGGAGACCCTCGGCAGATCTTCGATTGCGTCGGTGACGGCGGGCGTGATCAGGTGAAAGCCGCGACGCATCGGCGGCAGCTTTAAGTCAGTTTGAGTCCAAATCGACACGACACGATGCTCCGGGTAGCCAGAATAGGAAAGTCGACACTAGAAAAATTCAAAATTTTTTCGCACGCGTTGTCCGTCGTCGCGACGGCATTTCAGCGGGGGGCCGTGAGACGGCGAGCGGGCCAAACCTCGCAAATCCCGCTTCCGAGGGGACCGTTCAAGACCATTCATTTAACCTTCATTTTATCTTCAAGGTGGGGGATCGCCCCCTTGACGCCGGTGTCGTTCTGGAGTGCTCCGTCACGGCGTCGCCCCGTCCGCACAGACTACCCTGTCGGAAAGAACTGGGGAGGCGTTGAACCAAACGACATTCGCCGCCGTCTGTTGTTCGTCGACGTAGATTTTTCTTGACCCGCGATGTCCAGCGGGAATAATCGCGTCGTGGGTAATGCGAGCGGGTGAGGGATTGGACTGCTTGCGTGCATATCAATACGATCTGTCACTGGCTGTTTGGATCTGCCGAGTGACGTTCATGAGATGAGATGGAATAGAACTTTATGAGTCGATGTAAGAATGTCTTCGAGGCGATTTTGCGCTACGGCCACGACGAAGACTTCGTGCCGAACCAGGACGATACTTTTGATCCGACCGATGCGCCTGCCGGCAGCCCCGAGAAAATCGAGGTGCTCCGCCGTCGCGTCGAACTCGGCCAGCCCCTGTGGCACACCACCGATCGCGTGGACTACAGCGGGCTGACGGGCGCCATTCGCCCCCGGGAGTAGTTCCGATCGGCCCCGCGAGTCACGGATACGTTCCGGCGACGCCACGAGAGGCGTGGAGCGAGTGCTCGCCAGACGAACTCCACGGATCAGCCCGCCTGATCCACGGTTGACCCAGCAGGCCCCGCCGGCCCCGTCCGGCGGGGCCTGTTTTGTTTCGTTCGGCCTTCACGTCCCGCAAAACGTTGCTCGAACCCGCTCCGAGGGCTTTGGCGGCAACGCGAACTCTTCCATGCCCTCCGGTTCTTGGTACGGTCGTGCCAGCACCCGCTGCAGCCTCTGCATCGGCGAATAGTCGCCGTGCCGGACCGCCGCCTCGATGACTTCTTCGATGCGATGGTTGCGAGGAATGACAGCCGGATTGACCCGTCGCATTTGAGCGGCGCGGTCGGGAACAGAAACTTCCTGTTCGAGACGCGCCCGCCAGCGTGTGCCCCAGGACTCTGATTTCTCCCGGTCGTGAAAGAGCGACAGCCAGTTTTCTTCGTTTCCATCAGCGGCCTCGCAGAGGCAGCGAAACGTCACGGTGAAATCTGCCTCGCTTTCCCGCATCAGGTCGAGCAGCTCGTCGATCAGGGCAGCATCGCCATCCTGTTCGCTGAACAGGCCGATCTTGCGCCGCATTCCCGCCAGCCAGTGACGGCTGAAACGGTCGGAAAAGCTTCGAACCAACGTTTCAGCTGCATCCAATCGCTTTTTCGCGTCGCCGCCGTCGGTCAATAAAAGCGTTTCGGCGAGCCTCGCCAAATTCCACTGGGCAACCGTCGGTTGATTCTGAAACGCGTAGCGGCCGTAGGTGTCGATCGAGCTGAAGACCATCATCGGGTCGTAGTGATCCAGAAAGGCGCAGGGCCCGTAGTCGATCGTCTCGCCCGATAGCGTCATGTTGTCCGTGTTCATCACCCCGTGAATGAATCCCACGTGCATCCACTTCGCCACCAGGGCGGCTTGCGAGTCCACGACCGTTTCGAGCAAGGCCAGCGAGGGGTCGGCCGTTTTCCCTGCATCCGGATAGTGGCGGTCGACGACATACTCGGCCAAACGCTGGATTGCTTCCACATCGCGGCGTGCGGCGAAGTATTCGAAGGTGCCGATACGAACATGGCTGGCGGCCACCCGTGTCAGCACCGCACCAGGCAACGGCCTCTCCCGATAGACGGGCTCACCCGTCGTGACCGCGGCGAGCGACCGGGTGGTCGGGACGCCCAGGGCGTGCATCGCTTCGCTGACAACGTATTCGCGGATCACCGGCCCGAGTGACGCGCGGCCGTCGCCCGCCCG
>JGI12210J13797_11817833_pt1 | contig 13026 bp, 2 predicted proteins | sample ElkSlonscriptome_3_FD_13797 | JGI IMG/M metagenome (IMG submission 13797)
GAAACGTCGCCGTCGATCGTGACATCAATCGCCCCGCCTGCGCCAGCGCCCCCCGCACTGCCTGCGAAAACATCATCGACGAGGCCGCCCCCGCCGCCCAGGCTCTGGGCGACGAGCGCCGATGCGCCTTCGCCCGATACGATCATGTCACCTGTCTGCGTGAAGCTGATCGCTCCACCCGACCCGCTGTTATCGGCCGAGGCGGACACGATCACGTCGGGCTCGGCCCCGAACACCGCCCCGCCGCCGCCGCCGATCGACTGGAGCAGGACGCCGTGCGAACGGGCACCCTGGGTGACGATCATTCCTTCGTGCGTCAGGCCGAGCGATCCGCCATCGCCGCTCGCCCCGTCCGATCCGCCGAGGGTGACCTGTCCGAGCGCGAGCCCGTCATTGTTGAGCAATCCTCCGCCTGCGCCGATCGACTGGAGGGCAACGGCGGGAGATGCGTCGCCGGCGGACATGGTGTTGCCGATCTCGATCACTTCGATCGCTCCGCCGTCGAGCATGGTTCCGCCGACAGCGCCCAGTGTGGCGCTCGCGTCGGGGGAGCCGGGTGCTGCGGAACCCCCTGAGGTGCCGGCCACCGACTGCACGCCCTGTCCTGCACCGGGAGCGGCCTGTTCCGGGCGCAGCGCGAAGGCGAAATCCGTGACCCCGCCGCCGCCGCCAATGCTCTGGGCAAGCAGGGCAACCGAATTGTCGCCCAGCGTGACGACGTTCCCGGTTTGCGAATGCGCGATCAGGCCGCCCGCGGCATTGCCGAGAGCACTGCCGCCAAAGGCAAGCTCGACCGCTCCGACCTGCCCGGCGCGGGCAACGATCGAGAAGATCGAACGACCGCCGCCGCCGCCGATCGATTGCAGCAGCACACCGGGCGTGTTCGTCCCTTCGGTCAGCGTGTCGCCGATCTGGGTGCTGGCAATGTCGCCGCCCGCGACATTTGCGCTGTCGCGGCCGCCGAGGCCGGTCCTGATCGGCAGGGCAATTGCGCGCGCATCCTCGACCTCGGTGAATTCGAGGTCCGCGACGATCCGTCCGCCACCGCCGCCGATGGCAGACAGGTTTGTCCCCGCCCCGCCATCGCCGCGCGTCGTTATGGTGCCGGTGGAGGTGATCGTGACTTTCTCGGCATTGGCCGATCCCTGTCCGGCGGCACCCCCGAACAGCGTCAGTGCGGGAAGCTCGGTAACCGGCTCGACCGGCAGGAATCCCGGCAGCAGGTCCCCGGAGACAAAGCCTGCAATGCCGCTGAGGTCCATGACCAGCCCGCCACCGCCACCATTGATGCTCTCCGCGACGATACCGAAAGCGTTCTTGCCAGACACGGTGATGTCGCCGGAATTGGTGACGGTGACCTCGCCGCCGAGACCGCCGTCGCCAGGCTGCGCACCCAGCAGGATGCCGACCGTATTGGCAAGAAAGTTCACCCCGGCATTGATCTTCGGATCGAATGTCAGACCGAGTCCCAGGCTCATGTTTCCGCCGCCTCCGCCGAGGCTCTGAGCGAATATGCCATGCGAATCATCGCCGCTGGTCAGGATCGAGCCAGCATTGGTGACGATCACATCGCCGGCATCGTTTCCATTGCCGCCCGCACCGCCGATGGCGATCATCGCCTGGTTCGGGAAGACGCGCTTGGCGTAAAGGTTGCCGAATGCAAGGCTGAGCCCGCCATTGCCGCCACCCCCGCCGATGGACTGTGCGTAGATGCCGTGGGCTTCCTTGCCACGGGTTTCGATCACCCCGAAATTGTCGACCGTGACAAGACCGCCCAACCCGCCGACGCCGCCTCTGCCGCCGATATTCACGGCAAGCTGGTAAGCTTTCGACGAACCGGCGAAATTCCCGGAAAGCGTGGAACCACCATTGCCTCCGCCGCCGCCGATCGACTGGGCGAATATGCCGTAGGACCGCTCTCCGAGAGTGAGGATGCTGGCGCTGCCATCGGTTTCGCTGCCATTGGCGACGGTCACCGAACCGGCCTCGCCCCCGGTGCCGCCGGTGCCGCCGTGATTGTAATCCAGCGTGACGGCCCGGCTGCCCGCCCCGGGGGTCACCTTCGAGAAATTGCCCGCAAGGCCGGCATTTCCGCCACCGCCACCGATGGATTGAGCATGGATCGCGGCCGCCTCGAAGCTGCTTGTCTGAAGGCTTCCAAGGTTGGTGACTGCGACCGCCCCGCCGGCTGCGCCGGTTCCTCCCCGGCCTCCGAATGCGAAGCCGAGCGAGTAGCTGTCCGCATTGCCCGGCGTCTCGACATTGAAGGCCGCGCCCGCGTCGCCGCCGCCTCCGCCGATCGAAAGGGCGCGAATGGCATTCGCCTCGGTGCCGAATGTCAGTACCGTGCCCGTGTTGGTCACCGCGACTTGTTCGCTGACGGCGCCGGTGCCGCCCGCTCCTCCGATCTGGACGGCGAGCGAATATTCGCCATCGGAATCGCTGTCGCCCGCGAACGGGTTCGGGATTTCGCTCAGGCGGTCGATGATCGCTGCGCCGCCATTGCCGCCACCGCCGCCGATCGACTGCGCGTAGATGCCGTGCGCGCTGGCCCCGGAGGTTTCGGTAAGACCCAGGTGATCGACCGTGACCATGCCCGATGCCGAGCCTTCACCTCCTTCAAGACCGATGGCGAATTCGAGATTGAAAGCCTGGTTCGCCGAGCCGTCGCCGGACGAACGATCCCCTTCGACGCTTACGGTCGTTGCCGAGGAATTGCCGCCGCCGCCACCGATCGACTGGGCGTGGATGCCATATGACCTGGTGCCGAGAGTCGCGATCATGCCGGCAGCCGTCACCTGTACATCGCCGCCAAGGCCGCCGGTGCCGCCGATCCGTCCGATGGCGACGGCAATGGACCCCTGATCGTTGAAATTCTGCGATATCTGGTCCGCGGAATTGCCGCCGCCGCCGCCGATGGACTGCGCGAACAGGGCCGTGCTCTGCGCGCCGTCGGTCATGATGGACCCGGTGTGATCGAGCGTGACCGCGCCGCCGTCGCTTCCAGCGCCAGGGCCTCCTCCGATCTGGAGATCGACCGTACGCGCGCCGCCCTGCCCGCCCGCTGCGCGCATCCGCTCGCCGACAAGCGAGAGATTGAGATTGAACGCTGCGTTGCCGCCGCCGCCGCCGATGCTCTGGGCCATCAGACCATGCGCATTCTCGCCCGACATGGCGATGTCGCCGATATGGGTTACGTTCACCAGGCCGCCGTCGCCGCCGGTGCCGCCGGAACCACCAACAGCCAGTTGCACGTCGAACCGGGCGCTCGTGCTGCCGGACAGGACGATATTGCCGCCCGCATTCCCGCCCCCCCCGCCGACCGACTGGGCAAGCAATCCGGTATCGTTGTCCTGCCCCAGCGAGATCAGCGAAGCGGCATTGAGCCCGCGATTGACGACGACGGCTCCGGCAGCGCCGCCCGCTGCGCCCGATCCGCCGATCCCGACCGAAAGCGGGGCGCCCTCGCCGGTACCGGCGCCGGCGACATTGATGCCGGCATTCCCGCCGCCGCCGCCGATCGATTGTGCGAGCAAGCCGATCCCGCGGCCCGATATCGCATTTTCGATGCCGTCCGGATCGGTCGCATCAACGACGATCCGCCCATCCGAGTTGACCGTAACTGCGCCGCCGGTGGAACCCGCGCCGCCGCTGCCGCCGACGCCAATGCCGAGATTGAAATTGCTCGAGGTGCCAGCGGCAGCCGCGACATTGAAGCCGCCATTGCCGCCGCCGCCGCCGACGCTTTGCGCGAAGATGCCCCGGCCAAGGGCGCCCGTGACCGCAATCTCGCCGCCATGTGTCGCGGTCACGATACCGCCGGAACTGCCGTCGCCGCCGGTCCCTCCCAATCCGAAAGCAACCGCGGGAAGCGAGGAGCCCGACCCCGCGCTGATCCCGCCGGAGATGTTGACGCCGCCATTGCCGCCACCGCCGCCGACGCTCTGTGCCACCAGGCCCATTGCGCCGATACCGGATGCGACGAGCTGCCCCGTGACGTTGGCATCGACCAGACCGCCGGTCCCGCCGGCTGCGCCGAAGCCGCCGACCCCTGCCGTCAGCGTTCCATTGAGCGCGATGCCGCCCGAGACGTTGAGCGCCCCGTCACCGCCGCCGCCGCCGAGGCTCTGCGCGAAGACCGCCCCGCGATAATCGCCGCTCGCCTGATAGAGCGCGCCGGTCGCATCGAGATCGACTTCGCCGCCATTGCCCCCGCCGCCGCCGAAACCGCCGAGGCCCAGGGCGAGCGACTGGGACGAGGAGGTGGCGGAAAGCGCGATCCCGCCGCTGATGTTGATGCCGCCCGATCCGCCCGATCCGCCGAGGCTCTGGGCAAAGAGGCCGTGCGATCCGTCCTGGCGCAGCGGAAGGACGAAGGAGCCGAGGTCGAAGGTCGTATCTGGTCCGGGCACCGCCGCCCCAATGGCTATTGCCGAGCCGGTCACGTCCGCCGTGACCTTGGCGCCATTGCCCGCGCTGGCTCCGAAACCGCCGATCCCGACCGCGCCGCCGATCGACGCGCCCGATGCGCCGAACGTCACGCCTGCCGCGACGTTGAGCGCGCCATTGCCCCCGCCGCCGCCAATGCTCTGGACGGTGAGGGCGTTCGAGAGGGGGCCCTGCGTGACGGTGTCTCCGGTCCGCGTCAGGATAGCCTCGCCGCCATTGCCGCCAGTGCCACCGAAACCGCCCACGCCGAAACTGGCGCCCACGGCCGCGGCGCTCGAAAGGGCAAGGCTGCCGCTGACATTGACGCCGCCATTGCCGCCGCCCCCGCCGAGGCTCTGGACGAGGACCGCCGTCGCTTCGCTGCCGGTGGTCATGACGGTTCCGCCGATCGTGGCGTCGACAAGGCCGCCGATCCCGCCGATGCCTCCGAATCCTCCGACCCCCACGCCGAGCGCCCCGGTGCCGCCGCTCGATGCCGCGATGGAGCCGGTGACGTTGACGCCGCCATTGCCACCGCCCCCGCCGAGCGACTGGGCGACGATCCCGAAGGATCCCTTGCCGGTTGTCGTCGTGTCCTGGAACGTGGTGAGGTCGACCGTGCCGCCGTTTCCACCGCCACCGCCCTTTCCGCCCACCCCGACACCGATCGTGCCCGAAGTGCCCGCCGTCAGGGTGACGCCCGCGGTCACGTTCACGCCGCCATTGCCGCCGCCTCCGCCAAGGCTCTGGGCAAGGATCGCGGCCGATTCCGCGCCCGAAGTCTCAGTCAGCCCATCGACCGCCAGCGTTACGTCACCGCCGCTTCCGCCCGTGCCTCCGGCCCCGCCCACGCCCACGCCGATCGTGCCGCCCTGGCTGGTCACGGTCAGGCCGGCCGCGACGTTGACCCCGCCATTGCCGCCACTGCCGCCAATGCTCTGGGCGACGATCGCGTCGGCGGACTTGCCGCGGGTGAGCGTGGTCCCGGAAACGTTCGCCGTGACGGTGCGGCCTGCGCCGGCGGTTCCGCCCGATCCGCCGACACCGACGGAAATCCCGCCCGCGCCCGAACCGCCCACGGTCAGGGTGCCTGATACGTTGGTCGCCCCGTTCCCGCCGCCGCCGCCGAGAGACTGGGCAAGGAAGGCGGACGATCCCTCGCCGAAAGTCGTCAGATTGCCGATCGAGGTCGCATCGACGGTGCCGCCATTGCCGCCGCCGCCACCTGCGCCGCCAACGCCAACGGCGATGCCGATGGCGCCGGTCGCTCCGGCATTGATGCTGCCCGAGACATTGACGCCGCCATTGCCGCCGCCGCCGCCGAGCGATTGCGAAACGATCCCGTCGCCGAATGCCCCGCGCGTCGTCAGATTGCCGGTGAAGCGGCTGGTGACGGTGCCGCCGATACCTGCGCCGCCGCCCGTTCCGCCGACTCCCACCGCGACTCCGCCCGAACCGCCGGTCGACAGGGCCAGCGAGCCCGTCACATTGTAACCGCCATTCCCGCCGCTCCCACCGACGCTCTGCGTCACGATTCCGTCGGCGAAGAGGCCGAGCGTCGTGACATTGCCGGTGACGGTGCTGAGCGCGGTTCCGCCATTGCCGCCCGTGCCGCCGATCCCGCCGACACCCACCGCGATGCTGCCCGAAGCCGCGGGCGACCCGGTGACCCCGGCGGACACGTTGAAGCCGCCATTGCCGCCGCCCCCGCCGACGGACTGGACGAGCATGCCGTGCGATGCGAAGCCTTCGGTGAGAAGATCGCCGGTGAAAGTGATGTCGGCTGTCGATCCCGCGCCGCCCGCATTGCCCGCGCCGCCGACCCCGACCGGGATCGCCACGGCCGGTCCCGCCGCAGCCGCTCCGGCAACCGTCACGCTGAAGCCGCCATTGCCGCCGCCCCCGCCGACGCTCTGCGCGAGAAGGCCGTGCGAAAGCAGCCCGGTCGTCCCGACGAAGCCGCCAAGATCAAGATCGACGACGCCGCCATTGCCGCCGGCGCCGCCCCTGCCCCCGACGCCCACCGCGACGGACCCCGCCACGGGACCGCCCGCAAGCGAGACGGAAACCGCCCCGCCGCCATTGCCGCCGCCCCCGCCGACGCTCTGTGCGAGGATGCCGTGCGAGAGCAATCCTTCGGTCAGGACGATGACATCGCCGTCCATATCGACGAGACCGCCCGTACCGCCGCCGCCGCCCGCTCCGCCGACAGCCACGGACACCGCGCCGAATGCCCCGCCGGTTACCTGGAATGCCGTTCCGCCATTGCCTCCGCCGCCGCCGACACTTTGCGCGATCACCCCGAGAGACAGGACTTCGCGGGTGTGGATCAGCGGAAGAAAGGTCTGCGACACGCCGTCGATGGCCCGACTGAAACTCTGGAAATCAATATCAACCGTTCCGCTGTTTCCGCCCGATCCCCCGGTGCGCCCGATCGCAAGACCCACGAATGCCGAGGCCGAGCCTGCAAAGCCGCCATTGCCACCACCACCGCCGATCGACTGCGCGACGATGCCATGGGACAGCCCGCCTTCGGTTTCGATGGAGCCGCCATGGGTGATGTTGACCCGGCCGCCCGAACCCGCATTCGCTCCCGGCCCGCCGATCGACAGCAGGCCCACGGTCGTCGATCCGTTGCCACCGCCGCCGCCGATCGATTGCGCCAGCACGCCGAGCGAGCGATTGCCGCTCGTCCTGATCGACCCGCTGTTCGAGAATGTCGCGGTGCTGGCCGTTCCTCCGGCTCCGCCCCGTCCACCAATGGAAAGGGCTCCGAAGGCAAGGCCGGCATTGCCGCCGCCGCCGCCGATCGACTGGACGAGTGCGCCGTGGGCATCACCGCCCGAGGTTTCGATGCTGCCTGAATTGGAGAGGGAGGCCGTCCCGGCATTGCCGCCGCTGGACCCCCTGCCGCCAAGCGCAAGCGCCCCCGCGGTCGTCGAGCCGGTACCGCCGCCGCCGCCGATCGACTGGGCGACGACGGCATGGGCGCCGTCGCCGCCGGTGACGATCAGCCCGTCATTGCGCGCCGTCGCTGATCGCCCGATACCCCCCGAACCACCAGAACCGCCGATCGCGATCAGGCCCCCGGTCAGGCCGGCTGAGCCGCCGCCTCCGCCGACGCTCTGCGCGAGCATTCCGAATCCGCGCGCGCCCTCGGTGACGATCGTGCCCCCGGAAAGGTTGCGCACCGTGACATTGCCGCCTTCCTTGCCCGATCCGGCGCTGTTTCCAAGCGCCACCAGGGCTGCGGCCGAACCCGCAGCACCGCCGCCACCGCCGATGGATTGCGCAAGGATGCCGTGGGCGTCGCTGCCTCCGGTATAGATGAAGCCGCCGAATTCGTTGTCGAGCGTGACGGTGCCGCCGATCCCCCCCGCGCTTCCCGCGCCCGATCCCCCGAATAGGCCGGTTGCGTCACCACCCTCGCCGCCGCTCCCGCCGAGCGACTGGCCGACGAGACCGTGGGCGGAGGCTCCGAAGGTATGGACGCTGCCGAAATTGTTGATCGCGACAGTGCTGCCATTGCCGGCGCGGCCTGCGGAGCCCGCGACCGAGGATGTAGCCAGATCGGCATCACCGCCGTCGCCGCCTGCCCCGCCTCGGCTGCGGCCATAGATCCCGAACGCATTGACCCGCCGCGTCGTGACATTGCCCGCGGCGTTGTTGTTGATGGTGACCCTGCCGCCATTGCCCCCGCGTCCGCCATCGCCGCCGCTGGAATTGGCGGCCCCGAAGACACCGTCTCCGCCATTTCCTCCGTCGCCGCCCTGGCTCCGCACGACGATGCCGTAAAGGCCGTTTGGCGAGTTGGTGGAGACCGTGCCGCTGTTCGCGACGGTCAGCGCCGTACCGTTTCCGCCGTTTCCTCCATCGCGCCCGGGCACCGAGGCGACGACGAGGGTGAAGCCATTCACGCCGTCCCCGCCATCGCCCCCGCTTCCACCAACGTTTATACCGTTGAGCGGGATCGGGATGGAGGGCAGCGGCGCCGGCAAGGCGACGACGGTCCCGATGGCTTCACGGCTGCCGGAATAACTCCTCGACGCTGCCGACCGGGTTTCGCCGTTCTCGCCTTCCTCACCGATGCCGTTGAACGGGATGCGATCCCCGTCGTTGCCGTCGTCGCCGTTGATGAAGGAACTTCCCAGGTTCCTGTTCTCGTCGGCGGGGGCAAGCGGGTCGAAACGCGCAAGCGGGTTGCTCGAGCTCTGGGCGAAGGCCTGATTGCGCACATCGCGCATCACGGGAACCGTGCGGCCATCGCTCAGCGTCACGCTTTCGACCAGTCCGGTCGTCGCATTCGCCGTGATCGAGGCAATCTGCGCGGTCTGAGTGGCATCGGCCGGATCGGGTATGGACGCCCCGATCCGCGGGTCGGACAGGACCAACCGGTATCCCTCGACGATCACGGCACCTTCGCGCACCGCCAGGATACGGAGGCGTTCGCCGCTTGACGGATCGAGAACGGTTTCACCGATTTCCGGGTCGCTCGAGGACTGGGCGTGAACCGGCGACGCCGTGACCAGTCCCGGTGCGGACAGGGCCGCGATCGCGATCGCGCCGGCCACGCTCATCGCGCGGCGGGATGATCCGAGGCGAAGCCTCGATCGCAGGCTCGATCCTTGTGCGCTCAGTGGAACCGCACTCGGATTTGCTGCGATAAGAGCGGCCGACAGTGTGCGGATATGCATGATTTCGCCTCCTGCCCGCTCGCCCCGCGCCCTGGAACAAGGGCCGATGCTCGATGGACGGCCACAGATTATGGTTGTCCCAACGGGCGGGGTATGGGGGAATACCCCCATTTCTGTCCTTGCCTCGGGAAAGGCCTCGGCCACCGCCGCGCCGCCTCTTCGCAGAGGCCGGGGCGCCTCCGGCCGCCGGGCCGCCATTGCTAGAACGCTCCTTCTGCAGCACTATGGCTGGAATCGGGGGAAAGTCAGACATGTACCGGGTTGTGATTGCCGATGACCATGAGATCGTGCGCAAGGGGCTTGCGCAAACCGTCCGCACGATCGAGGGGTGCGAAATCGTCGAAATGGCCCGCGACGGGCTGGAGACGATCGCGATCACCAAGCGACTGAAGCCCGATCTCCTGCTGCTTGACGCGGCCATGCCCTACGCAAGGGGCATCGAGGTATTCAGCGAGATCAAACGCTGGAATTCGCAGACGAAGGTGGCCGTCGTGACCGGGTTCACTTCAGCGGCGAGTCTTGCCGACTGGCTCGATGCCGGGGTCGACGGACTGTTTCTCAAGAGCTGCGAGGAAGCCGAGCTGCGAACCGGCCTGCAGGTCATCCTCGCAGGCGGAAAGTATATCTGCGACGCTTCGGCGCGGATCCTCGAACGGCGATGTGACGCCGTCCAGTTGACAGCACGCGAGCGCGAGGTGCTCGCCCAGATTGCGAACGGGTCGACGAATGTCGAGATCGGGGAAAAGCTCTGCATCAGCGCCAAGACCGTTGAAAAACACCGTGCGAGCCTGATGGCGAAACTGGGCGTTCGGTCGCTTCCCGCGCTGATCACATTCGCCCTGCGCGAAGGCCTGCTGGATGAACATCGCCAGCTGTGACTCCGGCCGTGAACGGGGCGCGCCGATTTTTGGGGGACTCCACCCATGGCAACTTGCGCGGCATCATCCTACCCATGCCGGATGGCCGGGGCACGCTCGATCACGGTTGGCGAAGTGCGCAATCGAAGCATTCTTCTTCGGTTGAGAGGTCGATGGAGCTTCCTGGCGGCGGCATATCTGTGCGCGCTTGCGATGCTCCTTGCGCCCGCCGCATCCGCATCCGCCCAGCGAGTGCCGACGATACCGCTGCTGGGCGAGCCTTATGAAGTGGAGCCCGCCGAGGGACAGGCGCGGTTCCTGATCATCGAGGAGACGGATCTGCCGCCGAAGCGGATCATGCAGCGCCTCGACGAGTTCACGCTGTCGAGCAAACGCCATATCGAGGTCCCCTCGCCCACCCTCGCGCGATCCGATGTCTGGCTGCATTTCCGCGTCGTCAATGCCTCGGACGCCGGGGGCACGTGGGTGGTCGATCTTCACCGCCCGGTAGGCACTATCATGGCCGAGGGATTCGCGTTCGATCCCGGCAAGCCGGGGCGGAACGGCGTCTTGCTGTTCGAATGCGTACCGGGTTCCTGTGAGGGTGCGTTTGGCAGCGCCTACGTCTCGGGCGCTCTCTCGCTCGGGGCGGGGGAATCGCGCGACATCCTGATCCGTTACCCTCTCGGCTTCAGCAGCCAATCGCCTGTCAGGTTCGTGACGCCGATGCGCTATCTTTCAGACAAGGCGCAGCGTGACCGATGGGCGTGGATGGTCAACGGCATCTGGATCGGGATGATCGCCCTTGCGCTTCTCTTCCAGCCGGTGATCGGGTGGCCGCTGTCGATCAGTTTCGCAGGTTACAGCGCGACGGCGATGTTGCTGGTGAACATATCCGGGGCATCCATCAATCTAAGCGGGCTTCCCTTCGTTGTGCCCTTTATCGAAGGGGCTCTCCTTCAATTCGGCCTCATCCTGTTCCTGCAGTTCGGGCGGACGTTCTTCGCAACGCGCACAAAGCAACCTCAGGCCGACAGGGCGATGCGCGCCATCATGGTGCTGTCCGCATTCAATCTCGTTCTCATCGTGTGCGGTTTCGATGTCCCTGGAAGGATTGCTCTCCAACTGCTTTCGCTGGCCGCGCTCGGAGCGCAGATCACGGTCGCCACAAGAGCGCTGATCGCGGGCTGGAGCGGCGCGTTGCCGATTTTCATGGGGACCGTGCTGATCGCGATGTCGTTCCTGGTCGACACCGGCAACAAGGTCTTCGGCGGCCTCATCCATCGCGACACCGTGGTCTTGGCGGGGCAGATGGCGTTCTTCGTCGAAGCGATATGCTTTGCCTTGGCGATTGCCGCAGCGGTGCTGCGAATCCAGGGCGAACGCGATGCGGCCGTGCAGAGGCAACTTGCAGCGACGAAGGAAAAGCTGGCACTGGCCGGGCAACTGCAGACCAGTCAGCGAAAGTTCGAGCGTGCGCGCAGCGAGGCCGAGCGGCACAGGCACGAAATCGAGGCGCTCGGCCACGACCTGATGCAGCCGCTCCAGATGCTCAAGCAGGCCTTTCGCCAGCAACAGCCGGGGGTGGATCAGCAATCGAGCGACACCGAGGCGGCCTTTTCCTTCCTCGAAGGCATTGCCTCGAAACAGCGCATTCCGAGCGAGACGCAATCGGCGCAAGCCATCGAGACATTCCCCATCGCCGCCGTCATCGACAATACGCGCCGCATGTTCGAGTACGAGGCCGCCGAGCGCGGAATAGAACTGAAGACGGTCCAGAGCACGCAGATCGTCCGCTCCGATCCGATCACGGTGCTGCGGGTGGTCAGCAATCTTGTATCGAATGCCATACGCCATTCGCGCGCACAGCGGATCCTGATCGGATGCCGCCTCCGGGAGGGCGTGCTCAGCCTTGAAGTGCATGATGACGGCATCGGCATCGAGGCTCATCAGCTTGAACGATACCTTGCCAGGGGAGGTCGCTCGCCCGATAGCGAAGGCCACGGGCTCGGTCTTGCGATAGCCCGTTCGCTGTGCGGCAGGATGGGTTTGCGCTTCGGGTCACGGAGCGTGCCTGGCCGTGGTTGCGTCTTCGCGGTCGAACTGCCTCTTGAAAGCGCCCCGTGACGCTCCCTGATGGCGAGCTGCAGGCGGGGGCGTATCGCCAACATCGGGCAGGCCCGGTCAGGGCGGTCGCCTGAGCGCGAAGCGAAAGCAGGCCGCTTGACCGGACGCCGAAGCAGAATGGGCGCAAGGTCGGTGAATGGTCATTGTCTGCCCTACGTGCACGCCGCTCCTGATCGGCGCGCAGCCAGCGACGCCGATCCGATGGCTGGGCGGATTAATCCTCACCGCATGATCGAAATGCTCTGCGTTCGCCGCTTCTCCTTTCGAAGAGATGACGGAGGAAAGCGAGATGACACGTTCCCTGAACACAGCCGTGCACGGAATTACCGGCTCGTTCGCAGCCCTGACGCTCGTGGCCGGCGCTGCGCCGGCGCTGGCGCAGGATGCCAGGGCGGACCGCGTCCGGACCTTTCACTCCTACTTCCCGGCCGCCGAACAATCGTCTCCGGACAACGAGGCGGAATTTGCCGAACTCGATCGACGGGGCGTGGCGGCACGCGAAAAGCGCGCCGATGGCGATGTCCATGACGAATACGACCTGACCGTCGAACAGCGACGCGAGCTCGATCGCAGGGGGCGCGACGCTCGGGCACGCCGCAATCCCGAGGGTATTCGCGGGCCGGACTTCAATGGCGAGGCCTATCGCAGGCACGCGGCGCGCCTCGCCTACACCGCCGACCTGCGCGATCTTGAAGAACGCGGCTACCGGGAGCGGCGCAGGCGGCCCGGCCGGTCCGAAATCCACGACGAGTACGACCTCACTCCCGGGGAGCGGCTGGATCTCGATCGTCGGGGCAGGGTCGCGCAGCGCCATCGCCGGGACCGCGCCATGCCCGCCGGTGTGGGAGCTGCTCGCCTGAGAGGAGATGTGCCGGCGATTGCGACCGGGGCAAGGACCGGGCCTGCGCCCCGCTCCGCCC
>JGI12210J13797_10370903_pt1 | contig 13024 bp, 10 predicted proteins | sample ElkSlonscriptome_3_FD_13797 | JGI IMG/M metagenome (IMG submission 13797)
CAATAGCGCCTTGACTGCGCGGTCGCGCTCGTCGAAGCGGTGGGCGACCAGGCCGGAGTCGCGGTCAAGGCCCAGGGTCAGCTGGGTCATGTCGTTGGACCCGATCGAGAAACCGTCGAAATGCTCGAGAAATTCCGCCGCCAGCAGGGCGTTGGACGGCAGTTCGCACATCATGATGATCTTCAGCCCGTTTTCGCCGCGCTTTAGGCCGAACTCTTCCATTACTTCGACCACTTCACGTGCCTCGCCTATGGTGCGAACGAACGGCACCATGGCCCACACGTGCTCCAGACCAAGTTCGTCGCGGATCTTGCGCAGCGCACGGCATTCGAGCTCGAAGGCCGGCTTGAAGTCGTTGTCGACGTAGCGCGAGGCGCCGCGCCAGCCGATCATCGGGTTTTCTTCGTCCGGCTCGTAGACTTCGCCGCCGATCAAATTGGCGTACTCGTTTGACTTGAAGTCCGACAGCCGAACGATGACGGGATTCGGTCCGAACGGCGCAGCAATCGTCGCGATGCCTTCGACCAGCCGGTCGACGTAGAACTGCACCGGCGAGTCGTAGCCGGCGATGCGCTTGCTGATCTCGGCCTTGAGCTCCGGCGACTGCCTGTCGTATTCAAGAAGGGCGCGAGGATGAATGCCGATCATCCGGTTGATGATGAATTCCAGCCGTGCAAGCCCGATGCCGTGGTTCGGGATCTGTGCGAAGTCGAACGCCCGGTCCGGGTTGGCCACGTTCATCATCAGCTTGACCGGCGCGGCCGGCATTTCGTCCAGGCTGTCCTCGGACACGCTGAACTTGAGGTCGCCTGCGTAGACGCGGCCGGTATCGCCCTCGGCGCAGGAAACAGTGACCGCGTCGCCGTGGCGAACCCTGTCGGTGGCATTGCCGCAGCCGACCACCGCCGGAATGCCGAGCTCGCGGGCAATAATCGCGGCGTGGCAGGTGCGGCCTCCCCGGTTGGTGACGATGGCGGAGGCTCTCTTCATCACCGGTTCCCAGTCGGGATCGGTCATGTCGGTGACCAGCACGTCGCCGGTTTCGACCTCGTGCATGTCGGCAATGTCGCCGACGACGCGGGCATTGCCCTGGCCAATGCGCTGGCCGATGGCACGGCCCTCGACCAGTACATCTCCGGGCGCTTCGAGCTTGAAGCGCTCCATTACCTGGCCGGTGCGGCTCTTGACCGTTTCCGGGCGTGCCTGGAGGATGTAGAGTTCTCCGGTCTGTCCGTCCTTGCCCCACTCGATGTCCATCGGACGGCCGTAGTGTTTCTCGATGGTCAGCGCCATTCGACCGAGCTTCTCGGCGTCGGCATCGCTGATCGAGTATCGATTCTTCAGATCTTCGGGGGTGTCTTCGGTGGCCACGCCGCCGGAGTCGCCGTAGACCATGCGGGTGGCCTTTGTGCCGATACTACGCCGCAGCACGGAAGGTCGGCCGGCCTCCAGGTTGGCCTTGAAAAGGTAGAACTCGTCGGGATTGACAGCGCCCTGGACCACGCTTTCGCCCAGGCCGTAGCTGGAGGTGATGAACACCACGCCGCGGTATCCGGATTCGGTGTCCAGGGTGAACAGAACGCCTGCCGCGCCGACGTCGGACCGCACCATCAACTGAATGCCTGCCGACAGCGCCACATCGGCGTGTTCGAAGCCGTGATGCACTCTGTAGGCAATGGCTCGATCGTTGTAAAGGCTGGCGAAAACCTCGTGAATCTTGCGCGCGACGTCGTCCAGTCCGCGCACGTTCAGGAAAGTCTCCTGCTGGCCGGCGAACGAGGCATCGGGAAGATCCTCGGCCGTTGCAGATGAACGTACGGCGACTTCGATGTCGTCGCCGAAGCGCTCTTGCATTTCAGCCCAGGCGGTCCGGATGGCCTCGCTCAGGGCATCGGGCAGGGGTGTTTCCACAATCCACCCGCGGATTTCCTTGCCCGCGGCCGCCAGTTCGCGAACATCCTCGACATCAAGCGACTCCAGCCGGGCGCGAATCCTGTCGTCCAGGCCGGTTTCGGCCAGGAAGTCGCGAAACGCGTCGGCTGTGGTGGCGAACCCGCCGGGCACATTCACGCCCATGGCCGAGAGATTCGCGATCATTTCGCCGAGAGAAGCGTTCTTGCCGCCGACCTGTTCAAGGTCGCCCATGCCTAGCTGGTCCAGCCAGCGGATATAATCGGTCACGCTTGTCATCACAATCCGTCGAGCCCTTTTCAATTCTCAAACTCATATTGTACCCGCCAGCCTATGCGACGAACCGTCCTGTTCATTTCCGATGGCACTGCCATTACAGCCGAAACCTTCGGCCACAGCCTGCTCACGCAGTTCGCCGGCCACGAATTCCGCCAGGTCCGGCTGCCGTTCGTGGATACCGTTGAAAAGGCCCGCGAGGCGGTGGATCTGATCAATCGCTCGGCGATGGACGATGCGCCGCGGCCGCTGGTGTTCAGTACCATTGTCGATTCGCAGGTCGGCGCCACGCTGGCCGACTGCAATGCCCACGTGTTCGACATGTTCGCCACGTTCATGCCGCAGCTGGAGGAGATTCTTGCGACAACCGGCTCGCATTCGGTCGGAAAGGCGCACGGGATCAGCGATACCCACCGTTATGAAGACCGGATGGAGGCGACCAACTACGCTTTGGCGCACGACGACGGCATTTCCAAGCGCCTCGAGAACGCCGATGTAATCCTTGTCGGCGTCTCCAGATCGGGAAAAACGCCAACTTGTCTCTACATGGCCTTGCATTTTGGGCTGAAAGCCGCAAACTACCCCTTGACTGAGGAAGATCTCGAAAAACCACGCCTGCCGGAATTTCTCCGCCAGCACAAGCAGAAGCTGTACGGCTTGACGATCGATGCCGAACGGCTGGCGGAAATTCGTCAAACCCGGCGTCCTGACAGTCGCTATGCGTCACTCAAGCAGTGCCGCTACGAGACCGATGCGGCCGAATCGCTGCTGAGAAGCGAGGGGGTTTCGGTCCTGAGCTCGACGCGCGCATCAGTTGAGGAACTTGCGAGTCGAATTCTGCTCGAACTGGGGCTGGAAAGAGATCATTTTTGAACCACGTATTTTTCGATTTGTCAAGAATCGGAAAATCCAGACTGCTGTGCTATTCTCCGGAAATGCTGACACAATTGCGCAATCCAAATTCGTTGTCCCGGGTCATTGCTAGACGCTTGCCGGCGTTGCATTCCGGGGTTTTTCATGCGCTCAGCGTATTGATGCCCGAGGATCTAGCGCGGAGCGATGTACTGGTGTCGAAAATTGAGGACGCGCCGGAACTCTACATGCGGGTTCTGGAGCGGCACAACTACACCACATTCCTGCAACTGACTTATTTGTTAGGTCCGGAACGCGAGCAGCATCCGAATGCGCATATCCGCGTTTACCACGACGCGCGCATGGCCGAAGCCACGTCCTTCTCGCCGGAGCAGGGCATCGAGCGCCTGGCCGGTCCGGATCTGCCGGTTCGAGGTCTGGTCGAACGGAGCTGGCGCATGAATCGCGCGCTGCTGAAGTGGCTGGAGTATTTACTGGCCGAAGGTCATAGTGCCGCAACCATGCGTGCAACCGAAGACGCGCCGGCGGATTTGCCTGAGCCCGAACCGATGCCTGCCGAAGTCGCCGACGAAAGCATGCGCGCCGAGTAAATCCGGAAAAAGTCGCAGGCGTAAGTTTGTTCAGCCGGCGGTATTCCACGCCCACTGTTCGATAGTGTGCGGTCTGTTGCAGCCGTCCAGCGCTTCAAGTCTCATCCCGATGCGGTATCCGCCTGCGTTTGATTCGATGTCGAGAATTCGTGCCGCAGCCGCACCCTGGTGACCGGCCGCCGATGCCGATGCGGTACAGAAGACCTGAATAGCGTTGCCTCCCCGTGTCTCAATGGCGTATTGCCGGTTGTGATGCAGGTGGCCGTGCAGCACCACTGCTGCACCGTGCTGTGCCAGCAACTCACTGAGCTCCCGATCGTCGGCAAGCGCTTTGCGTCGTTTGCACACCCCGTGGGTCGGTGGATGATGGATAAGCATGATCCGGCAGTATCCGCGGTTCGCGTCCAGTTTTTTGCGAAGACGATCCATCATTTCACGACCCACCCGCCCGGATGCCCTCAGGACAGGCGTTACAACCGCCGAATTCATGCCGATCAGCGCGACGTCGCCGAAATGCCTGACCACAGGCCACTCGGGCGAGTTTGCGCTCACGTGAAGATGCTCGGCCCAGTGTCTCGAGATTGCCGATCTGGAGCCGCGGGCGAAGATGTCATGATTACCCGGCACCAGCAGCGTGCGCTCGGGCGGTGCCAGTTGGCAGAGCCACTGCGCTGCTTCGATCGCCTCTTGTTCCAGACCGATCTGACACAGGTCGCCGGTGATCGCCCAGGCATCCGGTCCGGTCGCCTCCAGATGCTGCGTCAGAGCATTCAGACGATGTCGGCGGTGTCGTTCCCGGCGCCGGCCCCGCCAGGACAGCCAGGACAGCAAGCGTTTGCCCGCGAGCAGTCCGGGACGCCAGGCGTCCAGCGATGTCAAGTGAGGATCGGTCAGGTGGATCAGGCGCACAGGTTCAGGTCGATTGCGATCAGGCCGGGAAGTGTAACCTGCGGATCGTTCAATAGCGCTTGGGTGCTGTCAAACGACCGGCGTGGCCGACTGGAGCGCCGCCGTTGCGGCGTGTGCGGTGCGATAATGCAGGTTCTGACCCCTGAGCCGAACCGCGAATGTTTCTCGATTCCGCAAAACTCGCCGAAATGGACAGCGAACGGTTCCGTTCGACGCGGCCTTACCCGTGGGCGAACCCGGCGGGTCTGTTGACCAGGCAAGGTTTCGACAAGCTGGTCGAGCAGCTGCCCGATGTCAGCCGTTTCAAGCCTGTGTTCGGGCGTTCCCGCAAGCACGGGCAACAGGCCCATGACCGTTACGCCCTGGAATGGCACGAGGGCCTGCCGCTGGGCGATGCCTGGAACGCGTTCATCGAAGAGCTGCGCGGCCAGGAGTACAGAGGATTCCTCACGAGGATGATCGGACACGATCGCTTCAGCCTCAAGTTTCATTTTCACTACACGCCCGACGGCTGCTCGGTTTCGCCCCACTGCGACGCGGTCTGGAAGCTGGGGTCGCACATCTTCTACCTGAACACCGAGCACGACTGGAAGCCGGAGTGGGGCGGTGAAACCCAGGTGCTGGATGATCGCGGACGTTTCCCGGCCAGTTCTGCCCCGGCGTTCGAGGATTTCGACGAAGCGATGAGTTCGGAGTCTCTGGGCAACCGCAGCCTTTTGTTCATTCGGCAGGGCAATTCCTGGCACGGCGTCAAGCCGATCGATTGTCCCGAGGGTTACCTTCGCAAGGTTTTTATTGTTGTCATCAATCGGGATACCCCGTGGTATCGACTGCGGAGCCGATTGAAGATTTAGGGTTTTTCAATTTCAACTTCTTAAATCAAAAACGGTTTCGCCCTGCGCTGATGGTTGGCGCCCATGATGGGTGCGGGCGACATTTGAATTCAAATTCCGGTTCAACTTCAAAATCATTTCGCCCCGCGCTGCGCGCTTGCAGGCGACCTACTTTTCACAAGCGCCTGAAGAGTAGGCAAAAGCGCTTCATACAGTCATCAGAGGGTGGAGGTGCGGGCGGATGGCTCGGGTGGTTAGGTGTTTGATCAGGGGCGTTGATTGCAGATCTTTTTAAACGTGCGGAGTGTTCTTCATTTGGCTCCGTGACAACCTACGGATTCCGGCTTCGATGATTATCGGAGGTGGTTCGTCTCGATTGGACCGAATTCATGGTTTCCGTTTTCTGAAGTGGGTTTCAACGCCGTGGGCGTGGATGCCGCCGTGCCCTGGTCTCGGACGGCGCGCGTAGATGCCAAATGCCTGAAAAGCGCACCCGAACCCACTCATTGGCCCGATCTGGAACCCTCTTCAGAAAACGGAAGGGTAGCAATCACCACGATCGAAACGACCCCGCTCCGATACCGATTGACGCTACGATCCACTGTCGCCCACAAGCTGGTGTCGAACACTCAGCTCGATCAAAAAGATCTCCAGACAATTGCAGGATCTAACACCTAACCACTGGTCCCCTCCGACCCGCACCTCGAACAGCTGCTGCCTGTAAAGCGCATTTTTGGTTACTTTTTTTGCAACCGAAAAAAGTCACTCGCCTGCAAGCGCGCAGCGCGAGGCGAATCCGCCTTTGAAGTTGAAATTGAAATCAAAAGCCGCCCGCACCCGGCCAGGGTTGCCCCCATCAGGGCTTGAGCAACTCTGGATCGATCGAAGAAAAGATATCGGCCAGCTCCTCGAGAAAGCCACCCAGCGCGGTGGACTTTCGCCACACCAGCGCGATGGTCCGCTTCGGTCCTGGCTGTGAGAATGGACGAATGGAAAGATTGTCGGTGTGCGCGACCGGCGGCTTTACGGCCATGACCGGCATCAAGGTAATGCCGGTGCCGGCAGCGACCATCTGGCGCAGCGTTTCCATGCTGGTGGCGTGGAAATCGAGCTGTTCGTGGGCGCCGGCAAGGTGGCAGACTTCAAGCGCCTGCTCTCTGAGGCAGTGGCCGTCCTCGAGCAGCAGCAGTTCTTCTTCTACCAGGTCTTCCATTTTGATGGACTGGCGTCTGCTCAGCGGATGCGAGTCGGGCACTGCAAGTACAAAAGGTTCTTCGAACAGCACGCGCGAGGCGAGTTGCTCGGATTCAATCGGCAGTGCGAGAAGTCCGGCGTCCAGCCGGCCCTGGCGCAGCATCTCGATGACGTCTTCGGTTTTTTCCTCGAACAGGCGAAGCGTCAGGCGCGGGAAGCGCTTGCGGATTTCGGGCACGACATGCGGCAGGAAGTAGGGCGCCAGCGTCGGGAAGATGCCGATCCGCATGGTGCCCGAGTGCGGATCCTTGCTGCGGCGCGCGATCGCACGAATGGCATCGGCGTCGGCCAGCATGGCACGCGCTCGTTCGACAATCTCCTCGCCGACCTCGGTCAGCATTACCTTGCGCGGTGAGCGTTCCACCAATTGCACGTCCAGTTCTTCTTCGAGCTTGCGGATCTGGGTGCTCAGCGTGGGCTGGCTGACGTGGCAGCGCTCGGCCGCCTTGCTGAAGTGGCGGATGTCGGCGAGGGTGACGAGGTAATGGACCGCACGAAGATTCATATGTCGATTCTATCAGGGGAGCTGTTCGCATATAGGACGTAGATTCTACCGCCGTCAAGTCGATCTGCAGTGGAGTTGGTTTGCCGCAGCGCATATACTTGAGAAAATGTCAGTTCTGGAGCGCCGGATATGTTGCAGGAACCCTGGTTCTGGATGATTCTCGGTGCGCTGCTGGTGCTTTCGGAGTTTTTCGCGACCGGAATCGTGGCGGTGTTCTTCGGCGTCGGCGCAATTCTCGTCGGCATCGCTACGGCGCTTGGGCTGGTCTCGGCGCCGGCCGAGCAGATCGTGCTTTTCGCGGTACTCAGCGTGGCTGCATTGTTGCTGGCGCGCGAGAAGATCAAGGTCTGGTTCCGCGGCAAGGTCAGCGAGCGTTGGGACGGCGACCAGGATCCTCTCTCGGCGCGCGGCGCGCGGGTGACGGTGACCGAGACATTCGATCGGGGCGCGGGCAAGGTCAGGCTCAACGGCGTGGAGTGGAAAGCTGAATCGGAGGCGGATGAATTCGAGGTGGGCGATGCCGCCTGGGTGATCGGCCATCGAGGGATCACGCTTCTGGTGACCGCGGAAAAACAAGTACGCCAATAGGAAATCTGCGGCGGTGGTGCCGTGATTACGACATCGACAATCTGCGCCAACGCGGCGCTGCTTCTTCGAGGGAAATGAGATGGATATGGATTCTGCGACCATCATGTCGCTGATCGTACTCGCGATCGTTGTGATTGCAGTGGTCAAGACGGCACAGATCGTGCCTCAACGTTCGGCGTATGTGGTCGAGCGGCTCGGACGCTTCCAGAGCGTGCTGGACGCCGGATTTCACCTGATGATTCCTTTCGTCGACAAGGTCGCCTACAAGCACACGATGAAGGAACAGGCCATTGACGTGCCCCAGCAGGCCTGCGTGACCAAGGACAACATCCAGATCCATGTCGACGGCGTGATTTACATGCAGGTCATCGATCCGAAGCTGGCCTCCTACGGCATCGAGGACTATCGTTTTGCTGCGATACAGCTCGCCCAGACGACGCTCAGGTCAGTGGTGGGCAAGATCGAACTCGACAAGTCGTTCGAGGAACGCTCGGTGATCAACGAGCGTGTGGTTGACGTGCTGACCGAGGCCTCCGAGCCTTGGGGCGTCAAGGTGCTGCGCTACGAAGTCGCCGACATCCGCCTGCCCGAATCGATCAAGGACGCGCTGGAAAAGCAGATGCGTGCCGAGCGCGAGCGACGCGCCGTCGTGGCCGAATCCGAGGGCGCGCGCGAAGCGAAGATCAATGTCTCCGAGGGCATGAAACAGGAAATGATCAATGTTTCCGAAGGCGACATGCAAAAGCAGATCAACGAGGCCAAGGGTCGCGCCGAGGAGATTCAGATGATCGCCGAGGCGACAGCCGGCGGTATCGAAAGAATTGCGAAGGCGATCAACCTGCCGGGTGGTTCGGACGCGGTCAGCCTCCGGATCGCCGAACAATACGTCAAGCAGTTTGGAGAATTGGCAAAGGCCAACAACACCATGATCCTGCCCGCCGAGCTATCGGATATCGGCGGTGTGGTCGCCGGTCTGGCGAAAACGCTGGAGAAAGCGCGCGGCCCCGTCTGATTGCGGGAGAAATGGATTGGACCTGATCCTGCGGGCAAAGAAAAACCGGGCATCGAGCCCGGTTTTCGAGGGCTTCGGAGCGCCGCCGGGTCAGCTGGCGACCTGACCCTGCTCGAGCTCTTCGGGGCTGGCTTCGCGGATTTCGCGCACGGTGACGTCGAAGTTCAGCTGGTGGCCGGCCAGATCGTGGTTGGCGTCGATGGTCACCTCATCGCCCTCGATATCGGTCACCTTGACGACCAACGGACCCTGCGCCGACTCGGCGTTGAACTTCATGCCGGGCTCGACCTGATCCATGCCGGAGAAGGCTTCCATCGAGACTTTCTGAACCAGTTCGTCGCGGCGCGGGCCATAGCCTTCTTCGGGCTCGACCCTGACTTTCACCTCCTCGCCTTCGCCTTTCCCTTCGAGCGCTTTCTCAAGCCCGGGAATGATGTTGCCGTGCCCGTGCAGATAGGCGAGAGGCTCCCGGCCATCCGAAGTATCGATGACCTCGCCCTCATTGGACGTCAGCGTGTAGTCGATGGTCACGACGGTATCGGGTTTTGCTTGCATGGATTTTCCTGTCTATTCGAATGACCGTATAGGGTAACACCGGCACAACAGGTTCCGGGCCGGCGGCTGATCCGGTCGAGTCAACAATACGATCTGAATTCAACGGCATACGTGGTCGAAACGGGTGGTCTCCGCCCTCGGCAACCTGAGGGATGTACCAGTATCGCTTCGGCTCCGGCCGTCCGCTCGGGGGACGTGCCTGCCTGGTTCGCGACGTCAAGCAGTTAAACTGCACACTGCTCAGGACGAAGCACCCAACCCACCCAGTTTCAGGCATTCGACATGAAGACAGTTTTTCCAGTGATTTTCCTGACCATGATTCTGGCGGGTTGCGCCAGCAGCCCTTTCGACACGGCCGGCCGCGAGCCGGCCGCGCTTGGCCCCGGCGAGGCGTTGGCGCAACCGAATGCGGTCGGTGCCCGAGTGGTCTGGGGCGGCCGCATTGTCGGTGTCGTCAACGCCAATGAGGCCACCGAGCTCGAGGTGCTGGCCCTGCCGCTTGGACCGGGCGATCGGCCGAGGCGCGAAGCCGACGGCGGCGCCCGCTTCGTGATCGTTCACCCGGGGTTTCTGGATCCCATGACTTACGCGCCCGGCCGATACGTGACCGCGCTGGGACGCTTCATCGACATCGAATCGCGCTCGGTAGGCGCCTTTCCGCTGGACCATCCGGTGATTGCAGCCGAGCAGATCGAATTGTGGCCGGTCAACCCGAACAGCAGCCGGGCCAATCTGAACCTCGGGATCGGTGTTCGTTTCTGATTTCGGCAGTCTTCATGCCGGATTTGCGTCAGCCCGTTTGCGCGTGCCGTCCAAGTGCCCAACCGACGTGCTCACGAACAAGCGCTGAGGGATGTCCGCGGCGCGCCTGCAGTGCCGAGATCACCTCGGGCGAAGTCTGTGCATTCCCCAGCCCGACGGCCAGGTTTCTGAGCCAGCGTTCGAATCCGATGCGGCGTATTGCGGTCCCTTCAGTGCGCTGCAGGAAGGTCGTTTCGTCCCAGCCGAACAGATCCACCAGTAAACCGGCGTCCAGATCCCGCCTGGGCTGAAAATCGTCTTCACCTGTGAACTGTGCGTAGCGGTTCCACGGGCAAACCGCCTGGCAATCATCGCAGCCGTAGATCCGGTTGCCTATCGCTTCGCGGAATTGAACTGGAATCGAGCCCTTGAGTTCGATCGTCAGATAGGAAATGCAGCGTCGAGCATCGAGCTGATAGGGTGCTGTAATGGCCTGGGTCGGGCATACGTCGATGCACTTTCGGCATGACCCGCAGTGGTCGGCCACCGGGCGGTCCGGTTCGAATTCGAGATCGGTATAGATTTCGCCCAGAAAAAACCAGCTGCCGTTGCGTCGGTTCAGAAGATTGGTGTGCTTGCCTATCCAGCCCAGTCCGGCCTTGGCCGCCAGCGGCTTCTCCATCACCGGCGCCGAGTCGGTGAACACTCGATAACCGAACTCGCCGATTTCGCTCTCGATTTTCTCCGCAAGCTTCTTGAGCCGATTCCTGAGCGTCTTGTGATAGTCGCGCCCGATCGCGTAGCGCGAGATGCAGGCCTTTTCCGGCTGCTCCAGAAGCGTTTCGACCGGGGTCGCGTCGGCCGGCAGGTAGTCCATGCGAAGCACGATCACCGAACGAGTGCCCGGCACAAGCTCGTCCGGCCGGGTGCGCTTGCGGCCGTGGCGGGCCATCCAGGCCATGTCGCCATGCCGGCCTTCCGCCAGCCACTGGTCGAGTTGACGCTCGGTGTCGGCCAGGTCCGTGTCGGCAAAGCCCACTTGCTGAAAACCGAGCGCCTCGCCCCATTGACGAATTCGCGTCTTCAGCGTCCCGGCGTCGGGCGGCGGGTTCGCTTTCTCGGCTTTGCGATTTGATTGCATGGCAGAAGTCGTGACCAGGCTCGGAATGAATTGTTCAGTTCTATAACGGCTATTGAACCACGAAGAGCACGACGAACACGAAGCAAAAAGCCAAAACCGCGCTTCTTCGCGTGATCCCGGGTCGTCTTCGTGATCTTGCCCGGTTTCCGTGCCTAGAAGATGATTGTTTCGACTTTCCTTCGTGCTCTTCGTGTCCTTCGTGGTTACTGCTTTCGTTCTTTGTCCTTGATAGTTGGTCCTTGACCCTTGACCCTTGATCCTTGGGCCTGGTTCCTTTTTGCAGTCCGGTAATTCAACCGCTCCCTGGTATCAATCCGCTGACCTGCGTTAATCTGAGGCCTGTGGTTCGTTGAGGACAAGCTCATGGATATCAACAATCGTCTGTACCGTGCAGACCAGGTACGCGAGCTGGATCGGCGCGCCATCGAAGACCACGGTATCGATGGTTTCGAACTCATGCAGCGCGCCGGCGCGGCCGTGTTCCGCGCAATTCAGGCGCGCTATCCGGAAGCGCAAGACCTGGTCGCCTGCTGTGGCGGCGGCAACAACGGCGGCGACGGTTACGTGATCGCATTGTTGGCAAAGAATGCAGGTCTGCACGTGCGCGTGTGCGCGCTGAAGAAACCGGACGAGCTCCGCGGCGACGCCCGGCGGGCAGCCGATGCGTGGCTTGATGCCGGTGGCCCGGTCTCAGGGCCCGATGGTGAGATCGAGACCGACGTTATCGTCGATGCGCTGCTGGGCACCGGGCTGGATCGTGAAGTCCGGGACGACTACGCCGAGTTGATCGAGTCAATCAATGCCTCAGGCGCGCCGGTCGTGGCGGTGGACGTGCCTTCCGGGCTTCACGCCGATACCGGCATGCCGCGGGGCACGGCAGTCAGGGCTTCTGCAACCGTCAGCTTCATCGGGCGAAAGCGTGGCCTGGAAACGGGGCAGGCGCCTGAATTTACCGGACCGCTGCTGTTCGACGCACTTCAGACACCGGTCCAGATTCATGCGGGCCTTGCGCCGGACGCCTGGCGCTTGTCGACCGCCGAGCCGGATCGAATTCTGCCGCCGCGGTCACCGGCAGTCCACAAGGGCGCGCTGGGCCATGTGCTCGTTTGCGGCAGCGATTACAACATGCCGGGCGCGGTGGCGTTGAGCGCGCGGGCCGCGCTGACGGCGGGCAGCGGCCTGGTTTCGGTCGCAACGCGGCGTGACCATTCGATTGCATTGGCCGGCGGCCTGCCCGAAGCGATGTGGGCCGACGGCGAAAACGGCGAAACGCTGGATGCGCTCGCCGGTCGTGCCGACGTGATCGCCCTGGGGCCCGGTCTGGGCAACTCGGACTGGTCGCGCAGCGTCTGGCAGAAGCTGCTCGAAGTCGACCGCCCCATGGTGCTTGACGCCGACGGCCTGAATCTGCTGGCCGACCACCGGTTTGAGCGAGAAAACTGGATCCTGACGCCGCATCCGGGCGAAGCGGGGCGGCTGCTGGATGTGGCCGTATCCGAAGTGCAGGGCGATCGATTCGCCGCGGCTCGCGAATTGGCGAAGCGTTTCAATGCGGTCGTCGTGCTCAAGGGTGTCGGCTCGCTTGTCGCCGATCCCGCAGGTCGCGTCGGTCTGTGCCCGTTCGGCACGCCGGCCATGGCCACCGCAGGCATGGGCGATGTGTTGACCGGCATCGTCGCAAGCCTTATCGGTCAGGCGCGCTCGCTTGGGGCAGATCTGTTCGACGTGGCCTGCGCCGGCGTGGTGCTGCACGCGCGAGCGGGCGAGCGTGTCGGGCATGCGCGGCGCGCCATGCTGGCGGGTGAACTGATTTCCGCACTGCCGCGCGTGCTTCCG
>JGI12210J13797_10284482_pt1 | contig 13020 bp, 3 predicted proteins | sample ElkSlonscriptome_3_FD_13797 | JGI IMG/M metagenome (IMG submission 13797)
GGTGACGGCATCCTGGGTCATGAAGTCATGCGCAACTTCCTGATCACCATCGCGCTGGGCACGGAGAACGTGCATTTCCACGTGGAATAGTTTTCAAGGGACATCCGGGTCTGGTTACGGGGGTCGTACCTGATTTACTTGCATTGACCCGGTTGCCGTCATAATCGAGCAGCGTTAAAGAGGGAGTCCTGCATATCGTCGCGCCAAGACGTGTTCGTGCGCTGCTGATCGCGCTCATTGCGCTTGCGCCGGCCTCGGCGTTGCCGGCCGAGTCGCCGTGGTCGCAGAACGACTTCCACATCCAGCGCTGGGGCGTGGCCGAAGGTCTGCCCGGCAACCACGTCTCGGCGCTGGCCCAGGACGAGGATGGGTTTCTGTGGCTTGGCACCATGGCTGGATTGGTGCGCTTCGACGGTGTCGAATTTCATCTTTTCAACGAGACCCACGACGGTCTTCCATCGGGCCGCATCAGCGCTTTGGACGCCGGACCGTCCGGCAGACTCTGGATCGGCTCCGAGCTCGGCCATCTCTCCGTCTTTGAAGACGGCAACTTTCGCCTCGTCGCCGAGCCCGGCTACCCCGGCAACCCGCTGTCCTGGGTGGTCGAGGACGCTGGCGGCGACATCTGGGCCCTGCATGCATCCGACTGGCGTGCGGGAACATCCGGCTGGCTGTGGCATTGGACGGGCGAGGAGATTCGACCTCGTGCCGACCTGGAAGACCTGCTTTCGGCCCGCTCCATGCGGCCCGAGCTGGCGCCGAGCCAGAACCCGGGAGGCTCTGCGTCGCAGCAAGCGGTGCTTATTCGTGATCGGCATCAACAGGTCTGGGCGCTGCACCGCGGCGGCGCCGGCCTGCAGCTCGGCACTTCGGACCCCGGGCGAACGGATCCGGGCGACCCCAGCCTGCACATGCTCGGCGCAGTCGAACTGACAACACGCGTCGCCGACGAATCCATCGAACTGATTGGCTCGGATGGAATCCGGGTGGCGACACTTCCTCGCGATCGAGCCCTGCTGCGCGCTGTCTGGTTGCGCGACAAGCGTGGCCTGGTCTGGGTCAGCACCATCGATGGCGTCGAAGTTCATGACGACAGCGGCGCCGATCCTGTTGCCCGCTGGGAACTCGATAGCCGCGTTCTGGACCTGATCGAGGACCGCGAGGGCAATATCTGGGTCGCCACACGGATGCGCGGCATCGTGCGGATTCAGCCGTCGGTGGTTCGTCAGATCGGCCCCGAGCAGGGTATTCCCTTGCCGGCAGCGCTGCGCACCCAAGCCAACGGCGACGCGGTCATGGCCGTGCAGCTGTTGCAGCCGGATGGCGATCGAGAATCGCCGAGACGCTTCTACCGGCTGCAACGAGACGGTGGGCCACTGGTCATGGAGGGCGATCAATGGCGAACGACGGACAGCCAGCGACGTGTGTGGCGCTTCGGTGGTGCCGATGTGCAGGGCGTTCGAGTCGACGGTAGCCATCAGCATCTGGCGCGACATGCTGACTGGCTGGACGAGGATCCATCGGACCCGAATGTGTTCTGGGCCAGCAGTATGTCGACGATGTATCGCTTTCGGGTCTTCGACGATCGCGATCCGGTCGTCGATGGCGAGTGGCCCATGATTCCACGTTCCGCGCCCATGTTCGACCCCGATGGCGGCGTATGGATCGGCGGCGCGCAGGGTTTGCACCGAATCCAGGAAGATCGCCATCGCGTGTTCGACCGGGCCGACGGTCTTCCGGTCAGTGAAGTGCGTGCGCTCCATCCCGACGGCACCGGCGGCCTGTGGCTCGGCACTTACGGGGGCGGCCTGGTCCACTTCGACGGCCGCGAGTTTCGTACCCTCGACCAGCGTCATGGACTGGTCGACAACGCGGTGTCCTCGATCGTCGCCGACGACTTCGGGGCGCTGTGGATGTCGGGCAACCGCGGCATACAGAGACTTCTGGTCAGCGACCTCGAAGCCTTCCTGGACGGCGCAAGCAGCACGGTCCCCGGTCTGCTGTTCGGCACGCAACATGGGCTCGACAACCCCGAGGCGGTCGGAGCGCACTCGGGCGTTCGGGTTGGTGATCGGCTGTATTTTTCGACCTTCGGCGGGCTGGCGGTGGTCAATCCAGCGGTGACTGCGGCGCGCGAGCAATCCTTGCCGCAAGTCCATCTGCTGGAGCGTTCGGGCGACAGACGGCTGTCGGGCAACGCGCTGCTGGGCCCCGGTCACGGAGCTGCCCGCAACTTCGAATTCCGGTTCACTGCGCTTCATCTCTCGGCGCCCGAAACGCTGCGCTATCGCCACCGGCTGGTCGGACATGATCACGACTGGATCAGCAGCGGGTTGGACCACCGTGTGGCCTACACCGGTCTGGCGCCCGGGGAATACCGGCTGCGGCTCCAGGCGCGCCACTCCGGCGGGCCCTGGGTCGAGGCTTCGGCCTCGCCAACCGTTGCCGTTTTGCCGATGTGGTGGGAGACGATCGCGGCGCGCGTTGCCGGCATCCTTGCAGTTCTGACTGCGCTGGTCGGGCTGTGGATGCTGGCCAACCGTCAGGTCCGGCAGCGCGCCCAGGCGCTGGAAACGCAGGTCGCAGAGCGCACCGCGTTGCTGCGACGTGAGCGAGACACGGTCGCGCACCAGGCTCGCCGGCTCGAAGAGCTGGCCGACGGCCGGGCGCGCTTCATCGCCGGCATCAGCCACGAGCTGCGCACGCCGTTGACCCTGATTCGCGGACCGCTGGACGCGCTGGTCGAACGCGAGGCGTCGGCGTCGGCGTCGGCGTCGGCGTCGGCGTCGGCGTCGGCGGAAATGATGCAGCACGCTCGCGCGAACGTCGACAGGCTGCAGTCCCTGATCGACCGTTTGCTCGAAAGCGCCCGCCTGGAAGCCGGCGCGCTCGCGCTGACCGTTCACGAAGTCGATCTATCGGACTGGCTCGACGAGTTTGCCGGGCGCATCCGGCCGCTGTTCGACGAACACCAATCCAGGCTGGTGATGGACCTGCCCGAGGCAGCGCTGCCGGCCTGGATCGATCCGGTGCTGATGGAGTCGACGATCACCAATCTGCTGGTCAATGCGCTGCGTCACGGGTCGGGCCCGGTCACGGCCACGCTGCGCGCAAGCCGTGACGCCAATGGCGACCCGCTGCTCGAGGTGGTCGACGACGGACCGGGCATCGCGCCCGAACATCGGGCGCACGTGTTCGAGCGCTTTTATCGCGCGCGCGGCGAGCAGTCGAGGGGCAGCTACGGACTCGGATTGTGGCTGGTCCGCGAGATTATCGAGCGTCATCACGGGACAGTGGAGCTGCTGGATGCCGACCACGGCGGCGCGCATTTCCGGCTCCGGATTCTTGCCGGCCGCGATCATTTCGAAGACGCCGAAATCGGGACGGCCGCGCCTGGACCTGCCGAAGTCGAATTCGAGATGCCTGCGACCCGAATGGATACCGATGCATCGAATTCGACGCCAAAGGATATCCCGACGGCGCTGATCGTCGACGATCACGCGGGCATCCGGGCGCTGGTGCGCGACGCACTGGGTACGACCTGGCACGTGGTCGAGGCCGTCGACGGCCGGGACGCGCTGGATGTGGTTCGCTTGCGCTTGCCCGATGTGATCATCAGCGACCTGATGATGCCGCGCATCGACGGCATCGAGCTGCTGCGCGAATTGCGCGCCGACCCGGACACCGATTTTCTGCCGATCGTATTGCTGACCGCGAGAACCGGCGACGAAGACCGCATCGCGGGCCTGGAGCAAGGCGCCGATGCCTATCTGGCCAAACCCTTCAGCCGGCGTGAACTGCGCGCAGTCGTCGATCGTCTGCTGGCGCGTCAGAAACGATTGCAGGCGCGCGCGCAGCCGGATTCGGCCGCCCCCGTGGAGCCGGATCGACCGTCCTGGGCGCCGGACGATCTGACCGAGCCGCAACGCATCCTGGTCAACCGTTTCCAGGCGGCAGTCGAGGCGCGCCTGGCCGATGAAGATTTGGCCGTCGATGATCTGGCCGCCGCGCTGGGCCAGAGCCGGGCGACCCTATATCGCAAGCTCAAGCAGGCCACTAATCGCTCACCCAGCGAATTGATCCGCGAAATCCGCCTGGTGCAGGCCCACAAGCTGCTCGAACAGGGCGCCGGCTCGGTCAGCGAAGTCGGCTACGCGGTCGGCTTTCGCAGCGTGGCGCATTTCTCCAACGCGTTTCTCGACCGCTACGGCATTCGGCCCAGCGCAATCAACCCATAGCTCCAATTGCAACCTGGACGCAAGGATCTGAACGGCTGACGCAAACCAGCCGGGCATTGAGGCACTACGCTTTGGTACTTGCTGCTGATTGTTGTGGAGCCTCATAGATGCTGACTCTGTCCCGACGCCTGCGCGCTTGCGCAACCACCCCGCCGGTTGCCGGTTGGGCCGATTTCCGATCAAACGACGTCCCAACGACGGGCCGAAATGCGCGTAGATTTTCGTCCGCAGGAAGAAGAGGGCCGGCTGCGCTCCATTTCTTGCTCCTGGCCTTGTGTTGGCAGTCGTACATGACGACCGCGGCGCTCGCCGCCGAGCCCGAGCCGACGCGCGCGATTTCCTGCGATTTCAGCCCGTTCGGCGATGTCTGGGAAATATCGGCCAACCGCGAAATCTACGGGATGAGCATCGACAGCTTCATGGCCAACTATGCGACATACGACGATCCTGAAAGCGACGGTGTTTTCGGCGATCGGAGTCGTGGCAATTTCGGAAGTGGGAGTACTTCGATCATCTCCAACATCGACGCCGCCGTTATCGCAGCCGATCTGGAAGGCGACGGCAGGGAAGAACTGGTGATGTTTCTTCGTCTCGGGAACGGGGAGAACGGATTGGTCGGTGTAGACCCCTCCAACGGAGATGTAAAGGATATCTGGCGCTTCGGCTCTGCCGACACAAGCCTTGCGCTCGGAGCCGGAAAGTTTTTTGCAGGAGCGCGCGAACAGGTGATGACGGCAAGTCTGTCGTCCACGAATCTGAACGTATTCATGCAGAACGACCCCAGCAGCGCCACGGATGGCCGATTGTTCAATGACGACGGCATTTTCACCGGATTCATGTTCGACACCGCCGTCCCCGGCCGCAACGCCGTTGCCGACAATCGGCGCAACCTGGACATGGCCGTCGGCGACTTCAATGGCGACGGGATCGACGAGGCGGCGATTCTCTACGTGATGGCATCCGGCGGCGTTCGCACCAAGGTCGTCGAATTCAATCCGGGCGCGGCCCTTCCGGGTGATTTCAATCTTGCCACGATCGCGACCGATTCGTCTGGTGGCTCGAATTCGAATTTCGTCGCGATCGCCGCCGGCGATGTCGACCGCGATGGCGTCGACGAAATCGTTCAGCTCCTCGATCTTCCATTAGCCGGCAGCGCCCCCGGCTCCATCACCCTGAGAATTTATGACCTGGTCGGAAACTCCTTGGTGCTTGCCCGAGAGATCGCGACCGGCAGTACGGTCAGGATTGGCGATATCGCCATCGGCGACACGGATAACGATTTCGAAAACGAAATCGTTATTGCCTACGAAGATAACAATGAACTCATCGTCAAAAGCATCGATCTGCAGGTTTTCAGCGGCTCCATCGTCGGGCACAGCGTACGCAACACGTTCGACAGTCCCGACGCCACGCACGAAGAAGTCCAGAATGTGATCGTCGAAGTCGATGATTTCGAAGACGAGGGAATCGATCGCATCATCGTCGCCTTTCAGGATGACGGCGGTCAACTCGACAGCCTGTTTCTCGAAGACAGTGCGTCGCCCAGCGCAGGAATGGCCCGGCGCGTGCCCGAAGACACCATCGACGGCGACCGCCGCTATGTCATCGACTTTGCCGATCTGTCGTCGGAGCGCCCCTATATTGCGGTTGGCGACCGGGACAACGATGCCGAGACTGTCGCGCGCTATGGCCCACTAGCCGACGGCGGCGGTGCTTGCCGGGAGTCGATCGATGCCATCGTCAACTCGGTGGTTTTCATGCCGCCGCACTGGGAGCGCATCGAACAGGAAAGCAACAGCGCCGGCCAGGTCGCCGGCGCGTTCATCGGCGAGTCGCAAAGCAACACCGTCGACGAGACCAAGCGGCTGGGTACATCAACCTCGCATGCGATTACCGGCTACGTCGGGGTCGGCCTGGATGCCGGCGTCGTGTCGGCCGCCGTGCGCGCGACCGCCTCGCGCAGTTATGAAACCGGCCAGACGATGACCGATGGCTTGACCCAAGGCGCGACGACAACGATTTCAACCCGCGCCAACGATGATTTTCTAAGCCTGGAGTCCACGCGCAACTTTTGCTACAACTATCAATTCGAGCGCAACGGCACACCCATTGACGGCGCTGCAAGGGCCTGCGAGCTGCAGAGATTCAGTGGGGAGAACGATACGCAGACCGAGCGGGTGGTGCTCGACGAGTGGAACGCGGATCCGCAGCGCCGCTATCGCCGCACCGACAGCGCGCGGCTGCGCTGGGCCCCGATGGACCGGGAATGGGCCAACCTGACCCAGTACAACAATACCCAGGCATTTCTTTCCACTGCCGCGCAACCGGCCGGAAACGCCATCGATAATCAGGACTTCACCACCGCCCAGACATTCGGCGAAACCGCACCCTGGCTGATGCTCGACCTTGGCGTGGCCACGTTTTCGCGCATCAGCAAGGTGCGCATCATCAATGCTTCCTTCGACGCACTGGCCGAGAACCTCGGCAACTACAGCCTGTTCATCGGCACCGAGGACTTCAGAACGCTGCCCAACGATCCCGAAGTTCTGGCATCGCATCCGTCGGTGACGTTTGCGAAAATCCGGCAGGGGCAGGTGTTCGCCACGGCCACGGTCGTCACCCAGAACGGCGACGCGCCTGTACTGGGCCGCTACGTGAAGTTGATGAACGAATCCGACACCAACAAGTCTCTGGGCATTGGTGAGCTGCAGGTCTTCGGGCCCAGTCATATCGATCCGGATCGCTTCCCGGTCTCGGTCAGCGACGCAAACCCGAACGACGGCCGATTTGCCGTAGAAGTTTACGATCCGGCAATCGGCGGCACAAAACTCATCTCGGTCGCCGGCACGCTTTTGCTCGACGGTAGCGACACCAGTGAGTTCAATCCGCCAATCTGGTCGGGCGCAACGTTGGGACCGGCCGGTACGATCCCGTCGTGGTCGCTCTCGGAGTTTGCCGGCCAATCGTCCGAGCGTGCCGAATCGTTCTCCAGCACCACCAGTGTCGGCGCTGAGATCGACGTCGAAGCCGGGTTTATATCGAAAGTTCAATTCGGTGGCGGGATCGAATTCAGTTCCGGCGTGATCGAGGAACAGGCGCGCACCGTCTCGATCGAAAATTCATTCGACATCGGTGGAGAGGTGTCGGGGTTCCCGGCCGGAAGCAATTACCCAAGCGAATGCTTCTACAGTGCCATCCCCTACTATTACCGAAAGACCGAAACGTCCGATTTCGGCTTCGATCATGATTTCATCGTGATCGATTACATCGTGCCGGAAGGCTCACTGGCGCGCGGTAGCGGCCTGCTCGATCAGTGCCGGCCACGCAACCAGGTGCCGGATGATCAGCGAATGCTTGCACACTGGAAATTCGATGGCAACCTGGAGGACAGCACCGGCAACGGCTTCGACCTCAGCTTCCAGGGCACCGGCAATCCGGTCTACTCGCCCGGCAAGCGCGGCCAGGCAATCGACCTGCGCGACTTGGACAGCTACCTGAACGTCTCCGGCGCGCTGCTGGACCAACTGCCGGGCTGCTCGATCAGCGCCTGGATCAATACCGCCGGCCTGACGCCGAGCGACCCGAACGATAACTGCTGCAACGCGATATTCGCCGAGGAAGGCTTTACAACAGGCGCCCTGCACTTCAATCTTTGGGTGTTGAGCGAACCCGAAAGCTATGAATTCTCGATTGGCGGCAGCAGTCTGGGTCGCGCGGCGGTCGATGTTAAGGAAACCAACAGCTGGGTTAATCTGTTTTTTACGTACGACAGCGCAACCCGGCAGCAGGCTTTGTATCGCAACGGCCAACTCGTTTCGGCCGGGGGAACGAGCCAGAACCAGCCGTCCTGCGGCAGCGGCCTGGGCGCGACAATCGGCGCCTTGGATTCCGATCCGAGCACCTCGGGCGTGAACATGACGCGTTATTTCGACGGCCAGCTCGACGACATTCGCGTATACGGTCGGCCACTCACCGAAGCGGAAGTGCAGGCCCTGGTCGACGCACCGCCGCCGACATTCGACCTTGTCGTCGAATCCAGCGGGGTCGGTAACGTCTCGGTCGATGCCATCCCGAGCCTCGCCGCCGGCGTGACAAACTACACGATCGCCGATCTGGAATCCGGCACCGCGATCGAGCTGATCGCCCCTGAATCCGTGGGCAGTCTCACGTTCACGGGCTGGAGCGGCTGCGACGCGACCGCGGGGATTCCGGCAACCCGCTGCGATGTCATCGTGGACAGCAATACAACCGTCGTTGCGTCCTATGAGCTCATCGGCTTCGACCTCGGGGTTCGCAGCTCCGGCGTACAGGGGGTGCCCATTGAAGGTTTCCCCGCCAGCACCGCCGGCAGCACCGACTACACGGTGCAAGCCATTCCTGAAAACACCGCGGTCGATCTGATCGCGCCTGCGACGTCCGGCGGACTCGGCTTTACCGGCTGGATCGGCTGCGATTTCGTCCTCAACGAGCCTGGCGACAACCTCTTGCGCGTCTGCTCGAACCTGATCAACAGCGATCGTGCGGTAGTCGCCACCTACGACGATACTTCCGACGATATTTTCCGAGACAATTTTGAAGGCAATCAGCCAAGCCTGCCGCCACCGCCACCGCCGCCTTCGCGCTGAAACCTGCGAACTGGCGCGGCCTGCGTGCGCCGCAAATGGCGTGCATCAAATACCATCGGTATTCTGATGCCATGTCAATAGGGACCTCGACCCACTCGACCACGCCGCTCGAGGCCTTTTCGGGCGGCTTTTTTTGATCTATCAAATAATTCGGCATTCCGAATCCGGGCGGTGCCGGCCAATCATCCTCCTCTTTCACGACCTGTTCCCGAGTTTCGCTTTCTGCCGGGCGTGATCGCCTGCCGGCTGCTCCTTAGTGATGCAAACCACCGGTCGCGCGCACCGAAACGGTGCACAGACCAGGCCTCCAATCCTGATCAAGCCGCCTGAAACGGAGCTCACCGGGCTGGCATCAAAGTTGCAGTTGATACCAGTGAGACAAACCCCGTGTCATCCGGCACGAAATTGGTCACGAAAGTCGCTTCCCTTACTAGAGACCTTCAATAAGTCGTCGGAGAAGCCGTCGACCTCTTGTCGAGTTCGGATACAGGTTGCAGTCGCTCAAAAACTCAAGCAAACAGGCCAGAGGGAGTAACAAGATGAAAATAGATTCGCGTTTGAACCCGCTTGCAGGGTGCATAAGTGCCGCTTTATTGACGGTGAGCTTCGGTTTTTCAGCCGTCCACGCACAAACCGCCGAACAATCCGAAGACCAGGAACAATCCGCATCGGAGACCGAGTCCGAAGACACCAGCCCGACGCTCGAGCGGATGATCGTGACTGGTTCGCGCATTCAGAGCGACAGCACGCTGGATGCGCCCAGCCCGGTCATTTCGCTGGGCGGCGAGGATATTCGCACCTCGGGCGAGATCGACGTCGCCGCACTCCTGCGGGAAAGCCCGCAGCTTCAGGCCTCTTTGCCGGCTTCGTTCTCTGCATTCAACGGCACCCCGCTCGGGGCTTCGCTGCTGAACCTGCGCAACCTCGGCGCCGAACGCACGCTGGTGCTGGAAGACGGCCGCCGGCACGTTTCCGGAATCGAGGGCGAAGCTTCGGTCGACGTCAACACGATTTCCACCGCGCTGCTGCAGCGCGTCGAGGTGCTGACCGGCGGCGCGTCTTCGATCTACGGCGCAGACGCGGTAACCGGTGTGGTCAACTTCATCATGCGCGACGGTTCTAGCTTTGACGGGCTTGAATTGCGCACCCAGGCGGGTATTTCCGACGACGGCGATGCGGAGGAATTCTTCCTTTCGGTGGCCAACGGTTTTGAATTCGACAATGGCCGCGGCTCGATGGTGTTCGCCGGCGAGTACCAGGAAACCGATCCGATCTTTGCCGGCGACCGCGACTTTGCCGGTCTCGGGCGGCAGTTCCTGGCGCCCAACGGCCCTGAAGTGGCGGCGGCCTTCGGCATCGATCCGCGTTTCGACAACGTGTTCATCCCGGACGTTCGCCTCCCGATTTCCAGTGCCGGCGGCGTGATCTCGTTGACCGGCAGCGCCTTCCTGGACGTGGTGTTCAGCGGCGGTGCGGCCGGTTGCGATTCGCTCGGCGCGGCCAATATTCCCGCGTGCCAGATCTTCGCCAATGGCACGCTCCGGCCCTACAACCCCGGCGACGTCTACATTGACGCCTTCAACGCCTCTGGCGGCGACGGCGTTCCGGCCGAACCGGACGATGAGATCCTGCTGCCGGACACCGAACGCTTTCTGTTTCAGGCCGCGTTCGAATACGAGCTGCACCCGAACATCAACCTGTTCGCCGACGGCAAGTTCGTGTTCAGCGAAACCCGGGAAAGCAACCAGGTCAACGGCTTCAACGACGATATCCCGATCTCGCTGGACAACCCGTTCATCCCGGCCGCTCTCCTGGATCAGATCGCCACGCTGCAGGCAGAAGGCATCGATCCGTTTCTCGTGATGTCGCGCGACGTGCTCGACACGACGACGCGTTCCAATCCGGTCGCCGAGCGCAAGACTTTCCGCGGCGTACTCGGCATCGAAGGTGAGATCCCGGGCGTTGGCTTCGATTACGAAATGGCCTATGTGTACGGCCGGACCGATGCGGACATCACCAGTCGCGCTCGCGTCGAGGATCGCTATTTCGCCGCGATCGACGCGGTCGTCGACCCGGAAACCGGCGAAATCGTCTGCCGGTCGGAGATCGATCCGACTGCAACGGTGCCGCCGTCGTCGCCGTTCCCGGCGCAAAACTCGAACTTCGGGATCTCGACCTTCGTGCCGGGCAACGGACAGTGCGTGCCGGTCAACATCTTCGGCTTCGACTCGATCAGCCAGGAAGCGGCAGACTTCATTTTCCAGCCGCAGACTTCGATCAACGACATCGAGCAACACGTGTTCACGACGACCGTCTCGGGCGACAGCGAGCGGTGGTTCAGCCTCCCGGCCGGTCCGGTCGCGTTCGCCACCGGTTACGAGTACCGCGAAGAAAAGAGTTCGTTCCAACCTGGCTCGCTGACCCTGTCCGGCCTGACCTTCGGCACGATCGGTTCCAACGGCGGCCCAGTCAACCCCTCCTCCGGCACCATCGAGGTCAGTGAGTACTTCGCCGAAACCCGCGTGCCGATCCTGGCCGACATGACGCTGGCCGAGCGGCTCGAAATTACCGGCTCGTATCGCTATTCGGACTATGAAACCTTCGGCAGCACCGATACGTGGTCGCTGGGCGGTCGCTGGACGCCGGTTTCATCGATGACGATTCGCTCCACTGTATCGCGCGCGGTGCGCGTGCCGAACATCGGCGAGGCGTTCTCGCCTCAGTTCACGGCCTTTCTCGGCGCCGACGACGACCCGTGCAACCCGCAGTTCGTCGGCGGTGGCTCGGAGTTTCGTGAAGCCAACTGTCGCGCGCTGGTCGGTGCAATCGGCGACGAACCGGGCGCATTCAACTCGACCAACTTCGTCTCGGCGCGCATCCCCGGCGTGAGCGGCGGTAACCCGAACCTCGATCCGGAAGAGGCCGACACAATAACCATCGGTGGCGTGTTCCGTCCGCAGGGCGAATTCGGCGGTGCACTGGACGGTCTGGTCGCGACCGTGGACTACTACCGGATTGAAATCGACGGCCTGATCGACTCGCTGGACGCGTTCGACATCGCCTCGAACTGTGTCGATGCACCGACGCTGAACAACCAGTTCTGTGCCGCGATCGATCGTGATTCTCAGAACGGCTTCATCACCGGATTCCGTTCCGGCCTGATCAACCTTGCGGCGGTGGAAACCAGCGGCATCGACTGGCGCGTCGATTACCGAATGGACGTGCCCGAGTTCCTGGGCGGCGCCAGGAACGGCGAGCTGGTCTTCTCCTCGCTGGGAACGCGCTTCCTCAAGAATGAAGAAGTCCGCGACGTTTCGGCGCCCAACGAGATCACGGACGTTCTGGGCGAGCTTAGCCGACCGGAGTGGATCGCCAACTTCAACGCCGACTGGCGTGTCAGCGACTTCCGCTTCGGCTGGAACGGGCGCTTCGAGTCAAGCCAGCGCGCGACCGGCGTGACGAACAACGATGTGGCGAGCAATCCTGATTTCGCCAACATCATCAACACCGGCAGCTCGTTCGTGCACGACTTTACCGCCTCGTGGTACGTGAATGACCGCTTCGAGCTCTACGGCGGCATCAACAACGCCTTTGAAGAAGAACCCTTTATCGGCGCTCTATCGCGTCCGGTAGGCCCGCGCGGCAGATTCTTCTTTGCCGGTCTGAACGTAAGACTCTGATCGGGGCCCGCCCGGCAACGAATCGCTTGACAGCGTCGTTGCCGGGTCATTGCCAAACATCTGGCCGGGATCGATCAGGACTGCCACCTCACAAGCCGCCGGCTTCAAGCCCGGCGGCTTTTTCGTTCGGGCCGTCAGCCGGCCAGCGAACAGCGCCCGTTTTTTTGCTGACGTTACCGGCTCGCAACGAACTCGGTCGTTTACACCGGGTGAACTGGCGTCTGGTGGGTCAGGGTCGGGCGTTCTTCAGGGCCTCGTTGAGCCGTTCCAGTGTTTCGACCTCTGACCGAACCACAATGAGCAATGTCGCCTGGACAAAGAAGTTCTCCACGGCGAGGTTCTGGAACAAAGGGTCCCGGTGCATGCCCGCCCAGTCGCAGAAATGCTTGATTTGCGGCCACCTCCCGTCGAACTCTGTGATCCTTGCTTGCAGGAGCTCGGGATGGGTCTCGCGTAATGGATTGACGGTCAAACGAC
>JGI12210J13797_10383508_pt1 | contig 13020 bp, 8 predicted proteins | sample ElkSlonscriptome_3_FD_13797 | JGI IMG/M metagenome (IMG submission 13797)
GATCTGCTGCCCATTCACGACAGCTCCTCAAAGGGCTTGAGAACAAGACCATTCGGGTGCTCCAATTCGATGGTTTGCCTCTGTCCGAAGCTATGAAGGCATTCTCAGAACAAACGGGACTAAACGTCATCTGTTCAGCGGAGGCGGGCAAGACCGAGGTGACCGTTTACTTGCGCGATGTCGCCCCCCTGGCCGCTCTCGAAGCGATCGTGAAAGCCAATGGACTGTTCTACCGCACGGATGATCAATCGGGAATCGTTCGTATCGCAACGGCAGAGGAATACGAGAAAGACCTGACCAGTTTCCGCGAAGAACAGACCCGAATCTTTACGTTGCTCTATCCCAATCCGGTCGCGGTCGCCCAGGTGATCGGCCAAGTTTTCGGTGATCGGGTTGAATTGAATATGGCGGATGCCGATACCGATGATCTGCAAGACCTCTCTCAACGGTTCAACCGCTTTGATTTGGTCGATGGCCGAGCCCTCGGGCTCGGTACCTTTGATGCCGACGGTCAAAGCGACAGCGGCCTCAACCAATTGAACCCGGCATCGAACCAAAACAACTTGGCGACTGCATCGTTGACGAATCGGTCTCGAATCCGCATCGACCGAGCCAATCCGGCGCGTGAATCGCTGCGAGATTTGTCAGCAGCAGAGATCCAAGACATTGAGAACCAATTGGCCTATGGCGGCGACATTGGCGAGCGAGAACGCGCGCAATTGATGAGACGCAAAAAAGCAACCATCTATGTTTCAACCATCCGACGCAACAACCAAATCATCGTCCGTAGCGGTGACGAACAATCGATGGCTGAAATCGAGCATCTGATCCAACAACTCGACGTGCCGACACCGACGGTCTTGTTGGAAGTCAAGGTTTTACGGATTCGCTTAGCTGACGGAATCAAGTCGGCGTTCGAGTACTTTGTGGGAGACGACAACGCAGCGGGCGGGTATGGCGACGGCAGCATCATGCCCGATTTCCCCGGAGCCAACATTGCTAGCCGAGCAATGGCTAGTGGATTGGGCGTTGCCGGCGGCGTTCCCGGTTCGCTGACTTTCCAGGTCGTCGATAGCCAATTCCAATTTCGCATGCAATTGCTGGAAAGCGAAAGCCGCGTCACCGCTTTGGCAACGCCACTCATTATGACGGCCAACAACGAAGTCAGCCGGATTTTTGTTGGCGACACCCTACCATTTACGATCGGCTTTACTCCTTCCCAGGTGGTGGGCGGGTTCAACTCCGTCACCGGAGCCGTTTCAGCGACTCCGATCACCGAACTGCGAGATGTCGGTCAATCGCTGCTGATCACGCCCAACATTAACGCCGACCGTACCGTGACCCTGAGAGTCGTCGAGGAAAATTCCGAGCGAATCCTCGGCGGTGGATCGATTCCGATTCCCGATACCGATGGGTCGGGTGTGACAACCGTTAATGTGGACACGGTTCGCCGAAGAACGGTCAGCGGTACGATTGTGGCTCACGATGGTATGGCGGTCGCGCTTGGCGGTTTGATTGAAGAAACGATCAGCGACGGACGCGACCAGGTTCCCGTGTTAGGGAATATCCCTGGAATTGGCTTTCTGTTTCGCCGTCAAGAATCATACAAGTCGCGCAGCGAATTGGTGGTGGTGATACGGCCTTATGTCTTCAACACACCCTGTGAAGCGGCCGCGACCAGCCAAGCGGTACTGGGCGAACTGAGCCTGCATCCCAATAGCCCCGATGCGATTGGCGGAATCAACACGTATTTGCCTTGCAAAGTGATTCGACCTGACCCGCAATGCCAACAACGTGCCAAGCTATTCCGTTTTCACAGTCTCAAATATTAATCATAACCGTTTGTCCTATGTCGTAGCCATGAAATCTCTCGCCACAATCACACTGTTCTCTGGTTCCATCATGCTAGTAATGGGATGCAGCGCCATCGATTCGTCTCATCCCAAAAGTCTGAGGGAAGTGTTGACGAAATCGTCCACCAGCGAGTCCGAGCGTGAGCCGAGTAAAGGGGATAAGGACGCACCGATCGTAGCAAATCCACCCGCAACGACGATTCGGTTTGACGGCCGCGAAGTGGTGCTTGGATCGGTTGATGAAACGCAAATCAGTGACGACGAATTTTCCCATGAAGTATCCACCCTCTTCAATAGCGAGAGGTTCTATACAGCATCCAATCGAATCGCTCGTAATCCCGGCGTCGCGGAACAGGTTCTATGGAACCAGTGCTCGAACCCAAAGAATCGCCCACTCGTGCAAATGATTGCGAATCAGCTTTCCAAAAGTGTTCCGACGACGATTGCATGGAACGGTTTGCTCGACCGCTTCGCTGCCGTTCCCGGCGAAACCAAACTCTATTTGGAGACTCGAAAGAGAGTCGTTGGAAGCTTAAAGGCCGGAGAACTATCTGATTCGAACGCCAAGGAACTTCGCAACGTGGCTCAACAAGTTGATCACCCCCTGGTGATGATCGATACGCTTCGGCTGCTCGCTTTGGCGGAATTGGTCGCTGGCCGAAACGCATGGGCTCAGTCCCTCTTTTTGCAAGCTAGCGAAATCGCAGATCAACATGGTGACTTGGCCCGATCTTCCGAACTGTGGTTGATGGTTGCCACCACAGCGAATCGTTCCGGTGAACTCGCCGCCGCCAAGGAGGCTTGGCACAAAGCGATCGAAAAACGGTGTGCCGCATCAAACGATTCCCGCCGACCGCTCGATCACCACTTCTGGGTGCGGGCCGAGGCACAGCGAGGAACGGATGTGAAATGGCCGAGCGAGATTTCGCGGGCGCTGCTGAATTCGTGTAAATCAATTGGTTGTCAATTGACTCGGGAATCACCCGTCGAATTGGTTCTATGGTGTGCGGTAGCATCGTCGCAGTACGATGATCGCAAACCTCAGCTAGCACTGGTGAACTACAAGAAAGCAGAATCGTTTGCCAGCGGCGACAACATGATGTGGCTGCGAATCGCTGAAGGCAAGTGTTTAGCGTCGCTTGGCCAAACTCATGCCGCCGCAGCGAGACTTGCTGAACCGGCGACCTCTAGCAATCCAGCGATCGCTGCCGCTGCGACCGCTGCAATCGGTGGTGCCAAATTGCACTCAGGCGTCTATCAACAAGCGGCCACCCTATTGGCAAAAGCAATCGCCTCAGGCCCAGAGGAAACGTGGTGCGGCCGCAGTCAAGCGGAAGCCGACTTCGCACTCGCCCAACTCATTATCGGCGACACCGACCAAGGACTCGAATCGCTGCATGCCGCCCAAAAAGCATTTGAACAGCTAGGAGACACAACTTCACTGCTGCAGTCCCTGGAAAACGAGTTGCAGATCCTAGAACATGAAAATCGTATGGACGATGCCAAAAACGTTCAAACCCGTATCTTGAGCATCGAACGCGCTTAGTGGCTGCCGCTTGTTGATACCGCACAGCGAATGACAACAGCGGATCGCAAAAGCGTCATTGTTTGCTTGACGCCACTGTTCGTTGCGAAACTAATAGTCAAACCAAGCACCGAATCCAAGGTAGGACTCGCGCCGTTGGAAGAACGCAAATTGGCTCGTCGGACCGTCGCCGTACTGAGCGCCGAATCGGATACGCCGTCCCGACTTTTGACTTTGAAAAGACCAGCCTGCTTGAACCGTCGTCGAGACTTCGTAGTCGACGGCCTCGCGAAAGTTCAAATGGATGGCTGCAAACGGAGCGCCTCGTTTGGCCGTCTTCGCAATCGGAGTGTACTCGGCCCCCGTTTGCATCTGGTATCGCTTTGCTCCACCAGCGGCATGAAACGAGTTAACGAATTCGCCGTATAACCGAACGTCGTCCAGTGGCCGGTAGCTTCCGCCAATGATCCAAGATTCCGTAACGTAATTGATCCGGTCGAACGTCGGAAAGCGGATCAAATACTCGTCACCGACATGCGAGCTAATATGAAAGTAGCCGAACTTCATCGCCCACGGTCCATCCGCCCATGTCATTTCGGTTCCAAACCGGAAGTCTGTTGACTCGACATCCTCAGCGTGTAGCATATCCAATCGCGTGATCGCGGCACCCTCTAAATCCCATTGCCACCCCGATGCTCGGTACGCTTCACCAGTTCCGTAGCGAAGCAAACCAACGCGTCCGCCCAATGTTGCATCCCAATAGGCCCCGTCGTTGTTGTCTCCGAAAACCACGGTTGAAATCCGAGGCTCCTTAGGTCCGGCCAAATACGAATGCCACAACAACCCATCGGGAAGGATGTGCCACTCGTCTTTGACCGCTGAAGGATGATGGCTTATCGGTTCCAACGTTAAATCGGCAACGTCGCACGTTAGCGAATCGCGAAACTTAGATTCCTCGATCAGATCCGCGTTCCCCCACGGCAATCCGTCTTCCCCCCAAACAGCGACGTAGGGGCTGCCCAGATGAAATAGTACGATCATCCAACCGAATACGAGCCAACGCCTTTGCATCTAGCGAGTCACCTTTTTTGCTGACGCGACCGATTCAACGACTCGATGAAGACGTGTCGCTTGGTAAACGTGTCGGTGACGTGGCGAAGCGGTCAGCCGATGCGTTGCTGCTAGCTTTTGGCGGGTCTGGTCAATCCGAGCATCATCGGTGACTAGAATGAAATCGTCTTGTTCGGCTGCGAGGCCGATGAACTCTTCTTCCCACTCGATCGGAAATACCATCGTTTGCTCGGTCGGTAAATGAAAACTAGCTCCATGTGAGTTTTCACCAAAGAAGATAATGAGCGTCTTGGAGTTGGTGCCCGCGACTCGCCTTGTTTCAAGATAGACCGAACGTTGAGTGGAAATGTTCGGAAGCAGAACCGTCGATGCGAATATTAAGACTCCCACTGCCACTGCCGTGGTGGCGCCCCACGCGAAACGGCCAAAGGCAATGTCACGATTCCAATAGATCGCAACCACAAGGCAGATCGTCATGCACGCAATGGCTGCGAACACATCGACGAGCGACACACCGTTGTTGAGAAACACGTTGACGCCAATAATTACCGTACAAGAAGCCAATAAAATCATCGTCGCTCGCTGCGGAAATGGCTTCAAATAGCTCGTGATCCGATCGACCGCTCCGATTCGAAACACGGTCTGGTCTAGCATCACACCCATCGTCAAACACAGAAGTGGGATTGCTGGCAAGATGTACGTGGGCAATTTGCAACTGGCTGCCGAAAAGAATGCCAACATCCAAACCGCTCCGCATACCAGAAAGCCGAGGTCCTTCGACCTTAGCGAACGCTTGCGATTAGCCGAACTGACGACGAACACACCCATCGAGGGCAACAACAATGAAGTGGGAAACATCGCCGCGAAAATGACCGGCACATAAAACCAAAAAGGTTGCGCATGGTTCGAACCCTGCATGAAACGTTGATAGTTGTGTTCCCAGAAAAAATAATCCACGAATTGGGAGTTGAAGTTTGCTACCGCGATGTACCACGGTACGCAAACTGCCACCATCGGTACGACAAACGCGCCCCAGTGTAGCGCCCGCGTACGACTATGATCGGCTCGCAACCACCCACTTACCACTAAGGGCGGTGCGCATAGTACCAGTGCCAACGGGCCTTTGGTTAGCACACCGAACGCACATGCGATGCCCGAAATCATCCACCATACGGGGCGACGTTTTTCGCCGCGGACCGCGATGTACCCGGATAACAAACAACTGGTTGTGAAAAACGTCAATAGCGCATCCAAAATGAGATATCGTCCCGCCAGGACGAATCCGCCACAAAGTGACAACGACATCGCAGCGAGCCAAGCGGAACGCCGCCCGACGATACGGCTGCCCCATCCGAACGTCAAACCGATTGTCGCCAATGCCGCCAACATCGAGGGCAGCCGCGCGGCGGTTTCATTCTTACCAAATACCTGGAACGAAAATGCAGTCAACCAATACATCAACGGTGGCTTGTCCAAGTACGCTTGCCCGTCGAGCGTCGGCGTCACCCAATCACGAGACTCGATCATCTCGATTGCAATCTGTGCATACCGCGTTTCATCAGGTTCAATCAATGGGTAGGACAAGTTTGGCATCAAGACGACGCAGGACGTTAAGAGCAACGCCACCCAAGCGTAAAGACGCTGCGGTCGGGACCAGCTCCATGTAGCCGATGCGGCATGCTGAGTTCGAGCGGGAAAGTGCTCGCTCCACCGCTGACGTAATTTTGATTTGAAGGGTACATACATAAGACATCACGCGGGTTGATAAACAAGTCGGCGCATCATCAAGATACTGACGACGATAAAAAGTACGTTGGCGATCCAGACACCCGATGAAAACAGTCGCCCATCCTTGGCCATATCTAAGGTCAACGCGAATATGGGGTAGTAGATCAGCACCGTGGGAAGAAAGACGAGACCAAACGTCGTCATCGTGTCGGACGCTTTCATACGGATCGCCAATGGAATGCCGATCATCGACATTGCCAAACAAGTGAATCCACTAGCCCATCGTCGATGCATTTCCGTTCCGAGTCGATGCAAACGTTTGCGACTTTGCTTCACAGCCTCCAAACGAGAGGCGGCATCGGAATCGCAGATCTCGTCGAGATGCGATGACAAAATGCTGAACCCTACACGAACGGCAATCTCCTTCTCTCGGCAATAAAGGTCCTCGGTTTGTTGCATGGACGCTGCCGGAAGATCTCGCATCGGCATGTGTGACGGATGAGCGGTCAGCAAGTCACCGCTTTCACCCATTCCCAGCGGAATCGAATGAACGAAGGTATCAGGAAAGTGGAACGAAGCCACACCCCCGATGTCTGCCTGACCGTTGGTAAAGCTCACTTGCAGACTCTCGTCGTTGGCACGATAATTTAATTGAGCGGTGCGAGCGGTGATGTTAACCGGTTCTGCGCCGCTTCGTTGGATCTTAATTTTCGGACTGACCAAATCGCGACCCTGGACGTCGCGAACCGACATGGAAAAATTGTCGTGTTGAAAGCTATGATCACGCCGAAGTTTGTTATAGGCGATTCTCTCGACCGACGATAAAACGACACCTTGAACACCATGGAATCCCCAAGTGAACGCGACGTTAATCAGCCCCACCGTTGCGATGCTTATGATTGCGGTCAGTACGATGGCTGGTACCATCGACGGCATCAACGAGATTCCGACCGACTGCATCGCGACCAATTCATTGTCCGCTGCCATACGGCCGTAGACACTACACACGCTAAACAAAGCCGTCGCGGGCACCGCTAGCGAGAGCGCATTGGGCAGCGAAAACGGAATCAACTGCATCACGCTCACCGGGCCAAGTCCTTGATCGACCGCCTCTCGTGCCACACCGATGAGCATAACGAGTAGTGTGATGACAAACAACGATACGACAAAGATGACGACGATGTCGCGAGCGATTCGACGCTGAATCATCGTTGCTATGCCGAAGCGGCTAGACCAAGTCGATCGACGTTTGCCATCACTGTTTCGACTCGCGAAGGCGCTCGTGCCAAGACTGCGACGCTCTCTCCGGTTGAAACGACCAACGACGGAACCGATGGCACTAGCATGATCGTTGAAAGGCGGACAACCTACGCCGTCCCCCGCCTCCAGCCGATCAGCCATTTGGCGAACCAAGACTAGGTCAGATGGGTCGCAACGGTCGCAGGCACGTATCCATGGCCGGGCTGTAAAGATCCACCGAATGAACCACATCATCGCTGAATTCCTTCGGTTTTGCGGACGGGTTTCAAGGCGATGCGCGATGGCTTGGACAGATTGAAAACTTGGTAGATTGATGCCGAACCACGCTGCCCGACTTTGGTCAACTTCGCCGTCACGGGCAACGTTTTCGCAAGCTCACTCGGCTCGATCAGTTCGTCGACGACTAGAATCGCCGCTCCGGATTCTGAAACAAACTCGGCGATCCCCGAACTTTGTACATTGAAGAAATGATGGATATCGCCCCGATTTAAATAAAACGGGACCTCCGCAAACTCGCTGTCGATCGTCGCGATCGGCGAACGTTTTACGACAGCCAACTTATCGGCCAAAGGTGACGTCTCCCCAAACAACGTTTGCGAGCGACTGTAAGCCGGAACCAATTGGTGCATCATCATCACGGCGAACAGGAAAGTGACGCCGGTCGATGATACCCATCCGATCTTCGCTTGACGCCGGTCGGCCATCAACAGCAACGAAATCACAAGCATCATTGCCCAAAACATTGCCCATCCAAACAATGCAAAGCCAAATTGCCCCGTCCATACCACAATGAAAAGAGTGAACGAGACGCCTGCAAAACATGTTGTCGCGGTCGCCGTTCGAGCCGACCAAAACCGAGCAAAAAAGTATTCCGAAGGGTTGTTTGCATCTTTTAGGACTTCATTCAAAAAGTGTCCGAGCATCAGCGAAAGTGCCGGTGCGACAGGTAGCAAATACGTGGGCAACTTGCAAACGGAAAGTGAAAAAAATGCAAAGCTCCAAACGCTCCACAAAAACAGAAAGCCCAGTGCCGGCGGACGCTTGACTCGGGCTGTTTCACCGCGGCCCACTAAAAACTTGGCATAGGGAATCGTCAAGAATGACCAAGGATGTCCCGCGATCAACAGGACCGGAATAAAGTACCAAATCGGCTTTGGATGAAACTCGCCAGCGAATCGGGCGAGGTTGTGCGTGAAAAAGAATTCGACCAAAAAATTCGGGTCTCTCTGATGAACCAAGACGAACCATGGCATGACAATCGTCGCAACCACGCCACCAAGCAATCCAAAGTGCCACCATCGTGGTTTCGCGTGCGTTTCGGATAGCCAGACAAATGCTAGCACCGGAGGCAGCCAAAGCATTATCGCGATCGGGCCTTTCGTGAGAAACGCCAAGCCGATGCATACAGCCGAGGCTATCCACCAACCGAGTTTCAATTTAACTTCCCCTTGGGAAGACTGCCAGGATCGAGCGGGAAGGGGCGTGTTGACTTGAATGCTCAGCCTCTCTCTACTTCGCTCGACCGGTTCCGAGAGAGGGCGAATGCGTATCGCTTCAAAAGCAGTAAACAACGACAAAGATACGAATAGCGTCAAAACGCCGTCGAGCAGTAAGTACCGACTTGTAAATGCGAAACCGACCGACAGGAACAGCACAATTCCGGCCAGCAGCCCAATTCGCCGCCCAAAGATACGAGAACCGAAAAACATCGTGGTCGCCAAAGTTGCGAGTGCCGCGAGTGCCGGTACCAATCTCGCTGATGTCTCACTGATTCCGAACAACTTGAAGCTAATCGCACACAACCAATACAACAGCGGCGGCTTGTCGTAATAGGTTTGAAAATTTAATTGAGGCAAAATCCAATTACCGGTCGCGATCATCTCACGTGGAATCTCTGCATACCGAGTTTCATCCCGGTCAATCAGAGGGTATCCGAGATTGGTCAGCACAAAGATCGAAGCAATGAGCAGTAGACCGATTTGTAGTAAGGAAAGTCGCCAAGCATGACGATCCATCCTCTTGTCATCCGAATGGTCGATACTGGTTTCGAATTCCGCTACGGGGCGGGATGTCCTAGCTGCAGGGAACTGAACCTCATTCCACCAATACCGAGTGAGCGATGCGAGTACTTTCGGGATGTGCCCCACCGATACCGTGCTTTCGCCCAACGTTCGTGGGCGATGGGACACGCCGACTTCACAGACGCTACAACCGATTCGCCTAGCTTGAACCAACATCTCTGAGTTCACTAGAAAGCCGTCGCCCGCAATTGGCAGTTTCTTAGCTACGTCACGATGAAACATCTTTAATGCACAATCAACGTCGCGAACTCCCGTTCCGAGCAACGCACGAACCAGTAAGTTGTAAACCTTTGAGTATAGACAACGAAGTGGTGTGTCTTTGCGATCGATCCGATATCCGCAAACGATGTCGTAGCGATTCGACAACAGCACGAATCGATCCAGTTCCGTCAAATCGAACTGGCAATCCGCGTCCGTGAATACAACCAACTCTTTGTCGGCCGTCGCAAATCCGGACCGGATCGCGGCCCCATACCCTTGATTAGGTGAATGCTGCACCAGCCGTACGTGATCGTTTTCCATCACTAACTCACGAGCAATCTGTCCCGTCTCATCGGTGCTACCATCATCGACCACGATGATTTCATAATCGTGAGCAATTTGTGATAGTGCCGCGTTGGCTTCGGCGACAGCTGTTGCAATCACTTCGGCTTCGTTCCAGGCTGGCAAAATCAGCGAGATCGACCTTAGGTGTGTTTCTTTTTCATCGTGCATCCATGCACTCCTGTACTACGATGGTCTTAGTAATTCATTTGGATCGGAAACTACTTTGGTTGACGGCTTCGCCGCAACCCCAACTCTTAAGGGTTTAGTAATTTGAAGTGTAATGCTGCTCGCTTTCACCGGCCGCGCTCGTTGTTAAGCCGTGTAGGCGACCGCCCTCGCGATTGGCGGTCTCACTCGCCACGCATTTCATGTCCGATGGTCGCGCGGACAAACAGCGATCAACGCCACACCGTTTTCGGGTGGTGGCTACTGATCCTCAAACATTAACTCATGCATATGAACGCCATTCTCGAACGATTCGAAGTCGCGGACGTGTACGTTGACTTGATGCAAAGCGTTCGCCGTCCAAGACGGCCATGGCGACCAACGACTCCGGTGTGACGCCATCGCGTTGGTTGGCAACCAGAGTTGCTGAATCATCACCGCACAGAGCAGCAAACCGGCCATTGCCGTGACCGGTCGCCATCGCGATTGCGGTTTTTCGCCCTCCGCCAGGGCAACCAATCGGTTGCTGCGGCGAACCAATGCACTGGGCTGATTTCCAAAGGCCAAAGTTCCTTTCGGTACTTCAGTACACGAAACACTACCGCAACATTCGGCGATTTTTGCGAGCGACCGCAAATACGCACCGAATTTTCCGGCGGTTTTGGCGGCAACCTCGTCGCACAGGTACTCTCGGGTCAACTCGGCACGGCGGGCCGCCAACGAAGCCATCGGATGAAACCAAAACAGCGTCGAACAAACGCCTTGCAAGAAATGCTGCATCGGGTGCTGCGTTCGGAGGTGCTCTAACTCGTGCAATAGGACATGCCGGAGCATTGTCTCGTCATCGACAAGAAGAAACGTTGGCAGCACGATCATCGGACGATGCAATTGCCAACAAAACGGACCCTGGATTTTGTCGGACGTTAAAATGGAAAAACTCTCATCCGAGAGTGGTGCGACGTTAGCCCGTCTCAACAGTTCGGTTGCATCGACCGGTTCACATTGCGTTTTGAGGAATCGCATTAGTCCTACGCAGAGCATCCCGCGGCGCAGTACTGACCATGTGGCTCCGGTCGCCCATACGCCGAAAAGTATGATCGTGATTCGGGTTTGCCAAACGACGACGTTGTACGTGGTTTCGCGAGAAAAGTCACCGGGAAAATCGAAAAATCGACGATGCGGCAACAGCAGTGCAGCGGCAACTAATCCGATCACGCTGACGAAACAGATCGACCACAATCGACACTGCATACGCGCACTGCTGATCCATCGTTGGAACAAAAGGGTTAACGAAATGACGACCGTGATCTGCAAACACAACGCGCAGCCGACCTCAAACGCAAACCGCAAATTCATTATGCATCTCCTAGTTTGTCGGCAGCTTTCTTTACCGCGGCAATGTCATCGGCCGACACCGCATCGGATTGCAGCAGGCTGAGTACCAATGAACGCGTCGATCCGCCAAACAATTGGTCGGCTAGCGACTTGAGCATCCCTTCGCGAACCTGCTGGCGAGACACCTTGGCTACGTAAGTGAATGCTCGCCCGATCTTCGGTCCACGACAAACGATCTTCTTTTCTTCCAAAATTTTCATTGTCGTCAGCACGGTTGTGTAGGCCAAATCGCGGTCGATCGCTTTGACCACGTCACTGACGGTCACGCTTTGCTTGTCCCAAACAACGCCCATAACCTCGGCTTCACATTTGGTCAGTTCAACGAGTTTCTTGGCTCTTGGCATAATGAAATTTGATCGAGAAATATAAAGTTGGAAATGTTGTGTGCGAGCGAATCATTGATCACGCAATCGCGACCACTGGTGATACAATTGCAAGTCAATGTCTTCGGAGATGAATGACACATGACCGTCACCCCATAGAAAATTTGCGCCGCTTGGATGACGACTCGAAAAATCACATTCGTCGGCCAGCGGGTTGTTGATGCCTTCGAGAGCCGAGCCAACTAACCTTGCGGCTGCGTCTTCGCCAGCCAATTCGACACCAAACCAAGTTGAGGGGACTTGCGCCATCGTTCGTTCGCCGACGGTGATCGTGTTGGACAGCCCGCGAGCAAAATCGCGAAATCGAACCGTTTTATTTTCAAGAAACGCCCCGTCGCCGATCGGAGCGGGGATCGAATCGTCGGCTTCCATCGTTCCGAACATCGCAACATAGTTGGCGGTGGGCAATCGAACCAACGGCATCGTCGCCGACGACCCGAACGCGTCTGGCAGCGCAACCAAAGAGTCTTTGTCTTCTTCATCTTCATCGGCTTGATAGAGCACGAACGTCGGTTCGGTGATGTCCGACGGGCAAAGCATCATTGACAGCGGAGTCGCGCGCGCCAGATCATGAATGGGGGAGCCAACGCGGTGCTTGCTGTCGATGTGGGCAAACAACGCAGGTTGCGCCAAATACGGAAGCAATGGCACGGCCCAACCATACGCTGACTGCGTGCTGGGATCCGACTTCCATCCGACTGGCAAAGCACCGTTGGCGTTGTGGTGGTTGTGCAACGCCAGCCCAATTTCTCGCTGATGACTGGTGCACTGAACTCGCCGAGCTGATTCGCGGGCGCTGCCCAGCGAAGGGAGCAACAGCCCTGCGAGCACGCCGATGATCGCAACCACGATCAATAGTTCAAACACCGTAAAACCGGCTCGTCGAGGAAACGGCGAAGCGTAAGAATAACGGGTAGCTAGATAATTCATCTTCGATTGATCACATCCTTGTGGGGAGAAACAAAAACATTACGAAAGGTTTAGTTATTGCACAACCCCAGGTTCGAGCACTC
>JGI12210J13797_10849116_pt1 | contig 13017 bp, 8 predicted proteins | sample ElkSlonscriptome_3_FD_13797 | JGI IMG/M metagenome (IMG submission 13797)
TGCCGGGCAAGGACGGCCTGAGCATCTGCCGCGAGGTACGCGCCTTCTCCGACGTGCCCATCATCATGACCACGGCGCGGGTCGAGGAGATCGACCGCCTGATCGGCCTGGAGCTCGGTGCCGACGACTACGTCTGCAAACCCTACAGCCCACGCGAGGTGGTGGCGCGGGTCAAGGCGGTACTGCGCCGCGGCGAACAGCACGCAGCGCCGGAATCCAGCTCACCAGGCGCGCTGAGGCTGGACCAGGGCAGCCTGCGGGTGCACGCCGAAGGCCGCGAGATCGAACTCACCGCGGTGGAATTCGCGCTCCTGCAGACGCTGTACCGCGCACCCGGTCGTATCCTATCCCGCAACCAGCTCATGGACCGCATCTACGACGACCACCGCATCGTCTCCGACCGCACCATCGACAGCCACGTCAAAAAGCTGCGCCGCAAGCTTGACGAGTTGCTGCCCGAGCGTGAACTGATTCACTCGGTCTACGGGGTTGGGTATCGGTACGAAGATGGGTAGGAGGGGAAAGGGGCGAGTTACGAGGGGCGAACTACAAGCGCCAAGTGCTGCTTTCAGCCGTATTTCGTGACGCATTTCGGAGACTCGCCCACCTAGCCACCGACAATCTGCCCCACGGTGCGGTACCAACAAATTTCGTGTCGAGAAGGCCCCGACGCGATGCGGGCATCGACGTTTCCTGACGTGGCGTCCGTCCGCTCATGCGGGCGAACCAGACGGATCTCGGCGCGCAAGGGAACTCCGCATCGCGTTTTCTGGCGCCCGATAACACATCCCGTAACCGAGCGGTGGGCACGACGACATCTATCGTAGTGACGGCGATCGGCCGATGTTCCTAGCACTCGGCCAAGCCGTGCGCCCTCGCAGCGCATCGCAAGCACGCGCCGCCGGGACGGCAGGTTTTCTGGCTCGTATCGGTTCCGGGTCACTGCTAGCCGGGCGGCTCGAGCAACGGCTGCTAAAGCGGGGGCTGTCGTCGGGTTCAGCGTCGGCTCGGCGCCGTTTACAGCCGAAGGAAAGACAGTTTTTTGTCCATCGGGTTTGTCGGTTTCCGCAGAGAAGGGGTTTGGCGTCTACGAGAGGCCGTGTCGGCGCGTTCTCGCCGGCCTACTGTGGAAGTAAAACTTCCGCTAGGGAAACGGTGGTTCCGATGCCTTCCCCGGTGACCATCCGGGATCGTCCAGATCCTCATCGAGGCATCTCCCCCGCGGCATGCGATTCAAACGCTTGCAGCCCGTTGCCAATTCATCTTGCTCGTCTGCTCGCGTGCAAGTCTGGTTGGCCCAAGGTTTGCGTTCAGGACTGCGACCGCCCCAACGGAGCGGTCACCATAACGATTGCGTTAAAACCGGAGGAGGTTCCACTGATGGCATTCCTGAAAGATGAAATCCAGACCCGCATCGAGAAGTACGACCATTGGGCAACGCGCCGTCGCTACGGACCCGATGGGCCTAATAATCGCAAGCTCTGGGTGCTCGCTTGCATGGACGAGCGCCTGCCCGTGGATGAGGCACTCGGCATCCGCGTCGATACCCCGGCGGGTGGTGGCGACGCGCATTGCTTCCGCAACGCTGGCGGCATCGCCACCGACGACGCGATTCGCTCCGCGATGCTGACCTGCAATTTCTTTGGCACCCAAGAGATCGCAATCGTCCAGCATACCCAGTGCGGCATGCTCTCAGCGAACGCGGCCGATCTGGAGAAGACGCTTCGGGACAAGGGCGTCGACATCGACAACCTGACCCTTGACCCGACCTTGCCTGAACTGAGCCTCGCCCCGGGCGGGTTTGCGAAGTGGATTGGCATGATGGATGATGTCGACGTCGCCTGCATGAAGACCGTCGAGGTGTTCCGCAATCATCCGCTGATCCCCAAACATGTTGAGGTCAGCGGTTGGATCTGGGAGGTCGAGACTCGCCGCTTACGGGCGCCAACCACCGATGCTGCAGCGCGGGCGCGCACTGATGTGACCTCGGATCAGTTCGGCGTCACCAAAAAGCAGCCCGGACGCTGGAGCTGATCGGCACAACCAGTCGGGCGAACCAACGGCGGCCTCCCGGCCGTCGCTAACGAAAGCAAGAAGATGACTGCCATGCCACTCTACGATTATCGCTGCGAACGTTGCGCGACGCCCTTCGAGGCGCTCCACCCAATCGCCGCTCAAGCGCCCGCCTGCCCGGAATGCGGCGGCTCGTCGGCGAAGGCCTTTCTGTCGGCGCCTGCCGTGCACGGCGCCATGGCCCAGGGCCGAGAGCAGGCCGTGCAATCGCTCCAGTCCAAGCCGACCGGTCATCGACACGGGCCAAACTGCGGCTGTTCTTCTCACTGAGCGCGACTTGAGGTCCGCGCGCGGGCCTCGCTAGCCAGAAGTTCCGAGCCTCGCCGTCTCGGAGCAGATCTATTTGGAGGTAAGCCGGGTGCCTACTCCCAAAGACCACTCGCCCCTCCCGCTGTCGGTTCCAGCACGGGAGCCGGAATCGCTTGCCTTTATGCAGTCGTTCATCGTGGAGCTGATGAATATCGTCGGTCAGCAGCATGATGCGGCCGATTCGAACGGCGCCGCCGATACGGTTGAGCAGATTGGTCTAACTGCGGGCACCTGTCTGGAGGAGATGGCACGCCGCAGCTTGGGACACGATGAGGAGCCCTTGTCTGTTGCCGACTATGCCGACGTCATTGTTGCCTTGAAGAACCGTATCGGCGGCTCCTTCGCGGTTGCGGACATCGATGCCGACAGAATACGCGTCGTCAACAGTCGTTGTCCGTTCGGTGAGCGAGTGAAAGCCGCGCCTAACCTGTGCCACATGACGTCGAGCGTGTTTGGCGGCATCGCAGCGCGCAATTTCGGCTACGCCAAGGTGGAACTGACCCAGCGCATCGCACTCGGACATGCCGGCTGCGAGGTCGTGGTTCACCTCAACGCCCGGCACACATCGGAAACGAACGGCACGGACTATTCTCTGGAAGGCGACAATGTGCGCTCCAACGCCTTGGCGCGCAGCGTGGCCACGAGGCTCGATCAGCGTATGCGCGAGCGCTGGTGCGAGAGTTCGGAGCCCAAGGGCGGCCGTTCGGTTCCGGTCATTGTCGCGGAATCGCAGCCCATGTGCGACGCACTGCACGCGATGCAGGTGGTTGCGCCGACCGACGCCACGGTGTTGCTCACCGGGGAGACCGGCTGCGGCAAGGAGCTCATGGCGCGCGCGCTGCACACGCTCAGCAACCGCTGGCGCGGCCCCCTGGTCATCGTCAACTGCGGCGCCATTCCCGAGAACCTCATCGAGTCGGTGCTGTTCGGTCATGAAAAGGGCGCTTTCACTGGCGCGTCGGAGCTGCACCACGGCTACTTCCAGCGCGCGGAGAAAGGCACGCTGTTTCTCGACGAGATCGATTCGATCCCTCTTCTGGCACAAGCGAAGCTGCTGCGAGTCCTTCAGGAAGGCGAGTTCGAGCGCGTTGGCGGCAAACGCACCTTGATTGCGGACGTGCGGATCATTGCCGCATCTAACCGCGACATCAAAAAGCTGGTCGCCAGCGCCAACTTTCGCAGCGACCTCTACTATCGCCTCAACGTCGTGCCCATCGACATCCCACCATTACGCGAGCGGAGCGAGGACCTCTTTCCTCTGGTCCAGCACATCCTGACGCAGCTCTGCCAGCGCTATCGCACCGTCGCCAAACGGCTGGGTCCGCAGGCGCAGGAGTCGGTCCGCCGCTACCACTGGCCGGGGAACATCCGCGAACTGGAGAACCTGCTCGAACGCGCCTTCATCTTCGCGCCGGGGGCGGTCATCGAGAAACTGGACGTCGACCCGTCCGCCGTGACCGCGCAACAAGCCGGCGAAGATTGGCGAGAGCGCAAACGGCGCGTGGCGCAAGAGGCGGAAGCCGAATACCTTATCTCAACGCTGCGTCGCTTTCGGGGTAATGTCGCGCAAGTCGCGCAGGAGTTGGGCATCACTGCGCGAGCCGTTCGGATGAAGCTCAAAGCCCACGCGCTTACCGCCGCAAACTTTCGCTGATCGGTGCGCTCTGGAACCGGACCCTTCAAATCAAGCGGTAACCTCAGGTCTAAAACCGCTTGACATCACCAAGAAAAGCTTTAAAAGTGCCGACCCGTGCCACTGTTAAAGGCACCTTTCGCACCTGAGCGGCTGCGCCTCCGACTGCGACGACGGACCAGCGGCGGTGGCCTATAGCAGTGTCTATTCGAATACCACCAGTCGGCCACGCAACGACGGCATCGGTCGACGCCGACCAATTATAAGAATACCTGTTGGAGGATAAGAACATGCTGCGCGCATTTTTGCACGAGACCTTCGATCGTCTTCGAGAAGCCCCCCTTACGGGGAACAAGGCCCCGGACCTCGGTTCCGGCTGTATAAAGAGCATCGACCAAATCGCCGAGTTGGTCATTGATCAAATGTCCAGCCGCTTGCGCGCGATTCCGGGCACTGTCCGCCGCCTGCGAGGCCCGATTGCGCATACCCTGCAGTACATCGACGGATTGGTGGAGGTTGTACCCGGAGTCGTGCGCTGCGAGCGGTCTACATTTGCGGCCGATCCACGCGTAAATGCCTTCTTTGTCGATCACAGCCACCTACAAGATGTCTTCAGTCAAAGCAAGGAGGTCCGGGCGCTATTTGACGAGCATCCCGATCTGGAGGAATGCTTTGGACTGTTGTGTATGCATGGCGAAGAACGCACGCAGTTTGGTATGGAACTGATGGACGATGTTGTTCGCAAGGATGTCATGCAGACCACCCTTAATTTTACCGATCATCAGATCTTTTCACCGGGGGGCAGCGAAGCGGACGCTCGCTGCGCGCTGAAGTGTTGCATCTTCAAAAGTCTGATCGATTATGCCCAAAAGCGGTCGCTTCAAATAGAAACAGAGGCATACGAACTAGAGAATCGCCATCGAGCGTTGCGGGCGCGGCTGAAACGTCTTGATCTGCATCCATCCGGCGATGGCGATCGAGGGGATCTCCTACGCAAGCTGCAAGCAGTCGAGGAGCAACTTCAGGGTCAGGGGCCGCGCCTAGTATCCCTTGAAGATCGCCTCCGCTACCTGATCGAGGTGTTGTCGCACCCCGAGCAGGTCCTGCGGGGGCAGCAGCGAAGTATCTTTCTCGATCGCATGGGCGTTAAGCACGACCACCTCGACAACGACACCTGCGAGCTTCCCTTGTCGGAAATTCAGCTCGGTAGCCAGCCTGCGCGCGTTGCCAGCCTCGTTTGCTTCCGCCGAGAAGAATTACTGCCGCAAAGGGATTTTCTGAAGGAAGCCAGCGCATTCCTCCCTGCCTAGACGTTGGGATCAGCGCCTCGTGCGGGTCAACCATCTCTCAGTCGATACAGAGCTAAGCTGTGCGCGGATCAGGCCGTCGCTGAACCGGGCCATGTGCATCAGGTTTGCCGGGCTGGCTTCCTGCACGATGAGGACTTGCCTCAGCCGCGCGCGCCGATGCTCCCGTCGGGCGGCGGATTCTCAACGACATTGGTGAACCGCTATGGCCGCTTGGATCTCTTATCCGCGGCAACAGAAGCGCGAGCCTAACCGCTTGGGTGCTCCGAAATTGAATGTCCGCTTGTTCCGAAGCGGTAGCGGCGCAACGCCCGTTTTATCAGCACTTTGGACGAGGCTCGCCCCTTTGCGTGAAGCTCCCGGGCTACAAGTAAGTGTGTTAAAGGCGTAATCCGCCATCGACCTCCAGAATGCGCCCGGTAAAGTAGTCGTTTTCGAAAATAGAGAGGGCCGAGTGGGCGATCTCCTCCGGCTGGCCCAAACGCTGGAGTGGAATCCCTGCCTTTACCCGATCCAATGCGTCAGGCTTCATGCCGCTGACCAACCGGGTCTCGCAGAATCCGGGGGCGATCGCGGCGACGCGAATCCCATGGCGCGCCAGCTCCTTGGCCCAGGTGACGGTCATGGCGGCGACGCCGGCCTTGGCCGCGCTGTAGTTGCTCTGACCGAAATTGCCGGCGCGGCTCAGGCTGCTGATATTCAGGATGACACCGGGCGTGCTCAGCTCGATCATCTTGGCGGCGCCTTCGCGCCCGCACAGAAAGACCCCGGTCAGATCGACATCGATGACGGCTTGCCAATCCGCCAGCGACATCTTCGTCAGCACTTTACCGTCCTTGGCCTTGACCAGCAGTCCATCGCGGGTGATTCCAGCGTTGTTGATCACGCCGTGCAATGCCTGGAAGTCGTTGGCGACCTTGTCGAACACATCCAGCACTGCCGACTCGTCGGAGACGTCTGCCAAGTAGGCCGTCGCCTCCGCGCCGACCTCTCGGCAAAGCGTCGCCGCTTCTTCCACAACGTTTTGGTTGATGCCGACGATCGCCAGGCGGGCACCCTTGGCCGCGAATGCGAGCGCCATCGCCCGACCAAGGCCGCGGCCTCCACCAGTGATCAGAATCGTCTTGCCTCCCACATGCATCGCGAACCCCCCACCTGTTCTCCGCTCGAGCGCTTTTCGCCGTTTTCCGTATCCGGTCGGGCCGCGCCAACACCGCGTGGTGCTTCTTGCTTCCGACTCGGTCTGCCGTCGCCAGCGCCAGGGAAATGAGGCGTCCTCCTCAGAGAGAAGCCCGCGCCTAATGCTGGTACACGTAGGTCCCCGGGGCATCGCCAAGAACCGGATAACCGCGGTCCGGGGCGCCGGCGGCGGGCGGCGCTACGCGGCCGGTGGAATTCCGGCTCAGCCAGTCTTCCCAGGCGGGCCACCAGGACCCCCCCTCTGTCGGCGTCCGCGCTTGCCATAGGGCCGGGCCAATGTAGTGATCGCCCTCCTTGCGCGTAGCGATCTGGTAGCTGCGCCGTGGATGCCCCGGCTCGCTGATAACGCCCACGTTGTGACCGCCGCTGGCCAGTACGAAGGTCAGCTCGCAGGCGTCGCTTTGCAGGTGCAGGTGGTAGACCGAGCGCCAGGGCGCGATGTGATCGCGCTCGGCAGCCACGGCGAAGACGGGCACGTGGATGTCGCTGAGGACGATGGGCTGACCATTGACCTCGTAATGCCCTTGGGCAAGCTCATTGTCGCGATACAGCCGGCGAATGAGTTCGGCGTGCTGTTGATAAGGCATGCGGGTCGTGTCGGCATTCCACGCCATCAGGTCGAACAGGGGTGCGCGCTGGCCAAGAAGATACTCGCGCACCATCTTGGACCAAACAAGATCCCTGGATTTCAATAATTGAAAGCCGCCGGAGGCTTGTGCGGGCTCCAGATAGCCCCGATCCCACATCATGTCTTCGAGGAGTGCAATTGCGCTCGGCCCCATGAACACGGAAAGCTCGCCCACGTCCGTGAAGTCCGTCATGGTGGTGAACAGGGTGATGCTCGCGAGGCGCTCGTCGCCTTCGCGCGCCATCGTGGCGGCAGCGATTGTCAGCAGAATACCGCCCAGGCAGTAGCCGACAGTGTGCACCTTCTCGCTCGGGACGATCGCCCCGATGGCATCCAGCGCCGCCATGACCCCGAGGGTCCGGTAATCGTCCATGGCCAGATCCCGGTCCTCCGGGCCGGGGTTGACCCAGGAGACGACGAATACCGTATGTCCGCGGTCGACAAGGTGCTTCACCATTGAGTCGTGGGGGGACAAGTCTAGGATATAGTACTTCATCATCCAGGCCGAGAGCATCAGCACGGGCTCGCGACAGACGGAATCCGTCGTCGGCGTATATTGGATGAGCTCCATGATCCGATTGCGATACACAACTTTTCCGGGCGTGACGGCCAGATCGCGACCGACCTGGTAGGCCTCGGTGCCGACCGGCTTTTCTCCTTGGACGGCCCGCTTTGTGTCGTCGAGGAGGTTCATCAACCCACGCATCAGATTGGCGCCGCCTTCGTTGAACGTGGTCCGTGCGACCTCCGGGTTAAGGAAAGGATTATTTGAGGGCGACCACAGGTCCAGCAATTGGCGGGTAATGAAGGTCACCGCTTGTTCATTGTGCTTGGAAACCCCCCGTACGCCAGAGGTTGCGTTGTGCCACCACTGCTGATTGAGTAGAAAGGCCTGGTAGATTACGTTGTAGGGCCAGTGCTCCCAGGCCTCGTGGCTGAACCGTTTGTCCTGAGGCAGAGGCTCGATGCAGTGCGGCGTATTGGAATTCCACAGGGACTCGCCCGCATAGATGCCCAAGCGGGCCGCCTTGCGCAGGGCCTTTTCGGTCATCCGCGCCTTTTTGCCCGGGGAGACGGCCAAATGCGCAAGCCAATCGAAATAGTCCATGGCGATGGAAATGGGGGAGAGGCCCATCGTGAGGCGGGCCAGGTTGGCGCGAGCCCTGCGGTCCATCTCCTCGGCCATCTCCGGATTGATGAGAGAGCGGCCGAGCAGCGCCTGCGCTGATACAACGGGGCGCGAGGCTGCACGGGGTGTTGCCAATGGTCTCTCGCCGGGGGCAGCCGCAGCCGTCGGCGTCCTTTCCTTTGTCTCCTTCGTCACACGAGCCATCACTGGTACAGACATGCCGCCACTCGGGGGATTCTTGGCCGCTGGCTTATGCTTGGGATGCCTTGATTCTGTCGTCATGACATTGACTCCTAAACGACCCGTAACAGTTAAGCCGCCGCCTTTGGCGGTGGGCTCCCCCGGCGGCCTGATACTCCGACGTAGATCGGGACCTCGTAGATCAGCTACTTTTGACATCGGGGCGAAAAAAGCCGAAAGCCCAGACGACTCGTCGCTGTTCGACTTTACCCATGTGCAGCCCTAACCATCGGCGTAGTCGGTGGCAATGTGGCGTTGGCGTTCGGCCTCGTCGTCCATATCACGTTCGCCCGCTTGCGTAATCAGGGCACAGTTTCTGGCGTTGCGCACCTGCATGGCGACCTGCCAGGCACGGTTTGCTTCATCGTCCGGCACTTCGTCCGAAAGCAGGCAGGCGGCGGCAACCCCCACAAAGTGAGCTGCTTGGCTGTTCCAGTCCACTTCTCGCCCGCATTCGGTGTAGGTGCTGACCGCATACGCCTTGGCGGAGTGAAACGCATCCGCGCGGTCCTCTTCCGAGGCGGCCGGATCCATGGCCACCCGTGCCGCCCGCCGAACTCGCGAATCGTCACAAAGGTCCACCGCGCTCTCGATGAACATTCCACCGATGCGGCGTTGCTGCTCCGGACTCAAGCGCCTCAGCATGTTCCTAAGGTCTCGATCGTTGTCAATAGTTGCCATTGCTCATCTCCGAGCTGATAATTTCCTACACTCACAATTGTAGACCAGCGCACCTTGCCTTGTTCTGTTTCACGCTGAACACAATGCTGTCCGCCTCGAATTTGCCGGTAGGTGGAAAAGCCGCCGCACCAACGACCCCAGTCCCTACAATGATCCGCATCAGAGCGTCGTGCGTCACGACCTAAACAACGTATTGATTTTTTCTGCCCTGTCACTGCGATCACACCCGGCATCTTGGCTAAAACGACCGTTCCCACATTTGTTGACCATTTCATGCACGAACGTTGCCAGCTCCAGGGCTAGAGTTCTTACCATGGCTAACGGGGACGGTGCTGACGCGACGTCTCCCGCCATGCCTAAGACCAAAGACTCGACCATTTCTGGAGAGGCAACGCAATGAACAAATCCACGACACAATCCTTGCTGATCGCCGGGTCTTTAGCCCTGATGACAACCGCGGCTTACGCCGGTTCTTGGGCTAATTCTTCCATGGAGTGCGGGCAGCTCGACCGAGGCGTTGAGCGCATGACCAAGCGCCTAGACCTGACGGAGACACAGCAAGAGCAAATCCGCAGCATCCTCGAAGACCAGCGCCAACAGCAGGATGCGCAGCGCGCAGCCGTGCGCGAACGCATCGACGCGTTATTGACGCCGGAGCAGCTTGCACTGCGCGATCAACAGATGGAACAGCGGCAGACGCAACGTCTGAACCGCATGGCGCAGCGGCTAGATCTGACAGGGGAGCAACAGGACGCGGTGGCAGTGCTGATGCAGGAGAGGCGCGCCGATCCGGCCATTACCAAAAATCAGATGCGCGAGCGGATGCAGACCATCCTGAGCGAGGATCAGTTCACGGCATTCGATGACATGCGTAGCCGCCGAGGTGGTAATCGCCCCGGGCCCGGTGGCTGGTCCAACTAAGGCGACTGCTGTCAACTCCGCCAATCGCCTAGTCGGCCCTCGGGGGAATCAAGCCCGCGGTGCCTTTGTTCGCGGCGCGCGACCGAAACTCTTCTAGCGCGCCGCCTTCACACCTCTGCTCCCCCGATCGGCCGTGAGGTTCGCGCGGTGCCACCCAGGCACCGCGCCTTTTTTGCGACGTCGACTCTTCGAGACCTCAGTCAGGCCGACGACTCCTCATGCGTTCCGCGGCGACGGACGAGCAAAGAGATGGCGACGCCAACCACCGCCGCCGCGCCGGCGGTCAGACTAATCAGCATCGCATTATCGTCGATCCACGCCATGGCTACGCCGCTCAGCAGCAGGAACAGACCAAACAGGGCCATCTTCCAATCCAGATAGATACCGGACAGGATGGCCGCGAGCCCGAGCACATAGATCGTCACGAAGCCGTCCTGTTCAGCGTTGAGAAAGTCCTGCACGTTATGGGCGTAAAGGAGCCGAATGACCAGCACAAGTGCACCCCAATGCAGCACTTGCCTGAGAATGTATTGCCAATGTGGGGTGCATGGTTCACCGGCGAATCGCCAACCGCCTGCGATCGACACCAGCGCTACCAGGAGGATGAACAGCTGCCAGTAGGTGCTGGTGCCGGCCGCATTGTGGCTGGTCATGGCCACTAGGCCCAAGGCCACGACATAGAGCACCACGTAGGGGAGGTTATGAAGTAGGAAATGTTTGCGGGTGAGTTGTTGGTCTTCGACTGAATTGGATGCGGACACGATGGCACTCCTTCAGTGTTGTCGGCGCATGGGACGGGTGAATTTAGCGAAGGCGCGCGCGGCGCCGCGCGAGGGGCCGAAACCGTCTTCGGCAACCGCGCAACAGCATACATCCAGGGCCAACGCAGGAACAGATATACCTGACGGCGGTGTGACAATTGAGTCGATTCCGTATGGAGCCGGCGCGTTGCGGACGCGTCAAAAGCCTCCGGGAGACCAGGGGCCTGGTCTTCAAAGCGCCAAGGGCCTGGGGCCACAACCACGCACTCGGACTCGACACCCGCCCTTGGCCTGCGCGCTAAGAGCGCGTTGCCGCCCGCAACTCTCCGATGCCATGATCACCGATCGGCCAGGGGCACCGACTCCCTCGGCAACCAGGCGTTCCAGGCCGACGCGAGTCTGCCCCCCAACACCAGCAGGCAAGGCGTCAGCACCAGCGTCAGCAGGGTCGCGAATGTGAGACCGCCGGCGATGGCGCTGGCAAGCTGGGTCCACCATTGAGTCGACGGGGCACCGAAGCTGATCGCACGTCCGATCAGGTCGATGTTCATGGCCAGCACCATCGGCAGCAGGCCAAGTACCGTGGTGAAGGCAGTCAGAAACACCGGCCGCAGGCGCCGCCGGCCGGTCTCCACCGCCGCCTCGACCGAATCCAGGCCCTCGCCGCGCATGCGATTGTAGGTATCGATCAGCACGATGTTGTTGTTCACCACGATGCCGGCCAGCGCGATGATGCCGAGCCCCACCATGACGATGCCAAAGGTCTGGCCGGTCACTAGCAACCCCATCAGCACGCCGGCGGTCGAGAAGACGATGGCGGACAGCACCAGAATCGCCTGGTAGATGCTGTTGAACTGCGTCACCAAGATCAGGGCCATCAGAAAGATGGCACCGACGAAGGCACCGCTGAGGAACTGGGCCGCCTCACGCTGGTCCGCATCCTCGCCCTTGAAGACGATATCCACAGCCGGGTCCAGGTCGGCCTCGTCAAGGGCGGCTCGCAGACGCTGCAATTGATCGTCCGCAAGAACGCCATCGGTCACATCGGCCCGAATGGTCACGACCCGGCGGGCGTCGACCCGATGTAGGGTGCCGGTCTTCGGCGCCGGCGTCACCTCAACGAAGTTCGTGATCGGCACCATGCCGTTGGCGGTGGGCACACGCAACGCATCGAGCTGGCCCAGATTGCGCTCCGCGTAGGGAAAGCGCACCCGGATGTCGACCTCGTCGTCGCTGTCGTCCGGTCGGTACTCGGACACCTTGATGCCCTGCGTGACCATCTGCACCGCGTTGCCGAGCACCGCGACATCGGCGCCGTAACGCGCCGCACGCTCGCGGTCCACCTCCAGCCGCCACTCGATACCCGGTAGCGGGCGATCGTCTTCGACATCCGCGAAGCCACCGAGCTCGCTCATGAGCGCTCGGATCTGCCCGGCGACGGCGGGGATTCGGTCCGTGTCGCGGGCACTGAGTTCGAGCTGAATCGGTTTGCCCTCGGAGGGACCGTTCTCGGCCTTGCGCGTTTCGATCACGATGCCGGCAATGTCCGCGGTGCGCGCCCGGATCTCGTCAAGGATACGCACGGCCTTGCGACGCCGATCCCAATCGACGAACTCCAGCTGAATACTGCCAATGACGTCCTCGGCGACGTTCTGCCCGGTACCACTGTTGAAGGCGCGGGCGTAGACCGCTTCGAGCTCCGGCATGTCGAGGATGCGCTGCTCTACCTCGCGCACAATCGACGCCTTCTCCTGAATCGACAGATCACCGCGGGCGTGGACGTGCAGCAGCGCAAACTCCGGCTCCACGTCCGGAAAAAACTCGACACCCTTGCCAAGCTCGGAATACGCGGCATAGGACCCGGCGAGGATCAGTACCGCCAGTAACAAAACCTTGCCAGGATGGCGCAGCAAGGCACCGAGCACGCGCACATAGAGGCGCGTAATGGGGCCATCGGTTGGTTTCACCCGGGCCTGATCAGGCATTGGATCAGACACCTGACCAGCCACCGAACGAGGCCCTTGATTGGGCACCTGCCCAGGTAATGGCCCACGGCGACGGAAGCTCAGCACCGGACCCAGCACGGGGATGAACACCAGCGCCATGGCCAATGAGGCCGTCAACGCAATGATGAC
>JGI12210J13797_10358252_pt1 | contig 13010 bp, 13 predicted proteins | sample ElkSlonscriptome_3_FD_13797 | JGI IMG/M metagenome (IMG submission 13797)
TCGGAAGAAAACGACTATTCCCAGGCGCCGCAGGACATCATCGAGGTCGCCAAAGTCGTCACGATGGGATGGTCCATGCAGTTCGAGATGGATCCCGATTTCGACTACGAGCCCGATGCCAGCGCGAGCGTCAATTCCCGTGCCGATGCGAAAAGAGTCGATCCTCAGGAATACGCCTACGACCTGCTGTCTCGAAATGACGGACGCGGTTTCATATACCTGCCGATCCTGAACTATGCCGACGGCAATCTCGATTTCCTGCTTCCGCTTCAGAAAGCGGACGACACTGTCAATTCGCTCTCCGACGGCGGCGCGCATTGCGGCACGATCTGCGATGCGGCATCTCCCACCTTCATGCTCGAACATTGGGTAAAGAGCCGGAAGCGCGGTGACCGGCTCAGCCTGGAACACGCGATCAAGCGGCAATGCCGCGATACCGCTGTGCTTTATGGTCTGGAAGATCGCGGAATTATCGCGCCTGGTTATCTCGCCGATCTGAACGTGATCGACATGGAACGGTTGAAACTCGGCCGCCCCTGGCTTGCCTTCGACTTGCCGGCAGGAGGCAAACGCCTGCTGCAAAAGGCTGAAGGTTACGATTACACTGTCAAGGGCGGCGTCGTCACATTCGAGCGCGGCAAGTGGACCGGCGAGACACCGGGCGGCCTTATCCGCGGCCCGCAGCGGATGGAAATGTCCGAAGCGGCCGAGTAGCGATAGAATTCGAAGCGGCGCGAAGTCGGTTTCGGCTCAAGGTTCGATCACGATACCCTTCGCCGGATCGACGGCGCCGCTCGTCATCGCGAGAAAAACCTCGCGTGCGGCTTCGAGCCCCTGGCGCCTGTCAATCATGACGTTTCCTTCCACGTCCTTGAGAAAGCCGCGCCATTCCTTTGCAATGATTTCGCTGCCCTTTTGAACGCCGTGCTCTTTGAAAAAGGCAACGGCGTGATCGGGCGCGAAAAACAAGGTCGGTTTCGGACCGGGCAGCTTCGTTTCCTCGGCGAAACTGCTGCGCGCTTCGATATGGGTCGCACCAACCAGACAGGAATATTTGAGCATGTCGGTGAAATGCTCATGCAGCGTCCGCAGCACCTCGGCATTCCCGGCAAAGTCGATTGTCACGCAGTCGTGCAGCGGAAGATTGCCGATTTCGGTGTAGGTGTGCACCTTGTCATACAGACGGGTGCTCTCGACGAATTCGACGTTTTCGTCCGACGTAAGACCGATCAGCTTCACATCGGGCGAGTTGCGGCGGGAAACATCCGCCAGGCCCATCGCAGTTTTGGACGAGGCGCTGGTCAGGATGGCCTCGCCCGCCCCGAACCAGTTTTCCTGCCGCATGAAGTATTCGATCAGGAAGCCGGTTCTGAACAGAGGGCCGAAGATCATCCGCTCCGCCTCATGGTCGGGATCGTGCTCCGGATCGGCGGCAAGGCGAGAATACTGATTGTACACCGGGCTCATCGGCTGTCGGTGTTCGACCAGATCGACGAAGCCCGTCGGTGTAACCTTGCCAGGCGTAACGTCGAGAGCATCTGCCATCGGCAGATAGCCATAGACCCGCTCTCCGACTTCGATTTCCGGGATGTTGCTTTGCGCAACGCGGGCATGGCCCCACATCGGGACGATGCCACGCCCATCGGTGTCGGCGCCCATGGGCAGGAAGAAATTCCAGTAGCCAAAACTATCACCCATCACGGCATAGGTGACGTTGTTTGAAGTTACCGCAAAGCTCTCGACGTCGAGCCGAATCGCACCGGGAGCGAGCTCGCCCATCCTTACTTCGACCACCTCGGCCTGCGAGAGGTCGTTCTTGCGGACCTGGACCTGCTGATTCATCATTCGTGGCACTCCTTGTTCCGGGGGAGAGCCCTATCCGATCTGGTCGCCCATTCCCATGACTTTGCGAACTATTGTTGCGAAGTGGATGGTGCGCGATCTTCCGCTGGCTGGGCACGGGACAGAGCCCCACCGGCCTGTTGGAGCCGGACGCTGAAAGCGCGCATCCGTACCGAACAGGTCTGCTCGATCTCGGCCGGATTGCGATCACGATAGGTGGGATAACGCTGGAGAAAAGCCTCGGTCAGCGCGAGCCCGCGCTGCGCCTCGTAACGACCGACGAAATAGGTCAGTGCCGAGGTCAGGCCGACGCGGTTATCGGGCGTCATATCTGCCCCCATTTCGGCCATCAGAGCGCCAACATAGATTGCGCAGTCTAGATCCTCTTCTGCGGTGAACGCCGGTTCGGGGAGCGAAGTTGGCTGCGCTTGATGAGGCGCAGCACCCTGAACGGTCGCGATGAATATCAATATCGCGGTGGACAGGGCCGAGATCATACTCGCATCGGCATGAGAACGTAGAGCGCCGCGCTCTTGTCGTTCTCACGGATCAGCGTCGGCGCGCCTGCGTCGGCCAGGTGCAATTCAACCTTGTCGGAATCGAACTGGCTGAGAATGTCCTTCAGGTAATTGGCGTTGAAACCGATCTCGAAGCTCTCTGCGCTGTAGGCGGCCATCAATTCCTCGGCCGCATTGCCGTTATCCGGTGACGTGACGGATAGAGTGACCTTGTCCTTGTCCAGCCCCATCTTGACCGCGCGGGTTTTTTCAGTCGCAATGGTAGCGACCCGATCGACTGCGGTGAAGAATTCGTGCGGGTCGACTTCGAGAAGTTTGTCATTGCCGGTCGGTATGACCCGGCTGTAATCGGGAAAGGTGCCGTCGATGAGTTTGCTGGTAAGCACCACGCCGCCCTCCCCACCTAGGGTGAAGCGAATTTTGCTGGCCGACAGGTCTATTTGAACCGCGCCGTCGATGCCTTCTTCGAGCAGTTTGCGCAATTCGCCAACAGCTTTGCGCGGGACAATGACGTCGGGCATTCCTTCGGCCCCGTCCGGCCGCGCCAGAGTGAAACGGGCAAGGCGGTGTCCGTCTGTCGCAGCCGCCTTCAAGACGGGTTCGTTTTCGTCCGTAACGTGGAGGAAAATACCATTGAGATAATACCGCGTCTCTTCGGTCGATATCGCAAACCGGGTCCGGTCGATCATCTCCGCCAGAGTGCGGGCGGGCAGTTCGAAACTGGTCGGCAGGTCGCCTTCGACGATAACGGGGAAATCGTCACGCGGCAGGGTTGGCAGTTTGAACCGGCTGCGCCCGGCCTTGATTTCCATCCGGTTTTCCGCGGTTTCCAGGCCGACCTGGCTTCCTTCGGGAAGTTTGCGGGCGATGTCGAACAGGAGATGCGCCGATACCGTGATCGCACCCGGGCTTTCGACCGAGGCTGCGCTCATCGTCTCGACCACCTGAAGGTCCAGATCGGTCGCCATCACCTTGACGCTGCCGCCATCGCTTGCATCGATCAAGACGTTGGAAAGGATCGGGATCGTGTTGCGGCGTTCGACCACCGACTGAACATGTGACAGGCAACGCAGAAGCGTAGCGCGTTCGATCGTAGCCTTCATCGGATTGACCCACCCTGTTTTACGTGACGCCGCCGGGGTCTGGAATCACCCCGCTTACGGCAGAATTTCTGGGAAAACCTTAGCGAACCGAGCGAGACGGGCAAGTTCGGCTTTCCATGAGCACGGATTCGACTGGGGATAAGGACGTGCGAGTTGGCGTTTCACACACCTAGCTCTCACTCAGGGCATCGCCATACCGCCGTTGACGTGCAACGTCTGCCCGGTGATGTAGCCCGCCTCGCGGCTCGACAGGAAAACGGCTGCCGCACCGATATCAGATCCCTCGCCCATCTTTCCCATCGGAATGCGATCATTGATCGCTGCGGTCTGCTTTTCGTCGAGCGCCGAGGTCATCGCGGTGCGGATGAAACCTGGCGCGAGGCAGTTCGCGGTGATCCCGCGACTGGCGACTTCCTGGGCGAAGCTCTTGGTCATGCCGGTCAGGCCCGCCTTGGCGGCGGCATAATTCATCTGCCCCGGATTGCCGGTCGTGCCGACCACGCTGGTAATGTTGACGATCCGACCGAAGCGCTTCTTCATCATCGGGCGCGCGCTGGCGCGCATCAGGCGAAAGGCGGCTTCGAGGTTGATCGAGATGACCTGGTCCCACTCATCGTCTTTCATCCGCATGGCGAGGTTGTCCCGGGTGATCCCGGCATTGTTGATGAGGATGTCTACCCCGCCGAGCGTGTCGAGCGTCGCCGGAATAAGCTCCTCGACCTGCTCGGTGTTCGAGAGGTCGCAGGTTATCTCCACATGGTCGCCGTGATCGGGCGCTCCCACTTCTTCGATCAGCTGCTCGCGAAAAGAGCGCAGCTTCTGGCCGTTCGATCCGGACAGTGCGACGCGCGCACCCTGTTTCGCCAGCGCCATGGCTATGGCCGAGCCGATTCCGCCGCTGGCACCTGTTACTAGTGCATTCATTCCAGCAAGGGCAAACATCAGGCGATCTCCTTCGCGAGGGTTTCGATATTGTCCATGGTCACGACGCTGATGGTGCGAGCATCTTTCGAGGTGCGCCCGATCATCGGGCCGAGCACCTTGCCGCCAAGTTCGACGAAATCCTCCACACCGGCCTCTGTCATGGCCAGCACGCTTTCGCGCCACCGAACACGTCTGGTAACCTGCTCGACCAGCAGGGACCGGCTTTCCTCGCCCTTGGTCACGGGGGCGGCGGTCACATTCGCATAGAGCGGCGACGGCAGGTCGTCGGGGGGCGTGTTCTGCAGGGCCTCGGCCATTCGGTCGGCGGCCGGTTGCATGAGCGAACAATGGAACGGCGCCGATACCGGCAAGATCACGCCGCGCTTGATTCCGTGTTCCCGGGCAAGCCCTACCGCGCGTTCGATCGCGCCGACATGTCCTGAAATGACGACCTGCGTTGGATCGTTATCGTTGGCTATTTCGCAAACGTCGCCATCGGCCGCCGCCTCGACCAATGCCCCGGCCTTTTCGATGTCCGCGCCCAGCAGCGCTGCCATCGCCCCCTCGCCCACCGGGACGGCGGCCTGCATCGCTTCTCCGCGCAGTCGGAGCAGGCGAGCCGTCGTCGCGAGATCGAATGCGCCAAGCGCACACAGGGCTGTGTATTCTCCAAGCGAGTGTCCCGCGACGCACGCGGCATTGTCGATCAGCGACACGCCGAAATCTTTCTCCAGCACGCGCAGGGTCGCGATGGCGTTCGCCATGATGGCCGGCTGCGCGTTGGCGGTGAGCGTCAGGTCGTCCTCCGGGCCATCGCGCATGATCGCCGACAGCTTTTGCCCCAGAGCATCGTCTACTTCTTCGAACACGGCCCTCGCGGTTGCGCTCGCCGAGACGAGTTCGCTTCCCATTCCGACTTTCTGGCTGCCCTGCCCGGGAAAAACGAATCCGCGCATTATTGTCCTCTCCTTTGGCCGCTGCGGTTACGCACCGCCCGCGGGGCCTGCAAGCCCGAAAGGCACGACGTGATTGTTGGGAGTATGGCCAATTTCGGCCCGGCCGAGATAGGGAATGCCCGCCCGGTCGCACCAATAGCGTGCAATTTCCTCCTCGTTCTGGCCAAACATGACGTAGTTCTCCGGTATGGCCGTAATTGCGCCTAGCCTGATGCCGGCAAGGCGAGGCATGCTGCCCGCAATCGCGAAAAATGCGCGGTCTATGGCGTAAAGATGCTCNCTAACCTCCTCGACCATAAGCACATGACCGGAAAGGTCGGGCATGAGCGGCGTGCGCGCCAACATGGCAAGGGTGATCAGATTGAACGCGGCGGCGGGCACCGTGCCATTCAGGCTCGGCTCCAATCCCGAGTTATTCCCGGAAAGCCAGCGCAGAACCCTTCGCACGGCTTCGCGCCCGGTTGCCGAACGGGCGCTGACCGGCATCGATCCATGCGCGCATTGGCCGATTCCTGCACGGTAGAACGCGGCGAGCAGATAGCCGCAATCGGAGAAACCGACATATGTCTTGGAACGGGCGGCGCCGTTCATCTGGGCCACCGCCGCTTCGGCAATCCGGTTCGAGCCATAGCCGCCCTTTGCAAACCACACCGCGTCGAAGGACGCATCGTTCGCGCAATCGAGCAACGCGCTCAATCGAGCCAGATCGTCGCCTGCAAAATGGCCCGCCTGCGCGAAACACTGTTCGTGAAAGGTCACTTTCGTCGAGGGAAACTCCACTGCCACCAACGATTCGAGCGCCGCAGCATGATCTCGGGTAATCGGGGTCGCAGGGGCGCAGATCGCAATTTTCGTCATCTTTCAATGCCTATGGCGCTTGTCAGTGTGCTTGCAAGCCAATAACCAGCCCCCATGCCAGAGACCGATCCGATTGCTCTTCGCGGGCGCCCCTTGTTTTTTTGCGGCATCGGAGGTTCGGGCATGCTCCCGCTGGCTCAGATCGCGCACGGGATCGGCCACGCGGTCGCCGGCTCCGATCGCAGTTTCGACCAGGGGCGCACTCCGGAAAAGTTCGCATGGCTCGAATCGCATGGTTTTGCGCTGCATCCGCAGGATGGCAGTGGCATTGAAACGGGCGAACAGGTCCTGATCGCATCGGCCGCGATCGAGGATAGCGTTCCTGAAGTGGCCCGGGCGAAGAGATTGGGCTGCCCCCGGATGACCCGCGCTCAATTGCTTGCGACTTTTTTCAACGAGGCGGAACGCTCGATCGCGGTGGGCGGTACTTCGGGCAAATCCACCGTGACCGCGATGATTGCGTGGATCCTGTACGAATGCGGGCGCGATCCGACCGTGATGAACGGTGCGGTCATGAAAAACTTCGTTGATCACGACAATCCTTTCGCCAGCGCGCGCATAGGCAGCGGGAAAATGTTCGTCAGTGAAGTCGACGAAAGCGACGGGTCGATCGCGCTCTACGAACCGGGCGTCGCCGTCCTGCTAAATGTCAGCCTCGACCACAAGTCGATGGCCGAATTGCGCGACCTGTTCGGCAATTATCTCGCTGCAGCGGACTGGGCGGTGCTCAATTTCGATGACCGCGAAGTCCGCGAACTCGCGCCGCGAGCCGCCAGAGCGATCAGCTTTGCCATAGAGAACGGGGAAGCGGATATCACGGTCGAAGGCAGTTCGATCGAGCACGATTCTCTCGCAACTCACGCAACGGTCCGCGACAATCGCAAGGGCGAGAGCGCGGCGCTTCGCGTACCCATGCCGGGACAACATAACCTTTCCAATGCGCTCGCAGCGATTGCGGCCGCATGCGCTGCGGGCATAGAATTTGCCGACGCTGTGTCGGCGATTGGTGCGTTCGCCGGGCTCGCCCGCCGGTTCGACATTATCGGCACGACGGCATCGGATATTACCGTCATCGATGATTTCGGTCACAATCCCGAAAAATGCGCCGCAACCTTGCGCACCCTCAGATCGACACCGGGCCGGGTTATCGCCTTTTTCCAGCCCCATGGATACGGACCGCTGCGGCAAATGGGCGAAGAACTCGCACAGACATTCGCGGACGAACTTGGCGATGACGACGTCACGATCATGTGTGACCCGGTCTATTTCGGCGGAACGACGGATCGCAGCGAGGGGACCGAGCGGATCGTTGACCTGATCATCCGGCACGGCGGTAATGCACGCCACATATCCTCGCGTGAGGGTTGCAGCGATCATATCGTCGACATCGCCCGACCCGGTGATCGGATCGTGGTGATGGGCGCCCGCGATGACACGCTTACCGAATTTGCGGAGCGTGTTTTCGAGCGGCTCGGGTGACCGTATACGAAGCGGCGAGACGCCATGCATTGTTCATGGCAGGTGCCCTGGTCGTGGCAATCCTGTTCGTCCTAACGGTCGAGAGGTTTTTGGGACATTCGACCATCGCTTTCGGAATAGCGATCTTGGGCCTTATTCTGGCGAACGCCAGAATGTTGAGTTTCAACTGTCCGGTTTGCGGCAAGAACCTGTTCTTTCGCGGGGTGTTTGTCGTGCTCTGGCCAAACCGGACCTGCACCAAATGCGGGACGAACTTGGACGAGGGGCGGCCACTGCAATGAGCGTTTATGCCCGCGGTATTCGTCAATTATGGATGATGCTCTCGTGATTCCTGGCATTTCTGCCGCTAATGATTCTTGGTGAATATTTCGGACTTGAGCAAGGCGTGATCTTCATCCTCATTGCGTTGGCGGGATTCTATATAATCGGGCGCAATTTTTTTCTTCGTTATTCGCAGAAATGCCCGAGATCGCCGATGTCGGCTGCTGCGGCGTTCCCGACCCGAAATGGGGGGAAGCAGTGAAGGCATTCGTGGTTCTGAAGCCTAGCCAAACCCTGACGCGCGAAGAAATTACGCAGCGATTCAAGCGCCAGATCGCAGCCTACAAACGCCCGCGCTATGTCGAATTCGTCGATGCCCTGCCGCGCGATCCGTTGGGCAAATTGCTGCGGCGCGAATTGTCGGCGCGTCCCGTACCGCCCGATCAGGTAGCCTGACGTTCATTCTCCAACATCTTTCGCTGCTCGTCTTCGCGCTGGAAAGCGCGCAGATACGCGGGCCGCGCTGTCATACGCTCGCGATAGACCTTGAGCGAATGAGGTACGTTGTCATCCAGCCCGACATTCCGCGCGAGTATGAGGGCATAGGCGATACAGATATCGGCGGCGGTGAAGCGTTCCGCGCAAAGATATTCGCGTGATTCGAGCCGCTGTTCGATCTTCACCAACCGTTTGTGGAACCAGCGCGCATAGGCCTGGCCCGCCGGTTCGAGACCCTTCTCCTTCTCGAAGATCGCGAAACGCATGTAGACGGTTTGCGGGAAGGTGATCGTCGCGTCGGCGTGATAGGTGAAATCGCAATATTGCGCGTAGTCCGTCTCACCCGGCGCGATCGCGAGGTCCGTATAGCCGTTGCGCGTGGCGAGGTAATGCGCAATCGCGCAACTTTCCGTGAGCCGGGCATCGCCGTCGATCAGCAGGGGTACGGTCCCCAGCGGATTGATCTCCAGATACTCGGGCGCAAGATGTCGCGGAGGAAACGGCAGGACGCGAAGATCGATCTCGACCCCTGCTTCCTCGGCTGCCCATGTAGCGCGCAGTCCGCGAGATTGCGCGCAGGTGTACAGGATCGGCCTGGCTTGCGTGGATGCATTGTCCGTCAATGCGCTCCCTCCCATCCAATCACCTTGTGCAGCACGAACACGATAATCGCGCCCAGGACTAGTCCGACAAGCGCCGAGACGCTTGCAAAAGCGAACCACCCGGCCAGCCCTTCGATCGCACTCAGCGCCCCTGCCGCGGCATATTCCGCGCCGTGGGCGAGGTCATAAATGCCGTCCCACCCGATCTCGTGAGTTCCATGGATGATGATCCCGCCGCCGACCCACAGCATCGCGATGGTTCCGACGAAGGAAAGGAAGGTGAGCAGATAGGGGACCGCTTTGACCAGGAACAGTCCGAACCTCTGCTTGAACTCGCTGGCCTGCCGAGAGAGATGCAGCCCGACATCGTCGATCTTCACGATAATCGCAACCGCGCCATAGACCACGACAGTCACCGCGATACCTACGATCGCCAGAACGCCCGCGCGTGTCAGCAAGGTTTCGGCGGCGACCTCGTTGAGGGTGATCGCCATGATTTCTGCCGAAAGGATCAGGTCGGTCCGGATTGCGCCCGATATTCGCTCTTTCTCGAACTTTTGCGGATCTTCGATAGGATCGTCGATCGTCTTGCCGTGCTTTGCACCGCCAAGCTTTTCCAGGACCTTTTCTGCCCCTTCGTAACTGAGGTACGCGCCCCCAGCCATCAGGATGAAGATGATCACGCCCGGCAGGAATTCTGACAGAAGGAGTGCGCCGGGTAGCAGGATCAGCAACTTGTTCTTGAAACTGCCCTTTGTGATCGACCAGATGATGGGCAGTTCACGCGACGGATCGAGCCCGGTGACGTAGCTCGGCGTCACCGCAGCATCGTCGATCACCACGCCCGCGGTCTTGGACCCTGCCTTGCCTGCGGCGGCCGCGATGTCATCGACCGAGGCGGATGCGGCGCGCGCGATGACCGCGACATCGTCCAGCAGCGCTGTCAATCCTGTTGGCATCGAGCATTCCCCCCGTGATACTAAGTCCGAACGCCCGCTTGCCCGCACCGTTCCGCCCGCGCAAGGCTTGCATCGCGCGTCAGAACCGTTATGTGCGCGCATCCGCTCTTGTTGGGCGGACTCGAAGAAAGCCGGAGGGGCCCCGTCATCCGGACGGACCAGTCAGCGATCGGCATATCATGAAAGGAAAGAGGTATGGCTCTGTATGAGCATATCTTCCTCGCGCGTCAGGATCTGAGCCAGGCTCAGGTCGACACGCTGGCGGCCATGGCGACCGAAATCGTCGAAGCGAACGATGGCAAGGTAACTCGGACAGAGACCTGGGGCCTCAAATCTCTCGCCTACAAGATCGACCGCAATCGCAAGGCGCATTTCGTCATGCTCAACATCGATGCGCCCGGAAAGGTCGTCGAGGAGCTCGAGCGCCAAACCCGCATCAATGAAGACGTCATCCGCTTCATGACCATCCGCGTCGAAGAGCACGAAGATGGGCCGAGCGTAATGATGCGCAAGAACGAGCGCGACCGTAAGCGCCGTTCCGACAGGGGAGACCGCAGCTGATGGCACGTCCGTTTTTCCGCCGCCGCAAGTCCTGCCCGTTTTCCGGCAAGGACGCACCCGTGATCGATTACAAGGACGTGCGCCTGCTACAGGGCTTCATGTCCGAACGCGGCAAGATCGTGCCTTCGCGCATCACCGCCGTTTCCGCCAAGAAGCAGCGTGAACTCGCCCGGGCGATCAAGCGCGCACGCCATATCGGCCTGCTTCCCTATCTCGTGAAGTAAGAGGAGACGAATTATGGATATCATTCTCCTCGAACGTATCGAGAAGCTTGGCACGATCGGTGACGTGGTCACCGTCAAGGATGGCTTTGCCCGCAATTTCCTGTTGCCGCAGAAAAAGGCTCTGCGCGCCAACGAGTCCAACAAGAAGGTCTTCGAGGCCAACCGCGAACGGCTTGAAAAGGAAAACGCAGAGCGTCGTTCCGAAGCCGAGAAGACCGGAGAAAAAGTCGAAGGCGCACAGGTCGTTCTGATCCGCGCGTCATCCAATGCCGGCCAGCTCTACGGTTCGGTCAACGTCCGCGACATGGTCGCTGGGTTGAACGAACAGGGCCATGAAATCGACAAGAAGCAGGTCATCATGGGTGCTCCGATCAAGACTATCGGCATGCACGACGTGACGGTGGCGCTTCACCCCGAGGTCCATGTGACGGTCAAGGCCAATGTCGCGCGCAGCGAAGACGAAGCCGAACTGCAGTCGCAGGGTATCGACGTCCTCGCGCAACTGTTCGAAGACGAGCAGCGCGAAATCGAGGAGCAGGCCGATGCGAACCGCACCGACCCGAACCTCGAACCCGGAGAGATCCCGGCGGAATTGCTCGAAGACGGCATATCCAAGCCCGAAGACGAGACAACGACCGAGGCAATGATCGAAGCGACCGATCACAAGAACGACGACGAGGACTGACCTTCGCGTTATGACAAATGCCAGAGGGCGCGTTGGTCGATACGACCTTCGCGCCCTTTTTTGCAGAAGCCCGTCACCATTGCGTCGAGTAAGGAAACCACGCCCGGCATGACCTCGATACCCGCCATTCTCGATCAGCTGCAGACCGAATACGATGCGGCGGTCGCCGCCCTGCGCCACGACGTCGTCGCCTTCGGGAAGGACGGAGAGGTTCCCCCACAGCGAAAGCGTCTAGATGGCAGCTATGCTTACCCTGAATTGACGCTGCGCTATTCGGGACAGGGATCGCAGGGAGAGCGTTCCCACGACAGGAGCCGCGCATTCGGCCGCCTTGAACTCGCGGGCACTTATACCACCACGGTCACCCGTCCGGACCTTTTCGCACCTTATCTCAGCGAACAGCTCGCGCTAGTCATGGAAGAGTACGACGTCCTCGTCGAAGTGGGTCGATCGCGCCAGGAAATTCCTTTCCCCTACGTGCTGGATGGAGAAGCGGGCGCAGCGATGATCGGGATTTCGCCTCAGGACATTGCTCGCCATTTTCCATCGACCGACCTGTCCCTGATCGGAGATGAACTGGCTGACGGCATCGAATTTGCCGAAAACGAAGCGATGCCGCTCTCGCTTTTCGATGGCTTGCGGACCGATTATTCGCTCGCCCGCCTTGCCCATTACACCGGGACCAGCGTGGACGATTTTCAGGATTTCATTCTGTTCACGAACTATCATCGCTACGTCGACGAATTCGTCAATTGGGGCGCTCAGCAGATCGGCCCGAACGAACGCGGCACCGGCTATACCGGCTTGAGCGGGGCGGGCGGACTTTGCATCGATGACCCGGCGGAGGATGCCCACAGCCAGCTCAACGATACCGCCTGGCGCCGTCACCAGATGCCCGCCTATCACCTTAAGCGTAAGGACAAGCGCGGCATAACGCTGGTCAATATCGGCGTCGGCCCATCGAACGCCAAAACCATCTGCGATCACCTAGCCGTGCTGCGCCCCCACGCCTGGATGATGATCGGCCATTGCGGCGGCGTACGGTCGAGCCAGAAGATCGGCGATTTCGTCCTTGCCCATGCCTATCTGCGCGACGATCACGTTCTGGATGCCGTGCTGCCGCCCGAAATCCCCATTCCACCGATCGCCGAGGTGCAATTGGCGCTTGCGAGTGCGGCGGAAGATGTTTCCGGCGTTCAAGGCGCAAATCTCAAGCAAAGGATGCGGACGGGTACTGTTGTCACGACAGATGATCGCAACTGGGAGCTTCACTATTCGACCAGCGCCAAAAGGTTCTCGCAAAGCCGGGCTATCGCGGTCGAGATGGAAAGCGCGACCATCGCCGCGCAGGGCTATCGCTTCCGGGTGCCTTACGGAACGCTGCTGTGCGTGTCGGACAAGCCCCTACATGGCGAGATCAAGCTGCCGGGTCAGGCCAACAAATTTTACGAGGAAGCGATCGCCGCCCACCTTCAGATCGGGCTCGAAGCGGTAGCGCGCCTGCGCGACGAAGGCGACCGGTTGCATTCACGCAAGCTGC
>JGI12210J13797_10983275_pt1 | contig 13005 bp, 6 predicted proteins | sample ElkSlonscriptome_3_FD_13797 | JGI IMG/M metagenome (IMG submission 13797)
CGCTACCGCAAGGACGGACTGCGCGGCCTGGAGCCCAAGGCCCGCGCCGACGCCGGCTCGACGTCGATCGCCACCGACCTGCGTGACCTCCTGCTTCGGGCAAAGCGGGAGAAGCCCCGCCGCTCGGTCAATCGGCTGATCCAGATCATCGAGCGTGCCCGGCGGGTCGACAAGGGCGTGCCGCCTCCGCTCGCCCACCGCCTCGCCATGCGCCACCACGCCGCACTCCGCACCCGGATCGTCTCGCCCAACGTCCTCGACCTTCAGGGCGCGCAGTGCCCACACTCCGCGCAAGCATCCCAGCAGCAGTCGCCAAAGGCCACGCAGATCTCGTCGCAGAAGCAGTCACCCTCGGTGAAGCCACCGCAGCCCGAGGCGCACGCGCAGTCGCTCGGGCAGCTGAACTGATCCTCCCCGGGCTCGCACGCCCCGTTGCCACAGTCACCGCAGGCGCAGTCGGCGGGGCAGCTGGCACACGACTCGCCGTCTGCCGCATCGCACAGCCCATCGCCGCAGCCTCCACACGGGCCGCAATCCTCGGGGCAGAGCATGCACGACTCGCCCAGCCCTGGCTCGCACACCCCGTTGCCGCAGTCGTCACACAGCCCGCAGTCGTCGGGGCAGGTCATGCACGACTCGCCCGCGGCGGGCTCGCACACCCCGTCGCCGCACCCCATGCACCCGCCACAGTCATCGGGGCAGGTGTTGCAGTCCTCGCCCGCGGCGGGGTCACAAACCCCATCGCCACAAGGCGGCGGACAAACTCCGCAATCCAGCGCGCACGTGGTGCAGTTCTCACCGATCACGAAGTCACAAAACCCATCGCCGCAAGGCGGCGGACAAGCCCCGCAGTCCATCGCGCACGTGATGCAGTTCTCACCGATCACGAAGTCACAAACCCCATCGCCACAAGGCGGCGGACAAGCCCCGCAGTCCAGCGCGCACGTAGTGCAGTCCTCCCCGCCGGCCGGATCGCACACCCCATCGCCGCACGGCATCGGGCACGGCCCGCAGTCCAGCGCGCAGGTGAGGCAGTTCTCGCCGATCGCCGGATCGCACACCCCGTCCCCGCACGTCGGCGGACACGGCCCGCAATCATCCGAGCACGTCACGCACGTCTCGCCCGCCATCGGGTCGCAGATCCCGTCGCCGCAGCCCCCACACGAGCCGCAATCCTCCGGGCACGTGAAGCAGAACTCGGCCGAGGCGGGATCGCAGACCCCGTCGCCACACACACCACACGGCCCGCAATCCTCGGCACAGGTGAAGCAGAACTCCAGCGAGAAGGGGTCGCACACCCCGTCGCCACACACGCCACACGGCCCGCAATCACCGGGGCAGGTCTCGCAGAACTCCCCGCTGATCGGATCGCACACCCCGTCGCCACAGGCCCCGCAGGGCCCACAGTCATCGGGGCAGGTGAAGCACAGCTCGCCCGACAAGGGGTTGCACATGCCGTCGCCGCAATCGTCGCACGAGCCACAATCGGCCGGGCACGAGAAGCAGAACTCGCCGCTCGTGGGCTGGCACGTGCCGTCGCCACACCCCCCACAGGCCCCGCAGTCCGGCACGCACGTGAAGCAGAACTCGCCGCTCGCCGGCTCGCAGATGCCGTCGCCGCAGCCCCCACAGGGGCCGCAATCGTCCGGGCAGGTGCGGCACTCCTCGCCCGAGCCCGGGTCGCAGATGCCGTCGCCGCACGTCTCGCACGACCCACAGTCGAGCGGGCAGCTCAGGCAGCTCTCGAGATCGGCCGGCTCGCACACGCCGTTGCCACACGCGTTGCACAGGCCGCAATCGCCCGGGCAGATCCCGCAGGTCTCTCCGGCGTTGCACGTGGCATCACCACAGAACGCACAAGCCCCGCAATCCTGGGGGCACGAGCCGCAATCCTCACCCGGGGTGCAGGCCGCGTCACCGCAGAACGGCGCGGGGCCGGTGTCGTCGCTGGTGTCCCCCGACTCGGTCTGGCCGGAGTCGGACTCGGTGTCGATGCCCGTCTGCCGGTCGAGCTCGAGATCGGTGCGGCCACATGCAACGAGCGTGAGGGCCCCTACCAGCCAGAAGATCCAAGTCCATCGCATGACATACGCCTTCGCCCCAGCCACGAGGACAGCTATCGATCCTACCGGAACGAGCGGAGATCCCCCAACGATCGCGGGCCGAACCGGTCGAGACGAGGTGACGCGGCTAGCTCGGGCTCCGGGCAGGAGGCTGTTGCACTAGGAATCGGACGAAGGCGCGCTCGGCCCGAGACGGCACGCGATCGAGCACGCGGGCCAGCGAAACGCAGTTGCCGATCGCGCGGCGGCGAGTGGAGAGCACGACCAGCGCACCATCACGGACCTCGTCGCAGATGGTGTGGGCAGGGACCACCCCCAGCCCCATGCCGTGGCGGACCGCGGCGATCACGGCCTGCACGCTCTCCACGGCGAGCGCGATCTCCACGCGGCCCGGCTCGCGATCGAAGTGGTGCACGAACCACCCGCGGATGGCGGGGGCCCGCGGCTGGTAGGCGACGAAGCTGGCCTTCGAAAGCCGCCCGAACCCGCGGCTGCCCCCGAGGTGCTCGGCCTCGTAGGCGGGCGAGCCACACAGCACCAGCCGCTCCTCGAGCACCTCCACCACCTCGAGCCCCGGGGTCGCGTGGCGCGGGCCGGTCTCGAACACGTCGGTGAAGGCCAGGTCGAGCCCGCCGTCGTCGAGCCGGGGCAAGAGCGCAGAGGGATGGCCCAGGGTCAGCTCGAACGACACGCCCGGGTGGTCGCGGCGAAACGCGGCGAGCAGCGCAGGCAGGCGATGCGCGCCGAACTCCGCGGGGGCGCCCAGCCGGATCACGCCCCACAGCTCGTGGTGAGCCCGGCCGATCTGCTCGAGGCCGTGCTCGAGTCGAGCGAGGAACGGGGCGACGATCTCGTCGAGGGTGGCGGCGGCCGCGGTGGGCACCAGCCTCCGGTGGCGTCGCACGAACAGCGGCACGCCGAGCTGGTCCTCGAGCTTGGCCAGGCTCTGGCTGACCGCCGAGGGGGTCACGTGCAGGGCCTTGGCGGCCGCGGTCACGCTGCCGGCCCGGTGCACCTCGGAGAACACACGCAGCCGGTCGAGGTCGATCATGATGTAGCAATGCTAAAGTGAAAACCAAATCGAATGAACTTGAATGAATCGTGGGCCCGCCCATCCTCAGGTCCATGACGAGCCACGTTCACTCCGAAGCCCTCGCCCCCCAGGGGCGCCAACGGATCGACTGGTCGGCCCGGGCGATGCCGGTGCTGTCGGCCATTCGCGAGCGCTTCGCGCGAGACCAGCCGCTGCGAGGCGTGCGGATCTCCGCGTGCCTGCACGTGACGGCCGAGACCGGGGTGCTGGCCCGCACGCTGCACGCGGGCGGGGCCCGGGTGCGCCTGTGCGCCTCCAACCCGCTGTCCACCGACGACGCGGTCGCGGCCTCGCTGGCCGTCGACGAGGGGATCGAGGTGTTCGCGGTGGCGGGCGAGGACCGGGCGACGTACTTCCGGCACCTCGAGCAGGCGCTGGAGCACCGCCCCACCATCCTCATGGACGACGGCGCAGACCTGGCCACCCTGGTGCACACCGAGCGGGTGGAGCTGGGCGAGGAGCTGGTGGGCGGCACGGAGGAGACCACCACCGGGGTCACCCGCCTGCGCGGCATGGCGGCCGACGGGGTGCTGCGCTTCCCGGTGGTGGCGGTGAACGACGCCCGCACCAAGCACATGTTCGACAACCGCTACGGCACCGGGCAGAGCACGATCGACGGGTTCCTGCGGGCGACCAACCGGCTGCTGGCCGGGACGTGCTTCGTGGTGTGCGGCTACGGCTGGTGCGGCCGGGGCCTGGCCGCCCGCGCGGCGGGCATGGGCGCGCGGGTGGTGGTGACCGAGGTCGACCCGATCCGCGCGCTCGAGGCGGTGATGGACGGCTTCACCGTGCTGCCCATGGCGGCGGCGGCCGAGCGGGGCGACTTCTTCTGCACGGTCACGGGCAACCGCGACGTGATCGGCCCCGAGCACTTCGCCCGCATGAAGGACGGCGCGATGGTGGCCAACGCGGGGCACTTCGACGTGGAGCTGGCCGTGGCCGCGCTGCGCGAGCTGGCGGTGGAGTGCCGCGAGGTGCGGCCGTCGCTGGAGGCGCTGACCATGCCCGACGGTCGCACCCTGTTCTTGCTGGCGCAGGGGCGGTTGGTGAACCTGTCGGCGGCCGAGGGGCACCCGGCCGACGTGATGGACCTGAGCTTCGCCAACCAGGCGCTGGGGGTGGAGCACCTGGTGACGACCCGGGGCGCGCTCGAGCCGGCGGTGTTCCCCGTGCCGGCTCAGCTCGACCAGCAGGTGGCGAGGCTGAAGCTCGAGGCGCTCGGCCTGGAGATCGACGCGCTCACGGCAAGCCAGCGCGCCTACCTCGGAGGCTGGCGCACGGGCACCTGAGCCGCGGCGCCGCGGCGCCGCATCTGAGCGGTGCCGCGGCTCAGGAGCCGCGCAGCTCGGCCTCGACGGCGGCGACCAGATCCTCGGGCCCGGTGCCGCCCTCGTAGGTGCGGCCGTTGAAGTACATCGAGGGCGTGCCGCGCACGCCCACCTGCTGGGCCTTGGCCATGTCCTCCTCGACCTGCTTGGCGGCGCGACCCGAGGCGAGGCACTCGTCGAGCTTGCCGAGGTCGACGCCCACGTCCTTGGCCATGGTGCGCAGGTGCTCGGGGTCCAGCGAGCGCTGGTTGGCGAAGATCTCGTCGTGCATCGCCCAGAACTTGCCCTGCTCGTTGGCGCACTGGCTGTACTCGGCCGCAGGCCGGGCCCCGGGGTGGAAGCTCAGCGGGAAGTGGCGGTAGGCGAAGTGCACCTGGTCGCCGAAGCGCTCCTTGACCGCCGCGACGCCCTCGGCCGCCTTGGAGCAGTAGGGGCACTCGAAGTCGGAGAACTCCACGATGGTGAGCTTGGCGTCCTTGGGGCCGAAGGTGGCGCTGTGATCGGCCGCCTGGAGGTCCTGGGCGGGCGGGCGCACGTCGGGGAGCTTCAGCTGGATGTCGGCGTCGGCCCGCAGCGAGCCGATGAAGGCGGTGAAGGCGGCCTGGGAGCGCTCCTTGACGATGGCCTCGGAGACCTGGTCCTTGACCAGCTCCAGCGGCGGGGTCTTCTCGGACCGGTTCTTCTCGTAGAACGCGGCGATCTCCTCGTCGGTGGGCGGGGTGACCTTGGCGTCGATCGTGGTGCGCAGCAGCTGATCGGTGGTGGTGCCGGCCGCGGCCGCGGCCTTGGCCAGCAGCTGGTCGTCGATGGCCCGCCGGGTGGTGGACTCGCGGATCCGGTGCACCTCGCGGCAGTAGGTGTGCAGCGCGTCGCGCTCGGCGTCGCGGGCGTTGGCGCCCAGCGCCTCGGCGAGGAGCGGCTCGCCCCCGACGGTGGCCACCACGGTGTCGGGCGGCAGGCCCAGCGCGGCCTTGCTGCACGCGTCGTCGAGCGTGGTGGCGACGGCAGCCGGCGCGGGCGCGGCCGCAGCGACCTCCGACGGGGCGGGAGCAGCCGGCGTGGGCTCGGCGGCGGCCTCGGCCCCCGCGGGGGCGGGCGCGGCGTCGCCGGCAGGAGGGGCCGAAGAGCTGTCGCAGCCGAGGCTGGCCAGCAACAGGAGGGCAAGAGGAGCGTGCCGCATGGTCGGCGAAGCATGCGGTGTGGGGCGGGCGAGGACAAGCGGCGGCTCACCCGCGACCTCGCCGACCCCACGGGCGGGCCCGCGCCGGGGCCCGAGGGCCCTCCCGCGCTCCATGGCGGCGGGCGGGCCCGCGGGGCAGGGGCGCTCGTCAGTGCCCCTGGCTGAGCAGCACGGTGACCGCTCGTCAGTGCCCCTGGCTGAGCAGCACGGTGACCGTGCCGTCCGCCCCGTCGACGGTGGCGACGTCGTCCAGGCCGTCGCCGTCGAAGTCGCCCACCGCGAGCTGGTTGGGCTCGGAGCCCACCATGAACTCCTGCGGGGCGGAGAAGCTGCCGCCGCCGAAGCCGAAGACGATGCTCACCGTGTCGCGCAGGCGGTTGGAGGTGGCCAGGTCCAGCTCGCCGTCGCCGTCGAAGTCACCGAGGCGCACGCTGGAGGTCTCCGCGACGCCGGCGAAGAACGTGGCGGGGATGATGATGGGCGGCATGTAGATCCCCCCGCCCGCGTTGGTGAGCAGCGAGACGTCGTTGGAGTCGCGGTTGGCCGTCATCACGTCCATCAGGCCGTCGCCGGTGACGTCGGCCACCGCCACCGACCAGGGCGACTGGCCGGAGGTGCTCTGCGCGGTGGTGAAGGAGCTGGGCGCGGCGAAGGAGCCGGCCCCGTTGCCGGTGTACACGCGGATCTCGTCGCTGGTGGTCGAGGCGGCCACGATGTCCAGCAGGCCGTCGCCGGTCACGTCGTGCAGCTCCAGATCGACTGGATTCGCGGTGACCCCCCCCACGTAGGCTCCGTAGGAGAAGCCGCCCCCGCCGGTGTTCAGGCCCTGGACGATGTCGTCGAAGTAGCCGGCGGTCACGTAGTCGAGATCGGCGTCCCCATCGATGTCGCCCAGCGACAGGCCCCACAGCCCCGAGGTGGGCCCGGAGTAGTTGGCGGTGAAGAACTGGCCCGACACGCCCTGCGTGGCCCGGCGCACGGCCGACGTAGAGTACTGGGTGGCCATCCAGTCCAGTCGCCCGTCGCCGGTCACGTCGCCCACCGCGATGCCGCGGGGATCGACGGAGATGGTGACCGTCTGCGCCGGAGCCAGCGCGCCGGTGCCCAGGCCGGCCACCACCGTGATGTCGGCGGTGTCTTGGTTGGAGACGACCACGTCGAGCACGCCGTCGCCGTTCACGTCGCCCACCGAAAGCGCCCGCGGGTCCGTGCCGTCGTAGCCGGTGCTCGACTCGAAGATCATCGGCGCGCCGAACACCCCGGTGCCGTCGTTGAGCAGCACGGTGACGTCGTCGGAGATCGTGTTGGAGGTGACGACGTCGAGATCGCCGTCGGCGTCCATGTCGGCCAGTCGCACGCCCCGGGGCCGGTCGCCCGCCGTGCCGATGACGTCGGGGGCGTCGATCGGGTAGACCACGGCCGGCTCGAAGGTGGCCCCGCCGCCCACGCCCATCAGCACGGTGACGTCGTTGGTGTTGAAGTTGGCGGTCACCACGTCGGGCTCGCCGTCGCCGTCCACGTCGCCCACGTCGAGCCCCTGGGGCGCGTCGCCGTCGGCCCCCACCAGGGTGATGAAGCGGACGGGCGCGTTGAAGCCGCTCGCGCCGGGGTTGGCCACCAGCACCACCACGTCGTCGGAGGTGGGCGAGGCGACGATGGCATCGGGCACGCCGTCGCCGGTGACGTCGGCCAGCACCAGCGCCTCGGGGTCGTCCCCGCCCGCTCCCACGCGGGTGGTGAAGACCGAGGGCGCCCCGAAGCTGCCCCCGCCCAGGCCGACGAGCAGGGACACGTCGTCGGTGATGGGGTTGCAGGTCACGATGTCCAGCTCCCCGTCGTTGGTGACGTCGGCCACCTTCACGTCGTTGGGCCCCATGCCGTTGACGCCCACGAACGTGCCGTGGGAGCTGGTCGGCGCGAAGACCCCCGCGCCGTTGTTGGTGAGGATCGACACCGTGTTGCTGTCTTGGTTGGCGGACACGATGTCGAGGTCGCCGTCGCCGTCCACGTCGGCCAGCGCAACCGCCCGCGGGTCGAAGCCCACGCCGCTGAACTGCACGGAGTAGGTCGCGCCCGCCTCGAAGGCCGCGCCGCCGCCCAGGAACACCGACACGTCGTCGCTGCCCTCGTTGGCCGTGACCGCGTCGAGGCGCCCGTCGCCGTCGAGATCGCCCAGCTCCACGTCGTGGGGGGTGGTCCCGGTCTCGCGCAGGTGCGGCGTCCAGAAGCGGCCGTCGCCGAAGCCATGGAGCACGGTGGCGTCGTTCGAGCCGTTGTTGACGGTGGCGAGATCGACGATCCCGTCGCCGTTGAAGTCGCCCGCCTCGATGGCGTAGGGCAGAATGCCTCGCACCCGGGTGTCGAGGTCGAACACCAGCGGCATGTCGAAGTCGGCGTCGATGTCGATGCAGGTCTCGAAGCACTCGTTGCCCGGCGTGCCGTTGGCCCCGCCGTTGTCGCACTGCTCGTCGAGGTCGATCGCCCCGTTGCCGCACAGCTCGGAGATGCACGCCGCGGAGCAATCGTCGCCGTCGGTGGTGTTGCCGTCGTCGCAGGTCTCGTGGCCCACCCAGACCACCCCGTCGCCGCACGACGCGGCCGTGCAGCTCGACAGGCACTCGTCGGAATCGTCGGCGTTGCCGTCGTCGCAGTCCTCGCCCGGATCGACCGTGCCGTCGCCGCACGAGGCGGAGACCTCGTCTTGGCAGGTGGGGCTGCAGCCGTCGCCGGCGTCGTTGTTGCCGTCGTCGCACTGCTCGCCGGCGTCGACCATGCCGTTGCCGCAGGCCTCGGGCATCTCGAGCTCGCAGGTGGGGCTGCAGCCGTCACCCGGGTCGTTGTTGCCGTCGTCGCAGTCCTCGCCGGGGTCGGTGGTGCCGTCGCCGCAGTCCTCGGGAATGCCCTCCGCCTGGCAGCTGGCGTCGCAGCCGTCGCCGGGCGTGAGGTTGCCGTCGTCGCACTGCTCGCCCGGCTCGATCTCCCCGTTGCCGCACTCGCCGTCGGTCTCGCCCGCGGTGGTGTCGGCCGCGTCGGTGTCGGAGTCGGTGATGGTGTCGGTCTCACCCTCGGTGTCGGAGCCCGGCCCCATCGTGGCCGAGCCCATGGTGGGGTCTTCGGTGTCGGAGCCGGGGCCGCTCCCATCCTGGCCGCCGCCGTCGGGGCAGCCGGTGATGACGGGGAGGCTCAGGCCGAGTAGCAGACGTAGTCGAGATCGCATGGCAGGGTCGTCGCGGTGGTGGGGCGAGGGGGGTCTTGCCACCCGGACGGCCCGCCCGCCCGCTGGTTGCAGCCGGCGGGTGATTCTCGGTCGATCTCGGGGATCGCGCGGCGGAACGCTCGACGCTCAGGCTCGACGCTCAGGCCCGACGCTCAGGCCCGACGCTCAGGCCCGACGCTCAGGCCCGGCGCCGGCGCAGGCCCAGCAGCACCAGCAGCACCGCGAGCGCGGGCGCGGGAGCCCGGGGCGAGCGGGTCACGCACCCGCAGCCCTCCGCGTCGTCGTCGAGGCCGGGATCGCCTCCGGTGGCGTCCCCGCTGGCGTCTCCCGCTCCGGTCGTCATCGCGCCGTCGTCGGTGCCCGGGCCCTGGGTCTCGTCGCCGGCCGTGTCGTCCAGCCCGTCTTCGCCCTCCACCGTGATGGTGATCGCGTGGGTGACCACGTGGTCGGCGTGGTCCTGGATGTAGCCGGTGAGGGCGTAGGTGCCGGGGGGCAGGCCGACCAGGTCGAAGATCATCGCGCGCTCGTAGTCGACCTGGTCCAGCAGCGGGGTGCCGGCCTCGTCGGCGATCCGCAGGCCCCAGCCGTACCCGCCCACGTCGTCCCACGGATCGAACTCCACCCGGATGGTGTCGTCGACCTGGAACACCTCGCCGTCGGCGGGGGTGAGCAGGGTGAGGGTGGGCGGGGTGGTGTCGACCCCGGCCGGGGCGAAGGTGGTGGAGAGGGTCTGCCAGTCGTGCTGTTGGTCGGGCACGCCGCAGTGGCAGCGGTTCACGCCCGTGCACGCGGCGGCCTGCCCCTGCACCTGGATGGTGGGCGCGCAGGTCTCGTTGAAGCCGAGATCGCCGCCCTGGGTCATGGCGTAGCCGGCCGCCATCACGCTGTCGCTGGCGCTGGTGTGGCCCAGGCCCAGCGTGTGGCCGATCTCTTGGCTGATCACGTTGGCCTGCTGGGTCGCGGGCGCGCCGTTCTGGAACGCGTAGCAGACGTTGCGCTGGCCGAAGTCCTCGCAGTCGAGCGGGGCCACGCCCCCCGAGGGGCCGGCGGTGGTGTCGGAGGAGTGCCCGCCCACCATCACCATGGTGTAGGGCAGCACCTTGGGCGGGCGCTCGAGGTAGACCACCCGCACCGCCCAGTCCTCGAAGTCGGCCGCCACCGCCTGGGCCGCGGCGATCGCCTTCTCCTCGCCGCCGCCGTAGACCGGGTAGGGGTGCCCGCTGCGGGCGATGTTGGACCGGTTCTCGGCCGAGTTCTCGGCCCCGGTATACAGGCCCTCGGGCACGCCGTTGAAGTTGAGGTAGACGGTGTGGAACCGCGGGGTCTCGCCGCCGGGCCGGTGATCGTAGTCGTAGATCCCGGGCGGGACCTCGTCGGGGAAGGCACAGATCTCGGAGAGATCGGGGCCGCCCGCGGCGGGGCCCGGGCGATCGGTGAGGGCCGCGCCCGCGTCGGGCACCATCGCCGCCCCGTCGAGCATGGCCTGGGGCACCACCATGCCGCCCACCTGCACCAGCCCGTCGGGGAGCGCGTGGGGCTCCACCGCGCGCCGGTGGGCGTCGGGGGGCGTCGGCCGGTCGGACAGGTCGATCACCACGGGCGCCGGCGCGGGCACGTGGCTGGGGTTCTGCACCACCGCCGGCCCCCCGGCTGCCCCCGCCGCCCCGGCGCTCCCGGAGAGGGCGGTTCCGCCCAGGAACACGGCAACGGGGAGCAACGAGGCGAGTGAACGACGGTCGGTGGTCCTCATCGGGGCTCCACTCTAGCGGATGTGGGCCCGCTCGGGTGGGTCGGCATCCACCCGCACACCCAACCGTTCGCTGATACGTTCGAGGCATCGTGACCCGTCGAGCGCTGCGCACCTTCTTGTCGTCTGCTCTGTTGCTGACCGCCTGCACCTCGCGGGAGACCCCCCCCGAGCCGGCCGAGAAGGCGGCCCCCGAGACCCCCGAGACCCGAGCCGAGGACACCCCGCCGCCCGTGGTCGCCGCCCCCGAGGAGGCGTCGCTTTCGTGGGTGCGGGCCAATGCCTGCGAAGACGGGGCCCCCATGTCGCTGACCGCCTCGGACGGCACCGGCCTGCGCCTGGCCTCGCTCACCGCGCGCGCGGTGGTGGAGGGGCCGCTGGCGTTCACCGAGCTGCGGCTTGCGTTCGACAACCCCGAGGACCGCCAGCTCGAGGGGCGCTTCGCCATCACCCTGCCGCCCGGGGCCGCCATCAGTCGCTTCGCCATGAAGATCGACGAGCGCTGGCAGGAGGGCGAGGTGGTGGAGCGCCAGGCGGCCCGCGTGGCCTACGAGGACTTCCTGCACCGCCGCCAAGACCCGGCGCTGCTCGAGAAGGACGCGGGCAACGTGTTCCGGGCGCGGGTGTTTCCCATCCCGGCGCGGGGGCGCAAGGAGCTGGTGCTGAGCTACTCCCAAGAGCTGGCCCACCAGGCCGAGCCCTACCGGCTGCCGCTGTGCGGGCTGCCCACCCTCGATCTGCTCGACGTCGACGTGGCCATCGTGCAGGGCTCGGCCGCGGCCGACACCTCGCTGGGGGGCACGTCCACCTCGGTGTTCCACCTCGACCTGCGGCGCGAGGCGTTCGCGCCCACCCAGGACCTCGAGGCGCGGGTGGGCACGACCGTCACGCAGGGGCTGCGCCACGGCGACCTCGCCGTGGCCCGGGTGGTGCCCGTGCTCGAGGCGCCCGCGCAGGCCATCACCGGGCTGACGATCCTCTTCGACACCAGCGCCTCGCGGGCGCTGGACTTCGGCGGGCAGGTGAAGCGGCTGGGGGAGCTGGTGGCCGCGCTGCCGCCCGAGGCTCGCATCCACGTGGTGGCCTACGACCAGCAGGCCGCGTCGGTGTACACCGGGCCGGCCGGTGGCCTGGGCCGCGCGCCACTCGATGCCCTGCGGCAGCGCGGGGCGCTGGGCGCCTCCAACCTCGCGGCCGCGCTGGCCGCCCTGCCGGGCCTGGGCGCCGTGTCGCCGCGCCTGCTGCTGGTGGGCGACGGGGTGGTCACCGCCGGGGCCAGCGAGGCGGGCGAGCTGCAGGAGCAGCTGCGCGGCTTGACCTCCGCGGGTCTTCAGCGGGTCGACGCGATCATCGACGGCGGGATCCAAGACGAGGTCATGCTCGCCGCGCTCACCCGCGCCGGGCTGCCCCACGACGGCGTGGTGCTCGACGCCCGCCAGGAGGTGGCCTCGCTGGCCGAGCGGCTGGGCCAGGCCACCCGCTCCGGGGTGAAGGTGAGCGTGCCCGGGGCCGAGTGGGTGTATCCCGCGGTGCTCGACGGCATCCAGCCCGGGGCCGAGCGGCTGGTCTACGCCCAGCTGCCGCCCGAGGTGCCCATGAAGATCGAGCTGACGGGGGCCGGGGTGCGCGACCCCGAGCCCACGCTGGCGATGGTGGCCGAGCCGCTGCTGGCCCGGGCCCACGCCCAGGCCCGGATCGCCGACCTCACCGCGCAGCGCGACGCGCTGTCGGCCGACGAGACCGAGCGCCGCCAGGACATGGCGCGGCGGATCGTGGAGCTGTCCACGCGCCACCGGGTGCTCAGCGATCTCACCGCGCTGCTCGTGCTCGAGACCGAGGCCGACTACGCGCGCTTCGGCATCGACCGCCGCGCGCTGGCCGACATCCTCGTGGCCGGCCGCGCGGGGGTGGAGGCGCAGCAGCGGGTGGCTCCGCCCGAGCCGAAGCCCGAGCCCGAGCCCCAGCCCGACGAGCCGCAGTGGAAGGGCGACGACGGCGAGGTCGAGAAGAAGATGAAGCTGGAGGACGGGCCGGCCGAGGAATCGGATCGCGACGAGGTCGGAGTGGCGATGAACGGGGCCCCCGTCCCCTCGGCCGAGCCCACCGACGACGACGCGGCCTTTGGCGGCGCCCTCGGCGGCCCGGCAGGCGGCCCGGGAGGCGGTGAGGGGGACGGGGACGGAAGCCTGGGGCTCATCGGGCAGGGTCGAGGGGGCGGCGGCGTGGGCCAGGCCGGCGCCGCTGACTTGCCGGTGATCCAAGAAGAGGCGGTCGCCGACGCACCGCCGCCTCCGCCGGAGCCGCCGTCGACGGTGGAGCCCGATCCCGAGCTCGAGCCGGCGCGTGCCCGCCCGAGCCGGCGGCGCATGGCTCGGCG
>JGI12210J13797_10040753_pt1 | contig 13000 bp, 10 predicted proteins | sample ElkSlonscriptome_3_FD_13797 | JGI IMG/M metagenome (IMG submission 13797)
GTCTCGCACGATTCGATCAACTGCCAGCCCAACGCAATGCCGTCGGTGGTGCCCGCAGGCATCGGGGCGGGCGAGGGGAGCGGTTGAGCTTCAGTCACGGGCGGCGGCATCGTCAACGGGCGGCGGCTTCAAGTAGAGCGGGTGCGAAGGCACGGTCCATCAGAAACCTAGGTCACGAATCTCCAGCGGGTCGTCGCCCCGTCTTACCTAACCCGTCCCCGGTCAGATTCCGATCAATTCCGATGTCGGAACTTCCGAATCAAAGCATGGGAGGGGCCGGCGAGAGCATCGGGCGAACCGCCGCTTCTTATTAATACGTCGTAGGGTCGGCACTTTTTTCGGCTCAGGTGGGAAGGCAATGCCGCTGAAAAAACTTTGGAATTCGCTGTGCGGACGGAAACCCGCCTCCACAACGAACGAACCCGTGGCAGCATCGGTCGGCGCGGTCGGCGGCGGACAGACGTCCACCGCACCACGATCGTCGACCGGTCCCGCTCGTCCCGACGCGATGCCGAAGGGCCGCGCGATGCCGAAGGGCCGGGACACGAAAGCGGCCAGACAGCCCGCCCAACCGGCGGAACCGCTGCGAACGTCGCCACCGGCCGCGCCCGCACCACGCCGTCGTGTCTTTTCCATGTTGTCCCGCGGCGAACACGATCCGTTGGTACGAATGCTTCAAAAGGCCGGGGCAGACAGAGTCCTGGAACTGGGAGTCGGCGACGGCGCACGAACCGCTGCGGTCATCGCAGCGCTCGGACCGAGCAGCGACCAACCGGCTCGACTTCACGCGGTCATCGATCAGTTCGAATTGACCGGCGGCGCCCTAGCACTCAAAGATTTCCACGGGCTGATGCGTGGGCTTCCGCTACGTCCGGTCATCATCCCCGAGCCGTTCGAACGCGGTTTGACCACGGTCGCGCATCGCCTCGGCGTCATGGACGCGGTGATCGTGGACCCGTCGGTGGACGACGAGTCGTTGGAGGCGTTGGCGACCGGCTTGAAAAAAATCGTGCGTCCAGACTCCATCATCCTGCGTCAGGTCAGCGGCCGCTGGACGTCGGTACCGCTGGAAGAATCGCCGCGGCGCCGCGCCGCCTGACGGCGGCCGTTTCCCGTGGCGATACGCCAAAACAATTCGATCGAGCCGTCGGTGCGGCGATTCTCAATTGCTCTTGTCGGCACACATGCTAGTGTTACGCATGACGTGTCACGACCTCGCCCAACGACTTGCCGAACTTCGCCCGGACCTGACTCCGGTCGAGATCGCGCGCCTGTGCCTGGTTCTGCTCGCCGGCTCGCCGCATCCCGAGCGACTCGATGACGACCGACAACTGATGTCGGCCTGGCAGAATGCCAGCTTCCGGCTCGAAGCGGCCACCGACCAACACGCCGCCGTCGTCGCGGAGTTGGAAGCACTCCTGGGAGACGGGCCGATCGAATTCACGCCGGATCAGCTCTGGACACTGCTGCGGGCGGTGAAAGTGCAAAGTCAGTTGCTGGAACTGTTCGCACACGAAAACTCTCTCGCCTGAGAAAGCCGTCGGCCGGTGCCGGCCACTTTCGTGACGATCCAAGCAGCTAATCTTTCCGTATCCGGTACAAGCCGCAGAGAACCGGGGGTATTCACCGACCGGGCGATCTCACCGGCGGTCTAGCGTTTGCGAGCAACAGCTCGATCAGCCACACTGGGGCCTCTCACCGCCACAAAGGCTCCCCCCGAACGAAGGAATCGTGAGATGGCTGACTCCTTGTCAGAATCGTTTTTGACCAGCGACACGGCATCCCGAGGGCACGACCCGGGCTCAATGACACCGGTCAACGGTTCGCCCCGTCGAAAGCCGCTCACGTCGCCTGCGCGTGCCGCCGACCCCCTTCACATCGAGGACCTGCGCCCCGGGCAAGTCTGGGTGAGCCCGCTGCGGACCATATCAGCCGATGACGTCAAAACCTTTTCGCAATTGACCGGTGATTTTGATCCACTTCACCAGCTCTCAGCCGACGAGATGTCCTCATCAAAATCGGCGGGGTCCGACCCGATCGCTCCGTCGCCGTTCGGACGCCCTGTCGCCCACGGCTTGCTGGGCCTGAGTGTCTTGGCGGGCTTGGGCACCGAGTATCCGCGTGCTGCCACGCTGGCGTTGGTGGGGGTAACGGACTGGGAATTTGTAAGCCCGATCGACTTCGGCCAGCGGGTTCAAGCCGAGACGACGCTCGAAGAGGTTACGCCGCATGGCCGTAGGGCGGGCCGCGCCGTCTGGTTTCGAAAGCTTTTGGCAGCCGACGGACGAACCCTCCAGCAGGGGCGATTCATCACCTTGGTCGCCGCCCGGACACCCAATCGCCGCAAACCGAAATAGGTCCGCTCCTGGCGGCACTTACCTGTCCGCAGCTATCCGATCATCGCCATTCTTGTCGCCTAGACCAATTGCTTCATCGGCAATCAAAGTGGGGATCCCGTCGCGGATCGGATAGAGGCGATCGCCGTCCTGGTTGATCAACCCCCCCTCAATCTCCTCTCGGATCGGTTGGTCCAGTTGATCACGTGCCTGCCCCTGCCGGACCAGGTGATTGACCCGCTCAACAAGGCCGCTGTCGGCTAGGCTCAACGGCCCACCCCCCACAGGGCAACGAAGAATAGGCAAAATTTCCGGACGGATCGTCATCGTCGATTTCTAATTCAGGCTGGATTGGTTACATCGCCGGCACAGCGAACACCGATGTTCTAAAGCATCGCTTTTCTTCGTCTCCGGGCACCAACGGATGGGTGCTATCGCGGGACGCGGGTTTTACGCACGACGAGGGCTTGTCATGCGGACACACGCAATCTTTGGCTGGGCAACACTCGCCATCGCTTCGGGGTTTTCCGTTTCTCTTCCGACTTCCGCTGTCGCAGCAGACGGCTTTGTCACCGATCCGGCAACCGGCGTCGTCTACCGCCGAGTCACACAAACGGTGCAACGGCCGGTTGTGGAAACCAAGATGACGCAGCAGGAGCAGACCGTCTATACGCCTGAAACTGTCGTGGAGACCCGACCTGAAGTGCGGCGGACTTACACCCCCGTCGTGCAGTACCGATGGAAACCGAAACTGGAAGGTCGGTGGAACCCGTTCCGCCAACCGACCGTCGCCTACCAGCATGTGCCCGAGACCTATTGGCGGGCTCAAGACGAGGTCGTGCATCAAACCCATACGCGGGTCCAGTGGCGCGGCGAAAAGAAAATCGCACAGGTGCCTCAGCAAGTTACCCGCCTGGCGCAGGAACAGTCGGTAAGGTACGAACCCGTCGGCCGAGTCGCCACCGCGACTAGTTCGGCCACCAATTCGTCGTCCCTCGCCTCATCCAACCGCGCCTCATCCAACCGCGTCTCGTCCAACCTTCGTCCGGAAGTGGCCGCCAGGCTTCGACCGCTGGAACAGGACGAACGGGTCGCCCCCATGACGGCAAGCTCCTCTCTGGCCGCCAGCGGACAGCCACGTTCCAGTTTCCAGACGGGCATGCGGCCGAGCGATCTGATGCCGAATCGATCCGGCGCGTACGGGGCAACAACAGTCCACACGCTGCCGTTGCCGACGGCGGGTGTGGCAACACTGCCGGCTACGACGCTCTGGCGCTAAGACGCTCGCTGCAACGATCGATACGGGCGCCGACCGAGGTCGGCGTCCGATCGATAAACGGTTCAGCGGATCGTCCACCACAGTCGCTGCCACAGCAGGGCACGATCCGTACTGACGTCCTGCATCCGCTGAGCCAGTTCTCGCTCCGAGGACCGCACTTCATCGCGTCCGGCCAAGTGAATCACGTGGTTCACTTGCGATTCGAACGTGGGAAGCTGTTCCAGCCAAGCGGGCGCGGCGATCGTAGCGCGAGCCGGAAACCCGCCCGCAGGCATCAACTGGGCGGCAAAGGACTCACCATCCTCGTCGGGGAAAGCCCTGCCCGGTTTCTTGCCGGGGACCGTCTGCCCCAGCAACGATTCGCGAAGGTTGGCTCCGGAAAGGCGCCCGTCAGGCACCAGCGACTTGGCCAATCGCATCCTCTGGTTGGCCGGTGGTAAAGTCTCCATCCTTGTTCCGGCAGCCCACGCGTTAACCTGCGTCGCCGCCGCACGCCATTGCTCGTTCGACGCCAGCAACCACTGAGACTCACTCATCGCTTCGGGAATATCTCGCCCGAACGCGGGATCGGTCACCATCAAAGCCACCGTCCGAACCAGGTCGAAATCGCTCGCCAAAAGGTCGTCCGTCAACCGGCGATGCATCTCCTCGAGCAACGGGTCGGCAGGGGCGGCTGAAAAGTCACAGGATTGGCTGCTCAGAGGACTTCCATGCACGAGTTGCCAGGTGGTCGAAACCAAACCGGCTGCCAACCTGCGTGACTGCTTCAGCCCACCAGTCCAACGGGCCAAACGAGTCGAAGCACTGCGGTCCGCTGAACCGATGGTCGACGGATCGCTCCATCCCTCCGGCAACTTCGGCTCCGCCAATCTCTGCTGCCGATCCAGCGTCTCGTAAGACAGCGCCCGGTCGTCCCATGATTCCCCGCCTTGGATGTCGCGAAGCGTCGTCGAGGACTGAGGCTGCACGATAGGATCCACGAATGCGGCGAAGTGCCAATAATCAGACTGTCGCGGCAACGAATCAGGCCCTGATACATCGTGGCAACGGGCACAACGCAAGTCGTGGTCCATCGTCACCGCGGCAGTCGCCACGACCCTGCTGTGCGGCGAAAGCGGCGATACCAACTCCGCCCAAGGGGTCAACCTGGAATCATGCTCTTCGGGAAGCTCGTCCGGCAGCCCCATCCATCGGACGAATAATTCGGCGACACTCTTGCGACCGCGCAATTGGCGACTGAGCTGACGAATCATCTCTTCATCCGCGTCCGAATCCAGCTCCTCGACCGAACGCATCGACCAAGTCGCCAGAAGGTGAGCGGCCAAATTCCTGACGCTCCAAGTTTTCGAGATCGCCTCGTCGGCCGCTTCGAAACTGCGCACGTCGTCGGCGGAAATTTTCACGCCCAACCGCGCCTTGACCAACTCCGCAATCTCTTCATCCGTCTTGACAGGAGCCGGCGTCACACCGACGCGATCCCAGTAGGTATGGAATTGTTGGTGAAGCTGCGTCGACGCTAGCCGCACCGGAGTGACAACCGGCATGTCGTCGGCGTCATCGGCGGGACCGCGACGATCCTCCGCCAATCGCTCCACTGAAATCTGCTCCGAGCCCACCTTGTCGCCAGCGTCGGGCCCTTCCGCGGCACCGCCCACGGTGTCGCCGGAGGCGAGGAGGGCGGCCGGGCTACCGTCCCCTGATCTCGTTTCGGTCTCGCGACGATCTGTTCCGTCCTCCGACTCGGCACCCGACGCCAACTGGCTTGGCAACGAGTTCGCGATGGAGTATCGCCTGTGATCCGATTCCGAACCCTCTCCAGACCCGCCGGCCGAACGAATGACAGGGTTATTTGGGACGCGTGCCGGGTTCCACCGGACGCCTACCGCCGCGAGGGCCACGGCCGCGACCGCTGCCAGCATCTTCCAGCTCTGGAAAAAGCGGGAGGAACCGACTCGGTCCGCTTTGGAAGCTCGCCGCGCACCCGACCGGGGCCGCACGACCGACACGTCGACGGGCTCGACCTCTGCCGATGCCGGTGTGTCATCGAGACGTTGCAAAATCTGTTGGCGAAGATCTGTCGGCGGCTCGCCGCGGAGAATCTCGGCGAGCATTGCATCGAACATCGGATCGCCGTCGGCATCCGACTCCGCGCCGTCGGGAAAAAGTCGATGTAGATCGTCCGGCGCTGGATCGTCAGGCGTGGATGAATGGTTCATGAGATGATTTCTTGAATCTTAAGTTTTTCGCTCACGCACTGACGCAATTGCGTTTTCGCTCGTTGCATCAAATTTCGTGCCCCGTGATCGCTGATTCCTAAAGCTTCCCCGATCTTGGCTCGCGGCAGGTTCTCGACGAACCGCATCCTTAATGCGGATCTCGCACGATCTCCCAAATGCCCCAGACATTCTCGAAGGGCATCGACCGCCTCGTCCCCGGACAGATCCTTGCCGGCCCACCGCTGCCACGTTTGATCGAGCAGGGCCGAGGATTCACTTAAATGAACCCGACCCAGCTTGCGATGGTGCGACACCAACAAGTTGTAAGCCGTCCGGCGAAGATACTCCGAGGTCGCTTCGTCCGAATGTTGAACGAAGCTCTTTCGGTAAAGTACTCTCAAGAAGGTTTCCTGCGTCAAATCGTCTGCGGTCGAAGCATCGCAACCGAGCATTCGCAGGTACCGCCAGATTCCCGACTGGTGGCGGTCGATCAATTCGCCGGGAGAGAGTTCACTCACCCCGTTAGGCGATAAGCTCGCGAATCAACTTGCCTCCGCCGGCGATCTTCATCGGCCGACCGTTTTTGCTGGTAAACGTCTTCTCCGTCGAAATCCCTAAGCCCTTGCACACGGTAGTCATCAGGTCCTCGCTGCTGAACGGTTCGGTTTCCACGGAAGTCCCATCGCGACTGGTTTCACCAACCGCCAGTCCTCCGTTCAAGTTACCACCGCCGACGACGCACGACCACGCCCGGGCGAAGTGATCACGACCCGCATTTTGATTGATGCGAGGTGTCCGGCCGAATTCGCCCATCCAAATCACCACGGTATCATCGATCAATTCACGCACCGCCAAGTCCTCCACCAGCGCGCTCATGGCGCGGTCGAGCTCGGGAAGCTTCTGATCTCGCAAAATCGTGTGAATGCCTTGGTGGTTGTCCCAGCCGCCTAAATCGACCTCCACAAACGGCACACCAGCTTCCACCAGCCGACGCGCCAACAAGCACCCCTGGCCGAAATTGCTCGTTCCATAACGCTCTTTTACCTCTTCAGGTTCCTTCTCCACCCGAAAAGCTTCCATCTGATCGCTGGTCATCAAATCAAAGGTCTTATCAAGCACCTTCGCATGCTCGGAAGCGGGAAGGTCGCGGGTTCGGCTGGAGAAACCCTCTTCGATCAAGTTCAACGCCGCCATCCGCTGCATTAAACGTTGGTCGTCCAGTTTCATCTGCAGGTTCCGCACCCGGCCGTTACTGGTCACCGCAAACGGCGACCATGCCATCCCGAGGAAACCGGGACCCGCCCCGGCACCGCCGACCGTCACGAACGGCGGAATCTCCAATTCCGGTCGCTGGTCGAACAGTTCGTGCGCGACCACACTGCCGTAACTCGGATGCTCGATATTCGGATTGGGCACGAACCCGGTATGCATGTAATACCGACCCCGCTGGTGATCCGCTTCCCTCGTCGACATGCTGCGGACGACCGACAGGTGGTGCATCTGCTGGGCGACCATCGGCATGTGTTCGGTAATCTGCATGTTGCCGGTCGTCGAAATCGGCCGAAAGGGGCCGCCGGTGGGCGCGCCCGGCTTGAGATCCCAAATGTCAATCGTCGCCGGGCCGCCACCCATCCAAAGCAAAATCGCCGACTTGCGTTTCTTCCGCATCTCCTCCGCGTTGGCCTGGATGGTACCGCCAAGCTGCCAGGCGGCGCTGGCGGCCGCGGTCGAGCCGGCCAGGTGGCTGACAAAGTGACGGCGAGTCATTCCGGCGGGGGTCTTCATAAATTGCATGGGAAATCCAGTTGTCAAAGGAAACGGAAACGGGCGACCGAGGCGTCACAGGGCGGGAAGGGGGATGATTCAGTGCTGCATGATGAATTCGTTACTGTTCAAGATCGCCCACCACAGATCTTGAAGCATCTCTTTCTCGTCGTTCTTGCGGGCGTAGAGCAACTGTCCGGCCACCTGAACCTCTTTCTTGGTCGGACGACGCGCCAGACCCGCCTGGAACAACCGCGTGACACGCTCCTGCGGCGATCGCCCCGTTTGGCTGAGGCGGTCCAGGAAACTGCCGGGAGTCGTGCGAATCGCGTTCTTAATCAGATCGCCGTTGAACAACATCAAGGCCTGAGGAATCGAGCCGTTGAACGTGGTCGCCTCGTCACCCTCGTCGGTACCGAAAGCCACCACAAACTGCTGTAACCAGCGACGGCGTTGCTCCTCCTGCTCCTCGTACGTCCCGCCGGTCTTCGCATCCGCCGCAGTGACCAACGAAGCGTACAACTGCTCCGCACTCATCTGACGCAGATAAAATCGCGAAAACTTCGGCGTTTCGCCGATCGCCGGGTCATCGATCTCGTTGTTCGGCCCCAGTATCGCCGCAAGCTGATACGGGCGACTCAAAGTGATCCAGGTGATCAGTTTCTTCAGGTCATAGCTGTTCTCACGGAATTCCGCCGCCAGCGAATCCATCAGCACCGGGTGGGACGGCGGGTTGTGCGGCCCCAGATCATCGATCGGACGGGTGAAACCGTGGCCGAGAAACATCGACCACATGCGATTGACGAGCATTTTGTCCAAGTACTCGCTCTGAAGCATCAACCGCCCCAGCTCGTCGCGACGGTTCACGTCCTCCAAAAAACCGCTCCTGCCGATCTCGGTCCCGTCGGTAAAGACGGGGTAGGCGACCTTCTGAAGGCCGTTGCGGAGTTCGTAAAAGATCAGGGCGTCTTCAGGATCGTTGATCTCGCCAGCAAAATCCTCGTTGATCAGCTCCATGTAAGCGACGTCGTCCGTGCCCGGCACGAACCGACGCAACGCCCGTGTCTGACGAAAGAACGCATTGAACTCCCAGAACTTCTGCTGCTTCCACTGATTGAACGGGTGGTTATGGCACTGCGTGCACTGGACCTGCTGGCCCAAAAAGATTCGCGACGTGCTGCTGGTCGCCAGCGTCGCGTCCTCCTCGTTGACCTTGTTGACCAGAAAATTGACGGCCCCGTTGAAGTTGGGAGTTCCAGGCGTCGTCGACCCGACCGCCGTCACCAGTTCGTACACGATCTGGTCGTACGTCTTGTTCCGGGCGAAGCTGTCTCGCAAGTACTTCTGCATCCCCTCCCGACTGGTCATGTCATCGTCGTCGTTCCCGCCGCTGCGGCCGATCAGCAGGTTCGTCCAAACGTTCGACCAGTGCTGGGCGTACTCTTCGGTGTAGCGGTCGTCGTACAGCAGCGTCTCGACTAACTCGGCCCGCTTCTCGGCGCTGCGATCGCCCGTGAATTCGGTCAATTCGTCGTAGGTCGGAATCCGCCCGATGATGTCCAGATAGACGCGACGACACCAAACCGCGTCGTCCGCCTCCGGGGCCGGCTGGATCTCGTAGTCCCGCCACACCTGCTCCACCGCCTGATTAATATCCGCCACCTGGGGCGGCAACGTGTCAGCCCCCGTGGCAGCCGAAGACGCTTCGGTGAACGACACCCCCGCAGCGAAGAGCCAAACCAACAACAGCCGCAGCCCGGTTCGATTCATCCGAAGGATCGTCATGTTTGATTGCTCAGCGTCAGGCATCCACGTCGTCATAGCGGGTCCGCAGGGGAGAGAGAAGAAAAGATGCAGCGTCGGAGCTCCAACCAGCGGGACAGACCCCCAACTTTCGGAGCGATAAAAGGAAACTTGGGCGTCTCTGAAAGCCTATCCCCGTCAAAATAAACAACGGGTACGGCAGGCGAATGTACCCAGTTGTCTGGGACTCGATTGCCGACGAAGGGGACTTTCGTCGCCCACAATTATCAATCTAGTCGAATCGTGGGCCACACTGGTGCATTTTCGCGAGGAGATGCCGAAGTGATTTCACACCACCCCCTCCACAGAGCCGAACTAACGTGAATGCCATTTGCTGATCACCCTCCCGGAAGGGTGATCAGCCGCCAGCAGGCCCCGCCGAAACGACCCGCCCGCCCTCTTCCGCGGCACCCGGGCCGATGTCAATGACATAATCCGCCGCCCCGATCAGCATCGGGTGGTGCTCGATGACGACCAACGAGTGCCCCTCGGCGATCAACGCGTCAAAGCAGCCGATCAGCCGTGTGACGTCCGCGAAATGGAGCCCGGTGGTCGGCTCGTCCATCAAAAACAACGTGGGCTTCTGCCCCGAGCCGGCCAGAAAAGCCGCCAACTTCAGCCGTTGGGCCTCGCCGCTGGACAAGGTCGTCGCGGGCTGGCCGAGCGCCACGTAATCGAGTCCGACGTCGATCAACCGCTGCAGCCTCGCTTGCACTTTGGCATGACCGCGGAAAAACTCGGACGCCTCGCCGACCGTCATTTCCAACACCTCGGCGATAGTTCGGTCCCGGTAACGGACCTGCAACACCTCGCTGCGGTAACGACGCCCCCGGCACTCGGGACACCGCATCGTCACGTCCGCGAGGAACTGCATATCGACCGTCTGAACACCGGCCCCCTCACACGCGGCACACTGTCCGGCCGCGGAGTTAAAACTGAAGTGCCCCGCTTTAAAATTGCGAATGGACGCGTCGACCGTCTCGGCGAACGCGGCCCGTATCCCGTCAAACGCTTTGGCAAACGTCACCGGGCAACTCCGCGGGCTGCGGCTGATCGGAGACTGATCGACGAGCAAACAGTCTTTGATCTGATGAACGCCACGCAGCGCCGCAAACGGCAGAGGCGTACTGCCGCCGGCATCGCGGGCCGAGGGATCACGCTGCTGACGCAAGCGTTGCCGAACACCGCCATAAAACGTGTCGTGAATCAACGTGCTCTTGCCGCTGCCGGACCGACCCGTGACAGCACATAAGACGCCGAGCGGGAAGTCGACGTCGATCGACTGCAGATTCCGCCCACTCGCCCCCCGAAGCTCGATCACCCCGGTCGGCTGACGCACCTTTCTAGATTTCGGTACCGTCGTGCCCGAGGGCCGGAGATAGCTGCCGGTGACACTTTCGGCGTCAGCCACCAGTTCTTCCAAATTTCCGTCGAACGTCAGCCGCCCGCCCGCCGCTCCGGCGCCGGGGCCGATCTCCAAAATGCGATCGGCCAACCGCAAAATCTGTTCGTTGTGTTCCACCACGACGACGGTGTTGCCCCGATCCCGCAACCGCTCGATCGCCCGGGACAGCCGCCGGACGTCCTCCGAATGCAGCCCCGCAGTGGGTTCGTCGAGCACGTACAGCATGCCGACCAGCGTGCTACCCAGAGCGGAGGTCAACGCAATCCGCTGCGCTTCGCCGGCCGACAGCGTTCGCAGCGTTCGGTCCAGTTCCAAATAACCCAACCCGACCGCGTCCAAGTAGTCGAGACGGTCGCGAATTTGCCGAACCGGTTCGGCGGCTAACGCCCGGCGCCGGGTGTTCGATTCTTCACCACCAGCCGCTTCTTCCTCCCCACCGCCGGCGAGTCGCCCGTCGACCCAATCGGCGAGCAACTCTTCGACTTGATCACATCGCATGGACAAAAACGCGGCGATATCCCGGCCGGCCAACCGGTAGGCGAGCGCTTCGGGACGCAACCGTTTGCCGTCGCAGGTGGGACATCGCCGGTAACTGCGATACCGGGCGGCAAACACCCGGATATGCATTTTGTACTTCTTGCGATCCAGCCAGGCGAAGAAGCCGTCCAGGCCGCCGAAGTGACGCTCCGGGACGCCGCGATGGATCAGCTGCAAATGCTTCCGCTTCAGTTCCGAAAAAGGGACATCCACGGGCAATTGATAATCGCCGGCCAGTGCCAACAATTCTTCCAGTTCGTGAGCGTAGGAGGGTGAGTTCCACGGCGCGATCGCCCCTTCCCGGATGCTCTTGGAAGGATCGGGGACGACTCGATTCATGTCGATGCCGATGATATCCCCGAACCCTTCACACTTGGGACAAGCCCCGAGCGGATGGTTGAAGTTGAACAAGCGAGGGACCGGCTCGGGATACTCGATGTCGCATTCGTCGCAACGCCTCCGGTCGCTGATGATCCGGCGATGGTATTTCTGGCCGTCGACGACGTGACCGGGCTCCACCGCCTGCCGCGTCTCGCTCGTGTCACCCTGGAACAAAACAACCGCGCGCCCGTTTCCTTCCCGCATCGCCGACTCCAGCGACTCGGTCCAGCGCGAAAGATCGCTCTGGGCGGTCAACCGATCGACCACCACCAACGCCGACACGCCGCGACTGCCGATCCGTCGCGCCATGGCGGAGCGGTCCTCGTCGGACAGTTTGAACGTGATCTCCTTCAGCACCAGCCGCAGATAACCTTCCTGCTGCAATCCCAGCAGGATCTCCGACGCCGCTTTCCGGTCGGGCAGCCAGACTTCGAATCCCACAAGTGCCCGCCGGCTCGTCGCCTGCAGCTGCTCGGCCGCCACCTGCGGGTCATCGACTTCCACCGCCCGCCCACAGCCGTAGCACGTCAGCTGGGACACCTTGGCGTACAACAGTCGCGCGTGCTCGGCGATTTCAGTCGCCGTTCCCACTGTGCTGCGGTTCGTCTTGACCGCCGAAGCACGCGTGACGGCGATCGCGGGCGGAATCCCGCTGATCTGGTCGCAGTCCGGTTTGTCGAGCCGCTGGAGGTACTGACGCGTGTAAGCCGAAAAACTCTCGATGTAGCAGCGTTGGCCCTCGGCGTACAACGTATCGAGTGCCAGCGACGTCTTCCCGCTGCCCGACAACCCGCACAGCACAACCAGGCGGCCACGCGGAACGTCGACGTCGATCGATTGCAAATTGTGAACGCGGCAACCCCTCACGCGAATCGGTCCCGCCCCGCCAAACCCATCGCCCGAATTCGATTGCTTCACCGCCTTCTTCGTGGCGCGTTGGTTGCCGCTCGACGCGCCGGAGACAGCAACCCGCGACCGGCCGCGGAGCCGACCAGGCTGTCGCTCGCCGACTCGATCCGCCAAGTTTTCGGGATCAGACACTCGGTCGTTGGACTCAGGCAGCCCCTCTTCGGGACCGGGCAAAGAATTTGTCAGGGCGAAAGCTCCGGGTAAGTGGAGGTTTTGAAAACGAACGGATTCGATCAGCCGGAACGCTCTACAGGCGGTCGACCATCGCAGCAAATTTTGTCCCGACCGCCCGCCGACCACCAGACGCGGCAATTACAATCGAGACCTCTCCGCGCGGGCGACACTCTGCCATGGCAATGCCCTCTGCCAT
>JGI12210J13797_10164806_pt1 | contig 13000 bp, 8 predicted proteins | sample ElkSlonscriptome_3_FD_13797 | JGI IMG/M metagenome (IMG submission 13797)
GAGCCCGTCGCCTTCCCCCGTGGAACCCGTGTCGTCTCCCCTGCGTCCCGCCTGGCAGCTGCGTGTCCTCACCGGGCCCTTGCGCGGCACGGTGCTGCTCTTGCGGGATCGCTTCGGCATCGGTCGCTCGAGCGGCAGCGATCTCCAGCTGTCGCACGAGGCGGTGTCTCGCCAGCACGCCCTCATCGCCATCGACGGCGAGGATCGGCCGGTGCTGGTGGACCTGGTCAGCAGCAACGGCACGTTCGTCGACGGGCGCCCGGTGGAGCGCGAGATCCTGCGGCCCCACGCGATCGTGCGCGTGGCCGACACCGAGCTGGTGTTCGAGCCCGCGGCCGAGCGCGGGGCGACCGAGCGGGTGCACCGGGGCGAGCAGCGGGTCCCGGTGGCGCTGCGGGGGCCCGATGGGGCCGAGCAGGGCGGGCAGCTGCTCGACGAGATCGTCGAGTACCGCATGCTGCGCGCTCGCGAGCGGCGAGGGGGGCTTTCGGGGGCGGAGGAGCGGGCGCGCTTCGAGGCGCTCACCGGGCAGCTGCGCCAGCCGCCCGAGGCCGGGCTGCAAGACGAGCGGCGCGCGTTCTGGCGGTTCTCGTGCGGGCTGCCGGCCACGCTGCGCCTGGCGTCGAGCGAGGAGCTGCCCTGCGAGGTGCGCGACCTGGGGGTCGACGGGGCCAGGGTGGAGCTGGGCTCGCACGAGCTGGAGTTCGACGAGATCGTGTGGCTGGGCCTGGTGCTGGAGGCCAGCGGGCAGGTGCGCGAGCACGTGCTGCCGGCCCGGGTGGCCTGGGTGGGCGCCACGGGGGTGGGCATGGCGTTCGCCGGGGCGCCGCGCTCGGCCGAGCGGGTGCGCGCGGTCTCGCCCGAGGGCTTCGACCACGAGGCACCCACCCAGCGCATCGATGTCTCGCCGGGGGCCACCCAGAGCCTGGGGCTGGTGATCGGCTCGGCGCGGTCGCGGGCCCGGCACTGGCCCGAGTCGACGTAGCGGGCGGGCCGGCGAAGCGGCTCAGTCGCCGTGGCGCAGGCGCTCGAGGGCCTCGACGAGGGCGCGGGGGCTGCCGGGGTCGCTCAGCACGGGTCGGTCGAGGGCCCCGGGGATCTTCAGGTCACCCTGCTGCAGCACGTAGGCGTCGAGGTCGGGGCCGTCGGACACGAAGCCCGGGTCCATGCGGCCGAAGTGCAGCACCGGAGCCTGGGGCTCGATGTGCTCGCGGGCCCAGGTCCACACGTCGAGCGCGTCTCCGCGCAGGGTGTTGAGCAGCAGGGTGGGGTAGACGGTGTCGACGTCCCAGTGCTCGCCCACGCCGTCGGGCTGGGTCTCGACGAGCAGCACCCGGTTGGGCGCGGGGCGGCGCAGCTGGAACACGTCGGCCAGCCGCCGCCGGGTGGAGGCGGCGCCCCGCAGCTGCTCCAGCGCCAGCCCCACGGTGGCGCCGGAGGGGGTGAGGCCCAGCCGCTCGAGGGCGAGCACGCCAAAGGCCAGCGGGATCGCGCCGGTGAAGGCGGCGTGCACCAGGTCGCTCCACAGCACGATCGACCGCTCGGGGCCGGACTCGCGCTCGGCGGGCCGACGCCACCGCCACAGCGCGCGCCGAGGCCAGTCGCGCAGCTCGGCCACGGGGTCGAGGATGCTGCCGCGGTCGTCCTCGTCGCGCGGGGAGGTGAGCCGCCGCAGCCAGTCGTCGTGCCAGGTGTCGCGCAGGGCGGTGAGGGTCTCGGGGGCCAGGGGGCCGCGCGCCTTGAGGGCGGCCTCGAAGCTGGCGGCGTCGGCCGCCTCGACGAGGTCGTCGAGGTCGTCGACGAGCAGGTAGCGGCCCAGCCGCTCGATGGTCTCTCGGGTGATCCGCACCGCGCCGGCGACGAGCCGGCCCACCGCCCCGAGGGCGTGGGCGTGGGGCTGCTCGAAGGTCACCGCGAGCATGCGGGCCACGAAGGCCACGGCGATCACGTCTTGCTCGCGCTGGACGATGGTGCCGGGCAGGGGCACGCGGCCGAACAGCACGTCGACGCAGGCGTGCAGCCCCCCCACCTGCTGCACGCAGGGGGTGGAGGCCAGCTGCTGCATGCGGTTCTCGATGTCGAGCTGCTGCACGATGGCGGGCCGCTCGAGCCACTTGCCGCTGTCGCGGTCGAGCAGGGGGCCCTCGTGGGCCCGCGCCTCGATCTCGCGCTTGCGATCGTCGCGGACGGTGGGCTCGCTGGCGAGGCGGCGGGGCGGGGGCTGCAGGCCGAGGTAGGCGCGCGTGCGGGCGTCGTCGGGGGCGTCGCGGCTGCTGAAGCCGACCTCGGCGAGGCCGTCGAGCAGGGTGTCGAGGGCCCAGGCCACGTGCCCGGCGAAGTCGCGGTCGCCGGTGGCGTCGCGGACCTCGCGGTAGATCTCCACGCGCGTCAGCGCGCACCGCACCTCGTTGCTCCGCCAGCTCCGCCAGGGGCGGTACAGCACGTCCTTGGCCAGCTGAAGGCGCTGGGGATCGTTGGCGGTCTCGGCGGCAAGCTCCGCCATGGCCCACTCGGTGATGAGCGCGAAGCGCAGGCGCACGCGCATGGCGGGGTCGCGCACGAAGCCCTCGGGGTCGTCGTCGATCCGCTCGAGCAGGCCCTCGCGGCGGGCTTGGTCGAGCTCGCGGTGCAGGCGGAGGGTGTGGTGCTCGGAGCGCAGCAGCAGGATGTGCCGCAGCATGGCCACCGCCTCGCGGCGGACGTTGCGGTCGTCGTCGCCGTCGCGGTCGTCGTCATCGTCGACGGCGGAGTCCTCGGCGAGGTACTTCTCGAGGTAGCCGTGGAGGGCGGCGGTGTTCTGGAACAGGTAGATGCGGTCCCAGAAGTGTTGGTAGGCCACCTGGTGGGTGGTGCGGGCGTCACGGTCCTCGGCGGCGACGGAATCGGTGTCGGTGAGGAAGCAGAAGAAGCTCTGCTCGGTGACCTGGGTCTTGAGGTTGTCGACCAGGTAGGTGACCAGCTCGGGGTCGACCTTGTCGAGCTCGTCGACCACGAACACGGGGTGCAGGCCGACCTTGCGCAGGCCCTGCAAGAGCCGCGGCAGGCGGTGGATGAGCGATTCCACGTCGGCCTTGAGCACGTAGGCGCGCTCGTCCTTTCGATCCTCGCGCCGGGAGCTGCGGCTGGTGATGGTGAGGCCCGCGCCCACGCCGGCGGTGATGAGGGGGCCGGCGATGCCGGCGAGGACCCACTCGCCCTCCGCCACCAGGCCCGCGGCCGCGGCCGCGCCGGCGATGATGGCGGTGGAGGTCTTGAGCAGGTCGCCGGGGCGAACGGTGCGCTCCTGGGTGCGCTCCAGCTCCGCCTGGTCCTTGGAGTCGCGGCGGTCCTCGGCCTCGGACACCACGGCCAGGCGGGCCTCGGAGAGGTCTTGGAGCACGGCGACCTCGGCCGCGCCACGGTGGGTGGGCTCGCGCGAGAACGCGCCGTGCTCACCCCAGCCCAGCCGCTGCCAGTAGGCGACGAGGTCGGAGAGCACGGGGCCGCGGCGCATCTCGTGGCGCAGCTGCAAGAACAGCTCGAAGCGGTCGGTGGTGGTGCGCTGCTCGGGGAGCAGCTCGAGGCGAATGGTGCGCTCGATCTCGCCGAGCACCGCGTCGAACAGGCTCACCGCCATGTCGCGCAGCAGCTGGAGCACGGGCGGGTAGCGGCGGGCGGGCTGGTCGTCGGAGTCGGGCGGGGGGCTGCGCACGGGCGCGAGGTTGGGGCCGTACAGGCGCACCAGCAGCGGGCGGTGGCCCTGGAAGGGCGAGCCGGCGGCGAGGCACTCGGCGTACAGCTGCTGCACCACCCACTCCACGGTGGTGGTCTTGCCCGCGCCGGGATCGGCGGCCAGCAGGTACGACGAGCCGGAGACCTCGCGCCGCACGTAGCGGACCAGCGCGCGGGCGAGCTGCTCGCGGGCGGCGGAGTCGGCGTAGAACACCGGCTTGCCCGCGACGCGCAGGCCCTTGTCGAGGGTGGTGAGCAGGGCCGCGTCGGTCCAGGGGCGGGGCCCGGGGCCGACGCGGCTGGACCACCTCGTCCGGCTCGACCCCTTGGCGCGGGAGGGCTCGCTCATCGAGGCTCTCGGCCGGTGAGGTCGTCCTCGTCGTCGGGATCGGCAAGCTCGATGGGGCCGACCAGCTCCACGGGCAGGGCGGGGTCGGGCTTGGCCGCGGCGCTCGACCTGCGCTCGGGGGACCAGGGCACGCAGGCCGCCCCGGTCTTGGCGGGGTCGACCCCCGGGTCGCAGATGCCGTCGCCGTCGTTGTCGTATTCGGGGCAGCCGTCGTCGTCCTCGACCCGGTCGCGGTCCTCGGGGAGGTTGGGGCAGGCGTCGTCGACGTCGAGCACCGCGTCGCCGTCGTTGTCGGGATCGGGGCAGCCGTCGACGTCTTCGAAGCCGTCGATGTCCTCGGGGTCGGCCGGGCACTGATCATCGACGTCGAGCCGGCCGTCGCCGTCGTTGTCGGGGTCGGGGCAGCCGTCGTTGTCCCAGTGGCCGTCGAGGTCCTCGGGCGCGGCGGGGCACTGGTCGTTGCGGTCGACGACCCCGTCGGCATCGGCGTCGCGCACCGCGGTGTGCTCGGGCAGGCTCTGCATCACGGCGATGGTGATGCCGATGGCCGAGGCGCCGATCAGGATGAGCGCGAACGGAGCGGAGAGCTGCCAGCCGCCCAGGCCCTGCCCGAAGCCGCCCCAGCGCTCCTGCAGGCCCACGCTGTCGCCCTTCCACACCCGCCACAGGGCCAGGCACCACGCCGTGCCGCCCACAAGGCCGAAGGCGATGGCGACCAGGCTGCCCAGCGGGTCGGCGGTGAAGTCCACGGACGCTCAATGTGCCACCTTCGGGGGGCCAGCATCAAACTCCGGGCGTAGATGGAGGGCGCGGCGGTGCGCGATGCTCGGGATCGGCCGGGTGGACGGGCTTGGCTGGGTTGGTTTGCTGGGATTTGCTCTGCTGGGATTGGTTTGCTGGAGGGGGGCGATCGGATCGGGTGGGGTCGGCTACGATGGCCGCATGCGCGTGCGATGGATCGGGTTGGCGGTGGGGGTGCTGGGGTGCGGAGCGCCGGGCGGCGGCGACGAGGAGGCCTCGGCCACGCAGCCGACCACGCTCGGCGCGACGTTGGGGCCGGGCGACTCCACCGGCTCGGGCGACGGCGCGACGACGGGGCCGGGCCCGGCCTCGACCACCGTGGGGGCCACCGACGGGGTGGACTCGGGCAGCGGGCCGGGGATCAAGTTCGACCTCGACGACCCGGACACGCCGGACACGGGGATGGTGGACCTGTGCACGGTGGTCGACGACATGGACGGGATCGGGCCGTGCGAGGAGGTGGCCCCGCCCGACAGCTTCGAGCCGGAGGTGCAGTGGACGTTCGGGGCCGGCGAGTCCAGCTGGGTCACGCCGCTGGTGGCCAACCTCACCGACGACGACGGCAACGGCACGATCGACCTGTGCGACGTGCCCGACGTGGTGCTGGTGTCGAACACCAACATCTCGTACGGCGTGTCGTGCTTCGTGCACGTGCTCGACGGGGCGACGGGGGCGGAGCACTTCTCCATCCCGCTGTCGGAGCAGGTCTCGTGCACGGGCACGCCGGCCCTCGGCGACATCGACGGAGACGGGCTGCCCGAGCTGGTGGTGCTGTGGAACGACGCCAACCAGTTCCGGCTGAAGGCGTTCGAGCACGACGGCACGCTCAAGTGGGCCAATGTGACCGACAACGCGGCGGCCGATCAGTTCTCGCGCGAGTCGGGCTCGGTGGCGCTGCACGACCTCGACGCCGACGGCGACGTGGAGATCGTGTTCAACCATGAGGTCTACGATCACGATGGGGTGATGCTGTGGTCGATGACCAACCCGGTGCCGGGCGAGGGCGAGGCCTCGGTGGGGGTGGACCTCGACGGGGACGGGGACATGGAGGTGGTGACCGGGCATGCGGCCTACCACCACGACGGGAGCGTGTACTACGACCTCTATCCCACGGTGACGTCGCAGGCGATCCCGCAGATCGGCAACCTCGACGGCGACCCGCAGCCGGAGGTGTTCGTGACCTCGGGGCAGGGGCTTTGGATGCTCGAGCACGACGGCACGGTGAAGTGGGGGCCGGCCACGCCCACCGGGGTGCCGGCGGGGGGCTACGCGGTGTGGCAGCGACCGGGCACGATCCACGACTTCGACGGCGACGACGTGGCGGAGTGGGCCAGCTCGTCGCAGTCGTTCTATGCGGTGTACGAGGGCCCGAACGCGGGCGACGTGCTGTGGCAGGTGATGGTGCAGGACTTCTCGGGGGCCACGGGCGGGACCGCGTTCGACTTCGACGGCGACGGGGTGGCGGAGGCGATGTACTCCGACGAGGTCGCGTTTCGGATCTACGACGGGATCTCGGGGGCGGTGCTGCTGGAGATCGCGCGCAGCAGCCCGACGATCGTGGAGTATCCGGTGGTCGCCGACATCGACAACGATGGGTCGGCGGAGATCTTGGTGACGAGCACCAGCGGGCAGCCGGCGCTGCAGGCGATCCGCGACGTGCAGGACCGGTGGATCCAGGCGCGCCGGATCTGGAACCAGCACGCGTACTACGTGACGAACGTGCGCGAGGACGGGACGATCCCGCAGGTGCCGGTGAACAACTGGGAGTCGCTGAATACGTACCGGACGAACGCGCAGATCGAGGGCGGCGGGCTGTGCAAGCCGCCCGGGTGAGCGGGGCGGGGCGGGGCTGAGCGGCGCTTCGTAAAAAAAGAGTCAGATCCGGCCGATCATCTGTGCAGCATGACGACTCTTCATGCTGCCATGTCGTGCGGAGCCGAGCTGCTTGCAGATCGAGCGCCAGATGGGCGGACCGGATTTCATGGCGGGACCCACGCGGAGCATCGACCCCTGTGTGTTCTGCGCACCGCCAGCCGGCGGCAGACGGGCTCATAAACACATGTAATTACAAAGTTAAAGAAGTGCGATAATAGCGCAGCCGACTGCTCGGTCTCGGAATTAATTGACGTCCCGTCACACAGCAGATATCGTTCACTGCGAGGACGGTGAGCGACCCTCTAGACGAACCTCTCTCCAGGCCAGGCCTCAAGAGAATCATTCGAGTTGCCCTAAGTGGGGGAACGCTCAGGTTCTCATCTCATTGCGACGATCGTCTTCGTGAACGCCACATGAGCAAGCCCGACGTGGTGAATACACTGAGAGGTGGTTGGCTCGAGAATATTGACTTCATCGCAGGAAGTCATCGCTATACAATCCGCTCGAACCACATGTTCGTCGTGATCGCAGTGAGAAGCCACGACTGCATTGTTGCCGTGACATGCTGGAGGAACGACCGTGACTGAGCAATGGACATGTCTTGACTGCGGGGCCGAAATGAAGGCTTTGTTCGTGGACCATCACTACGTCGACAATGGCGCTCTCCAAGTTCTATTGGTCGGTGTCTCAAAGTATGAGTGCTCGAAGTGCGGGTACTCAGAAATCGAAGTGCCGAGAGTAGAGGATCTGCACTTGGTCCTCCGGAGAACTATTGCCGAAAGAACGGAGCGGCTATCCGGACCGGAGATTCGTTTCCTAAGGAAAAGCTTGGGGTGGTCAGGTAACGATCTTGCTGATCTGATAGGCGTGTCGCGTGAGACCATTAGCAGGTGGGAAACATCGCATCGCGAAATTCCACAGCCGGCTGAGCGACTATTGCGTTTGCTCGTCATGACCAAATCGCCCAAAGACGACTATCTTGATAAGCTCAGGGCATCAGGCACAGAGCCCACATCGCCCAAGTCCATACGGATTGTGAGAGACGGCAATCTATGGCGGCAGGACCACTCGAGTATGCTCGCCGTTTAGTGACTGTCTACGCAGTTCGAGAACGCTGAGGTGAGTTCAGGCCTTTTTCGAGGGGTCTGCTCGTCCGGGCTTCAGTCGCGCTCGCAGGCGGTGCGGAGGGCCTCGTTGAGCTTGCGGTACTGCGGGTACATCTGCTGCTCGGCGAGGCGCACGAACAGGCCGGCCAGCAGGCCCCGGAAGGTCTCGGTGTGCACCACCCGGGTGCCGATCGAGGTGGGCTCGAGGCGGAAGCCGTGGCAGCCGACCATCACCCGCGGGATGCCGCCCTGCCACGCCAGCTCGCGCTCGCGGCGAACGGTGACCAGCCGCACCGGGATCCGGGCGCGCTCGAGCGGCGGGCGCAGCAGGGGCGGCATGGGCAGCGAGAGGGTGAGCCGACCCTGGGTGGCCTCCTGCAGCGGGCCGCGCAGCTCGAGGGTGAGCAGGTGGTTCCACTCCGACCATCGCTCGAGGTCGGTGAGCACCTCCCACACACGCGGGGGCGGAGCGGCGATCTCGATCTCGGTGTAGAGGGTGTGGCCGGACACCCGGGTCGCATACCACCCTCGGGCGTCCGGCCCAAGCCCCGTCCCGGAAGGCGTCGAACCCTCTCCACCGGCCGCTCGACAGCGAGCTCGACCTCTCAGCGGATGCGCTCGTAGATGCCAGGGTAGAACGCCACGTCGTCCCACGATGGCTGGCCGTGGAGGTCCCAGCCCGCCTGCACCCCGGCCCAGAACCCGGGCTCGTCCTCCCACACCACCAAGCTCACCAGGCCGAGTTCGACCTCGGGAATGGCCTCGGATTCGTACTGACGGTACAGCGACGACGTGACGTACCCAGGCTGGCCCTCGAGCACCTCGTTGACGTCGTGCCAGTACCCGGCAACCTCATCGATGCGCTCGGTGGGGACCTCGAACGCGTTCACGAACACCGTGTTGGAGCCGTCGAAGCTGGCCTCGGCCGCGGGGCCATCGATGCGCTCGTAAAGCCCCGGGTAGGTGGTGACGCCCTCCCACGATGGCTGGCCGTGGAGGTCCCAGCCCCTCTGCACCGCGGGCCAGAAGCCCGCTTCGTCCTCCCAGGTGATGATTGCGACCCGCCCGAAGCGGACCTCGGGAATGGCCTTGGTCGCCACGGCGGCGGCCAGGAACGAGGAGACGTAGCCAGGCTGCGTCATGAGCACGTCGTTGACGTCGCTCCAGTATGTGGTCACCTCGTCGTGCTGGTCGGCGCCGAGCTCGAAGGCGTTGATCAAGGCGATCGGCCCGAGTTCACCAGGACCCTCGGTCTCGGCCTCGGTCTCGGCCTCGGTCTCGGTGCTCGCCGTAGTGTCGTCGAGCGACGAGGTTCCGGTTCCGATCGTCGAGCCCTCGGTCTCGGTCGCCCCCGTCTCGGACTGGGGCGTGCCGCTCTCGGCATCGGCCATGGTCGGTGGAACACCGCACGCGGTGAGCAGCGCCCCCAAGAGCACGAGCTGGGCGCCCCCGAAGCGGGGTCGAGCCGGGCGAGCGAATTCGCGCGGTGAGGGAGTGATGGACGCGTGAACGAGCGTGGTCATGTGGTTGCTCTCCGGTGGGGTTCCCGTCGCGAGAGCCTCCCACGGCCTCGAATCTGTCCTTGTTGAGACTATTCTTCAAAGTGATTATATTGATTCAGTCATTAGTAGATATACTATACGGAGTGAGCCTCGCCGGAATCGACGTCAATCTCTTGGTCGCTCTCGACGTGCTGCTCGAGGAGCGGCACGTCACGCGTGCGGCTCGACGCATGGGGATCACCCAGTCGGCGATGAGCCAGACCCTCCAGCGCGTCCGGGAATTGCTCGACGATCCTCTGTTGATCCGACGAGGTACGGTCATGGTCCCCAGCCCGCGCGCAGAGGCGCTGACCGGCCCGCTGCGGAAGGCTCTGCGCGCCCTCGAGACCACCGTCTACGCGGTCGATGCGTTCGAGCCCGCGAGCGCTCGCACGACCTTCCGCGTCGCCCTCTTCGACGTCTACGCGCTGAGCTTGGTACCCAAGCTCGTGGCGCGGCTATCGAGCGAGGCGCCGGGTGTTCGCCTGGAGGTCGTGCCGATCGACATGGGGCGCGTGGTGGAGCAGCAGCGCAACGGAGATGTCGACGTCGCCCTCTTGGTGCCCCGTGAGTTCCCCTCGGACATCGACCACCAGCCGCTGATCCCGGAGACGATGGTCGCGATGGCGCGCACCGGTCATCCCATCCTCGCGCATGGGCGGCCCCCCGACCTCGAGGACGTCGTGCAGTGGCCTCACCTCACGGTGCGCATCACGGGGCGGGGCCATACCGCGGTCGACGAGCAGCTCGCGGCTCGAGGCAGCGCGCGTCGGGTACGCGCCCAGGTCGCCTACTTCTTGGCCGCCCCCGCCGTCGTCTGTGCCAGCGATCTCATCGCCGCCGTTCCGCTCACCGCCGCAGTGGCATTCGCCCAGCGGTGGCCGGTGGCCTTGTTCCCCTACCCCGCCGGCCCCCTGCCCTATACGGTGAGCATGACCTGGGCCCGGCACCTCGATGCCGATCCCGCGCAGGTGTGGCTACGAGGCTGCATCCGCGCCGCGGCCCGCGAGGTGATCGACGAGCGCGACCAGGGATGGGCCGTGCCCTCGTAGCGCGCCCGTGCGACCGCGCGCGACCCCCGGCCCCGGGCCATCAGTCATCCAGGCCCTCGGCCGCGTCGAGCACCTGCTCGCGGAGCCAGCGATGGGCCGCGACGTGCTCGTGGCGGGGGTCCCAGAACATCGACATGGAGAACCGTCGGATGCGAAGGGGAGGGGCCAGGACCCGGAGAGCGTAGGGGGCCGCCACCGCTCGGCCCACCCGAGAGGCGATGGTGGTGATGAGATCGGTCTGCGCCAGGATCGGCGGCGCGAGCAGGAAGTTGGGGACGTAGAGCGCGATGTGCCGCTCCAGGCTGCGGGCGGTGAGGGCGGTGTCGACCATGCCCCGCATGCTGCCGAAGGGCGAGATGAGCAGGTGCTCGAGCGAGACGTACTGCCGCAGCGTCAGCCGTCGACCGACGCGGGGGTGCCCGGTCCGCACCAGGCAGACGTAGCCGTCGTCGAACAGCTCCTGGTGCATCACCCCGTCCGGCAGGGTCGAGTGCAGCGTGAAGCCGAGATCGACCTCCCCCCGGTCCATGCGATCGCGGACCGGGGAGGCCCCGTTCATCGGCACGACGCGCAGGGTGATGCCCGGAGCGTCGCGGTGCAGCCGCTCGACGAGCTGTGACAGCAGCACGAAGCAGGCGTAGTCGTTGGCCGAGACGTTGAAGACGAGCCGGGCCGTGGCCGGGTCGAATGCGCGCGGGCCCTCGAGGGCGGCCGACAGGTGCGTGAGCCCAGTATGCACGTGCCCGACCAGCGCCAGCGCGCGCTCGGTGGGCACCATGCGGTTGCCGTGGCGCACCAGCAGAGGATCGTCGAACAGGGCGCGCAGACGAGCGAGGGCGTTGCTGGTGGCCGGCTGGCTCAGCCCCACCCGCCGCGCCGCTCGGGACACGCTGCGCTCCTTCATGAGGGCATCGAAGGTGACGAGCAGGTTGAGGTCGAGACCAGAGAGATTCACGGCGTCAATGACTTGTATACTCCAAATCCATGGGACAGATGAGCCGGGTGAGCCCATACCCACGGCATGACGCGCTCACTGCCTCCCGTACTGCTGACCGCCGCCCTCGGCCTGAGCCTCCTCGCGTGTGGGGACGACGGCTCGGCCGGAGAGACCGACGACCCCACGACCGACTCTGGCGGGGTCTCGGCGACCGGCACCGACTCTGCGCCCGGCACGACCGCCTCCACCGTCGATCCCGATGGGACGACGTCGGGAACCACCGCGGGGCCGGGAACGAGCACCGGTGACCCGACGGGCGAGCCGACCAGCGAGAGCGGATCGTCCGGAGAGGTCGTGTGCGACGCGGACACGATCGAGCTGCCCGGCGACGATTTCTACCCCGAGGGCATCGCCTCGGATGCCGCGGGAAACCTGTACATCACGAGCATCGCCACCGGAGCGGTCGTGATGGCCGATTCCTGCGACGGAGAGGTCACCGAGCTCATCGCTCCGGGGGAGGGCCTGGTGAACCCGGTGGGGCTCATCGTCGTCGAGTCGGCCGGGGCGCTGGTGATCTGCAGCTCCGATTTCTCGTTCGCCACGCCGCCGAGCATCGACGTGCGCAGCATCGAAGACGGCTCGCCGATCGCCCAGCATACCTTCGACGCGCCCGGCTTCTGCAACGACCTCACCCTCGACGACGAGGGCAACGTCTACGTGACCGACTCGGGCGGGGCTCGCATCCTGCGGGTGGCCGCGGCCGATCTCCTGAGCGACGGACCGGCCCAGACCTGGGCCACCGATCCAGACTTCATGGTGGGGAAAGGGGAGTTCGGTCTCAACGGCATCGCCTTCGACGGGGACTCCTCGATCTACGTGGTCAATTCTGCTCAGGGAGCGCTCCACCAGGTGGCGATCGAGCCCGACGGCTCGGCCGGAGCGATCACCCCGATCTCGATCGAAGTCGCGCCCCTAGCCGCGCCCGACGGGCTCGAGTGGCTCGAGGACGGCACCATGCTGGTGGTCGAGGGGGGCCTGCAGGCGGTGTCTCGGATCACGCTGGCCGGGGGCTCGGCCACGGTCCAGGTGCTCGCGGACGGCTTCGACACCCCCACCACCTCGGCGATGGTGGGCTCCGACGTGTGGGTGGTGGAGGGGCAGCTCGACCACCTCCTCGGCTTCGACCCGCAGCCGCCCCAGGTGCCCTTCGTCGTCCAGCGTTGGAGCCGCTAGGCCCCCGTGGAGATGGGCGGGTGGTCCTCGTGCGGCATGGGGCTACCCTCGCCCTGGAGCCCGCGCCGAGCATGCCCGACTTCGAATCGCCGCCGCCCCGTCATCGGCGCTGCCTGGTGCGGCGCGGGTCGGCCGAGCGCACGCGCGAGGCGGCCCTCGCCGCGGTGGCGGGTCTCGATCCCGCGCAGGTGCTGTGGCTGGGGGAGGCCGGCGAGCAGGAGCGCTTCGAAACCATCGAGCCGCGTCGGGTGCAGCGGGCGCTGGGGCGCTCGCTGGACGCGGTGGTGATCGACGCGCACCACGGCCTCGAGCCGGACGTGCTCGGGGCGGCCCACGGCCTGGTGCGAGGAGGTGGCGCGCTGGTGCTGCGCATGCCCGGGGCGGGCGCGTTGCTC
>JGI12210J13797_10360113_pt1 | contig 13000 bp, 14 predicted proteins | sample ElkSlonscriptome_3_FD_13797 | JGI IMG/M metagenome (IMG submission 13797)
CTCCCGCCTCACCACCTTCACTCCGGACCGCCATGCTCTTCCGCCAATATCGTGACCCGAAGCTCGCCCAGTACGCATACCTCGTCGGCTGCCAGAAGACGAACGAGGCCCTCATCATCGACCCCCTGCGGGACATCGATCAGTATGTGGAGGCTGCGGAGGCCGAAGGACTGACCATCACCGCAGTGGCCGAGACTCACATCCACGCCGACTTCCTGTCCGGCGCCCGGGAGTTCGCCGAGCGACACGGGGTCAAGCTCTACCTCTCCGACGAAGGGGCCGACGAAGGATGGGCCTCGAACTGGGCCAAGGACTCGAGCTACGACGTCACCTTCCTCAAGGACGGCGACTCGTTCATGATCGGCGCCATCGAAGTGAAGGCAGTCCACACCCCGGGACACACACCGGAGCACGTGAGCTTCGTGGTGGTGGATCGGGGGGGCGGTGCGACGACGCCGATGGGTATCGCCACCGGCGACTTCGTCTTCGTCGGAGACCTGGGCCGTCCGGACCTGCTGGAGCAGGCTGCGGGAATGCACGGCGTGCAGGAGGATTCGGCCCGGACGCTCTTCCAGTCGCTCCCGAGGTTCGAAGAGCTGGGCGACGAGCTTCAGGTCTGGCCCGCCCACGGCGCCGGGTCCACCTGTGGCAAGGCGCTGGGTGCGGTGCCCACGACGACGGTGGGCTACGAGAAGCGATACAACGCCTCCCTGGCTGCTGCCACGGGCGGCGAGGACGCCTTCGTGGAGGCCATCCTCTCCGGCCAGCCCGAGCCTCAGATGTACTTCGCCCGTATGAAGCGGGACAACCGGGACGGGGTGCCCCTCCTGGGTGGCCTTCCGCGCCCGCCACACCTCACGGTCCTGGAGTTCGCCCGCCTGGTGGACGACGAGTCCACCCTGGTCGTCGACACCCACCTGGACCGCTCAGGCTTCATGGCCCACCACGTCCCCGGGGCCCTGTACGCCCCGATGAACAAGAGCTTCAACACCGTGGTCGGCTCCCTGGTGATGGACGAGACCCGACCCATCGTCCTCGTAGTGGAGAAGAGCAAGCTCGAGGAGGCCGTCCGGGACCTGGTCAGGATTGGCTACGACAACGTCGTGGGCTACCTGACCCCCGATGGCCTGAGCCGCTATTTCGAGGAGGGCCACCCTTCCGCTTCGATCCCGGAGCTCAGCTTCGACGAACTCGAGGAGATGAGGGGCGAAGAGGGCATGGAGGTGCTGGACGTCCGTTTCGCCAGCGAGTTCGTGGAGGGACACGTCCCCGGGGCCGTCAACGCCTCCTACACTCGCCTGCCGGCCTACCTGGAGGACCGGGTGCCCCAGGGGAAGACCCTGTTGGTGCATTGCGCCTCCGGCGCGCGGTCCGCGGCGGCCAGCGCCTTCCTCGCTCGGGAGGGCTACCACGTCCGCTACGTGAACGGGTCGTTCGACGACTATGCGGCATCGCAAGAGATCGCCACGGGTCCCGCCGAGGAGCCGGCTCTGGTGTGATTCCGAGGATGGCGGGCGTCCGAAGCCGGTGAGACCGGCCGCGGACGCCCGCGCCCCGGCGTCGGCAGGATTCCACCCGTACCCCGAGCGTCATCGTGCTCTTCGTCATCCTCGGCGCCGTTTCGATCGGCCTGGTCCTGGGGCTCCTGGGCTCCGGCGGGTCGATCCTGACGGTCCCCGTCCTGGTGTACCTCGCTCACGAGCCCGACAAGGTCGCCATCGCCGAGAGCCTGGCCATCGTCGGGGGCATCGCTCTGGTCGGCGCTCTCCCCTACGCCCGACAGAAGCTGGTGGACTGGCACAGCGTCCTCTACTTCGGAGTCCCCGGAATCGTGGGGACCTATTCGGGAGCGGCCCTCTCCAGGTGGGTACCGGGAGCGGTGCAGCTGGCCTTCTTCGCTGTGGTCATGCTCCTGGCGGCCGGCCTCATGTTCCGGGGCCGAAAGGGGTTGGACGACAAGGGGAAAGTGCCCCACGAACGCCAACCCCTCTGGCTCATCGCGACGGAGGGGCTTCTGGTCGGCGTGGTCACAGGCCTGGTCGGGGTCGGCGGCGGGTTCCTCATCGTTCCGGCTCTCGTCCTGCTCGGAGGGCTCTCCATGCGGCTGGCGGTGGGGACGAGCCTCCTGATCATCGCGGCCAAGAGCGCGGCGGGATTCTGGAAGTACACCGAGGTACTGGCCGAGGTGGGGCAGCAGGTGGATTGGGGGCTGATCGCCCTCTTCACCGCCGTGGGGATCCTGGGCTCCTTCGCAGGGAGCGCCCTGAGCCAGCGTGTACCTCAGGCCCAGCTCAAGAGGGCCTTCGCGGTGTTCCTCCTCGTCATGGGTGGCTTCATCCTGGCCCGGGAGGGCCCCAGGGCGCTGGGCGGCGACACCGAGAGCACGGCGGAGGCGGTCGCTGTCGAGGGGGTCGCCGGACCCGTCGACAGCGGACTCTGATTCCAGAACCCAGCTGAAGCCCGCTTCGAACCCCTACCCAAAGGACTGAAATGACAACCTCACTCCCCGCCCGAATCGAGGTGCCAAACGACGCCTACGCCACCCTGGCCGAGGCCCTGCGCAGCGACACGAGCCCGGTGGGCATCGACGCCAAGAAGACCCACGTGATCATCCTCCACATCCTGCTGGACATCCAGGATCGGTTGGCCCGGATCGAGAACCGACTCGACCGTCTGGAGCCCGGGCAGAGCGACGAGCCCGAATCCCGGATCTGAACTCCGGTCCCGGAGCTGAGCCCGACCCAGCCTCTCACTGCTTCGCCCTCCGGCCCCGATCCAACTCCCCCAGCCCCCTGTCGAATGTCCTTCCTATCCCGCCTCTTCGGGCGATCCGATTCCGCCACGCCGACTCCCCGCGCCTTCGTGGCAGAACGAGACCCCCGTGCACCGGTCCTGGACGTACGAACGTCTCGGGAGTACGCCTCGGGCCACGTCGCCGGGGCCATCCACGTGGACGTGAACGCGCCGGACTTCGAGGCCAAGATCGACGAGCTCGCCTCCGTCGGGACGCTGGCGGCGGAGCGTCCCATCTACCTCTACTGTCGTTCCGGCGCCCGCTCCGGGAAGGCGGTCCGCATCCTGAGAGGGAAGGGGTACCAGGAGGCCTACAACGTGGGCGGTCTTCCGGCCCTGAGGGGCGCCGGCGCCCAGGTCGTAACCTGAACTACTCCTTGAAGACCGACTCGAACTCCCGAAGAGGCATGCCAGCGTCGCCAGCACCTGTGCCGGCGGATTCGGATCGGGCCAGTTCCAGATCGAAGGCGACCCGATCGGCACGGTAGTAGCGGCGTTGGTAGTAGATGGCTTTGTCCGCCGCCGTATAGCTCACCCGTTCGACCAGGAGGAGGGGGGCGCCAGTGGGGATCCGCAGCGGCCCTGCCTCATCCTGGCCCGCCACCGTGGCCTCGATCCGGTATCGAGCCCGGACGACGGGGATGTCGTAGTCCCTCTCCAGGACCCGGTAGATCGTCTCCTTCGTGAGATCGTGTCCTTCGATGAACTGCGCGTAGAAGGGGGGGAGCCACGTGCGGTCCAGGGCGATGGGCTCGCCGTCGCCGATCCGCAGCCGATCCAGACGGATGACGGTGGCGCCCTCGTCGAGGTCCAGGGCATCGGCAGCGGCGGGCGTCGCCGGCTCGGGTTCGCGCAGGAGTACCCGACTCGACGAGGAGAGGCCCGCCCGCTCCATGTCCTGGGCGAAGTCGGTGAGGCGCACGAGGCCCTGGGGCAGCTTCGGCGGCGCCGCGAAGGACCCGAGCCCCTGCCGGCGGTAGATCAGCCCCTCGTTGTCCAGCGTCGCGAGAGCCCGTCGGACCGTGATCCGGCTCACGCCGGACAGCTCTCCGAGTTCGCTCTCGCTCGGGAGCTGATCGTGGGGGGCGTAGTCGCCCGACGTCAGTCTTTCTCGCAGCCAATCGGAGAGCTGCTCGTGCCGGGGGCGACCGGTCTTCAGGGAGGGAAGCTGGGTCATGGCAGGCGGTGAAAGGGTCAGATTGGACGAAGGTAATGATGCGGGGCATGACGAGCAAACTTGTTATAACGGGTTGACACAAGATATGGCGTGTAGTAACTACAAGGTGTTCGACCCGTCCCCTCGTCCTGGATGCTCATGCCGACCTCCGACTTGGCTCCCCCACGGTCCGGCGACGCCCGCGACCCTGCGGGCATCGCCCCCGCCGACCGCACCGAGAAGATGTCGATCCAACTCGACGCCATCGAAGCGCGCCTCGCCCGACTCGAGCCCCTCCTGGACACCTTTAGCCAGGCACCAGCTGTCGCCGCTTCGGCCGTAGACGTCGTCGACGACTACTCGGGCCGTCTGAGGGATCGGGGCGTAGACCCCGAGGTGCGTATCGGACGCCTCCTTCAGCTGGTTGAGCGGCTCACCGACGACGGCACGATATCCAAGATGGAGCACGCCCTGGATCTGGCCGACCAGCTGCCGGGACTCGCCTCCATGGCTGTCGATGTGGTGGACGAACAGGCCGGCCGTCTCCGGGACGAGGGGATCGACCCGGGCCAGGCTCTCGCGAACGGGACCCGGACAGCCCTCCAGTTCGCCAGCCTTGTCGGCACCCGGGAGGTCCACGCCCTCAAGACGATCCTCGCCTCCGAGGCGCTGGCCCCCGAAGCGGTGGCCGTCGTGTCCGCTGCGGCCCAGGCCCTGGTGGAGTGCCAGGGACGGGAACGGAAGCGGGTCGGGCTCTTCGGGTTGGTGGGTGCTCTCCGGGATCCCGACATCCAGCGGGCCCTGGACTTCCTGCTAGGGGTGGGCCGTCGGTTTGGAGCCGCCCTCGAGGCGGGCCCCCCCTCCGCCGCCGTCGTCCACCAACAGGCCGACAGCGTAGGCTCCCGCTGACCCCCGACCTACTCCACATCCACCGCCTCAACCCCCGAGACCATGACCGACGCTCCCCCGAAACAGCACTTCGAAGTCCTCATCGTCGGCGGCGGCACGGCCGGCATCACGGTGGCGGCCCAGCTGCTTCAGTCCGACAGCCCACCCCGGGTCGGGATCCTCGACCCCGCCGAGAAGCACTACTACCAGCCGTTGTGGACGTTGGTCGGCGGCGGCGTCGTACCGAAGGAGGAGTCGGAGCGTCTGGAGGCCGACGTGATCCCCGACGGGGCGACCTGGATCCAGGACGCCGCCACGAGCTTCGATCCCGAGAACGACGCCGTGGCCACTGGAGGAAGCGGTACGCTGACGTACGACTACCTGGTCGTCTGCCCCGGCATCCAGATCAACTGGCAGGCCATCCCGGGCCTGGCCGAGAGCCTCGGGCGCAATGGTGTGTGCTCCAACTACTCCTACGACCACGTGGATCACACCTGGGAGACGGCCCAGCGGATCGCCGGGAAGGCCGGTCCTGTCCGAGCCCTCTTCACCCAGCCCACCGGGGCGGTGAAGTGCGGTGGCGCCCCTCAGAAGGTGATGTACCTGACGGCGGACCACCTTCGGCGCTCCGGCAAGCTCGCGGACGCAGAGGTGGAGTTCTTCTCTCCCGGACAGGTGATCTTCGGCGTGACGAAGTTCGCCGAGACGCTCAAGAAGGTCGTGGCACGGTACGGCATCAAGACCAACTTCGGCCACGAGCTCATCGAGGTGCGTGGAGAGGAGCAGGAGGCCGTGTTCCGCGTGGTTGGAGACGACGGCGAGTCCACGGAGCGGGTAGTCCCCTTCGATATGCTCCACGCCACGCCACCGATGAGCGCGCCGGACTTCCTGGCCCGCAGCCCCCTCGCGAACCAGGACGGCTGGGTGGACGTGGACAAGCACACGCTCCAACACGTGCGCTACCCCAACGTCTTCGGTCTCGGCGATGCGGGCTCGACCCCCAACGCCAAGACGGGGGCCGCCATCCGGAAGCAGGCGCCCACGGTGACCCGGAACCTCCTCACGGTCCGGGCAGGAATGGGCCTGAACGGGAATGCGGAGAGGTACAACGGGTACGCATCGTGCCCGCTGGTGACCGGATACGGCCGACTGGTCCTCGCCGAGTTCGACTACGACAACAACCCGGACCCCAGCTTCCCCTTCGACACCGCCCAGGAGCGGTATTCCATGTGGCTCCTCAAGAAGGACCTCCTCCCGAACATGTACTGGCACGGGCTGCTGGAGGGTCGCGCCTGAGGCGAATGTCGGCTTCCGGCAGCCCTGCTTGCGGCGGCGGCCGCAGTCCGACGGTCAGTAGGGCACCCTTCGGACCGACTGCCGCCGGGCGGCGGCGATCTGCGAGCCCTCGAGACGACGTCGGTCCTCACCCAGACATCCCACGGCCATGAGGTTCCCCCGGGACACGCACGGTACATGGGGCAGGCTGAGCGAATGCCCCAGTTCGTGGGCGAGGACTCTCCCGGTGAGGGCCAGGTTCGGTGATTCGAACTGCGAGGCGACCTTGACCACCAGGAGTCCGGCGCCGAAGTAGACCCCGGCCACGGGGCTCTCGCCCAGGTCGTGGATGAAGAAGGCGTCCCACTCACCAGGCACCCGGTTTTCCCGGGGCAGAACCCCCCGAAGGACATCCGCGTCCACGTCCTGACCCTGGGCGACCTGCTCCAGCATCTGCTGGAAGCCGTCCGTCTCTACGGCCTCTTCGAAGAGGACTTCGGTCACGTCCCAGCGGATCTCCGCCGCCGCCCAGACCTGGTTGGCCTCGACGACGAGTGCGCTGACCTCGTCCTCGTCGATCCGGGCGTCGAGTTGGGGGAAGCGCTGGGAGGAGAGGATGTGCACCCGGACCGGGAGCGTCACGGTTCCCCCTTCGGCTACCGCGAGGTCCACGGTGGACGGGTCCGAGCAGGCAGCGAGGGCGGCGAGACCGATCAGGGCCACAGGCCTGATGCGTGGGACGATCGTCTGGCTGATCATGGGCCCGGGGAGGAAGGATCGGTCAGCCCGGCACGGGGCCATACCTACGTCCAGGTTCCAAGCCATTACCCCGGTCCTCCCGGAGCGGTCGATCGATGATGGGCCACGGGAGTTGCCGGGCCCTTTTCGGACCCTGCGAGCCCCCGGCTCAGGCGCTGAGCATCGTGCCGCTCGGGTCCCTTCTCCCGATCCGGGCGTGGCTGCCGCGGCGGGCGGTGGTGGACCACCGCCCCCGACCCGTCGACTCCTCGGCCCTGCTCTCGCCGGTCCGGGCCTTCATCCACTCCAGAGCACACCGGGCGAAGGCCTGCTGATCGCGGTTCCAGCTCCGGGGCTCCGGGCCTCGGAGCATGTGGGCCAGGATGTCCACGCCTCGGGGACGCCGATCGGTGGGGCCGCGGTCCTGTAGGGTCTCGAAGCCATCCAGGATGCGGAGGATCAGGTACATGATCCGGCCGGCCCGCACGGGACGGCGTGACGCCGGCGCTCCGGCGGCGGTGGCGAGCCAGCTGGGCCCTTCGACGGTCGGCGCTCCAGCTCCTGTGGCCCCTCGCTCGGCAGCCGAATGGACACAGCCGAGCGCTGCGGTGAGGACCGCGTTACGACGACGGTTCTCGTGAGGCGCTCTCGACCCGTCCGTCCGGCCGACCTCCAACTCGTCGACGAGCAGCCTCCTGCTCCTCTCCAGTGCATCGCTGGGGCAGGCTTCCACCGCTTCGAAGAGATCGATGATGCGCCCCAGCATCGCCGCAGCCCTCAGCTGAGCGTCAAGAGGCTTCCCGGGCGTCTGGGTCCCGGTCGAGGCGGCGGGGGAAGGGCGGCGAACGGTCTGCAGACGAGTCACGAGAAGGTCCTTTGTGGGGTGCGTGAGGGGGTGTGCGCCAGAGCGGAGCGGAGAGGAGCCGACGGCGTCCCGCGACCGGCAGTCTGCTTCCACGGCGGACAGGTTATGCCGGGGGGCGCCCAGGGCCTCGCGGTTCGGGTGTCGGTTGCTCATGCTCTTTCAATGCGCAGGTGTTGGGGCCGTTCCAGCCGCGGGGTTCCGGGTGTCGCGAAGCTCGAAACGGGGGGTCGGCCCCCAAACGTTGCACGGCCCGTGCCAGCCGTGGGGAAGGCCGTCGCTGCGCCCCTGTCGTCGACGCCCCCGGGTGCCACGGGCCATCCGTCGGAGGCAGATGGCGCGGATGGATTTCCCTGGCCAATCCAGCCGTCTGATGCCACCGTGATGCCATGTCCCACACCGATTCCAGACCCGCCGACCCCCGCTCCTCCGTTCGACAGACGCCGCCACACACCCGCCCCGCGCCTGTGTCCGAGGCCGAACGTATCGGTTCGTTGGATGTGCTTCGGGGCTTTGCGGTCCTGGGGATCCTGACCATGAACATCGGATCGTTCTCCATGCCGTCGGCGACGTATCAGAACCCGACGGTCTGGGGCGACCTCACCGGGCTGAACCGCTTGGTATGGGGGCTGACGCACGTGCTTGGGGATCTGAAGTTCATGGCGATCTTCTCCATGCTCTTCGGGGCAGGCATGGTGCTCATGGCGGAGCGCCGAGAGGCCAGAGGGGGATCGGCCTGGGGCCTGCACCTCCCACGCATGGCCTGGCTCCTGCTCTTTGGTCTTGCCCACGCCTACGCCCTCTGGTACGGGGACATCCTCGTGTGGTACGCCGTCACCGGCACGCTCCTCTTCGGATTCCGGAAGCTGAGTCCCCGAAGACTCATCACCCTGGCCCTCGTCCTCTGGGCTGTTGGTTCGGGGCTGATGGCGGTGGCGGGTCTCTCCGTCCCGAGCTGGCCCGAGGAGGACCGGACGGAGCTCGTCGCCGATCTGGACCCGCCGCCTGCAGCCCTCGAGGCGGAGGTCGTCACGTATCGTGGCGGATGGCTCGAGCAGATGGAGCATCGGGTGCCCGAAGCGCTGGGGATGCAGACCGGGGTCTACGGCTTCTGGGCCTTCTGGCGCGTGGGGGGGCTGATGCTGCTGGGGATGGCCCTCTTCAAGCTCGGGATCTTCAGCGCCAAGGCGTCCACGGCCACCTATTGGATCATGGTGGGGGCGGGGCTGGTGGTGGGAATCCCCCTCATCCTCGTGGGCATCTCACGGAACGTCGCCACGGATTGGGCTGCGCCGGACTTCTTCTTTCTGGGCTCACTCTACAACTACTGGGGCAGCATTCCGGTGGCTCTGGGATGGGTGGGATCGGTGATGCTCGTGTGTAGCGGCGGCGCACTCCCGGCGGTGACCGAGCGCCTCGCTGCCGTGGGCCGCATGGCCTTTACCAACTACATCGCCCAGACCGCGATCTGTACCACGATCTTCTACGGGCACGGCCTGGGGCTCTTCGGGAGCATCGACCGGGTGGGTCAGGCCGGGATCGTTCTGGCCGTGTGGGCGGTCCAGTTCGCCGTCTCACCGTGGTGGATGAGGCGTTTCCGCGCCGGCCCGCTGGAGTGGTTGTGGCGCTCACTGGTCTACCGCCGGATGCAACCGTTCAAGCGGGCGGTGACGGTGGGCTGAGGGCGAGGGATGCGGGACAGGAGCTCTGGAGTCGTGTTCGGTGGGCGGGCCTCGCGGCCGTCGTCCTCAACCAGGGAACGGGGGTCGCCCCAGGCGGGCCACGCACGAGGTGTCGAGCTCCTCGGGGGATCCAGCCTCGAAGAAGGCCGACACGAGCCGGGCACCGCACTGCGTCCCCGTCTGCCCGTGGCCCTGGTCCTGGAAGACCACGTGGAGCGATGGAGTCAGCGTGGATCCGACTTCCGCGGCGAACTCCGGGGGTGTCACGGGATCTCCCGCACCAGAGAGGAGGAGCGTCGGGACGTCGGCGGTGAGGGCCTGGCGATGGCTGTCCGGGACGGTCCCTGCAGGCCAGGCATCGCAGGCGTCGTGCAGCCCGTTGGCGAAGTCCTCACCGAGGAAGGTGCCCTGGGCCTCTCCGCCCATGTCGGCCTCGGTGAAGTAAGGCACATCTTCTGCGCACAGCACCGAGAGCGTCATCCCGGTGCTGACCTGAGATCGTAGGGCGCCGGCGAAGCCCGCCCCGAGAGCCCCGGCCGGGGCGTAGTCCCCGGCGTAGGCGGAAGCGATCGCCCTGGGGATGACGGCGGCTGATCGTGCGCCGTACAGCGCGTACAGGAGCGCGCCGGCGTACTCGGCTCGCCCCAGCGTGAGGTCGACGGGATCCGGCTCCCCGGGGAACGGGACCTTGAGTTGGACCGGGGCCTCTTCCAGGCGATCCAGGACCTCGGCGAGCTGCGCTTCGAGGTCCCCGAGAGCAGCGCAACCCGAGTCCGCGGCACAGTCTTCCAGCACCAGCTCCAGGGCCGCCTGCGACGTCCTGGGGAACTGGGATGGTACGGCCATCCCCAGAGGGGCGACCCCGTCCAGGACCATGGATCGGACCCGGTCAGGATACTGCCTCGTGTAGGCCAGCGCCGCCCTTGTCCCGTAGGAACCGCCCCAGAGGTTCACCCGGTCGTAGCCCATGGCCGCCCGCACACGGTCCAGATCGTCCATGGCGATGGGGGTCGTGTAGAGCCGCGGATCCGCGTCGAACTCCGGACATGTGGACGGGTCGAAGTCGAAGCGGAGGGTGGACCGCAGCCATGGGCCGGCACCTTGGGTGGCGCACACCATCCCGTTGGATTCACCGGTTCCCCGCTGATCCACCAGCACGATGTCCCTGCGCCTCCGGGCGGGGAGCTGGACCATCAGCGGGGCCAGGTAGCGGGCCGCGGCCCCCGGACCCCCGTGGAGAGCGAAGATGGGGTCCGGGGCCCGGTCGCTCTCCAGCCCAGTGGCCGGGAGCACGGAGACGGCCAAGGAGATCGTCCGGCCCTCGGGAGCGTACGGATCTTCCGGGACCGCCAGCGACCCGCACAGGGCGTCGGGGACGGGGAACGCCCGGCAAGGCTCCAACTCGATCGTCGCCGGCGGCCCACCCGACGACTCCGCACAGGCGGTGGCGAAGAGGAGCATGCCTGGCAGGGCGACGGCGGGGAGGGGCAGCGTGGGCATACGGATGGGTGGCGAGGTGGGTATCGAGTCGGAGGGAGGATGGCCGGAACGTCTTCCACAGTCCAGCAAGCACAGCCCAGCGAAGCACGCCCGGCCGAAGAAGCCGCCACGACCACGTGGCACGCCGGGAGGTCGTGCGCAACACACCCGGCGCGGAGTACGTTGCCGCCTCATGAAATCTCTGAGCTCTGGACCCTCCGACCCAGGCGAGCACGCCGCCGGCGCTCCGCCTGCACCCTCGTCATTGCCCGTCTTCCTCGTGATCGGCCTGGGTTTGTTGCTCGCTCCGCCCATGGTGTTCGTCGTGGTGGGGCTCACCAAGGGGATGGGTCTCGCCGGGACGGCGGAGGCGGTGGTGGCTCAGTACGGAGTCAGGCGGATGAACCTCCTTTCCAGCGCCATCCCGAGCTTCCTGCCCCTTGTCCTCCTGGCTCTCCTGGTCTGGATCATCGGGCGTTTCACCTCCATTCAGGCGAGCCGTCGCTCCCTGGCCATGGGGGGAGGAGCGGCGATCCTGATCGTGATGGTCTGGATCAACTTCGAGTTCTGGCCGGTCTTCCTCCCGGAGCGTGTGACACCGGGCTTCCCACACGGGCTCGAGTTCGTCATCGGACCCCTCTACTTCGCGCCCGTGGCCATGCTGGTCGGGATGGGTCTTGCCGCCGTCCTGGACCGGAGCGATCGATGAGATCCAGCATCCTGCTCCTCTGCCTCGGGGTCTGGACTCCGGAGGCGACCCTGGACGTGGCGTGCCGGTGCACGGAACGCACGCTGGCCGAATACTACGAGGCTGCCGACGAGGTGTTTATCGGCACGCTGGTCCAGTCGGAGGACCACGGCGAGGAGCGACGCCGCTTCCACTTCGAGCGGATCGGTGAGTCGTACAAGGGCGGCGAAGAGGACGCCGCCGACCTCCCCTACGTCAGCTCCACAGCCTCCGCTTCCTGCGGGGTGTACGCCGAGGTTGGCGCCGTCTACGTGGTGTTCGCCGAACACGATCCGGGCAGCGGTGTGGCCTGGCTCACCACCTGCAACGGGACCCGGGTGCACAGGGCCGCCGACGGGTCGACCCGGGGGTTCGAGGACGTACCGCCGGAGTTCGTGGTCTCCCAACTCACCGCTCTGGTCGGGATCGAGACGCTCCGCCGGGTCGCGGCGGCGACCCCGGACCCCTCGGACCCTGCCAACGAGTCCCTGGTTGGACTCCTGGACGTGGCCGCGTTCAGTCATGCACCCGACGTGCGGCTCTTCGACGCCCCGGGCGCCGAGACGGCGGCGTCGGGTTCGGTGAGCACCTACGAAGAGCTCGATCACCGGGAGTCGGGCTACGAGGAGGATGCCGCCGTGGTCTTCGCCGTAGCGGACGGGTGGTACAGGGTCCGCCGTACGGACGGGGCGTTCGCCTGGCTCGCTCCCGACGCCGCTGGCACCTACTGGCCGCTGGAGGACCTCCTCCCGGGCCGCCTCGCCTACCTGACGTTGGACTGGAATCGATGGGTCTGGCCTCAGCCCGGTGCCGGGAACCCCACCCGCGTCCGCTACCCCGTGGCGGAGAGGCCCCGCGAGCAGATGGTCAACCTCCTGGCCGCGACGAACATCGGCGGTAGCCTCTGGTTGGAGGTCGAGGTATTGGCCTCGAACCCGTGCGAGGGCGAGGCGGAGACCATCCGGGTTCGTGGCTGGGTGCCGGCCTATGGCGAGGGGGGCACCCCCGTGGCCTGGTACTACTCTCGAGGCTGCTGACGTGGACCTGCCGGCCGATGTCCCCTCGAGTGTCTTCAGCCGGGAGCCGAGGGGTCGTCCTTCCCAGGTCCCAGCGACTCCTTCCGCCCTGGGCTCTCCAGAAGCTCCCGGTAGAAGTCCCGCTCCTCCTCCAGGCGCCCCACCCGCTCGGCGAGTTCGCCCATGGCCTCACGCATCTGCTCCATCTCGTGAGGCGGGAGTGCCGGACGATCCGGCGGCGGAGGCGGCATGCGGGTCTGCCCGCGCTCGGTGAGCACCTTCCCCACCGTGGAGATCAAAGCGATGAGGAGGATGAACTCGAAGATGCCCACGAAAACGAACTCCCGGTTGTCGGACGACGCTCAGGTCCGGTGTACCCCTGAA